>Ga0272448_1000044_pt1 | contig 171764 bp, 125 predicted proteins | sample YNPCB0191_FD_202220 | JGI IMG/M metagenome (GOLD analysis project Ga0272448, IMG submission 202220) | Hot spring sediment microbial communities from Yellowstone National Park, WY, United States - YNP-CB-019-1 | ecosystem: Environmental > Aquatic > Thermal springs > Hot (42-90C) > Sediment... | reverse complement strand
CGGCGAAAAGGGCAGGCGAGCGTCCGCTACGGTTACTTTTTTCCTGACCCAACGATCCCGCCTTCGGTGACATTTTCGATGACCCAATTCCGGGCCTTGACTCATCCGAGCCCTCGGGATATAGACTTGAGCTAGCGCGCGGCCTCGGCATCCGGAGGCCGTGCCAAGAGGTAAGCAAGATGAGCGATAAGACCGAAACCGCCCGTCACATCATCTACCGCACAGCCACCTGGGACCCGATCATCGATGACCTCATGGGTATTCCGCCCAGCCCAAAGACCCAGATATATGATAAACGGACGGGGAACTGGGGTGAAGGCGTTGGGAATACCCGGGAGGAAGCTGACCGGCGCGCCTGGGACGATCTGGAGAGCAAGAATAGATCCTCTTAGATTACGACCAGCCCGCATTGCCCGGGCCGGAACGGTATCTCCGTGCTGCTCGTCGACGCCGAAGACGTGAATGGCGTGTTTGGGCCGGCAGATCTCATCGGCGAGCTCGAGGATCGGGCAGGGGCTTTTCCTGCCGCCGCTATCGTGGTCGCGCCGGGGCACGATCTGGCGCGCACCGCCGAAGAACGTAAAGCGGCCGATATGTTTCTGCAGCAGCGGGCGGAGGCTCCTCAGGTGGGAATGCGCAGCGTCGCGGCCGCCGTTGGGGGCGCGAGCCCGCTGGCCTCTATGCTCGACGGCGCTCTCGGCCCCGGACGGCCGAGCCCGGACGATGCCGGAGGCCCAGAAAGCTGAGGGCTCGAGGTTGGGGCTGTGGGAATGGCGAGGCGATCCGAGGAGGTGGAGCATGCGAAGGGTTGTCTTTCTGGCTGGGCTTCTCATCACTGTGCCATTGGCGGACGCCCAGTTTGAGCCCGAAGGGTCCCACAGGGTTCTGTACTTCCCCCAGCTTGCCGATGGCGGCCGGGAGGACCGATGGCAGACTACCTTGACGTTCATCCACGCCGCGAACTCGCCCAACCCGGCTGAGGTCAGGGTGGAATTCTACGGCAACGACGGTGGGCCGGCGCGCGATGAGCTGAGTGGTGAGATCGTCCAGTGCCTCGACGAGGGGCGCGAGCTGGAGCGCGATCTCATACTCCACGAGCCGGTCTGCGACGAGCGTGCCTACTTTGGCGTCCTGCTCTGGGAGTGCGCGCGCTCGGGCTTCTCGTCCGAGGCCGGCTCCGATCGCTGGCGCCATTCTAGGCAGTAGTTGTGGAAGCTGGCCGGGCCAGGCCACTCATCGTATTCCTCGATGAAGGCCACGCAGAGCTTCTGGACCTCCTCCAGGCTGTTGCAGATTCCCGCCAGCTTCTCGGCGATACCGTAGTGGGCCAGCTCCTCGGAGGGAAAATACAGCAGTTGGCAGAGGTATTTCGATACGTGCTCGATCACGCGCTCGGTGTCCTCCGGTCTCTTGATCATGGGTGGCTCCTAGAATGACAGTGCCGGGCCCTACCACCTCGCCGCGGCGCCGCTGTGCGTGCGGCGGCGTGGTGTGTGCCCACGTGCATGTTGCCACTATGATGCCACAGTGCCAGCAGTGTTGCAAATCCGTGTTTTCACTGATGTGAGTCTGCGACCCGAGTTTGGGGAGGCACGCCCCCCGACCCAACCCGCGCGCCTCGTGCCTTTCATGGCAGGCCGCTCCACAAAAGCGTTCGAATCTCATTTCTGCGGTTAGGCCTTCGGCGCCCGCAGTTTCCAAGTTGGGTCTCGAGGGCCGGCTCGGCTCTCTCGTTTGCCCGGGCAACAGTAAGACGGCAAAAAACTGAGAGCGAGAAACTCATCGGCCTCGGCGGGCTCCATCGTGCCGAAGGTGCAGGGACGCGAGAGATCTCAATTCAGCGAAGAGGAACCGCCGTGGGCGCCACGCAGCCCTTCTCAGGTCGGCGACCCCCCCGAAACATTTTGCCGGCTCGGTGTATGATCGGGCCCCAGCCGCGCCCCGCCCGCCGAGGTGGCTAGGGTGGGCGCGGTCGGTGCTTGCCAGGTCGTGGGGGCGCTACGGGCGCCGGTATTCGGGGTGGGTAGCCTCGCTGGCCGCGTGGGTTGGGGCTCGCCCTGGTAGTGGCTAGCCCGGCCGGCCGCACTCAGTGATGGATGACAAGGCGAGGCGCGGTGCGGGCCAAGCGCCCCAGGCTCGGTTACGGCCCCCGCCAGCGCGTGGCTGCTTCAGGCGGTGGCGGCCGCGCGAGCACCCGCTCGGAGCGGCCCCGCTGTACTCGCTCCCCCCTCGGCCAATTGTGGCCGCGCCTGGCGACTCGGCTGTGATTTGTGACGCCGGTGCCAGTAGGCGCGGTTGTACTCGCGCTGCACCACGCGCCGGCAGGTCGGACAATACCGCTGGTTGCTGGAGCGCCGAGGGGTGGGGTTCAGGCAGCGTGCACAAAGGATGAAGTACTTACCCACCAGGCGGAGCGCCTCCTCTCGCTCGCGCTCCCGATCGGCCTGCCGGATCACGGGTCGGGCAAAGCTGGGAAGATCCCTGGCGGTGGCCGGCACGCCGAAGAGCCCTACGCCGGGGAGCGGCATCCATTTGACCCGCTCACCCGCCCGCCAGCCTAATGGGGCGATCACCTCACGCGAGAACGTGGTCCTGTAACTGTTATGGCTGTGACGGCTCAGGGTTCGAATGTTGCCACAGCCCATACTGATCGCATAGGCAACCTGCGCCGGGCTGCCTCCCTCACGCAGGATCTTGGTGATGTAGGCTTTCAAGCCTTGCTCCCAGCGTTCCCTAGCAACTTCGATGGGTTTGGTGACTATCATGGTTATTCGTGACTGCCTTGGAAGAGCGGCCGGGGGACAGGTGGCGGCCCCCCGGGGGTCGGACCTGCCGCTCCCCAGGGCCACCCTCCGATTCCATCATTACACGAGCAGCGCTGCGCTTGCTCTCTGGGGCTCCGCCCTCAAGCACAACCGGGTAGTTGTGCGCCTGACGTTGCTCGTTTTCAAGGGTCTGGGAGCTAGCTTGACGACTTGAGAGCGCCGAGGCTTTGCACCTTGTTGGGTTCGCCTCTCAAGCCGAAGCGAGCGCTTGATGGCTTGCTGTAGCCCGAGACGGTACGGCTCGGGAAAGCAGTTAGCCTGGGGCAGGCCGCGGGCTTCGCCATAGCCGCTGGGGCTAACTCGCTCGCTTAGGCCTGCGGAGCGGCCGAGTTAGTAAGCTTGCTGGCCCTAGTTAGTAAGTCGGGATAACTCAGCGGCTGGTTTCGCCAATCCCAGCCAACCCCGGCCGCGTGGTGAGTCCGGCAAATCTCCGCGCGCTCGGGGTTGCGTGACTCGCTGGCGCCGGTCCGCTGGCCCGACGCCGGCTCGCCTGCGCCGAGCGATGATGGCCTCACTTTAGGCTCTCGGCTGGGCAGGCTGACCGAGTGCCCGGCCGCTGGGGTGCGGCGCCCGGGCCCGAGCGCTACAGCCTGGCTTGGCCTGGATGGAAGCGGCGGTGCTGGTGGGAGCCAAGGGAGGAAATTGCGCGTACACCGACTGTGCCCAAATTGTGCCCGCGCCGCGCAAATTTGGGTCTTCTCCGGCACGTTGGCGAGCAGGGCTTGGCCACCGCTAACCTCTTGCTGCCTCAATCAGTTACGTGCAGAAGCGGACTTGAGCGAACAGCCGTCAAAAGCCCGGTTTTCGGACTTAAAATCCTCTGGGAGGCGACTCCCGTGCGGGTTCGAGTCCCGCCCCGGGCACCAAAACCGCTCACTCACACCGCCGCCGGAGCGGTGTTGATCACCCTCGCGGAGCTGGAGACTTAAGCCCCCGGCGAACCCGGCCGGCTGGCGGGGATCCGGCTGCTTGTCGCCACTGACGCGCAGCTCGGCGCCCCGCCCTACAGGCGTCACACCAAGACGACCGTCCCGGCTTGGGCACCACAGGGTGAGCACGAATCTGGTCACACTTGCGAAGGGGCGCTTCAGGGGCAGCCAAACTCAGCCGCCGTATGCTGATGAGTGCTTGGGGCAAATGGTCGGGGCGAGTGGATTTGAACCACCGGCCTCCTGGTCCCGAACCAGGCGCTCTAACCAGGCTGAGCCACGCCCCGATCCATCTCTAAGTGTAATCCGCTAGCCGCACTCGGGCAAGCCTTACCGGCACGCCAGGCCGTTGTCCCGGCCCCGCCCGGCAGCGGGATCAGGCCGCCGCCAGAACCTTCAGACGCCGGTGCAAACGGCTCTTGTATCGGGCTGCGGTGTTGCTCTTTATGATCCCCCATTTGGCAGCCCGGTCAATCAGACCGAATGTCTTCGGCAACAGCGCCTGCGCCGCCTTCACGTCCTTGTTATCCAGCAGGCGCCTGAAGGCGCGGATCTGGTGGCGCAGGCGGCTCTTGCGAATTCGGTTGATCCGCGTACGGCGTTCAATCTGACGGGCGCGCTTAAGCGCCGAATACGTATTGGCCATCGGGTGTGCTGTCCGGTACGATCAGGGGATTTCTTCCGTCAGGATAACGCAGCCGGGCCGCACGGGTCAAATTGCGATCCTCTGCCGTGCTACGATACACGCAGGTGCAACCGAAGCAAGGCGAGCCTGGAATGCACGCCGGGCGGCGCCTGGTCGGAGGGACCGGATGGAAACGCTGGATACGTGGGGAATTTCCGACTGCGGCTTGATCCGCCAGAACAACGAGGACTGTTGGCTGATTGATCCTTTCCTGGGCGTGGCCATCGTAGCGGACGGCATGGGCGGGGCCTCTTGCGGCGAGGTGGCTGCGGCGCTGGCGGTCGAGACAGTGGTGGAATACCTCCGACGCCCGCCGCTTCCCGGTCCACCTGAAGAGCTGCTGGAGGAAGCGGTCCGCGAAGCTAACCGTCGCGTGCTGGAGCATGCACGGACCCAGGAAGGCTGCCAAGGCATGGGCTCAACTATCGTGGCCGCGCTGTGGCGTCTGCCGCGCGTGATCATCGCCAACGTGGGCGACAGCCGCGCCTATCTGTGCCGCCAAGGTCTGCTCACCCAACTCTCCTATGACCAAACCTTGGTTAACGAGCTGCGCATCAAGTTCGGCCTCACGCCGGAAGAGGTCAGCAACTTCCCTCACAAGAACGTGCTGACAATGGCGGTCGGCGCAACACCGGACATCGCCATTCGCACCCACGTGGAGAGCCTGCTGCCAGGCGACCAGATACTGCTTTGCTCGGACGGCCTTTCCGGCCCGGTCCCAGAACCGGAAATCGCCGCTATTCTGGCCAGTGCCGATCCCCTGCCGGTCAAGGCCGAACGCTTGGTGGATGCCGCCAAGGCCCACGGGGCCCCGGATAACGTAACTGCGGTCCTGTTGCGCTACGAATAGAACTCAGCGCAAGAGGACCTTGGCCAAACCGGCGTTGTTGCTGGCATCGAAAACCCGCAACACCACCAGGTGTTCGCCGGGCTCCAGCCCTTCCAGCACCAGTTGAAATTTCTCCTGGAGCGAATCCAGCACGCCGTCGGCGGCCTGTACCGGAATCCAACGCCCGGCGTCAACGGAATACTCGGCGCGACGCAAGGCGGAGGCGGAGTCGGAAGCCTCAAACTCTATTTCGAAACCGGTTCCCGTGCGCCGCAGAGCGCCGGCGCGCACCAGGGGCGGCGTGTGATCAATCATGACCGGTGCGCTGATCAGCTCGACTTGGCGGGCCGAAGCGGGAGGATTGGCGGGCGAATCGGAGGCCACCACGCGGAAGAAGTAGCGGCCGTCCGCCAGTGCGTCGCTTTCGATTGCGTACGTGTTCTCGGCCAGGTCGCGCTTAAGCAGTTTCCATTCCCGCTCATCTTCGCCGCGAAAGTACAGCGCGTAAGAAAGACGATCGCCGTCCGGGTCCTCGGCCTGCCAGCTTATGTGCAGTTGCTCGGTGCCGGCGCGCCCGATGGTCTGAGTGGGCGTGCCGGTAGAGGGCGCGGCCGGAGTTTCGCCCGTGTCGGTCACCGTGATGCTGTAAGTGGCGGCGGAGGCTTGGGGGGTCGCCGGCTTGGCTTGCATTGCGCCCGTCATCTGAGCGGTCACGCTGAGACTGCGGATGACAGGCGCGGTGTTCTGCGGCAGGTAAGCAACAATGACGCTCTCAATCACCGGCGAGCGCCCGCCGGCCGCATTGAGCTCCGCCCTCCACTGGATGTAGCGCGCGTTTGGACTGGGGATTACATCGCCGCTTGACAGCGGTTCGGACCATTCGCTCCAGGTGCGGTCCGGCCGCGCTGAGTTTCCAGTGCGCGTCCGGATCCGGACCTGACCCTCGCCCACCGCGTCGCCCCGCCAGCTCAGGCGCCCCCAGCGCGCTACGGTCCCGGCATCGTGCACCGGGGATTCGTAAACTCCGGAGCCTCCCGGCGTCTCGCTCAGCCGGTAGATCTTGCCGGCGTCGCCCGTGGCCGCCAACAACCCGGCGGCGCTGACAGTCAAATGCACGGTCTCTCCCTCGTTAGTCTGCGCCACCAGGCTCGTCTTGCGGTCAGGACCGAGCCGATAAATCCGGCCCTGGCCGTCGGTCCCGAAGTACAACTCGGCGCCCGCCAACAGCAAGTCGTAAATGTTTTCCTCCTTCGAACTCCAGAGCGTTTCGACGGTGTTATCCGGGGCGATCCGGTAGATGGCCGACTTTTCCACGCCTGAGACGTCAATCACCGGCGAGGCTACGCTGGTCATCGGGCTGGCGGGTGCCGGCTTGGGTTGATCGCTCCTCGGTTTCAATTCGACGCCGCCCTGCGCCTCTTCGGTGACTGTGACGGTGGTGCTGACCGCAGGAGTTGAACCGCCAGGCGACGTCGTTCCAGCGGGCGAAGTTACGCCCAGCGGACGCTTGACCAGAGACCCGCCCATCGCAGCGACGTAAATGGCGCCGTCGGGCGCCACCGCCAGTCGCCGGATCTCCGGGAGATTCGCGTCATAAAGCGTGAAGGCCTTGTCCTTGGCGGTGATCCGGTAGATCAGGCCGTTTGGCTCAGTGCCTGCCAGCAGCCGGCCGCGCTGGTCAAATGCCAGACAGGTCACATGCGTCTGCCCGGTCTCATAGTACACCTCGCCTTGGCCTGGTCCCTCGATGCGCCAGATCTTGCCTTCATCTCCGGTGCCCGCATAGAGTTTGCCATCCGGGCCGAAGGCCAGCGTCCAAATGTAGCGAGCTTTGGGCGCGAAATACTCCAAGGCCTTGCCGCGCTCTATACGGTAGACTTTGCCCTCAGGCGACGTACCGGCGTAGAGTGCTCCTTTCTCGTCTATCGCCAGCGCAAATACCTCGGGCTGATCGGCGGTCCATACCAGTTCGCTGCGGCCGCTTCCGTCCAGCCGAAACACGCGACCGCGATGTCCCGTGCCGGCGTACAACGCGCCGTCAGGAGCGGCGGCGATGGTCCACACAATGGGCTGGTCGGAAGCGAACAGCGTTTCCAGTCTTGGCGCCAGCATCAGGCGTCCGTCGCGGCTAAGCGAGACACCCAAAAAACGGCCGGAGACGAAATCGCGCCAGGTGTTCAGCTCCCACGTGGCGGTGCCGGCCGCTGGCAGGCTGGCCGCCGCCAACAGCCATGTCGCCATCGCCAGGATCGCGGGCGGCGCGCGTCGTATGCTCATTCCTTCAACTCCACCTGTATGGTTTTCGAGCCGCTCACCACGCGCTGGCCAACATCCAGCGCCAATTCGGCGATCTTGGAGCTCTGAGCGGCCAGGCCCGATCCCAACGCGCTTTGAGAGCGGCTAAGGATCAGGGCCAGCGAAGGGGGCGGATCCGGCAGCAGTTGTCCCAGCACGTCGTAGGCCGGCTCGGCACGCGTCAGGCGCACATACACACGCGTGTTCGGCCGCAACGAATTCACGAAGCCGATCAACTGGGCGGGGGACTTGGGCGTCTGAGAGAGCAATTGCTGGTACTCCGCCAGATTGGCGGTACTGCCGTCGGAAACCGTGACCTGCAACCATCCCGTCGGCGCTCCCTCAGGAATCCGATAAGCCGCCTTGCGCACCAGCTCCAAGCCGCTGTCGCCGCGCAACACCACCGTCAGCTCCAAGTCCTCTCCGGGACGCAACTGGCGGCGCGAGCACCAGACCTGTTCGATCTGCAACTGCCGCCGCTGGGGAAAGCACTCGATTTCCAAGGCCACGTTCTTCAGCTCCAGCCCTTCGAAGCCGCTTTGCAGCACATAAGCCAAAGGGACCGCCGTAGCCGCCGAGACCTGCGTGGGCAGATTCATATCGCCGGCGAACATGTTGTCCATGCGCAGCGGGCCGCTGCCGTCGCGAAACTCGAATTGACCGCGCACCAGCAGCGTGGCCGCGCCCAGAACCTGCTCGGTGGCATCAATGGCGGAAAAAACCGCCATCTGCAACAGCAGGGGGGAAAGCAAGCGGTCGCGCACCATCTCGAACCGGTAAGCACTGCGTCGCACCGGCGCCTCCCCCTGACCTCGCCGGATAACCTGAATGCTTACCGGAACCAGATCCGTGCGGCGTCCCAACTCGCCTGCCACTCCCGTGCTGCGATCCTGGGTGATCGCACCCATCCACTCCCTCGGCGCTGAAATCTTGAATGATGCCGAAAGTGCGGGCACCACCGTCAGCACCTCGGCGCGCGCGAACGGCAGCTCCGTACGACCGATGGCCAGAAACCGGTGCCCGAAGGCGTACACCCGATTGCCCTCGATGTGCGTCACGGTGCCGTCAGCCCCCACGCTCATGTCTCCCGACAGCAACTGAACGCTGATCATCGAGCCGGGCTTCAGATCCGCAGGATTCCCGAAGCGCGCCGGCGGGCGGCCGCCGCTTGAAACCGCCTGTTGCGGCTCCAGACCCAAGGCTCGCAACTCGGGCGCGAATTGTTCGATGGTTCGCCGGGTGAAACCGCCGAAGTTCAGCGGGGTGGCGATGTCCACCAACCGCTGGCTGCCGGCGGGCAGTTCCTGGCGTGGTTCGAACAAAGCGGTCAGGCGCCTGTCCCACAAGGAAATGCCGGCTCGCCGAGTCGCCTGGGGCTCGGGCTGGCTGACGGCCAGCAGGTCTTGGATGGGCCGGATGGCGGCCACCGGTTCCTTGGCGAAAGCAAAGGCCATAGCCACCGCGCCCAGCAACCGCCCGTCCAAGAACACGGGGCTCCCGCTCATGCCTTGCAGGATGCCGGTCTTTTCCAGCGGCCCACCTGAGAGTCTTGCCAGCACAAGCGACTGCTTGGGACCGGCGTTCTCCAGCACGCCCAGTATCTCAACCCCGAACTCCTCGATCCGGTTTCCCGCAAAGACCGTCTTGCCCACCCCTTTCATGCCCGCGCGCACGCGCTCCAGCGGGAAGTAAGATCCTTGAGCCCAGACAATGCCGGCCGCCGCCAGCGCCAGCAGGCTGCGCATCCCCACCACGATTTCATTCTATGCCGTTTAGCGCTCCGGTTGTGGAACCTCGCAAAGGTGTGGTTTAAAGGTTCCATGAGCCGGAAAATCCTGGTGTTAGCGCTTGTATTGCTTGGCACGCCAACCGCCGTCCGATCCCAACAACCGCCTGCCTCCCCCGGTGCGCCCGAGGAGGATCACCGCCACAGCCAACTGCTCAAGGCCATTGACGATTTGATGTGGCACCTGAAGCTGGGCGACATCGCGGAAGTGGACAAAGTCCGTTACACCAGCCTGCCGCCGCGGCGCCAGCCCAATCCCACCGCCCAGGGGGCCGGCAATCCGCTCATCATACCCGCATACACCTTCATTCCAAAAAACTTGGATCGCAGACGCAAACATCCTCTGATCGTCTTGGTTCACGGCGGCGTGCACTCGAACTTTTCGACCGGCTCAGCCCACATCGTCCGGGAGCTGATCGAGCAGGGCTACACGGTTATCGCCCCGGATTACCGCGGCTCTACCGGATATGGCAGCAGCTTCTACCGCCAGATAGACTACGGCGGTCGCGAAAACGACGATGTCTTCGCGGGCCGCGCCTGGATGCTGGAGACTTACGACTTTCTGGATCCCAAGCGCGTCGGCATAGTCGGCTGGAGTCACGGCGGGATGATCGCCTTGATGAACATTTTTGAGCACCCCGAAGCTTACGCCTGCGCTTACGCCGGAGTGCCGGTGAGCGACCTGGTGGCCCGCATGGGTTATAAGTCGGAAGGCTACCGTGCGCAGTTTTATGCTCTTTACCACCTGGGCAAGACCGCCGAGGCTGACGTCAAGGAATACCTGCGCCGCTCGCCGATCAGCCACGTCGAAAAACTGGCCACCCCACTGCTCATTCACACCAACACAAACGACGAAGACGTCAACGTCCTGGAGGTCGAACGCCTGATTGCGGCTCTTAAAGCGGCCGGCAAGAAGTTCGAGTATAAGATCTATCAGGACGCGCCCGGCGGCCATGCTTTCAATCGCATTGACACGCGGCTGGCGCGCGAGTCACGGCAGGAGATATACGCGTTTTTGGCGCGTTACCTGAAGCCTGGAAAGGACTAGGTTATGGGGCTGCCCGCGGTCTTGCTGCTGGGGGCATGGGCGTCGGCCCAGCCGCCGGAGCTTAAGTTGTGGGAGGTGTTCGAGCTCAGCCTTAAAGCCAGGTCCCAGCCTGCCAATCCCTACCTGGAGGGGCTACGCGAGGGCGTCCGGCCCTATCTTACCGCCGCCTTCCGGAGCCATGAACGCACCTACCTGGTGGCCGGCTTCTGGGACGGCGAGGATACCTGGAAGATCCGGTTTGCCCCGCCCGCGCCCGGCGAGTGGACTTACGAAACCTTCTCTGTGGACCCGGGTCTTGATGGGCGCCGCGGCCGCCTGCACGCAACCGCCTGGAGCGAGGAGGAAAGGCAGGCGGTTCCGACGCGGCGGGGCCTGATCTACGTGAGCCGGCGCGGGCCGCGCGCCGGACGCTACTTTGAGTACGCCGACGGCACACCCTTCCTGTGGATCGGCGATACCTGGTGGGCCTGGTCGAAAAAAGGCATCCATTTCACGAGCTTCCAGAAACTCGCGGACGATCGCGCGGCCAAGGGTTTCTCCATCGGTCAACTCTATTTCGCGGGGGACTGGCTGCTTGCCAAATCCCGCGACGAGCCTGACCTCGAGCAAATCCGCAAAGTGGAAGAAATGATACGCTACGCCAACCGCAGGGGAATCACGGTGTGGATCCACGCCTGGTGGAGCGGCGAGCGCTTCGCAAGCACCGTCAAGCCCGAACAAGCCAGGCGCTGGTGGCGCTATGTGGTTCACCGGCTCGCCGCATACAACGTCGTCTGGGTGCTGGCCGGCGAATACAACATGAACAACTATGGCGGCATGGGATTGGCTTTCTGGAAGGATCTGGGCGAGCTGATCAAGCGCGAGGACCCATACCGTCGCATCGTCAGCACGCATCCCACTCCGCCGCTATGGAGCGGAGGAGCTCAGGCGCCGCAGTGGTCTACCGGAGAAGTGCTGCACAAGGAAAAGTGGCTGGACTACAACCAGATTCAAGTGGGACACGGCCGCTCACGCAACGAAATGATTCCTCTGGTAGTGCGGGCTGACTACGCGCGGCGGCCGGCAAAGCCCGTCGTCGTGACCGAGCCATGGTACGAATTCGTCCCCGGTGCGGCGGCCGCCGAGGACGTCCGCTTCGGAGCCTGCTCCGCGATTCTTTCCGGCGCCGCCGGTCACACTTACGGCGGGGGCCACATCTGGTGGGCCCACGTGCCGGAGGCGCCTGCCAAGCAGGGCGCTTGGCCCTTGGAGGAAAGTTTTCAGGTCAACACCCTGGATTATCCCGGCGCCTTGGGCATGGCTTTTCTGGCTCAGATACTTAGATCACTGGAGTGGTGGCTCCTGGAGCCGCACCCGGAACTGGTTAGAAATTATGCTGCCCCGTTTTGTCTGGCTACGCCGGGGAAAAAGTACCTAGTGTATCTTCGCTGGGGCGGACAGGTGCAGTTGAACTTACAACCCTCGACCAACCGCGACGTCTTTGAGTATCAGTGGTTCGACCTTGCGGAGGCCCGGCGGAGCAAGAGTGGAAACATCACCGGCGGCGGCATCCGCGAACTCAGCTCGCCAGAGACTTTTCCGCGCTTCCGGCAGCCGAAAGACTGGCTTCTCGTAGTGACGCGACAGGCGGCGCCCCGGAACTGATCGGCTGTCGCCGCCGGCGCCCACCGGTCACTTCCGGCGGATCAGCGGCTCGGCATCCGGGTTGCCCGGGCCGAAGTGTTTGAGCATCACCAGGTCCTCGGTGGTGCTGCGGTTGGTGATCTTCACGCCGTTCTGTGCCGCCGCGGCCGTGACGAACAGCTCGTCCTTGGTCATTTGGCCGTAGCGAATCAGCGTCGGGGTTTCGATGTCCAGCGTTCCGAACGTGCCGAATCCCTGGACTACGATCACCCCGTAAGCAGCCGCATCGCGAATTACTACGGAACGGCCCGGCAACACCCGCAGCTCCTTGGCCGAATAGTAAGGCGTGGAGTAGACTATCCAGCTCTCCGAGTAACCTTCTTCAGCCATCGCGGCCGGATCGCGCACCGGAGTGGGATAAAACAGCCGGTTCTTGGCGAACTCCGGATCCACGTTTGCCTCCCAGTCCAACATCCCGATGATGTAATCCAGGTCCCGGTGATGCTCGGGCGGCACATCTTTGACTAACAAGTCCCAAGGCACGACTCGCCCCTCGACCATGGATTGGAACATGGCGAAAACGTCCGAGTTCACCTGCGGCTCGTAAGTCACCAGCGAACCGGGGGCATGCAGTATGCCGGCGTCAATCTGCCAGCCGGTGCCCGGCTGGAGCTTGTAGGCTCGCGAATGGTATAGGATGCCGTTGTCGCCCTCGTTCCAGCGCTCCAAACACCGGCGCACGTCCTCGCGCGTGGTGCCCGGGTTCAGTCCCATGAAAGTGTAGGGAAAGTTGTTCTCTTTGACGTTGTACTGCGGCGGGAAATAATAGGCCTCCGGTTTGCCCTTGCGTCCCACGCGGGCGGCATGTTCCTCCATCTGGTGCATGTGATGCGGGATAGGACCGAGGTTGTCAAAGAACTTGCACAGCAAGTTCCACCCGCCATAACGCCGCATGACATCGGCGCCCAGAAACTCGTCGCCCAGGGTTTCGATAGCCTCCTTGAACAAGACCTTGCGGCCATCGAAAGCGAGGTAGCTGAGGCCTTCGTCCCAGGGGGTACCCGGACCGTTATCGGCGTTGGTGGTGGAGGCGAACCAGCGTTCGTCAATTCCGCCGCGGTGGGCTCCCAGAGCGTACAAGTCCCGCGGATCCAACTTCAAGCGGCCGCCAGGCATCAAAAACGAGCGGGGCACCCAGCAGGGCGCCAGTCGCAGAACGCCTTCGCCTGCGGCCAAGGCTTCCCGAATCAGCGCTGTGGTAGACATAGAAATACGTTATTCCGTCGGGCGCCGCCTTGTCCAGGGCCGGAATTCCCTCACCGCCCCAACCAGCCGCCGTCCACCACCAGGAGGGCGCCATTGACGTAGTCGGAAGCCGCCGAGGCCAGGAAGACCACTGCGCCTTTCACATCATCCGGTTGCCCCCAACGACCGGCGGGGATGCGCGCCTCAATGGCCGAATTGCGCACCGGGTCGGCGCGCAGCGCCGTGGTGTTGTCCGTCACCATGTAGCCCGGAGCGATGGCGTTCACCTGCACGCCGCGACCGGCCCACTCGTTGGCCAGCGCCTTGGTGAGCTGCGCGATGGCGCCTTTGCTGGCCGCGTAACTTGGCACCGTGATGCCGCCTTGAAATGACAGCAACGAAGCTGTGAATATGATCTTCCCCGCCCCGCGCTCCACCATGCGGCGCCCCAGCTCCCGACTCAAGATCCACTGCGCGTTCAGATTTACCTCGATTACTTCATCCCAATAGTCGTCGGGATGCTCAACCGCGGGGGCGCGCAGGATAACTCCCGCGTTGTTGACCAGAATGTCAATCACCGGAAAGTCAGCCGTCACCCGAGCGGCCAGCGCGTAGACCGCTCGCCGCTCGCGAAAGTCGCAAGGGTAAGCTTTAAAGCTCCGCCCCAAGGCCCGCACCTCGCGCTCAATCTCGCTGCCCGATGGCTCCAGCGCTCGGCTGACGCCGATGATGTCGGCGCCCGCCTCCGCCAGCGCCAAGGCCATCGCCTTGCCCAAGCCGCGCCGGCAACCGGTCACCATCGCGATCTTGCCGTCCAACCGGAACAGTTCCAAAACTGACACGTCGCTCTCACCTCAGCGTCTGTTGCGCTTCCCGCCTTTCAGCACCGGCCCGCCACCTTTCGGAAGAATTCCAGGCTCTCCCGGGCGCAGCGGTCCCAGCGAAACCGCGCGGCCCGTGCCACACCCCTGGAGGCCAACTCGGCGCGCAGCGATCCGGATGTCAGCAGGCGTTCGATAGCGCAGCGGATCTCGGTCACGCTCTGGGGATCCACCAGCACCGCCGCATCGCCGGCAATCTCCGGCAGCGCCGACACCATCGAGGTCAGCACCGGCACACCCGCAGCCATCGCCTGAGCCACCGGCAACCCGAAACCCTCGTAGAGCGACGGATAGACAAACACGGTAGCCCCGGCAGTCAATGCCGGCAGGTCCCGCTCCGGCACGTAGCCAAGATAACGCACACCCGGCGCTCCCGCCTGCAACCGATCGAGAATCCGGCGATCACCCCAGCCCGGCGGCCCGGCTACGACCAGCTCGTGCTCTTCACGCGTGGAGTCGGAGATCCCCTCCCAGGCTTCAAGCAGCCGCACCAGGTTCTTGCGCGGCTCGATTGCCCCCACGAACAGCGCGTATGGACGCGGGAGCGCGTAGCGCGCCCTGATGTCCTCTATGGACCCGCGCGAAACCCGGAAGAACTCCTCCGCCACGCCCGAGTGAATCACCTGGATTTTCTCAGCCGGCAAACCCAGCACACGCACGGCGTCTGCACGAGTATGCTCCGACACCGCAATCAACCCCGCGGCGCTGCTGAGAACGCGCTCGGCAAAGCGGCGTGCGCCGGCAACGTTTCGGGCGGTGTGCGTCTCGGGCAGCAGCCAACAGGTGACGTCGTGCAGGGTGGCGGTGTAGCGCGTTCTCCGGGGAGGTTGCCAAAGTTGCTGGGAGAGGTGCCATACGTCCGGGCGGGGACCGAACCAGAGATCCGGCGGCCAGCGCAGGTAGTTGCCCAAGTGCAACCGGATGATTCCTGCCAGAGTGGCTGCGCTGCCTGCCATCGAGCCTTCGTGATTCAGCTCTGCCATCCGCAGATTCACCGGGAAGGTGACGACGGACGTCTCGCCCGCCAGCTCGCGCAAGGCTTTGATCCAGTAATAAAGGTAGTTCTTGATGCCTGCGCTGCGCAGCAGAAGCGGCGTGGCGTCAATGGCGAGTCGCATCGTTACTGTAAACGTACTTACCGCCGGCCGCCGCCAACAACCGCAGCGACTCGCGTCCCACCAAGCGCTCCAGTCGCGGCAGCCAGGAACCGGCCACCACCACATAGCAACGCTCGGAGCCGAGCCACAACTCTCGCAAGCCGGCATCATCAATGAAGACCGCCGGGGCGTCCGGCGCCAGTGAGCCGTATTCCAGATTGTTCACGCGCCCGTCCCAGAGCAACGCGCGCCGATTGGTGTAGAAGAACACGGAGGAGAAAGCGTAATACTGGTCGCTGATTATCAGGCGTCCTTCCGGCGCGCGGCGCAACGCTTCGGCGAGCGGCCGCGAGGACATGTACGGATCAAAACGAATCATCGCCAGGCGTGCGGCGTGCGCGAAAAGGATCATCATCACGACCAGCGCCGCCGGCGCGCGATTCGCCCTCATTCGCCAGGCGCCCAGCGCGCCAACCAGGAAGGCTGCCGCCGCCAACAGCAGCGGCCCACGCAAGTAAGCAAATGAGCGCAACGTCAGGTCGGCCATGTGCCCCAGCGACAACGTATACAGCTCCGGGTTCTGAGTGAGCGCCTCCGAGATATCGCCCGGCGCCGGCAGATCCCGCACTAAATACAGCAGCACCGCCGCGGCCGCCGTCGCCAAAGCCGCGAGTGTTCCAGCCACGCGCGTGCCCACGCGCATCCATCTTCCGCCCCGGCTGATCGCCTCGCCCAGCAGCAGGGCCAGGGCCGGATAGGCCGGCATTGAGTAGTACTCCTGGGTCGTCGAAAAGGTGAAGAACAGCAGGACAAAAGCGATCCAAACCAGCGCCAGCAGGCGCACACGCCCGCCGCGGTCCGCCGGGCGGAAGCTCAGACGGGCGGCGGCGGGAAAGTATACGCTCCAGGGAAACAGCCACATCAGATGGAACAGCCAGAAGGCCAAGCGCGGCACCGTGTTGTAATCCCGCGGGTGCCGGAGATTCAGGAAGCGCAGCACGTGCTCGTTGATGAAGTAGAACCAGAAGAAGCCGCGGTAGCGGAACGGTTCAGCGCTCAGGGTGAAGTCGAAATAGGGCGGGTTCCGCAAGGTCGCCATTACGTGCCACGGGGCGGCGATCAACAGGAAAATCACTGCGCCTGAGAGCGGGCGCAGGCGTTGCCATGTGCGGCGGGTGTTCAACTGCCGGGTGATTGCCAGGTAGAGCGCGCCCGCCCCGATCGGGATGACGACGCCGATCAGACCTTTCAACAACACCCCGGCAGCCAAGGCGGCGGCCAGCACGGCGGCCCACCGGCGTGGATGCGGTTCCTCATCATCCAAGGCCCGCAGCATCGCCCAAAGGGCCAGGGTGATGGCCAGCGTCAGCACGGCATCCGGGATCAAGACGCGTGTGAACAGGAACAGCCCGACGCAGCTCGCCAGCGCCAAACCCGCCCACATGCCCGCCCGCGGCGAGAACGCCCAGCGCCCGAAACCGTAAACCAGCCAGCACAACAACACCGCTGAGAGCGCGATAGGGATACGCGCCGCCCAGTCGTGAACTCCGAAGATCACGTAACTGGCCGCAATCATCCAGTACTTGAGCGGGGCCTTCTCCAGGTACGCCACGCCGTTCAGTCTCGCGGTCACCCAATCGCCGGATTCCAGCATGGTGCGCGCGATCTGGGCCTGGACCGCATCCACATCGTCCATCAACGAGGGTGGGCTCCAGATGCTTCCAAGAAAGATCAGGGACGCGGCCAGAACGACTATCAGGCCGTCACTGCCGCGCCGACAGCCGTACGCCGCTGCTCCGGCGTCTCGACGTTCCACCGGCGCATCCACAGGAACAGGATCAGCAGCCCCCATAGTTGAAATCCGAGGTTAACACGCCTGTCCAAGTGGCGGTGGATCATCTCCCTGACCGCATCGGCGTCGAACAAACCGCTCTGCCTCAGCGTCTTCGGCGTCAGCGTGTCCAGCAGCAGAGGCCGCAGCACGGTGCGCATCCACTGGTGAGCCGGAATGTCCAAGCCCTCCTTCTTGCGGCGCAACACGGCGGCAGGCAGGCGATCCTTCATCAGCTCTCGCAAAATGAACTTCAGCCGGCGGCCGCGAATCTTGAAGTCCTCAGGCAGCGAGGCGGCGAACTCCACGATGCGATGATCCAAGAAGGCCGGACGCACTTCCAAAGAGTGGGCCATGCTCATGCGGTCCACTTTGTAGAGGATGTCGTCGGGCAGGTAGTAGAGCTGATCGAAGCGCAGAAACTGGTTGAGGTAGCCGATGCGCCTCGCCAGGCGGGCCGAGAACGCCGGCAAGGGATGGCGGGCCGGCGGGCCGTAGTAGAACGCGTTCTTCTGTGTAGAACCGAAGCTGCCGTTCCAGTAGCAATGCGCTGCGCCGGGATCCAGCAGGGAGCCGTCCAAAAACCGCTTCAGCTTGTACTCGAAGCCGATCTTCTCGTCAGAGATCGGCCAGTGCGCCGCCAGGCGCGACAGGCCGCGGCGGAGCGCTGCGGGGAGGATCCGCAGGCGCCGTGCCCAGGTGTCCGCCAGATATGTCACATAGCCGCCGAACAGCTCATCGGCGCCTTCGCCGCTAAGCGCCACCGTCACCGAGGCCCGGCTCATACGGGAGAGGAACCAGACCGGCAAGGCCCCGGCGTCCGCGCTGGGTTCGTCCGAATACCAAACCATCTTCTCCACCGCTTCCGCCAAAGGCAGGCTCTCGTTCAGATCCAGTTCGTGGTGCTCGGCGTCGTAGCGACGCGCAACCTCTCGGAAATACGGCGTCTCATCGAAGCTGCGGCCGCGGAAGGAAATGGAAAAAGTCCGCAAACGCGAGCCGGCCAATTCGGCGGCGTAATGCAAGATGGTCGAGGAATCAATCCCGCCCGAGGCCCACACGCCCAGCGGCACGTCCGAGATCAGATGTTCGCGAACCGCTTCTTTCAGCAGAGAATCGAGCTCTTCGCAAGCTTCTGCCAGCCTCCGGCGAGCCGGGCAAAACTCCAGTGTCCAGTAAGCCTCCGAGCGCAGATTGCCGTCACGCCACTCAAGCCAGTGCCCCGGTGGGAGTTTCCGGACGCCGGCGATCAGGGTGTGCGGGCAAGGCACATAGTTCAGCGTCAGGAAATGATCCAGGCCCTCCAAATTGAGACGGCGCTCCGCCTCCGGGTGAACCAGAATCGCCTTCAGCTCCGAACCGAAGTAAAGCTGGCCGCCCCGGGGAAGGTAGTACAGCGGCTTGATGCCCAGCCTGTCGCGCACCAACACCAACCGGCGCCGGGACCGGCGCCAAATAGCGGCCGCGAACATGCCGCGCAGCCGCCGGAAGCATTCTGTGTCCCACTGAAGAAACGTACGCAGCAAGACTTCCGTATCCGAGCGCGTGCGGAAGCGGTGCCCCAAGGTTTCCAGCTCGCTGCGCAGTTCCCGGTGGTTGTAAATCTCACCGTTGTAAACGATCACGGCGTCGCCGTCATCGGCAACGAAGGGCTGGTCGCCAGCCTCCAGGTCTATGATCTTCAGCCGGGCGGCGCCCAAGGACACTTCGGGGCACTCGTAAACACCCTGCTGGTCGGGCCCGCGGTGGGCCAGACTCATAGCGGCCTGTTGGATCCGACCGGGATCATATGGCCGACCGAGATGCGTGTAACCGGCTATTCCGCACACTGTGCTGTTTTCCCCGTCCCGCTCCTTCACCCTGTGGAACGGGAACTCACCGCAGCCTCAGCGGACATTGGTCTTCCCGCCGGCTGAAGCGGTCACTATACCACACGCTGGCGGCCCATGACCAATCAACGAACCCCGGGGAGAGGGTGTGGCCCACACACACTTGACAAGCCGCCATACCCTGTAGTAGCAAAGGTAAGCCCCGCCTGCTCCGCGTGGGTGCGCGGAGGTCTCATCGGGGGTAGGGTCAGGCAAGCATCGCGCGGCCAGGTGGCCGCCAAAAGGAGCACCTATGGGCGCGTCCCATCTCTTGGTCGCCCTCCGGCGGGCCCTAGGACTGGGTCTCCCCGCCGCGGCCATGGCAATTACCTTCATGTTTCCCGACGGGGCGCTAGGGCAGGCGCTCACCGGCACCCTAACCGGCTTGGTGGTGGACCCAACCGAAGCCGTCATACCGGGGGCTTCGGTCACCGTAACCGACTTGGCTACCGGCAGGGACTACAAGCTCACCACCGACGCCGCCGGGACTTTCATCCTTACCAACTTGCCCAACGGCTTCTACCGCGTAACGGTGGAAGCGGCCGGCTTCACCAAGGTGGTCATCGAGCGAGTTCAGGTCCTGCTCACGCAAACCGCCCGGGTCGTGGCCCGCATGGAGCTGGCCAAGACCGGCACCGAAGTGGTGGTGTTGGCCGAGCAGGCCGTGGTTCAAACCGAGACTATCGAGCTGAAAAACAGCATTGACCGGGCACAGATCATCAGCCTCCCGTTGCCTACTCGTAACCCGCTGGATCTGGTGCGCACCATGCCCGGCATCGCCACCCCGACCAGCTCCGGCATCGCCGACGCCTTCGTCCACGGCCTCCGGGGCAACTCCACCAACATCACCCAGGACGGCATCAACGTCGCCGACAACTTCGTCAAGACCAGCTCCTTCTTCGCCATCAGCGCGCCGACCGTGGACACGGTGGGCGAATTCAACGTCTCCATCGGCGGCATTGGCGTAGACTCGGGTTTCGGCGCCGCCCAGGTCACCATCCGCACCCAGCGCGGCTCCAACGAGTTCCACGGCTCGCTGTTCTGGTTCCAGCGCAATCACGTGCTGAACGCCAACACCTGGTTCAACAACGCCACCGGCACGCGCCGTCCCTTCCAGTTGCAGAACCGCATCGGCGCCAGCGCGGGCGGCCCGGTCTACTTGCCCAAGGTCTACGACGGGCGCAACCGAACCTTCCTGTTCGGCACTTACGAAGCCTTCCGCGAGCCGCTCTCGCGCAGCCGCACCCGCACCGTCCTCACCCCCGAAGCGCGCCGCGGCCTGTTCAGCTACGTGCCGACCAGCGGCGGCGGCGCCCGGCAGGTCAACCTGCTGGCCCTGGGAACCCTGGGCACGACCGGCCGTGCGCCCGCCATCAACAGCGCCGTGATGGATTTCTACAACGCCCTGGTTCCCAGCGAGGGCCTTTCGGATGTGGGTTGCGCCGGCGACGCCTACAATATCCGCTGCTTCACCTTCAACTTGCCCGGCAAGAGCAAGGTGGACCGCTACACCCTCCGCGCCGACCACCAGTTGAGCGCCAACCACCAGATCGAGTTCGTCTTCAACCAGTCGGATTTCGACAGCACGCCCGACTTGCTCAACGGCATCGAGCCCAATTTTCCCAAGTCCAAGGGGGGCAACCAGGCTTCCCGGCGTCAGGTGGTCACCTGGGCCTTCCATTCGGCCTTCGGCGCCAACAAGACCAACGAGGCTCGTTTCGGCTTCCAGCGCGCCCCGGTCGGTTTCAACCTCTTCGAGGACTACTCCCAAACCGGAGGCTACCAACTGACGGTGGGCACCGTCACCGACCCCACCATCACCCAGGGCAACTTGCCCCAGGGCCGCAACACACCGGTGCGCCAGCTCTCGGACAATTTCGCCTGGATTCGCGGCAGCCACTCGCTGCGCTTCGGCGGCGAATACCGCCAGATCCTAGCCAACTCTTACTTCTACAACACGGTCGTGCCGCGCGTTTTCCTGGGCGCCAACTCGGCCAACCCCAACGGCATCACGGCGGATAAGTTCCCCGGCGGCATCAGCGCCGGCGACCTGGGCCGGGCCTCCGCCGTCTTCAACATCGTCACCGGCCTGCTGAGCTCCATCCAGCAGGGCTTCAACCATACTTCGCCCACCTCCGGTTTCGTCAAGGGCGTGCCGCGCACAATTGACCCCATTCAACACAACCTCGCCTGGTACTTCCAGGACACTTACAAGGTTCGCTCCGGCCTGAACCTCCAGTTCGGCGTCCGCTACGAGTATCAGGGCGTCTTCGATTTGCGCAACGGCCTGGTTCTGCTTCCCCAGGACGGCCTGGCCGGCCTGTGGGGCCCGGCCGGCGTGGGCAATCTGTTCAACCCGCGGCCCACGCCCGCCGCCACCGACACCCTGCTCAATTTCGCCGGCGGGCGCAACGGCAAGCCCATCTACCAGCGCGACCTGAACAACTTCGCCCCCTTCGCCGGCTTCGCCTGGGATCCCTGGCGCAACGGCAAGACCTCCGTCCGGGGCGGCTTTTCCTCCCACTACACGCAGGACGGCTTCACCCTGTTCCAGCTCTCCGCCACGGGCAACACCGGCTTGTTCAGCGTCGTGGCCAACAACGTGCCCACCGGCGTCTTCAGCACCTCCTCCAACCCCACGCCGCCCGCTCCGGTGGCCTCCTTCCCCGTCTCCCAGCGGGCCAACTTCAACGCCAACACCGCGGCCAACCTCTGGAACTTCGACTCCAACCTGAGGACCCCCTATGTGCTCGAGTGGCACTTCTCGATCCAGCGGGAACTCTGGAACCGTGTCACCATCGAGGGCCGCTATGTCGGCAACCACGCCGTCAAGCAGTTCCGCTCCTGGAGCATCAACGAGCTGGATTTCGTCAACAACGGCCTGCTCCAGGAATTTCTCAATGCGCAGAAGAACCTCTCCATCGGCCGTACCAGCTTCGCCAATCAGGGCCTCCCCGGGCAGGTTCCCCTGCCCATTTTCGAGAAGCTCTTCGCCGGACTGCCGGCCGCCTCGGGTTTCGCCAACAGCACCTTCATCACCCAGCTCAACCAGAACCAGATCGGGGGCCTGTTCGACACCATCCGGCGCTCGGCCACCTATCGCGCCAATCGCGAGGCGAACTTCCCCTTGAATTTCTTCGTCGCCAACCCCTTCGCCAACCAGGCCCTCCAGGTGGATAACTCGAGCTGGTCTTACTACCACGGCTTCGAGCTCGAGGTGAACCGCCGCTTCGCCTCCGGGCTGTTCATCCAGACCAACTACACCTTCGGCAAGGTCCTGACCGACACCACTTTCCTGACCAGTCAAAACGAGGGCCAGAATTATCGCTCCCTGCTCAACCGCAGGCTCGACAAGAACCGCGCGGCCTTCGACGTCACCCACTACTTCGGCGCCAACTACCTTTACCCGCTGCCCATCGGCCGGGGCAAGCGCTGGGGCGGCTCGATGCCGGTCGCCCTGGACAAGCTGATCGGCGGCTGGAACATCAACGGCCTGACCCGCTGGTCGAGCGGCGCTCCCTTCAACATCACCTCCGGCCGGCTCACGACCGGCTCCCTGGTCGGGCCCACCGCCGTCCTCCGCAACATGACGGCCAGCGAGCTGAAAAAGCACATCGGCGTCTTTCGCACGCCCAGCGGCGTCTTCTGGCTGGATCCCAACTCGGGGCTGGTCACTATCAGCGGCGCCACGGCCCGCGCCGTGTTTTGCCAGCCGGGCCAGACCACGCCCTGCTTCGACCATCCGGGCGTCAATCAAGAGGGCAATCTGCCTTTCTTCGGCCTGAACGGCCCCCGGTTCTTCAACCAGGACCTCGGCCTAATGAAGAAAACCGCCATTCCCTCGATCAGCGAGCAGTTCAACTTCGAGATCCGTCTGGAGCTGTTCAACGCCTTCAACAACCCCAACTTCACCGGGCTTGAGACCGGCATTGACAGCTCGAGCTTCGGCAAACTCACCAGCACGGTGGATACGGTGCGCGGCGGCGGCGTAACCTCGCGCATCATACAGTGGGCGGTGAGAATCAACTGGTAGCAGGCGCCTGCTGCCGCTTTTTTTGCAACCCGGGCGGCGGCCGCCGAATCTGAGAGTTTGGAGGCCGCCATGCAACTATATGTTGCGAACGGCCGGGAGGCCGCCGCCATGTGGGTCGCGTTTGGCATTGCGATGCTAGTGATTCTCAGCCTCTTTTTCTCGATGCTTTCCTCGCCTTCCCGCTTCGACAAGTAGTTGCGTCCTGATACGGCGCACGCCCCTTTCTGACACACCGGATCCGCCCGAACTCAGCAGCGGAGGATACAATGACCTGCATGCGTAATGCCCTGCTGACGGTTATCCTGGTAGGCGGAAGCTTCGCCCAGCAGCCGCCTGTATTCGACGTCCTGATAGAGGGAGGGCGAGTCCTGGACGGCGCCGGGACGCCTTGGTTTCGCGCAGACGTCGCAATCCGCGGCGACAAGATTGCGGCCATCGGGCGACTTGAAGGCGCTCAAGCAACACTCAGGCTGGATGCCCGTGGATTGGTAGTAGCCCCGGGCTTCATTGACATCCACACGCACGCACGCCGCGGCATATTTCAAGTGCCTACCGCCGAAAACTACATCCGCCAAGGCGTCACCACCTTGATCGAGGGACAGGACGGCAGCTCGCCCCTGCCACTGGGCGCCTTCCTGGAGAAAGTGGCGCGTACCCGGATAGCCGTGAACTTTGGCATGCTGGCAGGCCAAGGCAGCATCCGCGAGGCGGTGATGGGGCGCGAAAACCGCCGGGCTGCGCCCCAGGAAATCGAGAGAATGAAGGCTTTGGTCCGTCAGGCGATGCGCGAGGGCGCATTCGGCCTCTCAACCGGTCTATTCTACGTACCGGGCAACTACACGCCAACCGAAGAAGTAATTGAGCTGGCCCGCGAGGCCGGACGGCTCGGCGGCATTCACATCTCACACATGCGCGACGAAGCGGCCGGCATCCTGGAAAGCGTCCGTGAAACCATCCGCATAGGAGAGGAGGGCGGCCTGCCCACCCAACTTACCCACCATAAGATCATCGGCCTGGCCAATTGGGGCCGCAGCCGGGACACGCTGCGTCTGGTTGAGGAAGCCCGCGCGCGCGGCGTGGACGTAACCATTGACCAGTACCCATACACTGCGTCCAGCACCGGTACTTCCGCCCTCATTCCCCAGTGGGCGCAGGCCGGCGGAAGGCAGGCGATGCTGGCGCGGCTGCGCGACCCGGCTGCGCGCGCCCAAATCAAGGCGACCGTCGTCGAGCGCATCCGCAACGACCGGGGAGGCGGCGACCCCAAGAACGTCGTGTTGGCCAACTGCGGCTTCGATCCGAGCCTGGCGGGCAAGAACCTCGCCCAACTTACAGAGCAGCGCGGGCAGCCCGGCACTATCGAGAACGCCGCCGAAGTGTTGCTGGAGATTGAGGAGCGCGGCGGCTGCCAGGCCGTTTACCACGCCATCGCCGAGCAGGATGTTGAGCGAATCCTGCGCTCACCCTTCACCATGATCGCCTCCGACGGCGAGATACCCGAGTTCGGCCGCGGCTCGCCGCACCCGCGCAGCTACGGCACGTTCGCCCGCGTGCTGGCTCGCTACGTGCGCGAGCGCAAGGTACTCACTCTGGAGGAGGCGGTCCGGAAGATGACTTCCCTGCCCGCAGCCCGGCTGGGACTGCCGGATCGCGGCCTGCTCCGCCCCGGCATGCAAGCCGATCTGGCGGTGTTCGACCCCCTCAGCGTTGCGGACGGCGCCACCTTTGACCAACCCCATCAGTACGCTGAGGGATTCCGCCACGTCCTGGTGAACGGCAGGCCCGTGATACTGGACGGCGAGCTCACAAACGAGCGTCCCGGACGCGTCTTGTACGGTCCTGCCTGGCGCCGAGAGTCCCCCCACTGATCGAGCTTAGAGTGAACATCCCCCCTTGGCATAGGCTCGCGGTGGGTGTAGCATTCCCGATGGAGGGTGAGATCAATGAGCGTCCAGCGAGTCTGTGCTCTACTGCTGGCTTGCGGCTTCGCCTCCTTGTGCCTCGCACAGCCGCCGAAAGGAGGCGCCACCGCGAACGGGGTGTTTGTGGGCCGCAGCGGCAAACCGATGGCTAAAGCGCGTGTGATCTTGGGGCAGGTGGTCGGCGACCAGGAGGTGACCTACGCCAAGATCAAGCTGCCGCCCAGCCTGCCTAGCGCAACCACCGATGATCAGGGGCGATTCCAGCTCAAGGGTTTCCCTCCGGCCGAATACACCATCGTGTACCAGCCGGCAGGCACGCCTCCCGTCGTCCCGGCCGAGATAAACATCAAAGCGTTTCTAGCCGTCACCAAATCCATTGCCCCTTTGCTGCGCGGCTTCGAGCTCGGCACCAGAGAACCCTATGCCGAACGCGCTTGGGGACAGACGTTCACCCTAATGAAGGGCCACACCTTTTGGTCGGAGGGTCCCACAATGAAGATCTGGAATGCAACCGTTCGCCGAGGCACATCCGGACCGTACTTGGAGATTCGCCGAGGGCTGATCTGGCTGCAACGTCTCCAAGACGGCAGCCAGATACGCTTCGAGGCCTGGAGCTTCTAACGTCTGGCGGAGCGCACCAACCCCCTGCGGCTCAGCAGGATCGCGCCAAACCCGCCTATCAGTAAGGTCCACGTGCCCGGCTCCGGCGCCGGATCAGCGGGAAACTGCGGATCGTTAAGAGCGGTCCCGTACTGCATCCAGACATTACCCACTGAAAGATCAGGACCGAACCCTGCCGGCAGACCCAAACTGAATACCACCGCGTTTCGGATCAGAGCATGGTCTCCGGTTACCGGCGCATTGCCCGTAGCCGGATTGTCGCCCCCCGATGTGATCCCGTACTGCAACCCATTAGGCGAATCCGGGCCTTGTAGGTTGTCGCCGGGAAACCGATCGCCGGAACCGAACAGCCCGAACCCTGCACTGCTGATGCCATAGCGGCCGCCGCCAGCAGCGCCTGCCAAGCCGGAACGGTAAGCCCACTCACCGCCCACCGAGCCGCCCGGCCCCGTCGGGCCAAACCAAACGACACTACCCGGGGCTACCACTGCCGAGATTGGCGTCAGAACCGGTTGGCCTTCTATGTCAAAAAACACCGCCGTGAGCACTTCACTCGGCAGCAGTACGTCGTTCGTCGAACTGTTCGTCAGCGTGATCAGCAACTGAGAACCCACGACCTCAAAGCTTGCGCTGGCGCGCAGATTTCCCACAGCCCCCTCGAAAGTGATCGGCGTGGCCCATGTGTCGCTAACCGCGCATACCAACAGTAGAAGCGCCCCTCTCATAGATCTGTGTAATCGCAAAATAATCCTCCGCCTTCATCATGGTCCGGATTCCCAAGGCAATCAATCACTCTTCCGTACTATCCGTACCGCCACCCGGCGCCGCCTCGTGTCCCCCCGGGCGATCTCCGCCCGCCGTTATAAAATGAAGGGCAGAATGGCCGTTCGCCTATCCCTGGCGCTGGCTGGCGCTTTGGCGGCCCTACCCGCCTTCCCACAGATCATTGGATTCGAATCCGGAGGACTCAGATACCTCACGCAAAGCAAGGGCGGCGTCACCGTGATGTTCGCCCCTCTGCCGACCAGCGTCCGCAACTACGCCATCATCCAGGCGGCGATCTCGAACGGCTCTAGTTCCACTCGCACCATAAAGCCCGAGGACTTCAGCTTCCGCCGCCCGGACGGGACCGTGCTGCGCGCCCTGCCCGCCAGGAAAGTGGTGGATGAGCTGCTCGAAAAGGCCGGGCGCAACGACGTAATCCGACTGGTGACGACTTACGAGGCCGGCTTGTTCGGCTTGCCGCGCTTCATCTCGACCAACGGCTATCAGCAGCGCCGCCAGGCCGCTCTGGCCGAGGTTTCCTCAACACGCATAAAGGCTGCTGCGGCGGCCTCCGCCATCGCTTTTGTCGAGACGCGCCTGCGTCCAGGCGATTCAACCGATGGGGCGGTGTTCTTTCCGGCCGACGGCAAGCCGCTCGGTCCCGGCGCGCTCACGGTGCGGTGCGGCCCGGACGTCTTCGAATTCCCCGTTGAGCCGCCCACCCATTAGCCAGTGGCTTGAGGGCCGCTCGAGATAATGGGCGACGGTTTCCCCGTGGCTTGTTTTCACTGCCCGGGTTCCACAGGCAGCAGGATCGCGTTGGTTTCCGCGTCGTGAACCCGCATTTTCAGTTGGACTTCACCGGACGGCGGCAATTCAGGTCCGATTCGGAACCGAATAGCAGTCACACCCACGTGTCCTGTCGCCGCACCGGCCCACAGAGCTTTCAAAAGCTGCTCGCCGATCGCGATCTGGACCGGCTCGAGCAGCTCGGCGTCAAGCCCTTCCGGCGCCGCAAAACCGTCCGGCACCCTTACGCGGTAAGGCCCGAAGCCGGTTCCCAGCACCGTCACTATCTCGCCTCGCTTCGCGGGACTGTCGAAGCCCACCAAACTGCCGTCTTCATGAAGCGCCAGCGCTAACTGGCGGCCTCCCTGCTCGCGGCTAAACAAAGCCGGCGCGTAGCGGACCACCTTCAGCGGAACACTTAGTTCAGGACGATCCGGCTGGCGGATCTTCAAGCTGTAGTCGCCCTCCGAGATGTCCGAGAAAAGCTGTGCATTTATCTGTTCGGGCGCCACAAACTTCAAAGGTAACAGCCTATCGCCCAAACTCACCGTCACCCCAACCAGGCTTTGCGCCAGGTGACTCTCCGGTCCGGCCGCGTATTCCGGCGCCAGGTTAGCGCCGTAAATGGCGATCAACGACCCCGGCGCCACCCCGGGTTCTCCCCTGTCAGCCGCCGCATTGCGCACGCCGCTCGGCGGCACGTACGGCACGGCCTCCAACACAGCCCGAACTATTCGCGGCTCGCTCACCGTGACATCCAGCGCCGGATCCAGGCCGCCCACGTCACCGTCCCAGCGCTGGAACCGAAATCCCGGCTTGGGTTCCGCAATCAGCCTCACGGGGCTGCCGGCCGCGTAAAAGCCGTCCGTTGACGCCGGCTCGAACCGCACTCGGGCTCCCTCAGGCGGCGCCACCAGCGCGAGCACACGATAGCTGGCCTGATAGTTCAGGTACAAAACCTCTTCGGCGGCCTGCGCCGTCCACAGACGCTCCGCCGCTGCCTGGTCCGCCCACCCCTGAAGCTCCAACCGCCGCCACTCGTCCACAGTCACCACCTGCGGCGCCTGAAGCCGCAGCACCGTGCCTTGCCGCGGCTCCAACAAGCACGGCGTGCGGCAGCTAGTGCCGTTCACCTGCACGGTCACTTCGTGTGTGCTCTGGATTCGCAGCCGGGCCAGAAGCTCGTAATCCGCCACCAGACGCAACCCGGTTTGCGCCGCCTCCGCCGGCACCGTCACCTGCTGCAGGGCCGGGCCTGCGTTAGACCAGCTTGAGAAGGCGTATCGCCGTCCCTGCCAGAGCTGCTCGGCAGGCGCGGAAATCTGATGGGTGGAGCCCACTGCCCAGATGAAATCCAGGCTCGGCCAGTTGGCTCTGCCGTCCACGTCCAGCTTGAGCCCCTGCGGCTGCGTGCGCAGGCTGACTTGCGCTCCGCGGACAAAGCGCGCCGTGAGAACCTCCGGAACGTTGTTGTTTTGCGGGACGTAAGTGTGCTGCTCAGCCTGCCCGTCCGACCAAGCCTCAAACACCCACCAGCGACCCAGCTCATCGATCTGCGGGGAAACCGGCGCCACCGTGTGCCGGCTGCCTTCGGCCCAATCCAGCGTTACGGGCGTGCGGACGCGAGTCCGGTCCGCCAGCACCTCCAGACCCGGGGGATCCGTGAGCAGCGTCACCCGTACCGCAGGCGCAAAGCGCGCATAGAGCACGATCGGGCGGTTCATTATGAACTTGCTATCGAAGGCCTGCGACGCCGCCAGATCCGCCTGCCAGCCGTTGAACACAAAGCCCTCCGGCGGATAGGCCTCTATGAGCACTTCCGAATCGGCTGGCACCCAGAGTTCCGTGCTGGCGGCCAGACAGGAGCCGTTCACGTAGATCTTGCCGTACTGCGGCCCCGGCGTGCAGGCAAACATGGGCGCCGTGCCCTCGCTTACGATCTGCACCTGCAACCGGTACTCAAGTACTCCTACGGCTTTAAATGCCGCCACATCCCGGTGGGCGGTCACCGCGATCGTCAGGCCGTCCAGCTTTACCATTTCCTCGCCATCCTGGCGCACGCCGGCCCAATTTGAAAACGTGCAGCGGATGCCGGGGGCTATCTGCTGGGAGGCGACGCTCAGAATGTGCTTGCTGCCTTCAGGCCACAGCAGCGTCACCGGGCTGTTGTACGGCGTGCCGTCCACGAAGAACGTCGGCCGCGCCTTGCCGCATGGGTCCGCTACGTAGATCCTGGTGGCCACGATCGCCGGGGACTGCGCCAGAGCCGCCGCCGCCAGCCAAAGCCACCACCAGAGCCTGAGCCTCATCGCTTGCTCCTAGAAACTCACGCCCACCGCCGCCAGCCCCGTCAGGTCATGTACCCAGCCTCTGATCTCCGCCGCTCGCCCCGGTGCGATTACGGTCTTGGGAAAAGGCGTCAGATAGTCACGGAATTCCCAGCGGATCCAGCTCCGCTGCCCGACGCGGACCTTGAGCCCGCCGCCCAGACTCGCCATGCCGGTCACTTGCCGGGTGCGCGTCAGAATCGCGAACTGGCTGAGCGGCTGGTAGGCGGCCTCCTGTCCGGTTCCCTGATACACCCTCGCTCCGCCCCCGACAGCCAGATAAGGGCGTACGGGGGCCTGCCCGCCCCGCCCGAAAATCAGCAGGTCGTAGTGCAGCAGGTGCGAGCGTCCGGCGAAGTGCACCTCAGTGCCTCTGCCGGCAAGCTTCAGTTCCGAAAACCGGAACAGGTAGCGAAACTCGCCGCCCAGGCGCTCATAGAGCTCTTGCCCGGCGGCCACTCCTATGACCGCCCCGGACTTCAGTCCGACGTCGGCCTTCTCCGATCCCCAGTTTGCCGTAGCCGCCGGAGCCATCCCATAACCCGCCAGCGCGGCGAAGTGCCACTTTTGTGCACACAGCGCCGGCGCGGCCAGCAACAGCACCGCCAGGCCCTTTCGCATTTCCGCCCCTAGCTCGCGCTTCTGCATTGGCTTTCCCGCCTTATTTGACCACCCGCACTGAGAGCGCAGTCCCCTGACCCGCCTGGCGGATCTCCAGCGGCACATCCATGCCCACAGGCGCCCAGTACGGAACCCGCGCGTTGATCTGGTAAACTCCCACCTCGCCCGGCGTCAGGCCAGCGAATTCCACCGGCAACTCCACGCCGCCCAGCGTCACAACCGGCGGCATCAGCGTCATGGCCAGCGGGCTGCCCGGTCCGGGGTAACCGTCCGGAACTTCCGGCCAGGTCGCCCCCAGCCCGGTGAGGTAAATCACGATCGCATCTTCGGGATGGATCGGGTTTGACAACGTCACAAGCTGGTTGTTTTTGGCCCGCACCACAGTGGGCAGGCCGCGTTCATCCCCGGCCACCCCGGTGCGGAACACCGCCGGAGCGCCCGCTTGGATGGTGAACCGGAAGCTGTTAGACATCCCCGCCGGAGTGCGCAGAATCATGGTCGCCGATCCGCTGACCGAAAACGGCAACTGCGCGTTGATTTGCGTCGGCGAGACCAAGACCATGGGCGCCAGCACACCGTTTACCGTTAGACAACTGTCAGCCAGAGCCGTGGGCAGCGGCGTCTCGCGCGTCGCCGCGTTCACCAGACTCAGATCCTTGCCCACCACCGTAATCAGCCCGCCCGGCGCCACCGCCTGGGCGCCGTCGGCGGCGTTGACCACCCGCTCGATGCGCGGGTCAGCCACCGCCGCGTCGTAGTCCCAGGCCAAGGCCGTCACGCCCGAAGTGCTCAGCGAGATCAGCAGGCGCGCAGCCGGCAGCACCGCCAGCGTGCGCGTGAACACCGGCGGCAACACCGTGTCCGGCAACACAGGCGCCTCGCTCATGCGCGTCGGACGCACCGCCGTCAGTTGCTCCAGGTTTACGCGCTGGATCACTCCCGCACTGGCGGCGTCCGGGGCCGTAGTGCGCAGCCCCATACCATCGGCCGCCGCAAAGCCGGAGCTCTGTCCGGTGGCGGTCTCAAGATGCTGGATGGGCATCAGGGCTGCGTCAAGCAGGTGGTTGTCCACCAGAAAGCGCTCCTCGGAAATCGCCGCATAAGCCCCGCTCAGTTTCTCAAAGTCCTTGCGCGATACCGTGAAGGTGTCCTCGTTGGCGCTGTACAACAGCACATTGCCGTCGGCCTGGACCACCAGGATCGCCGCGCCGTTCGGCGTGGCCGCCAGCACTGTGTCCTGGTGGACCTTGTTCTCCCATATCCCCAAGCTGGGCAGCTCGGTGGCCAAGCGCAGGTCCAGATCCACGCGGTCCAGCGTGTGCTTGGGGCCCGCCACGCGCGCCGCGGCCAGTATCGCCCGCCCGGAAGCCGCCAGCGAGCGCGGATAATGCCCCGGCGGAAAGATTATCGGCGCCTCAGCCTCCAGCGTCCCCAGGTTGTAAACGTATGCCAACTGCGAGTCGTCGGCGCCGATCAAAAGCCGCTGGCCATCCAATGTCATCGCCATCTGAGTCGGCGTGTTGGGCGTGCGCAGCGTCCGGATCAACCGGTAGCCGTTGGCATCGTACACCAGCACCTGGTTGGTGTCCTGGCGCAAGACGTAAAAGCGGTTGCGCTGCGCATCCGCCAGAAGATCCACCAGCCGCCCCGGCACATGAATGAGGGTGCCTCGCTGGTCGGGTTCCCGCATGTTTACGAGCACCCGCACCGGCCGCGGCAGGTTCACCGCCGCCTGCGAGCTGATCTGGATCCAGCCCACCGCGGTGCCCTTCTGGTTCAAGAACCGGTTCGGATCTACGGCCACTCTTACGCGGGCAGGCGTAAAGCCCGTCGAGGGCGAGACCACGATGCCCGCGGTTGCCGACAAGCTGAAATCCGTGCGGCCGCCGCCGGGATCCACCAACTCCAGCTCTTGAACCATCGCGCGGCGGTCGCAGAAGCTGCCGCGAAACAGCAGCTCTTCCTGGGTCGAAACCACTCGCGGCTGCCGCTGCAACTGTCCAACCGGCAGCACCGCCAGCCCGTTCTCGGCCACCGCATACATGGTGCCTCCGTCCGAGCTGAGCACCGCCTTGCCTGCCAGATTCACCGGCAGCCGAAGCTGTTCGCGCAGGCTCAGATTGTCGGCATCGGCCACCATCAGAACGGGCGGCTCGCTGGAGGTCTGCTGCGAGCTGCGGGCCTGCTCGATTTGCGCGTAGATCAAACCGCGATCGGAATCCAGCGCCAGGCTGCCCTTGCCCAAAGCTCCCGAGGCGTTGCGAAACTGGGCCAGCAGGATGCCGGAGGAGCTGAATACGCCCCACCCGGTGGCGAAGCTTGCGCCGTCCCTGGCTACGCTGATCACCCGCGGGCCCAGAGGGGGCTTGGTAATCCAGCCTTGCGCCCGCACCTGCTTGGTGTTGACGTCGTAGCTGAACATCAACGTGTGGTCGTCGCCGTCCACCTCCAGGATCCCCACAATGCGGAAGCCGTCGCCGGAGGCCGCCACCGAAGCGCGCACAATCTGCGTGGGCCAGCTCCCCGCCTGCGCCGGCAGGGTCTGCGCCACCACGCCCGTGATCGTCTCCAGCACGCGCGTGGCGCCGCTGGCCGGCTCCAGCAGCAGGAAGTCCTGCGTGGTGACCACCAGCGCGCGGTTGTCTATGCCGAAAGCCACGCCCAGCGGCGGCGCGCCCAAGGCGAACGTCTGGCGCTGATTCTCATCCAGCTTCAGCACGGTAAGCGCGTTCGAGGGACGAAGGGGACTGGCGAAGTTGGCGAAGTGGGTCACCACCAAGTAGCGCCCGTCCGCCGACAGCGCCAGCGAGGCAGGCTGCTGCGCGACGTTGAGCGAGCGCTCCAACGCGAGCGTGCTCAGCGACACGACATCAATCCGATTGGCGGTGTAGTTGGCCAGATAAGCCACCCCGCGCTGCTCATCCAGCGCTACGTCCGCCACATGCCCGGCCACCGGCACCACCCGCCCGAAAACCCCGGGCCAGGCCAGGCCGGCTGAGCAGGCATAAATCACCCACACGAGCCGTCTTGCTCCCTGCATACTGCCTCCGTCCGCGCAGCCTGTCGGGCGCGCTCCCAATAAGCTACACTTCCTCTGCCCGGCGCTCTGGCCGCACCGCCGATTCCGGCCTGCCAGTCAAATACCGGGGCGCCCTTGCCCGAGGCGCCCCGCAAGGCCTTAAGCGTTCTTGCGTCGCCGCAAAATCAGCACGGCCACCAGCAGCACCGCCAGCACCGCGCAGATGATTCGAATCGTCGTCGTCTCCATGCCTCGTCTCCTTACTCGAGCTCCGCCCCGGCAACACCGGGCCGAAATCCCGCTACATGTTGTTAATGATCGGGAGAAGTTCCCGAACTACCCTCACCAGAATCGGCCCCACCGTCACCACAAACAGCGACGGCAGGATGCAGAAGAAAATCGGAAACACCAGCTTCACGCCCAGCTTGGCCGCCTTCTCCTCGGCTTGCTGCTGCGCCTGCGCCCGCATGTAATCGGAATGGGACCGCAGGGTCTGGGCGATGCTGGTTCCAAAGCGGTCCGCTTGAATGAGCACCGCCGTCAACTTCCTCAACTCCTCGACCTCGGTGCGCTCGGCCAGATTGCGCAAGGCCTCTACGCGACGCTTGCCGGCCCGCAACTCCAGATTCACCAGCGCGAATTCCTCGCTGATCTCCGGGTGCGCATGCTCCAGCTCCTTGGAAGTCTGTACAATCGCCTGATCCAGACCCAGCCCAGATTCCACACAGACCACCAGCAGGTCTAGCGCATTGGGCAAACCGCGCCGGATTTGCTTCTGGCGACGGCGGGCCGCTCGCCGCACGTACTCGTTCGGGCCCAGAAACCCTATCCCGACCGCTCCCGCCACCACCAGCAGCTTGTTGCCGCCCCCGGCCCCCGTGCCCGCCACAATCAGAGCCGCCAGCATCGGCAAGGCCGCCGCCAGCAGCAGCTTGGCGCCATAGAAATAGCGCAGCGCGTGCGGACCGCGGTAGCCCGCCCTGATCAGCAGCCGCTGCATGATGGTGACGTCTTTGGGCGAGGCCGGCAGCATCGTGCCCAGCTTGCTCAACAGCTCCCGGAAAGCCAAGCTGGGATGCTTCTGCGGCCGCGAGGCAGCGGCCAGATCGGCCCCCGTTATGCGCTCTATGGCCGCCCGCGGACGCACCCACAGCCGCCAGCCGAGCCACGTCAGCCCTCCGGCCAACAGCCCGAACAAACCCAGCGTGAGCACCAGCGGCATTCCTTAAACCTCAATGGCCACGATCTTGCGGATCAACAAGTACCCAAGCAGTTGCAGGCCGATCGCTCCGCCCAGCATCATCCTGCCTAACTCATCGGCGAAAAAGAACCTCACCAGGCCGGGGTTGACCACAAACATGATCGAACCCACCGCCACCGGGATCAGCGACAACACCGTGCCCGTCATGCGCCCGTGCGCGCTGATGGCTCTTATCCGGCCCCGCAACTTGAAACGTTCTCGGATCAGGTGCGCCAGCTTGTCCAACAACTCCGCCAGGTTTCCCCCGGTGCGCTTCTGCAACACCACGGCGGAAACGAAGAACCGGACATCCATCAACGGCACGCGCTCGGCCAGCTTCTGAAAAGCCATCTCCAGCGGCAGCCCCAGGTTCTGCTCGTCGAAGGCCCGCCGGAACTCGCTGGCCAGCGGCTCCTGGAATTCGGTATGAATGAGTTCCAGCGAGACCGTGAAGGCGTGGCCGGCCCGCATCGAGCGGGCTAGAAACTCCAAGCTCTCCGGAAACATCTCCTCGAACTTGCGCAGGCGCGCCCGGCGAACCCTAACTATGTAAAAGAACGGCGAGCAGGCCAGAACCAGACCGAACGGCAGCGCCAAGCCGCGAAAGGCCGGCGCCGCATACCAGACCAGCGCGAAGCCCGCCAGAAACAAGGCCAGCGCGGCGTGCAAGGTCCGCGCCACATCCCACCTCAGGCCCGCCTGCTCAATGAGGATCCGGAGGCGGTCCATCAGGCGCAGCCGCTCGACCAGCCGCAGCACCAGCTTGCCGCGGTCCGGCGCGGGGGTCTGGATCAGGGACGGACCTTTGGCCCGCTCCCGTCGCTGGCCCTTGCCGGCCCCCGTCAGGCGGTGAACGACCTGGTCCAGGCGCGCGCTATGCTGCGCCTTCCACACCAGCCAGATCAGGCCCATCGAGCCAAGCCAAGCCAGCAGGAAAATCACAATCACCAGGCCCATAACCGCCTACCCGGTCAGCGAAACAGACCACACGCCAGGCGAAGAAACCCGGAACAGCCCTCTTCGTCCGATGCCCACTCGGCAACCTCCGCACTTCCGGACTGCTTGCCTTCCGGACCGCTGACTGCTGCCTCTGTCACAACTCAACCACCTCATCGAACAGATCCGCTCGAAGTTGAATGCCCGCCGCCAGCAGCTTCTCGTAAAACTTGGGGCGTATGCCGGTGGCCGCAAACTGCCCCAACACCTTGCCCTCCGGCGAGACCCCGCGCTTTTCCAGCACGAAAATGTCCTGCAAAGTCACCACCTCGCCTTCCATGCCGGTGACCTCGGTGATCGAAACCACGCGCCTGGAGCCGTCGCTCAAACGGGCCGCCTGGATGATGACGTGGACGGCGCTGGCGATCTGCTGGCGGATCGAAAGCAGCGGCATGTTGGTCGCCGCCCAGGTCACCATCACTTCCAGCCGCGCGATTGCGTCCCGCGGCGAGTTGGCGTGGATCGTGGTCAGAGAGCCGTCATGCCCGGTGTTCATGGCCTGGAGCATGTCTAGGGCCTCCTCGCCGCGCACCTCTCCGACCACGATCCGGTCCGGCCGCATTCTGAGGCTGTTGATCAGCAGCTCCCGCTGGCGCACCGCCCCCTGGCCCTCCAGGTTCGGAGGCCGAGTCTCCAGGCGCGCCACGTGCGGCTGCTTGAGTTGCAGCTCAGCGGCGTCTTCGATGGTGATGATCCGTTCCCGGGGTGAAATGAACGCCGACAGCGCGTTCAGCAGCGTGGTCTTGCCGGCCCCGGTGCCGCCGGATATGATCATGTTCAAGCGCGCCCGTACGCAGGCCTCCAGCAGCTCCATCATCCCGGGCGTCAGGGCCTTGCGCTCCACCAGATCGGCCGGCATAAGCCGGTCCCGGCTGAAGCGCCGGATCGAAAGCAGCGGCCCGTCCACCGCCAGCGGCGGAATGATGGCGTTCACGCGCGAGCCGTCGGCCAGGCGCGCGTCAACCATGGGAGTGGATTCGTCTATCCTCCGGCCAACCTGCGAGACGATCTTGTCAATGATTCTCAGCAGGTGCGCATCGTCGCGGAAGACCACGTTGGTAAGCTCCAGCACGCCGCCGCGTTCGACGTAGACCTGCTTGTGAGTGTTCACCAGGATGTCGGAGATCGTGGGGTCCTCCAGCAGCGGTTCCAGCGGCCCCAGCCCGAAAACCTCGTCCAGAACCTCGTCGCAGATCTGCTGCTTTTCGACCCCGCTCAACAGCGTGGATTCGCCCTCGATCAGCGATATCAAGGCCTGGCGGACCTCAGCTCGCACCCGCTGGTTGTCAATCGCCGCCAGCGCCTCCAGGTTGATCCGGTCCAACAACTTGCGGTGCAGCGTGAACTTCAGTTCCTGAAACTCCGGCCGCATGGCTCCGCGCGGCCGTCCCGCGTGTTGCAGCAGGCGTTGGTCCCAACTCAAGCGACGCCCCGTACCGGGATCAGCTACCGACAGCATCGGTCTGTTTCCTCCCCACTTGCCTCACTCATGTGCCCTGCGAAAACACCGGCAGCGCATTCAGCGCCAGAGGGCTGCGCTTCTTGCCGCTTTGGCTGACTCCCGACAGCCGACCGGCAAATTCCTCAATCGCCCGCCCCAGCTCACATCCCGGATCCAGTGGCCGGCCCAGCGTCAGCATACGCTCGATCGAAACGTGGTCGTTAGGGAAGCTGGCGTGCGCCGGGCAGTTGATGACCTTCTCCAAGTCCGAAATGCGCAGGCCGTCGGCTTTGCTGGAACGGTTCACCAGAATCTGGAAGCGCTCGCGGGCGAAACCTAGCTGCCCCAGCATCTGCACCGCCTTACGGGCCATGTGCAAGCTGGGCAAATCCAGGCCCGTGACCATAAAGCCCTGGTCGCACTCCGACAGGGCCAGTAAGCTCAAGCGGTGAAAGATCGGGGGCAGATCCAAAATCACCCAGTCGTACAAACTCCGCGCGTACTCGCAGAAGTCATGCAGGCGCGAGGCCTCGATCGGATCAGCGGCGGAGACTTCCGGCGCCGGCAGCACTTCCAGTCCATGAGCCTGCTCGATCGCCGCCGCCCAAGGAAACTCCGGGGAACCGCCCGGCTCCGCAGGCCACCGGGCGGGCTGGACTCCCAGGTAAAAGCTGGTGGTGGCCCCCATGAAGTCGAAATCCACCAGCAACACCCTCTGCCCGGTCATGCGCCGAAGGGCGAAGGCCGTCTGGGAAGCCAGTGTCGAAGCGCCCGAACCGGGCTTGGCGCTGGCGAAGGTCACCAGCTTGCCCGGGTCCCGGCGAGCTTCAGGTTCGGCGTGCCGCAAGCGGCGAATCCTCAGAGCCGCCTCCCGCTGCGCCGCCGCATCGAATGGGGCGTAGAGAAATTCCGTGGCCCCGGCTCGCAACGCCGCCAGCAGGATCTCCGGATCGCTGCGGGAATGCAGACCCACCACATGCACGGGCGGCCGCGCCTGGCTCAGGCAACGAATCAGTTCGGCGGCAGCCGCGAAGTCGCTAGCCACGTCCAGCAACACCACCTCCGGGGCAAACTGCCGCAGGCGGATCTCCAAGGTCTGCCGCGGCGGATAGCTGCGCAGATCAGCCACCACCTGGAACGCCCGGCCCTCGGCGAGCTTGTGCGTCAGTTCCTCGGCCAAGGCGCGGTCCGGCGCGATCAGCAAGGCAGTCAGCTCAGGGCCCGGGCCGTTGGGTTGCCTCACCTACTTCTTCCTCGCCGTCTGGCGAGTCCCTGCGGCTTGCCGCGCTTGAGGCGGACTGGCCCCCCGGCCGCTCTGGGGCTTGACGGCCGGCGGCAGGAACTCTTTGGGCATCTCCGGCCCCGGCAGCGACGCGCCGGCCTCCAGCGGTCGCGTGATCTCCGGGCTGACTATCACCACCAACTCGGTCTTGGTTCGGTTCTGCTGGCGACTCTTGAAAAGCGCCCCCAACAGCGGTATGTTCGCCAGGCCGGGGATTTTCGAAAGCGTCTCGGTCACGCGATCGTCTATCAGCCCCGCGATCACGAAGCTCTGGCCGGGCGCCAGCTCTACGTTGGTTTGCATACGCCGGGTGGCCAGCGCCGGGATCGTAAAGCCCGAAAGAACCAGAGAGTTCGCCATGTCTATGGTGGAGACCTCCGGACGCACCATCATCTTGATGGTCTTGTTGGCCGTTACCTGCGGCAAGAAGCTCAAGCGGATCCCGAATTCGCGGAACTGCACCGTGACCGCCCCTACGTTGGCTCCGCCCTGCACGACCGGAATCGGAAACTCGCCGCCAACCAGAAAGCTAGCCTCCTTGCCGTCGGTGGTGACCAGGTTGGGTTCGGCCAGAATCTGCAACAGGCCGCGAGTCTCCAGCGCCCGTATGAAGGCCGCCAGGTTCAGGTCGGGACGGAAGGCAAATACGTTCAGCGCGTCGGATATGCTGAAGCGACTGCTGGTCCCCTCCAGCCGTCCGGGGATCGTCCCCTCCAGCTCCGAGGGCCGGGGACTGGCGAACTGCCCGGTGGTCACCGAGCCGGGCGTGTTCAGCACCCCGGTGGATATCAGATTGGCTCCCAGCGACTCCATGGCGTTGCGGTTCAGCTCGGCGAAGCGCACCCGCAACAACACTTGCGACTCCGGTCCGGCGGGTTTCACTTGGAGGTTGTTCACTACGCTCTTGGCCATGGGCGTCAGCAACGCCACCGCCCGTTCGGCCACCGCCGCGCTGGAGACGCTGCCGGTCAAAGAGAGCGACTCGCGCGCCGCCTGAACCTGGATGTTCTCCTCCGGGAAGGTCTCCTTTAACAGCCTGCGGACAGGCTCCAAATTGTGCTCGACCGAGATCTGGTAAAAGCTGCGCTGTCCGTTCTTGGCCCAGATGATCACCGTGGCCGTACCCAGCCCCTTGGCATGCAGAAGCACTTCGCGCAAGGACACCGCTACGGCGTCCACCACTTCCGGGTTGCTGGTCGAGATGCGAGCGATATCGGCGGGAAAGTCTATGACCGCGCTCCTTCCCGCCGCCAGCCTCAACTCATCGGCCGCCGATGCCGGGCTGTCACCGCCCGCGGCCAGGGCCGCAGCCAGCCATAAACTGAGCACTGCCGGAACTATCACCTGCCTCATGGTTGCTCTTTCCCGCCAGGTTCAACCGGTTTGACACCTATCAGCTCGACGCTGCGCTGTGAGCCGCGGATCACCACAACCTGCTCCGGCGCCGGGACCGCCGCCGCGACCGTTTCAGCCTTCGGGGCAGCCGGTTCCGGGCGCGGGCGCGGGGCCCGCGCCGCCGCCGGCTCCGCGGGGGGTTTGCGCACGTTGTAAAGTTCGGTCAGCAACCTGCCGGGCGTCTTTTCGACCGACTGATCGCTGGCATTGCGCAACACCAACTGAATCCGGCCTTCGTTGCCCGCCAGGGTCAGGATCTCAGCCTGCTCAGGCGTGACCAGCAGCGTCACTACCGGCGTGTTGATGGCGTTGCCGCGCGCATCGGGCTCAATCTGATGCCCTGCCGAGAGGACCAGAATGTTCTGAAGCACCGTGGTGGTCACCGTGTCGGCCTGGTTTGGAGGACGGCCGGTGACCAGCACGTCCACCCGCATGCCAGGCAGCACAAACCCTGCCACCCCCACCACTTCGTTGACGCGCACCGCCACCGCCCGCATGCCCGGCGGAATCACCGGCGCCAGGCCCACCCCGCTGCCCCGCGCCGCCACACGCCCCTCCCGGATGGGTTCATCCGGCAAGATCGAGCTGATGACCGGCCGGTCAAACACTTCTTCGGCGCGCGTGAAGACCCCGGGCGGAACCTGGGAGGCCGGAACCTTTGCCAACTTGACGTCGGCGGGCTTGATGGTGATGCCGACGGGCAGCGCCCGCGCCGCTACGACTACCTCCCGCATGTCGATCTTCTGCGGCTTGGGTGCCTTGGCGGCGCCGGCCACCATTTGGTAAAACACGCCGGCCACTACCAGCGCGAACAGCAGGCTAAGGCTCACCACGGTCAGAAATCTGCGATCCATCACCGCCTCCTTCTGCGGGACGGGCGTGGCTGCCGGATCTGCCGCCGTCTTGGCTGTCCAGCCGCAGCTCCCGCTCCCAACAGAAGCGCAGCCTCCGGATCCCACAAAAGTCCGACTCGCACAAGCCTCTCAAGCGGGAGCCTGAGGCCGTCAAGATCCATCGCGCGACTCCTCCGTTGCTCGGCGAGGGCCGGCTGTAGGGGATCGGCCAGTGGCAGCGGGACCTCCCCTAGCTCGGGCTTTGCCGGCATCCCTAATACAGTTCGGCTGCCTGAAGGGGTTTCTTTAGGCTGGCGGAGGCGCGCCAACCCGCTCATACAACACCGCCAGCTTGTCCCCGTCTACCCGCCGCCAGCCCCCTTGCTGTTCCAGTAGATGCGCCAAAGGCCACTCCTTCGGCGCCAGCGCGAAGCGAAACTGCCAGCGATCCAGCACCTGGGGCCAACCCGGCCGGCCCTGTACGGTTCGAAGGTACTCATCGCCGATTTCCGGACCGTAGAAGTCGCTGCGCCCGTCCATGTATACCTTCTGGTGCGGGTAAAAGCGGTAGATCAGATAGTCGGCCCATTGGTCCGAGGTGAAAACCCGGGCTCCGGCCAGCCTGGCCGCCTGCCGCCCGACCAACTCGACCGGGAACTTCTGGGCAGGGAAGTCCTTGGGCCAGTGCGCCTGCGGGCTGGTGGCGATGACCAGCGCCGCCCCTGCCACACTCCACAGCCCCAGACGGGCAAACCCAGGGCGCATATCTCGAGAGATTTCTTCCAAGATCGCGGCCGGCGAGTTCGCCGGCAGGCTCCGGACCCATTGTCTCCACAGCCGGCTGGCTTCCCCGGCAACCGCAGGAGCGACCAGGAACACGAACAGAGGCACGTGGCGCGCGGAGACCAGCGCGGCGTGAGCCCAGAAGATAATCAGCAAGCCCTCGGCAATCCGTCTGCTCCTAAAGATGGCCGCCGCCGCCATCAGGGCGGCGAAAAGCAGCAACTCGAAGTGCAGCGAGTGCTCAGAGCGGAACTTGGGAGACTGGAACTCGTCCACTACGTTACGGATCCAGCCCGAGCGCAGATAGCCGGCGATGTGCAGGTGCAGCCGCCATCCGTAAGGATTCACCAGGGAGGCCGCACCGCAAGCCCCCAATAGCGCGCCGTAGCGGAGCGCAGGTTTGAAACGCTCCCAGCCCGCGCCTCCCGCCAGCCAGAGTTCCGCCCAGCGTCCCAGGGCAAGCAACACCAGCGAAGCCATCAGCGCCGTAAAACCGCCGTGCAGGTTCGTCCAAACCGCTGTCAAGGGCGCCAGCGCCCACAGCCATGGGGAAGGCTTGATCCGGTCGCGCTCGACAATCCACAAGGCCGCCGGCCACAGCAGCAAAGTGAAAACGTGCGGGCGGGCCAGAAAGTGGATGGAGGCCGCACCCATGGCCAGCATCAGCACCACCATGCTTAGAAAAACGTTGGCTTGCTGAAGATACATGCGGCGAAATACGATGACGCCGCTCGACACAATGACCAGGGCGGCCCCCGCCGCCACCGCGCTCAAGCCGCCCAGCCGATTCAGCAGGGCGAAAACGACCTCCGCCAGCCACTCCCAGGCGTACCAGATTCCTCCCGCCTTGCTGAAAGAGAACAGGTCCGTGCGCGGCCATTGCCCGTGTTCGAGAATGTATTCTCCCGTGCGGATGTGCCAGCCGGTGTCCCCGTCTGCCAGCAGACCCGCCCACCGGCCGCCCACGGCGAACTGCCATAGCAACAGGCACACCAGCAGGCAGTCCAGCAATGAAGGCGTCAACCAGCGAGCTAGATGCGAGGCCCTTCGCGGCATGACAAGATTCAGCCGGCGCGCGCCAGCCCGGCCCCTTCCCCTGTGATGAGCCGTCTGGCGCCGACCGCCAGCTCATAGCGGTTGCGGGCCCCAGTCTTCTCGAATATGTGCATCAAGTGGACCTTCACCGTGCCGGGCGCAATGGCCAGAGCCTCGGCTATCTGCCGGTTCTTCAGGCCCTGACACAACAGGCGCAAGATCTGGCGTTCCCTGGGAGTGAGCCTTGGCAAGCCGCGGGCGCCGCCCACGTTTGCGCTGCCGGCCGCCTCTGTCCATGTGCCTCCGCGTCCGACCGCAGCCAGGCAGCTCAACAGCGCGCCGGCCGGAAGACTCTTGCGTAAGATGGCGCGGACTCCCAACTCCCGGGCGCGGCCGGAGTCCACCGCCTCGGGCTGCTGCACCCAGAGTACCGGCCTGGCTGTAGGACATATTTCCCGCAGTTGTTTGAGGAAACCGAAAATGTCATCGGGCGGCTCAGCGGCGCTGACCAGCACAACGTCCGGTTGTATGTCGGCGATAGCCGGCAATGCCTGATCCGGATGGGCGGCGCCGGCCAGCATGAGGTCTTCGGAGGCCTCCAGGGTCAGGCGCAGGCCCTCGATTATGATGGGTTGCGACTCGCAGGCGAACACTGTGATCAGGCGCACCGTCACGCCACTCATCGGCTGAGGTGCACAGCGAGATTAGACCCCGGCTACGGCTGAGGGCCTCGCCGCGACGCCGGCCGGGGTTCAGCGCTCGTCGCCTTTCAGTTCCACAATCGTGGCGCCCGCGCCTCCCTGGCTTTGAGGCGCGGCGTAGAAGCGCTCCACGTGCGGGTGCTGGGCCAGCAGCCCGGCGATTGCCCGGCGCAGCACGCCCATGCCGTGCCCGTGCACGATGCGGACCCGACTTAGGGAGGCCAGAACAGCGCTATCGAGAAACTTGTCCACCGCCTGAAGGGCCTCCTCGGCGCGCCACCCTATGAGGTTGATCTCCCGCAAGGCCGTCTCCTCCCTGGGCTGCGGCTGGAAGGAGACGCCGCGCGGCAAACCAGCGGTGGGCTCGGCAGGCGGCAACACCTCTAAGACATCCTGGCGCGAGACCTGCATTTTCAGGAAGCCGGCCTCCACCTCCAGCCGATCCTCGCCCAGCAGGCGCCGCACGCGCGCCGGCTCGCGAAAATCCTTTAGCCGTACGCGCGCTCCCTCGCCGATCTGGAGCGCTCCCGGGTGGGCTGCACGTTGCCCGGAGGTTTCCGCCAGCAATTGTTGGGCTTTCTCGCGCAACTCGCGCGCCAGCCTTCCGCTCCGCTCGCGGGCTTTCTTTTCGGAGGCGCCGGCCTGGCGCAACTCTAAAAAGAGCTCCTGCGCCTGCTGCTCGAAATGGGCCAGAGTTTGTTGGATGCCCTGTTCCAGTTGGGTCAGTTTCGCACGCTGTCGTTTTTCCCACTCGGCGGCCAGCGATCGCTCGCGCGCCGCCAGGCGTTCGCGTTCGCAAACCAGATTCTGCTGAAGCTGCTCGACCTCCTCGATGCGCTCGTGGAGCTGGTTGAGCAGTCGGCTAAGATCCTGCTGGCGCCCGGCAAGCGCGGCACGGGCTCGCTCCAGCAAAGCGGGCGCCAGGCCCAGCCGGGCGGCGATGTCCAGGCCCGCCGACTTGCCCGGCAACCCCACGCGCAGCAGGTAAGTGGGGGCCAGAGTGGCCTCGTCGAAACCCATGGAAGCGTTCAGGACGCCTTCGGTGGCGGCGCCGTAGACCTTCACGGCCGCCAGGTGGGTGGAGGCCAGCGTGAAGGCGCCCGAGATCCGCAACTGTTCCAGGACGGCCACTCCCAGGGCACCGCCTTCTTCCGGGTCGGTGGCCCGTCCCAACTCATCCAGCAGCACTAGAGACTCCTGATCGGCCTCTTCAAGGATCTCGCGAATTCGCGCGATGTGCGCCGAGAAGGTAGACAGGCTCTCCTGGATGGACTGGGCGTCGCCGAAGTCCGCCAGCACCTTGCGGAAGAACGGGAATTCCGCCTCCGCGCAAGGCACCGGCAGGCCGCACTGAGCCATCAGGGCCAGCAGCCCGACGGTTTTCAGCGTGACCGTCTTGCCTCCGCTATTCGGGCCGCTAACCAGCAGCACGCGGCGGCTCGAGTCCAGTTCCAGCGTGAAGGGCACCACCCTGCGCCCCTGCCGCCGGAGCACGTCTTCAAGCAGCGGATGGCGAGCCTGGCGCAGTATGAGCCGGCCCTCGCCGGGCGGGCTGAAGCTGGGCACGACGCCATCGAAGTCCCTGGCGAATTGAGCCTTGGCAAACAACCACTCCAGCTCCGCCAGGATGCGCACCGTGCGAGTAATCGAGTCCAGGTAGCCGCGCAGCCGGCCGGTCAGCTCCAGCAGGATGCGGTGTACTTCGCGCGCCTCCTCCTCAATCAGCCGGACCAATTCGTTGTTGAGTTCGATGGTTTCCAGCGGTTCGATGAACAGCGTCTGGCCGCTGCCGCTCGCCCCATGAACCACCCCCGCCAGGCGCCACTTCTGGCCGGCCACCACCGGCAGCACCAACCGGTCATTGCGGATGGTGATGAAGGCCTCCTGCAAAAGGCCGTCTTCGCGGTGCGCGCGCAGGAAGCTTTCGAGGGTGTCCTGGATCCATCGTTTCTGGCGCTCTATGTCGCGACGCAGCCTGGCCAGCTCCGCGCTGGCATGGTCGGCCACCGCGCCGTCCGGCAGAATCTTGCCCGCCAGCTCCTTCAGCAAGGCGCGAAACTCCCCCATGGCAGCGGCGCGCGCGGCCAGCTTGGGGAAGCGGGGCGCGGCGGCCAGCAGGATGCTGCGCACATCGGAGGCGCGATCCAGCAGCTCGCTGAGGCCCAGAATCTGCTTCGGCTCCAAGGCGGCGCCTTCTATGCGCAGCTTGCGCAGGGATTCGGCGGGGTCGGGCAAGCCGTCGAAACGGAAGCGCACGGCGGCGCCCCGGGACGCCGGCTGGGGCCTGGCGGCCGCCGCCAGATACTCGATGGCCTCCCTAAGCTCGGCCAGCGTGTTTTCGGCCTCGGCCCGATCGGCGCTTGGCGCAAGCCCGGCCAGTTCCGCGCGACCCAAAGGGCTGGCCACGTAACGGGCTAGCAACTCGCGCAAGGCTTCGAACTCCAGCAGTGCGGCGCTGGTCTGGATCATAGTTTCTGACCGGCAAGCAGAGGCTCGAGAAACTCCCGGGTTCCGGCGGTCAGGGGGTATTGCGGCAACTCGACAGGCGAGACCCAGGCCGCCGCTGTGACGTCGGAGGAAGGCCGCAGCGCGCCTCCGCAGGGCCGGCAGAGGTAATCGAGCAACACGTAGTGATACTCGGGGCGCCCGCCGGCGTCCGGCACGATGCGCTCGAATACGCCCGCCAGCGACAGCACCTCCACCTCCAGCCCGGTTTCTTCGCGCACCTCGCGGCGCACGGCCTCCTCCAGGCGTTCGCCCACCTCCAGCAGGCCGCCCGGCAGCGACCACTGCCCCTGCTGCGGCGGTTGTCCGCGCTCGACCAGCAGCACGCGGCTCCGCTCAATTATGACTGCCCCTACGCCCACCAGCGGGCGCTCCGGGTAGCGGCGCTCCATCTACCCCTAGTATTGCACCGCGCCCTTGACGTTCAGCCGGATCCGGTAGACCGAGCTGCGCGCCGTGACGTACAGGGTCCCGAAGTCCGGGTCGCCAAAAGCGCAGTTAGAGGGCGTCTCAGGAAGCTCTATGCTGCCCAGCAGTTTCCCCACCGGCGTGTAGATGGCGATGGCGCGCGCCGCTATGTAGAGATTGCCTTTCTCGTCCACCTTCATGCCGTCGGGCACGCCGTCAATGCCGGAAATCACCACGCGCGGGTTCGAGGCCCGGCCCTGGCGGTCCAGATCGTAGGCGCGCACGTTGCGCTCATCGGAGTTGGCCACGTATAGTAGCTTGCCGTCCGGTGAAAGGGCGATGCCGTTGGGGCGGCCCGCGGGCCGAGCGATCAACTCCGGCTCGCCCTTGGGCGTGATGTGATAGACGCCGTAAAAGTCCAGCTCGCGCTGGTCGGCCTGCGAGCCGAAGGCCGGGTCGGTGAAGTAGACGTGGCCGTCGCGGCTGACCACGATGTCGTTGGGAGCGTTCAATCGCTTGCCTTGATAGCGCTCGGCCAGAACCTCAATGCGTCCCTTGCGATCCGTGCGCACCACCCGGCGGGTGCGGCTTTCGCAGCTATACAGGCGGCCCTGCGCATCAAAGGCGTTACCGTTGGCCCCGTTCGACTGCGTGCGGAAATTAGCGGTTCCCTTGCCGGGCCTCCAGGCCACGATCAAGTCCTGGGGAACGTCACTGAACAGCAGGTAACCTTCGCGGGACCAAACGGGGCCTTCGGTGAACTTGTAGCCCGCGGCCACTCGTTCGATGCGCAGGTTGGAGAAATCCTGGGCGGCCAGCCCGGCCGCCGCCAGACAGGCAATCACAGCGAACCTCATGAAAAGATCTCCCTCACAGCGACGGCGCGAGCTTGCTCGAGGCTCCGGTAGGCGGCCTCCACCGCGCCGAAAGTTTTCAAGTATTCGCGCCCTTCACTCTCAAAAGGCGCCCCACTGAGCAGCCCGGCGATGAAATGCTGCTGAGCGGCGCGCACGCTGTCGCCGCGGTAACCCTGGCGCACGCGGTTCTCCCAGATGCGTTCGCCGTTCAAGCACAGATGGCCCTCCGGCGTCACCTGCAAGATGCCTTGTTCGCCTTCGAAAATCGCTTCGCCCATGAGCGGCGAGTCAGCAGCCAAATCCAGAAAGCGGTGTCCGTCAATGAGGCCTTGCAAGCCGTCCGCGTGGGTCAAAACCAGGACGGCTTGGTCCTCGCCGGCGATGACCGGATTGATGCGCCGCGCCTGGGCGTAGACGGCGGCCAGATCGCCGAAGAGCAAGCGCGCGGTGTCAATCTGGTGCACCAGCGTCTCAAAGATGAGCAGGCGAGGCATCCGGCGGAAGTAAGCCTGTTCGGGATAAGGCTCCGGGCCGCGCCCGTCGTTGCGGCGGACGCGAAACAGGTAAGTCAGCGGCCGGCCGATGTCTCCGGCCCGGATTCGCTCTCTGGCGGCGCGAAACCAGGGTTGCCACCGCCAGTTCTCGTGGATCATCAGCCGCACGCCGGCGGCTTCGGCGGTCTGCACGATCGCCAGCGCTTGGTCCCAGCCGGCAGCCATGGGTTTCTGGCAGATCACGTGGAGGCCGCGCTCAGCCGCCAAGCGCACCAGGGGCAGATGCGATTCCGGCGGCGTGGCTATATCCACGAAGTCCAAACGCTCACGCTCCAACATTTCTTCTGCGGATGAGTAAGCGCGCGCCGCCGCCGCTTGCGCGCGTCCGGGATCCTGATCGCAGGCGGCTACGATCTCGACCTCCGGAATGCTTCGCCAGGCTTCCAGTTGAATCCTCCCGAAGAACCCGCAGCCGATCAAACCTGCTCGCAGGCGCCGATCGCTCATCTGGCCCCTATTGTAACGGCCGTGCTGGAAGCCTGCGCCCGGAGGCGACCGCGGGTCTAGAATGGAGTTTATGCATCGCCGGGAGCTGGTGCCGGCATTGTTGGGCCTGGCCGCTTCTCTGGCGGCAAAAACCCCCGCGATCCTGCGCGGCCGGCTACAGCACGGTCCCCAACGGCGGCCCGCGCTGCACACCGCCGACGGACAGAGCGTGCGCTTAGAAGGCGACGAAGATACGCTGAAGGTGCTGGGCGACGTCCGGTTAGCCGGCTTTGAACTGGAGTTGACGGGGGAGTTCACCGGGCCGGATCGCTTTCGGGTGGGCCCGTTTTACTTGAGGTCCCTGCTGGTTATCAAACAGGGCGGCAAGTACGTGGTGACCTACTGGTGCGACGTATGCTCGATCCGGTCCTACACTCCCGGCCCGTGCGTGTGTTGCCAGCAAGAGACCGAATTGGATCTGCGCCCGCAGGAAAGCCAACCATGAGACTCTGGATTCTTTTGCCGATGCTCACCGCCATGTTGAATGCACAAACTTACAGCGCCTCGCGCATCACTGTAGATTCTGTCGAAGTGATTCGCCTGGCCGATGATGTTCGCCAGATTGAGGTCTTGATCGCGCCGACGCTGGGCAACAACGCTTACCAGATGAAGGTGAAAGGCAAGAACATCCTCTGGGCGCCGTACACCGGGCCGGGGCAGTTGCGGGCCAAGCCGGCGCAAGGGGGCAACCCGTTGCTGGCGCCGTGGGCCAACCGCTTGGATCAGGACGCCTTTTTCGCCAACGGCAAGAAGTACTTGCTCAATGCCGCTCTGGGCAACTGGCGGCGCGATCAAAACGGCAAGCCGATCCACGGCCTGCTGGTATACTGGCCCGCCTGGGAGGTGACGGAGGTAAAGGCCGACGGCCGGGGCGCCGAGATGACCAGCCGCCTGGAGTTCTTCCGTTACCCGGATCTGATCGCGCAGTTTCCCTTCGCGCACACGCTGTGGATGACGCACCGCCTGCGCGAGGGGGCGCTGGAGGTTGAGAGCCGCATCGAGAACCACGCGCGTGAGCCGATGCCGCTGTCGCTGGGCTACCACACCTATTACCAGCTTGACGACGCACCGCGGGACGCCTGGAAAGTGCACGTCGCCGCGCGCGAGCAGGTAGTGCTCTCCCCCGAGCTCATTCCGACCGGCGAGCGCCGTCCGGTGGCGCTGCCGGATCCCGTTCTGCTGAGCGGAACAACATTAGACGACGTCTTCACGAACCTTATACGAGACGCCGAGGGCCGCGCGGCGTTCTGGGTCGAGGGCAAAACGCAGCGCATTCGCGTGCTGATGGGCCCGAAATACAGCGTGGCCGTGGTCTACGCCCCACCGGGCCGCAACTTCATCTGCTTCGAACCCATGACTGGGGTGACCAACGCGTTCAATCTGGCGCACGCCGGACTGTACCAGGAGTTGCAGACCATTCCGCCGGGCGGCCGTTGGCGGGAAAGCTTTTGGATTCAACCGGAAGGCTTTTGAGGCGGCAGTACCCAGCGCGCGGTTTTGCGCATCTAATGCATTAGAATGAGGAAGGTGCGGTTCTGGGCGGCGATCTGGATTGTGGCGGCGACCCAACTATGGGGGTCTGAGCTGGAACGCGCGCGCCTATATTTCCAGCGCACCGAGTACCGGGCGGTTCTGGAAGTGCTCTTGCCCCTGAAGCACAAGGACGGCCCGGTCTGGGAGCTGCTCGGGAAAGCCTACTACATGGAGGGCGACTACAAGAAGGCCTCCGAAAGCTTTCAAAAGGCGGTGGAGGCGGACCCGGCTAACTCGGCCTACCACCACTGGCTGGGCCGGGCTTACGGCAAGCGGGCCGAAACCTCCAGCTTCCTGACCGCGCCCAGTTACGCCGGCAAAGCCCGCCAGGAGTTTGAGAGGGCGGTCGAGCTGGATCCCAACAACCTGGAGGCCATAAACGACCTGTTTGAGTACTACCTTCAGGCGCCCGGCTTGCTGGGCGGCGGGCTGGATAAGGCAGCGGCGCTGGTCGAACGTATCGGCCGCCTGGATCCCGTCGAACGGCATTACGCCGAAGCCCGGTTGGCCGAGAAGCGGCGCGAGTTCGCGCACGCCGAGCAGCAGCTCCGCCAGGCCCTCGCGCTGGCCCCGCGGCAGCTCGGGCGAATAATTGACCTGGCGAAGTTCCTGGCCCAGCAGCGGCGCTACGAAGAGAGCGACGCCCTGTTCCAGCAGGCTCAGAAGATCGCGCCCGACAGCCCGCGGCTCAAGTTTGAGCGTGCGGCAACCTACATCCGCGCAGGCCGCAACTTGGAAGAAGCCCGCCGCCTGCTTGAGGAATACCTGAAGGCGCCGCTGACTCCCGAAGACCCGCCGCGACGCGAGGCCGAAGAACTCCTCAAGCAGGTCTCCTGAGCGTATGACGCCCGGCTGGTGACCACATGTTCCTGGCCGAGGCGTTTCGTTTCAGCGTGCAGGCCCTGCGCGCCAACCGCGTGCGCACGGCGCTGACCGCACTAGGCCTGGTGATCGGCAACGCCTCGGTGATCCTGGTAGTAACCATTTCCCTGACCAGCCGCGAATACATCCTGGATCAGATACAGGGTGTGGGCTCCAACATGATCTACGCCTACTACGAGGCGGCCAGTCAGAACTCCCCGGAAGTGGAGGCCGATTTCCTGAAGTGGGCGGACGTGGAGGCGGTGCGCGGTCAGCTTGACGGCCGGATCCGCGCCGTGACCGGCGTGATGACCAGCTTCGATCGCATGATGATCCAGGGTCGCGAGGAGGACGTGCGCATCATAGGCTCGGACCACTACTATGCCGACGTGCGCAACCTTGTGCTGCTGTCCGGGCGGATGCTGGATCCGTCCGATGTGGCGCTGCGCCAGAAAGTGGCGCTGCTCACCGAGAAGCTGGCCCAACGTCTCTACGCGCGGCCGCAGCCGGCCATCGGCCAGCTCATCAAGATCCACGGCCTTCAGTTCACCGTGATCGGCGTCTTCAAGGAGCGGGTCGAAAGCTTCGGCCTTTCGGAACTAACGCGCGAAACCATCTTGATTCCCATTACGGTGCTCAGATACTTCGCGCCCGCCGAGCGCATTGATCCGCTTTACGTGCAAGTCAAGCGAACCGAAGATGTGGAGGCGGTCACGGCCCAGGTGCGAGCTCTGCTGGAGGGCCGTCACCGGCCGGGCGCGCGCTACACGGTCCAGAACCTGACCTCGATATTGAACGCGGCCAAACAGATCGCCCTGGCCCTGACCATCGTGCTGATCCTGGTAGCCGCCATCGCGCTCATAATTTCCGGTATCGGGATCATGAACATCATGCTGGTGACGGTGACCGAGCGGACGCGCGAGATAGGAGTGCGCATGGCGGTAGGCGCTTCGCGCCGGGACATCCTACAGCAGTTCCTGCTGGAAGCGGTGCTGATAAGCGTTTCGGGGGGCTTGCTGGGCATCGTGTTGGGGGTAGGGCTGCCGCTGAGCGTCCGGTTTCTGGTCGCCGGCGTTCGCGTGCCGATTTCGCCGGTCTCAATCGCGGTGGCTTTCGGGGTCTCCTTCGTAGTCGGCCTGGTGTTTGGGCTGCTGCCGGCCAATCGCGCCGCGCGGCTGAATCCGACGGAAGCCTTGCGTTACGAGTGAGCGCGCGCCTGACACGGCAGGGCGGCCTCTGATGTAATTGCAGGTGTGGAGGCGCCGGTGACGGCACCCGAGATCCTGCGAGCCACCGCCGTGGCGCTGCTAATCGGTTTCCTGATAGGCGCCGAGCGGGAGGCCTCGCGCGCGGAGACCGAACGGCAGCCGGGCGTCCGGGATTTCATCTTGATCGCTCTGGTCGGCAGCGTCTGCGGCCTGCTCCAGAGCCCCTGGCTGAGCGTGATGGCGCTGGGTGCGATAGCCGGATTGCTCGCAGTGTTTCACTACCAGAGTCCGGAACGATCAGGCATCACCACTGAGATGGCGGCGGTGGCCACTTTTTGCCTCGGGTTGCTGGCATCCGCGCCCGGGGTAAGTTACGGTCCCACGCTGGCGGTGGCCCTGACGGTGGCCATCACCATGCTGCTTGAGGCCAAGCGCGCCCTGCACCGGTTCATCCGCGAGACCATCACCGAGCAGGAATTCACCGACACGCTGCGCTTTTTGGCGATCATCTTCATCATCTACCCGGTGCTGCCCGCCGGCGGTCTCGGACCGCGGGGCATCCTCGCGCCGCGCGAAGTCTGGCTGTTCGTGATCCTGGTCTCTTCGGTGTCTTATCTGGGCTACTTCCTGGAGAAGTTCCTCGGAACGCGCGCCGGGGTGCGGCTGGCCGGGCTGCTCGGGGGGCTGGCGTCCTCGACGGCCGCCACCGCATCGCTGGCGCGTGGCTGTGCGGAAGAGCCCGAGAATCGGCCACTTTACTGGCAGGCCATCCTGCTGGCGAACGCCATCCAGTTTCCGCGCGTGCTGGCGATTCTGGCGGCGGTTAACACCGCGCTGGCGCGAAGCCTGGGGCCCCCGCTCGTGACTATGACCTTGGTCGGCTTGCTGGCGGCGCGCTTCGCTGCGCCTGGCGAGGGAGCAGAGGTGCGCCGGCGTGTGCAAGTGAGGAACCCCTTCCGCCTGGGACCGGCGCTGAAGTTCGGCGCGCTGTTCACGGTAATCCTTCTGCTGGCCGCGGCAGCGCGGGTGGCGGCAGGCAGCGCAGGCGTGCTGGCAGTCACGGCGGTGGGCGGTTCGCTGGATGTGGACGCCGCCGTGCTGTCGCTGTCGGGCCTGGCCGGCAACAGCGAGATTCCGTTACCGGCGGCTTCCGGGGGCGTCCTGTTGGTCCTGGTTATGAACGCAATCGTGAAGACCGCTCTGGCTGCGCAGGCCGGCGCACGCGGTTTGGGACGGCAGTTGGCGCTGGTCTTCCTAGGCATTTTCGCGGTCGGCATCCTGGCGTGGCGCCTGGCAGGTTGAAGCCGGACGGCGGCAAGAGGCTCAGAAATGGCGCACGAGCAACCGAGAGTGGGCTTCATCGGATTCGGAGAGGTGGCCGCGACGCTGGCGCCCGTTCTAGAAGCGCACGGCGCCCGAGTGGCGGCATACGATTTGGCTGCGAGCAAAGTCAAAGTGCGGTTCCTGGCGCTCGAGGAGCTGCTGGCCGACCGCGATTGGATTCTCTCGACCGTCACCACACAAGCTGCACGCCAGGTGGCCGAGACTTGCCGGCCTCTACTGCGCCCGGGCCAAATCTACGTGGATCTGAATTCTACTTCTCCCAAGGTCAAGCGCGAGATAGAGGAGGTGGTGAGCAAGACGCCCGCCGGTTTCGCCGAAGCGGCGATTCTCGGCGCGGTGGGCGTTGAAGGGCCGGCCGTGCGAATACTAACCGGAGGGCCGCAAGGGCGGCAGGCGGCGGAAATGCTGTGCCGCCTGGGGCTGAATGTGCGCTTCTTCAGCGAGTGTACGGGCAAGGCTTCCGCGTTCAAGATGCTGCGCAGCGTGTTTTCAAAAGGGCTGGAAGCGCTGCTGCTGGAGATGCTGGCGGCTGCACACCGCGCGGGGCTGCTTGAGGAGCTCTGGCTGGACGTTCTGGATTTCATGCAGAGGAACCCCTTCGAGCGCGTGGCCGCCAACTGGATCCGCACCCATCCGGGCGCCTGCGAGCGCCGCTATCACGAGCTGCGGCAAGTCAGCGAGACGTTGAGGGAACTGGGCCTAGCCCCTCTTATGTCCCTCGGAGCGGAATCTTTTTTCGATCGCTCGCGGGCGCTGGATCCCGCAGGGGCGTTCCCGGAGGGGCCGGAATCCTGGCGCGCGGTAGTGGAATACCTGGAGCGGAAGCTTCACAGTTAGATTCGCCGGATGGCGCGCAACGTAAACAGTTCATGATCCTGCGCCGCGAGGGTTGCCGCCGCATCCCGCGGAGGGTCGGAGGCCAGCAGGTAGTGGTAAATTCCGGTTTCGTGATCGAACCGGATGCGCGGGCCGCGCACCAAACACAGGTTGCCGCGGCCGGGGCTGGCGCGGGTCATCCCCATCAAGGCGTCCAGCAGGCATCCCCGCTTCCACGGCGCCGCCACCTTCCATAGCGGCGGATCCTTCATCCCCAGCACCTCCCAGCGGAAGTGCTCGAAGACTCTTACGGCCAGCGCCAAGTCCGCGCACAATTCTCCGTGAAAATTGACTGCCTGTTCCACTAAAGACTCGCGGAGATTCTCCCGGCTGGCCGGGCGCCCGATTTGGGTGTTGGCCGCGGCGAATATGAGGTCCCGGCTGGCAAAGTAGGGTTTCAGGTCCACTACCGGGGTGCCGTCAATAAAATCCAGCCGGGCGACCTCGATACGGGGGCCGCGGATGCTCAGCACGCGGGTCGCGGTCAAGCCGATGGGATTCGGCCGCGCCGGAGACCGAACGGCAAACACGCCGTGCAACGATCCGGGCTCCTCAGGCCGCACGCCGCGCGGCACCACCTGGAGCAAATCACGCTCTGCGCCGTCCAGCCAGGCCAGCACCCAGATGTGCGAGTGCTTCTCCAGGTGGAGCAGACCGGGCAGGTACTCAGGGAAGACCTCCACTGCGGCGGGCATCCCGAGCGGGGGCATCTGCTTGCGCTCCCGCGCCCCTGAGCGCACTATGCCTATCGGCCGTAGCGGCCAGGCGCTCATCTCATCCATGTTTGCGCCTCCTTGAACTAATCCAGGGCTGTTCCGGGCAGGCTGAACCCGGGGCTCAGGCTACGATCTGCTGGCGCACAGTCAAGCGCCTGATCAAATCCGTATCCAGCGCATAGCCGAAGCCCGGCTCGTCGCGCACCGCAATCGTTCCCCGCGGCGAAACCTCCACCGGCGGGGTGATGATGTCCTGCCGCCAGTAACGTTTGGATGCCGACACGTCGCCGGGCAGCCGGAAATTCGGCAGCGTGGAAAGCGCGATGTTGTGCGCCCGCCCCACCCCAGACTCCAGCATTCCGCCGCACCAGACCGGGATACCGGCGGCCTGGGCGACGTCGTGGACGCGCCGGGCTTCGGAAAACCCTCCCACACGACCCAGCTTTATGTTGATGATCCGGCAGGCACCCAGGCGGATTGCCTTTTCCGCATGGTGCGCTGAGCGGATGCACTCATCCAGACAAATGGGGGTTTGAAGCCGCCGTTGCAGCTCGGCGTGGTCAATGATATCGTCATGCGCCAGCGGCTGTTCGATCATCATCAAGTAGTACTCATCCAAACGCCTGAGCCGTTCGGCGTCCGCCAGCGTATAGGCCGAGTTGGCGTCGGCCATCAGGCGGATCTCCGGGAAGCGGCGGCGCACCTGGGCGAGGACTTCCACGTCCCAGCCGGGCTTGATCTTGATCTTTATGCGCTGGTAGCCGGCCGCCAGCTCCTGCTCGATCTTCGCCAGCAACTGATCCACGGAGTCCTGTATGCCGATGGAGACTCCGCATGGAATCTCCCGGTGCGCTCCGCCGCCGATCAGCCGATACAGCGGCAGTCCCTTCAGCCGCGCCTCGAGGTCCCAGAGGGCCGCTTCCAGGCCGCCGCGCGCCATGCGGTGCCCACGAATGTGCGCCGTCAACGGCGCCGCCTCCGCCGCGCTTTCCAAACTGCGGCCCACGATGCGCGGGGCGGCATAATCCCGCAGGATCAGCCAGGCTGATTCGGTCCACTCTTCGTTGTAAAAGGGATTCTCCCCGGCGGTCACCTCGCCCCAACCGGAGACGCCGCCGGAGACGACCTCAACCAGCACGATTCGCCGTTCGGTCGTGCGCCCGAAGCTGGTTTCAAAGAAGTGGACCAGCGGCATGCGGATTTCGCGCAGCAGAACCCGCTCAATCTTGAAAGACATTCCGGTCACTCCTCCGCCCAGCGCCCCAACAGGTAGGCACCGGCGCTTTCGGTTCGTTCGAAACCGATGACCGCCAAGCCGCGGCCCAGCAGTTCAAGGAACTGCTCGCTGACCCGCTGCTGTATGCGGCGCGCCTCGCGCGGATTCTCCCGGCGCAGCCGGGCTATTTCGGCAGGCACCTCAATGCGCCCTTCAATCGGCGTGCGTGGCGCGCCGCGACCCGCGATGACCGCTTCCACGCGCGGGCTGCGTATCCACCACTCGGCTACGCAGCGGTCCGTGGGCAGCCCGCCGTGCAGGTGACTGGTGGTCGTCCCGTACTGGTTCAGCACATAACGCCGCACTACGGCCCCAAGTCGCTCGAGGTTAAAGTAAGCGTTCTTCAGCTCCAGCGGATCGAAGGTCCACTCGATCAGGTCGAACCCTCGCTGAAGGGCATCCTCTCGCTGGCGCAGTTTCAACAGCCGGCCCACCCCCCGGTTGCGGTAAGCCTCCAATACGCCTGTCATGTGGCTGTGCAGATAAAGCCGACCGCCGGGCTTTAAGCCCGGAATCGCAAGCAGGAAACCCACCATGCGCTCGCCGTCGTAAGCCCCGAAGGTCTGGCCGCCCACGCCTGAGGCCACAACGAAAAATCGCACCGGAAGCAGCTCTATCTCCTCGAACCCCCATATGTGCCGTTGCAGCTTTACCGCTTCGGCGAACTCCTCGTTTGTGGACAATACACGTACCTGAATAGGACCGGAAGACCTCATTGTCGGAAAAGCCGAAGAATTCAGCCTAACAGAAGCGACCCCGGCCGGGGTGGGTCAGGATGCTCCTGGATAGGAAACCCCGCCGGCGCGCTCGGTTGACTTCGGGTGCGGGTTTCTGGTAGAAAATTCAATTCGTCCTTGAGCTGCTGGACAGCGCGGGGAGAAGGGGGTAACCATGAAAACTGCGTTGGTGTCTCTGCTGTGTTTGGCGTGCGCCGCTGTGGCCGCGGCGCAGTCGGTGACCTCGCTGGGCGGCACGATCACCGATCCCACAGGTGCGGTCATTCCTAACGCCACCGTCACCTTGGAAAACGTAGACACCGGCCTGAAGCGCAGTACGACCAGCGACCCTGCGGGCGGCTACTCCTTTCCGCAGTTGGCGCCGGGGCTGTACCGTGTGACGGCCACCGCCTCCGGCTTTCGCACCGTGACCATCCCGAACGTGCGCCTGCTGGTGAACAACCCCGCCACCGTGAACATCCGCATGGAGGTCGGCCAGATCACCGAAACCATCGCGGTGACAGCGGAGGCGGTGCAGATCAACACCACGGACGCCTCCATCGGCAACGCCATCAGCACCAAGCCGGTAGTACAGTTGCCGCTGAACGCCCGTAACATCATCAGTCTGCTGGCCGCTCAGCCTGGCGTGGTCTTCACCCGCGAGGATGACACCGATTCGCGCAACGGCGCGGTGAACGGCGGCAAGAGCGACCAGGCCAACGTGACGCTGGACGGCGTGGACGTCAACGACCAGATGGACCGCTACGCCTTCACCAGCGTGTTGCGCGTCACGCCGGACTCGGTGCAGGAGTTCCGCGTAACCACACTCAATGCGAACGCGGATCTGGGCCGTACCTCGGGCGCCCAGGTGGCCTTGGTCACCAAGATGGGCACCAACGAGCTGCACGGCTCGCTGTACCACTACCACCGCAACACGGCGACAACCGCCAACAGCTTCTTCAACAACATCTCCGGCGTCGCGCGACCCAAGTTGATCCGCAACATTTTCGGGGCTTCGGCCGGCGGTCCGCTTCAGAAGAACCGCCTGTTCCTGTTCGGCAACTACGAGGGGCGGCGCGACGCGCGCGACGGCACGGCGGTCCGCTACATCCCTTCCATGGACATGCGGCAGGGCATCCTGCACTATCAGCGCCGCGACGGTTCGATCGCCACGGTTACCCCGGATCAGTTGGCCGCCACGCTCGACCCGCGAGGCGTCAACCAGGCGGTCTTGAAACTGCTTCAGAGTTACCCGGCGCCCAACGATTACACCGTGGGCGACAACCTGAACATCGTGGGCTTCCGTTTCAAAGCCCCGACGCCGCTGCGCTGGAACACCTACATCGCGCGCTTGGACTACATCCTGGATTCGGCCAGCAAGCACACCTTGTTCGTGCGCGGCAACCTTCAGAACGACAATGAGAAGAGTATGCCGCAATTTCCCGGCCAGCCCCCCGCTTCGGTCACCCTGCGGAACAACAAAGGAATTGCGACGGGCCTCACCAGCATGCTCCGCCCCAACCTGATCAGCAACCTGCGCTGGGGCCTGACGCGAGTGGGCTGGGAAAGCACGGGCCTGGCCAAGTTTTCCGCCGTGACCCTGCGCGGGCTTGACAGTCCGGTGGCATTGACCCGGGGCTTCGCCGCTATCATCCCCACCCACACGCTGGCCGAGGACATGAACTGGATCAAAGGCACCCACAACATCCAGTTCGGCGCGGTAATCCGCTGGACTCGCAACCAGCGCAACACGGACCAGAACTCCTGGTCCAGTGCGTCGGCGAACGCCTCCTGGCTGGTAGGCTCGGGGTCCCCGCTCAACAGTCCCTGGCCCGACATGGCCACTTCCCAGATCACTTACTTCCGCTACGCGGTCGCTGACGTGCTCGGCCTGATCACCCAGGGCAACGCCCAGTACAACTACAAAGTGGACGGTACGGTGCTGAAGGAAGGTGAGCCGGTTTTGCGCAACTTCGCCAACGAGGAATATGAGTTTTACATCCAAGACACCTGGAAGGCGACGCGCGGACTGACCATTACCGGCGGCTTGCGTTACTCTTTGATGCCGCCTTACTACGAAAAGAACGGCCAGCAGGTTTCGCCTAACATTCCTATCGGCCAATGGTTCGATATGCGCGGCGGGCTGGCCATGCAGGGGAAATCGCAAATGGAAGCCGGCCGCATATCCTTCGTTCCGCGCGACCAGGGCGGGCGGCCGCTGTACGCTTTCCACAAGAAGAACTTCGCCCCCAGGCTGGCGGTGGCGTACTCGCCGCAGGGCGGCGAGGGGCTGAGCAAGTTTTTCTTCGGCGGGCCGGGCCGCAGCGTGATTCGCGCCGGCTGGGGCATGTACTACGATCTTTTCGGCAGCGGCCTGATGCGGGCCTACGACTCTACCGCCTTCGGTCTCTCTACGCGGTTGGTGAATCCCGCCGCAGTACTGACCGTCGCCACGGCCCCACGCTTCACGGCGATTGATCAGATTCCCCCGGGCTTGTTGCTGCCGGCGCCGCCGGCGAAGTTCCCGGCTGAATACCCGGACGTCTTCGCCATCACAAACGGCCTGGACGATACGATCATTCCGCCTTACAACATGAGCGCCAATTTCTCGGTCGGGCGCGAATTCAGGGACGGCTGGTTCATCCAGGGCTCCTACGTGGGGCGCTTTTCGCGCCGCTCACTGGTGCGGCGGGACGCCGCCATGCCCACCAACCTGTGGGATCCCAAGTCCGGCATGAGCTATTTCCAGGCCGCCACCATTCTGGCTCGCCAGGCGGTGGCCGAGGTTCCGGTAGCCAGCGTGCAGAAAGTGCCTTACTGGGAGAACCTCTACAGCAAGGCGGCCACGGCGACCATGACCGCTACCCAGGTGGCTTACTCGCGCTTCGTGGCGAATCTTTACGACTGGACCTATGCGCTTTACCAGCTCGATACCGGCGCGGGTCAGGGTAATTGCGCCGCTCGCAACCGCTGTAGCGATTTGGGGGCTTGGGCTTATTATCACCCGCAGTTCTCGTATCTGTCGGTGTTCAGCTCAATCGCCGGCGGCAATTACCACGGCATGCAGTGGAGCCTGCGCAAACGCTTCGCCAACGGCGACGCGGTGGACGTCAACTACACCTGGTCTAAGTCCATTGATCTGCGCTCGAACACCGAGCGCGCCGGCACCACCACGGGAGTCATCTGGAACCCGTGGTATCCCGGGCTGCACAAGGGCGTTTCAGACTACGACAACACTCACCTGTTCAACGCCCTGGGCGTTTACAATCTGCCGATCGGCAAAGGCGGGCGCTATCTGTCGGGGGCCCGCGGGCTGCTTAACGCCCTGGTCGGCGGCTGGCAGATCGCCGGCATCTGGCGTTGGTCGAGCGGCTTCCCCATTAGTGTGTACGAGACCGGCCTGTGGCCGACCAATTGGAACAACAACAACTGGGCGGTCTGGAACGGCAAGCAGTTCGAGCGGCGCCAGAGCAAGAACGCCCCGGCGGTGGCCGGCGTCGGCGGCCCCAACATGTTCCCGGACCCCAAGGCCGCTTTGGAGGCGTTCGACTACGAGATGCCGGGCGGCATAGGCACACGGAACGGCATCCGTGGCGACGGCATCTTCAACATTGACGCCAGCCTCTCGAAGCGCTTCATTATGCCTTACGGCAACGAGAAGCATTCGATCCAGTTCCGCTGGGAGGTGTTCAACATTAGCAACACCGCCAAGTTCGACGTCGGTGACGCGTCGCTGGACATCTCCACCGCCGGCACCTTCGGCAAGTACTCTACGCAACTGACCGCGCCGCGCGTGATGCAGTTCGGACTGCGCTACGAATTCTGAGGAGCCGCTGTCACTACCGGGTCACGAAAGCAACATTTTGTAGCAAGACTGTTGCGCGCGAGCCGCCCGCCAGTCCTTGCATCATCTGGTCGCCAAAGCCGGTTGGAGCGACCAGGCAGCGCCGGCGGCCGTTGGGCCCGGATCGCTGTTCGCTCACTCTGGGAGCAGGCGTTCTTCACTCAAGCGAGCGAGCGGGACGGGCCTGCCGTCCAGCAGCTCCAGAAAGCGGCGATTGTGCTCGGCCACCGGGCCGGGTAACGTCCAGGCATGTAAACCCAGACGACCCACTGGGGTTGTCCAGCTCAAGGCAATAGTTTTGTCGGGAAGCTCGCGGGCGGAAAACGGCGCACTGGCCCATTGCCGACGCAAGTCGTCCAACCTTGCCGGCGTTGCGGCGGCGGCCAGGCTGAAAGCCGCGTATGCGGGCCCAATCCCGCCCCACCGCACCTGAATCGGCTGGTCCGAATGAAACCAGTCCAGCGAGATCGTATGCATACCGTCCTCGAGGGCCAGCTGCAAGTGGGCCACGTTACTTCCCATCCGGACAGCCCGAGGGCGGAAGTAAAGCCACAACCCACCGAGGTCGGCAATGATTTCCGAATTCCACGGCCAGCGGCCCCGCCAGCTTCCTTGTCGCTTGCCATTGATCACGACGCTTTGCGGACCGGCGCCGGCCAGATCCAATCGCAAGCGCAACCGCCGGGCAGTAAACGAACCGTCGCGGATCGGATCCAGGCTGGGATGCTTGTCCCCGCCGGGCGACATGAACGATGCCAGGCCAAGTACGTAGTTACGCTCCTGCACGGAATAAAACAGGCCCGAGGCAAAATCGTAATCGTCTTTGAGAAGCCGCAGTTGCAGGTAACGCGCGGGACGCCCCGGCCCGCCCCAGTACGCCAGCAAAGGACGCCGCTGGATCCAGAAATCGGAACGATTGGCGGACCCGAGACAGTAATTGCGATCCAGCCACGTCGTGCCTTGAACGGGACGTAACGGCGCCGGCGCCGCGACGAACACTTCCCGGTGCTGGCGCGCGCCCGCCAGATCGAGGAAAGCCGGGACAAGCGCCTCGGGGCACTGATACTCGAGAAGCGCAACCTCGCCGGGGGCGGGCACACGGTTACTCCGAATGTCGTCCAGGCCGGCAAAGACGATGCGATTGTTCAGCGCCTTTTGCAGCCAGAGCGGCGCGCCGATGTCGGTCCGGTAGCATCGGCTCATCGGACCGGCAAGCTGTCGCGTCGGCGAGTGCCAGTGGCGGGCTACATGCAGCCAGGCGCGCTCATGGATCTTGTTGATCAACGGTAAATAATCTTCACCTCGCAGTAACATCCGCATGCGCGTCAGGTTAGCCAGCGTAACCTGAATATATGTCGGGCTGTTGTACTCGGTAAAACTGCCGGTTTCGTCTACCGTGCGCGCGAAACGATAGAGACGATCTACTGCGTACCGGCCGAGATCTTTGTCTCCGATTAAGCGGGCGGCGGCCAGGGTGACGAAAGTTCCCTGGACCGCGATGTTGGTATAGCTCATGCTGACGTTGCGCCTGCGCACGGAAGCCGCCGCGTGTGCAATGGCCGCCAGCACGCGCCGGTAAAGCGCGGGCGCCAACCGTGTCCGGTGACGATGAGCGATCAGAAGGAGCAGAGCGCCCTGAAAATCGGCCCAGTTCCAGTCCGCCGGCGCCATTTGCGAAGGCGGCTCCTCCAGATAATATCCCCACAACCCATACCACTTGCTATTCGGGTCCGTGTCTTGCAAATCCAGAACCCGGTCCAGGATCGCAGCCGCTCTTTGCGCGGCTGCCGCGTCTCCCGCTTCAAGCAACAGCAAGGCATACTCGGTGGAGTCGCGAGTGGGGTGCACCTCGCGGCTCCGCATCGTGGTGTGGTAGCGGTACTCACTGCCCACGAAAGTGCGCAGCATGCGTTCGCCCGCGTCATAGCGGCTGTCTTGGCTGCGCAGCGCCGCCTCCAGCACGGTTCGATCCCACTCCGCCGTCCAGCCGTTTTCGCTTACGAGTGCGCCGGCTGACGCCGCTGAAAACCAACTCTTGCAGAACTCCCTTCTGCGCATAAGAAACCTTGTATTTCGCCTCGCCTCAAGCCTCCGCAGCCTGCCCGCTCCGGCGCTAAAAATCCAGGCGCAAACCAAGCTGGATGTTGCGCGGGCCGGCGCCGAAAGTGCCGCTGACCTGCCCGAACGTCGAGCTTCCGAACGATGCGTTCGGCTCGGCAAATTGCGCCGTGTTCGTCAGGTTGAAAAACTCCGCGCGGAATTGGACGCGCCAGTTCTCCCCGGCCCTGATGATCTTCATGGCCGCCAGATCCAGGTGTTTCATCCCAGCCGCACGCAACTCGGTGATCCGCCGCGGCATGGTCCCAATCGTGTAAGGAGGTGGCGCCATAAAGGCAGTCGTATTGAACCATCTCTCCGGGGTGCGACGATCCACCTTGACCTCGGAGGCGTGGTTCAAGTTCGGATACTGTGCGCCGAAGCCGTACTGGCTGATCGTGCTGGGCGCCGTGACGCGGAAGGGCAGACCGCTCTGAAGCCTCACGATCCCCGACACCTGCCAGCCGCCCGCCACGGCCTCAACCAGCGGATGAGGCATCTTTCCCAGCGCGCGCCCTTCGCCCACTGGCAGATCGTACACGAAAGCCGCCACCAGGCTGTGGGGTATGTCATGAGCGCTGATAACACGCTCGATCCGAAGGTTTCGATAGTCCCGGAAGCCGTCGCTGAGCCCAGGCTCCCCCTCCGCGAGGTCGTCAATGGCCTTGGACCACTGATACGTGAGAATCAGATTCAGACCGCGGGAACTCCGCTGAACGAATTTGGTCAGGAAGGCGTTGTAGCTGGAGCTGCCTCCAGGCGTGTTGCCGCTCCGGCTGACCGAAGTGAAATGGGGGAACGGGCGAAGCAGCCGGTGCCGGGGCACCGTCCGCCCAGCCAGCGCGCCGCTGGCGATATGACCGTAAAAAGGATTGGGCACTTGCTGATCCAGTGCCGCCCCCATGCTCAGCATGCTTGTCTCGATCTGGTTATCGTTGAGGCCCAGGCCAAACCCTAACTTCCTGCCCTGGTGTCCCGCATACCCTACTTCCAGCAACGTTCCTGCACGGATTTCCCATTGCAGATCCAAACTGTAGTTCTGCATGTAGCTGCTTGGATAATCCCGCTGGTTCGAGCTTACGTCCAGTCCCAGGTTCGTCAGCAGGCCCAAAGAGGAACCGACAATGGGAACCAGGCCTTGCGGAAAGGGATCACGAAAAAGATCCTGGGGCGTAATGCCATCTCCGCCCCGGCTGGTTACCCAGGGCGTCGTAGACGAGAAGCCTACGGTGTTGATGCCCCCGCGCACCAGGGGATAGAAGATTCCATAGCCGCTACGCAGCGAGATTCTGTCGGTCACTTTCACAGCGATCGCCAAACGAGGCGCCAGATCGTTCCAATCCGTGTCCCACTGGAAACGGTTCCCGGAGTCGAGAAAGACCAGGCCGCCGTACAAAGGCAAGCCGAGGCGTTCTCCCAGAGGGTTCGGCACGGCCCAATGGAAGACACTGCTACGGTTGAACCGTTCGGTGGGAGGCCGCTGAATCTCGTAGCGCAGCCCGGGATTGATGGTGATGCGCCTGGACAACCGCCACGTATCTTGCACGTAAAAGCCGTAATACATGTAATTCGTCGCCGGCAAGGTGGACTTTGGCACGCTGCCGCTGGATCCGGTCCCCAGCAGCATGGAAGCAATCGAATTGCCCGAAGTGGTGCTATTGGTCGCTGCTACCGGACCCGAGGTCATGCGCCGGTTGAAGCTGAACCGGGCCGAATATACGCTGCCACCGGTCACTTTCGCCGATTCCCACGTCATGCCGAACTTGATGCTATGGGCGTCTTTTTCCCTGGTGGCGTTCAACTGCATGTTGTCCACGCGCGAGCGCTGGTTCAGGTCGCGCCAATAGCTGATGTTGGAGTAATCCGCCGGCATGATTTGCGGGATGGTGGGCGCATCAAACTGACGCACCAAGCCAGCGGGCAGGCCGATCTCAGTGCCGTCGTGCCCATAAGTGTCCGAACGCTGGCGTTCAATCCAGGAGCCGGAACCGATCAGCAGGTTCACAACCCAGCTCGGATTGGGGACCCAAGTGTTGCCAACCGTCATGTGAAAGCGGGGATTGGCGTGGATGGGGCCGGTATCTCCCGATGAGACCCAAATGGCAGCAGGCAGGTTATCCAGCCGAAAGGCCTGCGAGTATCTGGCGTAAAGCGAGTGCTTCTCGCTGCGAACCCAGTCCACGCGGATGTCGGCCCGATCGGTGACGGCGACCGCCTTGCCCGTGGCTATATAGTTGCGTGCCCCTGTGATCGGATCGCCCGGATTGTTGGGAGCCGGATAAAGCTTTACCGCCTTGACTCCCACAGGGTCCAGCATCGCCGCCGGGATCCGATTGCCCGGAAAAGGATCGCGGATGCTGCCCGCGCCGGCGGGATTGGCTCGCGTGCTGAAGGGATCATAAATGACCGAGAGCGTAGCGTTGGGATTGAAGGCACGCGAGAAGTCGCCGCTACGTTGCTCGGCAGTGGGCAGAGTTACTGTCGTCGTGGCCGGCGTTCCTTGCCGCAGGCCCTCATAGCCGGTGAAAAAGAAAAGGCGCTTGGCTTCCCAGATCGGCCCCGAAAGGGCGCCGCCGAACTGGTTGCGCTGAAAAATGGGCTTGCGCAAACCCGCCCGATTGTTGGCCCAGGTGTTGGCGTCCAGCGCCGAGTTGCGCAGGAACTCGAAGGCAGAACCGTGAAACTTGGAAGATCCGCCTCGGGTCACGATGCTGACAACGCCGCCGCCCGATCTGCCGTACTGGGCGTCGTAGGCGTTGCGGCTGATGTGCACTTCCTGCACGGAGTCCACCGAAGGCGAGTACAGTAGCCCGTTCCATCCGGTGTTGGCTGTGGCGGAGACCCCATCCAGCAGAACCAGAGCCGTGGTTCCGCGCCCCCCGTTGAAGCCGAAACGGTCCATGTTCTGGTCCTGGGTAGCGGTCAGCAGCCCAGTCCGCAACGCCGTCACGCCGGCGGTGGCCTGCACCAGCGTCATGGGATTGCGGGTGCTCATGGGCAGGTTGACCACCATGTCTCGGTCCATGGTGACCGACTGGTTGGCGCTCTGCGTGTCCAACTGCAAGAGCGCCTCGGAGACTTCCACCCGTTGGGTAATCTCGCCAACCTGCAAGGTGATGTCCAGAGAAGCTGCCTGGCCCGCCTTCAACACGATATCCCGCTGCACAAAAGCGCGGAAACCCGGCGCTTCCACAGTGATTTCATAACGCCCCGGCAGAAGCTGCGAGAACGTATAGCGGCCGTCGGCGCCCGTGCGCGCTCTGCGTTGCTCGCCCGTGGCGGTGTTGCTGAGCTGCACCGAAGCCTCCAGGATTGCCCCTCCCGTGGGATCGGCAACCATCCCGGTCAAACCGGCAGTGAAAACCTGTCCCGCGCTTCCGGTCACCAAGAGACAGAAGCCTGCCGTCATGGCCCAAGCTTTGGCATGTCTCGGCATCTCAGTCCTCCGCGGTATCATCCGGAATTTCCATTTTGGACTTCCGGACAAGGCCAGTATATGCCGCTCCCCTCCCTGACGTGTCAAGCCCCGATCGTGCTTGCCATTTACCTGGCCAGACACCTGCTGACGCACCCCGGCTTCCGAAGAACCATCACAGCCTGGACGGTCCGGCAACTGCCGTGTCGCCCTTTCGGTGGGCAAAACGCTCATGACCCTGTAGCGCCATAGTCCGCGGCCAGTGGCCGGCGGCACGGTATGCTAAGATAAGACGGTTCAGCCGTCAAGGCTGTGCTCCGACAGTGGGCGCAGCGCGCCGCCCCCGTAAGGTGCACAATCCAAACGGATCCCAAGCACTTCAGGTCCGAGGGAATTGATTCGAGCCGTCAAAGGCACACGCGACTTGTTGCCGCCCGCCACCCGGCTGTGGAACCAGGTGGAAGAGGCGGCGCGCCGCGTTTTCCGCGCCTACAACTACCAGGAAATCCGCACGCCGATTCTGGAGCCCACGCAACTTTTCGCCCGAGGCGTGGGAGAAGAAACCGACATCGTCACCAAGGAGATGTACAGTTTCGAAGACCGTGACGGCTCCTCGCTCACCCTGCGACCGGAGGCCACAGCTTCCGTGATACGCGCCTACCTGGAGCACAGGCTCGACCAGCGTCCCGGCCTCCAGAAGCTGTACTACATCGGACCGATGTTCCGGCGAGAGCGCCCGCAGAAGGGACGCTACCGGCAGTTTTATCAGATCGGTGCGGAAGCCATCGGTCTGCAATCACCTGCCGTGGACGCGGAGGTGATCGAGCTGGTGCTGGAGTTGCTGCGCCAGGCGGGCCTGGCGGATTTCCAGTTGCTGCTGAACTCAGTGGGCTGCCCCGAGTGCCGCCCGGCATACGTCGAGCTGCTGCGCGAGCGACTACGCGAAACCGCTGCGACCATGTGCTCTGATTGCCGCCGACGGGCGGTGAGCAATCCCCTGAGAGTCCTGGATTGCAAGCTGCCGGAGGACCAGCCGGTGATCGAGCGGCTGCCTTCGATTCTGGACCACCTTTGCCAGGACTGCCGGACTCACTTCGAGGCTCTCAAGCGGATGCTGGCGGGCCGCAGCATAGCCTTCACCCTGGCGCCCCGGCTGGTGCGAGGCCTGGATTATTACATGCGCACGACCTTCGAAGTGCTGCACGGCGCGCTCGGGGCGCAGAACTCGGTGCTGGGCGGAGGGCGCTACGACGGGCTGGCGCAAGCCTTGGGCTCGAAGACGCCCGCGCCGGGCATCGGTTTCTCTATCGGAGAGGATCGCTTGGTGCTCAGTCTTGAGCAGGCGGGCCCTGAGCCCGCCGGCGCGGAGCTGGACCTGTTCATCGCCCCGGTGGGGGAGGCTGTCCTGGAACACGCCGCCTGGCTGGCGCGCGAGTTGCGCCGCGCCGGCTTCGCGGTGGAACTCAGCTTCGATGGGCGGCTGAAACGCTCGCTGGAGGTGGCCGACCGGTTGGGCGTCGGCCGCACGTTGATCGTTGGAGAGGATGAGATCGCCGCCGGGCGCTATACTCTCAGAAACATGCAAACCGGCGAGCAGGCTGCCATCACACTGGAGGATCTCAGGCGCCGGCTCGCCGCGGTGAAGTGATATGCCGGAAACCCCTGAAACAGAACGGCCGTTAAGTGTTCCGCTGGATTTCCTGGGCGATCTGCGCCGCACGCACTCATGCGGCCAGTTGCGCGCCGGCGACGCCGGGCGCCGAGCCCTGCTGATGGGCTGGGTGCACCGGCGCCGCGATTTGGGCGGGGTGATCTTCCTGCACTTGCGCGACCGCGAGGGCGTGACCCAGGTGGTGTTTCACGAGAACCTCGATCCGGAAGTCCACGGCAAGGCGGAGTTGCTGCGGCTGGAGTACGTCATCGCGGTGGAAGGTCGAGTGGAGCGCCGCTCTCCGGAGACGGTCAACCCCAACATTCCCACCGGCGAGATCGAGCTGGTGGCCGAGAAGCTTTGGATTCTGAACGACTCGCGTACTCCGCCCTTCCCTATGGAAGAGGACGTGGACGTCAGCGAAGAGGTGCGGTTGAAGTATCGCTTTGTAGATCTGCGGCGCCCGCACATGCAGCGCAACATCATGCTGCGCTCGCAGGTCTCCTTCGCCGTGCGCGAGCACCTGTATTCGTTGGGTTTCCTGGAGATCGAAACTCCCTTCATGACCCGCTCGACTCCCGAAGGCGCCCGCGACTTTCTGGTCCCCAGCCGTCTTCAGCCCGGCTGTTTTTACGCCCTGCCGCAATCGCCGCAGATATTCAAGCAGCTTCTCATGGTCAGCGGCATGGAGAAGTACTTTCAGATCGTGCGCTGCTTCCGCGACGAGGACCTGCGCGCCGACCGCCAGCCGGAATTCACTCAGATTGATCTGGAAATGTCATTCCCGCAACAGGAGCGGATCTTTGAAGTCATCGAGCCCATGCTGGTGAAGGTCTGCGCGCTGGCGGGACACCAGGTCCAGGCGCCTTTTCCGCGCCTGACCTACGCAGAGGCTATGAGGCGCTACGGCACAGACAAGCCCGACCTGCGCCTGCCGCCGATGCAAAGCGCAGAGGATTTGTTCCCGCGCGGCGTACTGGCCGCGGACGGGCTGCCGCTGGTCGCCATTCGTATTCCCGGAACGGGTCCGCTCAGCCGCAGGGAACGCGACGAGCTGAAGGCCTTCGGCGCTGAGCGCGGCCTTCGGGTTTTCGACGATTTGAAGCGCCTGGAGCGTGATTATCCGGAAGCCGTCGCCGCCTTGCGCGCCCGAACCGGCGCTGCGGACGCCGACCTGTTGCTGGTCGCGGGTTGGCCGGGCCAGCCGGCCGGCAGGCGCCCTGAAGAAACGGTGCTGGCGGCCTGCGGGCAGCTTCGCCTGTACGCCGGCCAGAAATACAATGACCGCCACGGATTGCTTGACCCCAACGACTTCCGATTCCTCTGGGTGACCGACTTTCCCATGTTCGAGTGGGACGACGAAGAACAGCGCTGGACTGCGGCGCACCATCCTTTCACCTCGCCGCACGACGAAGATCTGGACAAGTTGACTGAGGACCCTGCACGGTGCCGCGCCAAGTCCTACGACATAGTGTTAAACGGCGTGGAGCTGGGTTCCGGGTCCATCCGTATCCATCGCCGGGACGTGCAATCGCGGGTCTTCGACGCCCTGGGATTCACGCGCGAGGAGGCCTACCGGCGCTTCGGATTCCTGCTGGAGGCCCTCGAGTACGGAGCGCCGCCCCACGGCGGCATCGCTCTGGGCCTGGACCGTCTGGTGATGATCCTGGCGGGCGAAAACACGATACGGGATGTCATCCCGTTCCCAAAAACAGCCCGCGGCACAGACCTGATGTGTGACGCGCCGTCTCCGGTGCCTGAACGCCAGTTGAGGGAACTGGGCATCACGCTGCTGAGGAAGTAATCCTGGGGAGCCGAAGATCGGGCGGCTCGCGGAGTTCTGCGAGATTGGGCGGGTGGTAAGCTGGACTGAGGGCGGGGCCTACCACCCCTGGGGTGGCGGTACCCCCCGGTGGTGTGCCCGAAACCGGAGGGCTCGGCTGCACTAAGCGGGACCCAGGGGAAGGCTCTAGTCGGTTCTGAGTGGTTCTTCCGATTGACGACGTACTAGTATTCGCTTTAGAATCAGGCAGTATCCAGGGAACGGAACTCAGATGGCATCAGCACTCAGTCTGCGTGAGGCCGGCACCCCCCAGGGCGGGCCCTCAACGGAACGTATCCGGATCGTCATCGCGGACGACCACGCAATCTTTCGTGACGGACTGCGCCGCCTGCTGAGCTTGGAGCCCGACTTTGAGGTTGTCGGGGAGGCCAGCGACGGCGAAGAAACGCTACAGGTGGTTGAAGAATCGGCCCCGGACATCCTGTTGCTCGATCTCAGAATGCCGGGCCTGGACGGACTTGAGGTTCTCGAGAGGCTCCGGATGGCGCCGTGCCGACCCAAGGTTATCATCCTGACCGCCTCGGATGCTAAGGCCGAATTCGTGCAGGCCATGAAGCTTGGATCATCCGGTATTGTGCTGAAGCATACGCCCACGGCGATGCTTTGCAAGAGCATCCGCAAGGTGCACGCCGGCGAAATCTGGCTGGATTCGATCACGACGGCAGCCGTCATGCGTGAATTCGCCGGCGCGCCTGAGCCCTCGGGCGAGGCCCAAAGCCAGCGGCGCTCGCGGAATCCTCTCAGTCAGCGGGAACGGCAGATCGTCGCCCTGGTGGCGCGCGGTTACAAAAACAAAGAGATCGCCGAGAAGTTGTTCATCAGCGAACAGACGGTCAAGAACCACCTGCATAATATCTTTGACAAGCTGGGCGTCTCGGACCGGCTGGAGCTTGCCCTGTACGCCATCCACAACGGGCTGCACGACCAGGACCAGGGCTAGAGGGCGCGCAGTAAAGCCCGAACGCCCTCCAGATTCCCATTTCGGGCGGTCCTCCCGAAGGAAGTTTCGAGGCAGCGAAACATGCAGTTATCCCCTTGCATTCCTGCGAACAGAGGAATAGCATGCTTGGTTGGAGGACCGCGATCAAATGAAATTATCCGAACGGGCGCTGCTGGCGCTGGCCGCTGCCATACTCACCACGTCATTGCGAGCCCAGGCACCGATGCCCCGCATGACTGCGGTTGAGCCGACGGCCGGCAAAGTGGGCGACATCCTCACGGTGAGCGGTGAAAACCTCGAGAAGAGCCACGTGGCGGAGGTCTTTCTCACCGACGGCAAGAACGACCTGAAGGTTCCCATAACGGAGCAGGCGGCGACCTCGATCAAGTTTCGGATTCCACCCAATGCCAAGCCGGGCCGCTTCGCGCTCATGATCCTGACTGCCGGCCGTGATCCCAAGTACATTGAGCAACCGGTAAAGGTGACCGTACAGGCTCCGGGAGAGGCCAAGCCGGAGGCTCCAAAGCCGGAGGAGCCCAAACCCGAACCAGCGAAGCCGGAGGCCCCGGCGCCCACGCCCTGAGCAATCGGCCGGCAGGGCGCTCGCCCAGGGATGGTTGCCAGGGCCGTCCCTCGCTTTAGAACGAGAAGCGCACTTGGAACTCAATCCTGCGGTTGGCCGAAGCCGAACCGCCGGGCCCCATGCCGCCGGCCAGTGCGTTTGAGATTCCGAACAGGGGCGAGCTAAGGGTGCCCACGGGAGCGGCAAGGTTGACGTGGTTAAGCAGGTTCCGGGCGGAAACGGAAAACGTGAGGCTGTAGCGGTAGTTTCCCGCTCCCTCTGCGAACAGCCCGCCAGGTCCGCCGCGCGGGCCGCCGCCTGGACCACCGCCGTGGCCGCCCGGTCCGCCGCCCGCGGGGCCGCCCCCTGGCCCTCCCGGTCCGCCGACAGGCGCGCCCGCCGGAGGCCCTTGGATCTGTTCGTCAGAGCCGCCACGGCGCTCGCCTCCAAAGCCGAAGGTGCGCGACAGGCGCAGGTTGACCGTAAACTGCCCCGGACCGTCGCCCCAGTTGCGCGGGATGATCGTCTGTCCGGGCAGCGGATCGGTATCGAAGGCGCCCCAGCGCGTGAAGACCACACTAGCCCGACTCAGGTCGGTGGCGAAGGCCGGCCGGTCGTTGAAGACCGAGTCGCCGTTAAGGTCGCGCCCCAGCGTGATGTTGAACGGCTGTCCGGAGCTGGCAGTGATGAAAGGACTCAAGCGCAGCCCAAAGGGCGCAACCAGCGAACCGCCTATGAAAACCCGATGGCGGACGTCGAACCCCGCCCGTCCCCACTCGCCGGTTAGGTCATAAGAGTTAGCCGGGAAGCTGCCGGCGCCGTCGCTGTCGCTGCGCGCCCGGCCCAGGGCGTAAAAACCGAACAGCGAGAACTTCGGGCTGATGCGTGCGTTGATGTTGGTGATGAGCTGGTGCTGGCGGAAGTTGCCGGTGGACTCGAACCGGTAAATGTCGCCGCCGGCCAGCGGGCGCACGCCGTCAATCGGTGCATTCACGTTGCGCGAACGTAGCACGTGCACGCCGCGCGTTCCGGCGTAGGTCAGGCTGAGAAACACGTTGTGAGGCAACTGCCGCTCCACACCCAGAGCAGCCTGCATCATATATGGCGTCTCCAGCGTCGGGTCAATCTGCCTCAGGGCGCTGGCAAGACGCCAGGCGGTAAGGGTCTCAAGGGTCGGGATCTCTGGGTAGAAGTCCGGCATGCGCACCAAGTATTGCTGCTGATTCAGGCCGTTCAGCCTGAGAGCTTGCAGGACGAGATTCTCGCCGACACGGTCATAGAACAGGCCGAAGCCGCCCCGAACGACGGTCTTCGGCTGCCGTCCCAAGCCCCACGCAAACCCTACGCGCGGCGCTAAATCCAGGTGGTCGCCGATGTTGGTCTGATCCTCATACCGCAGGCCCAGGCTCAAGCTGAAATTCTGCCGCAGGCGCCAGTCGTCCTGTACAAACAGGCCCGCATCCCACTGGCTGAGTTTGGCCAGGGGATTGCCGAAAACGATCGAGAACTGAGAGGGCCCGCCGCCGGCGGCGCGTATCTCAGGCCACGACAGGTCGGCGGCCAGGCCGGCTAGTGTAATCCGGTATGCCTCCAGCGAAGGGAATATAAACGTGCCGTTGTAGTTTTGCGTGCTGCGCTCTTCAAGGGAGGATCCGCGCAGCCGCCCGCCGAACTTTATCAAGTGCGTCCCGCGCGTGATGGAGGTGACGTTGTGGATCTCCCAGCGAGTCTGGTTGGAGCTGGATTGTCCGCCCGGCGAACCGCCGGCTTCGAAGGCTCCCAGCACGCTGAGCGCGGGCGCCAGGCTGTGCGGCGTCTGTAGACTGGAGCGCCGGATCCACTGGAGCCGCGTTTCGTTGATGGCGTTAGGGCTTAGGACGGCGGTTTCCGTGATCTGGAGCATGTGGTCGCGATCGCTGGAGTCCGAGGCGCGCTCCAGCAGTGAGAACTCGCCGATGCCCTGGTTGGTCCGGCTCATGCGGCTTTCCGCGAAGCGAACCGAGAGAGTGTGATTCGTGCTCAATTGGTAGTCCAACCTGGGGCTGACGGAGGTGCGCACCAGCGGGGTCAGCACCGCTTGGCTGAAGCGCTGCACATTCAAAGCGCTGTCCAGCACCACGGCGCTGACTACCGCGGACTCGTCCACCTGGTGGCGGTCGGCGTCTATGGAGAATGACGCGCGCTTGCCTAAGGGCCCGCTGAGGCTGAAGTTCATCATTTTCATTTGGGAGTCCGGCTTGGTGGCGGCAAGCGGGTTGCGGGAGTTCAGCCGCGAGTCTCCGAAATTGAAGAACGCCTGCCCGTGGAACTGGTCACTGCCGGGCTTGGTGAAGATCTCAATGCGGCCGAAACCCGGCCGGTCGTACTCAGCCGAGAAGGGATTGCGATTTATGCGGATTTCGCGGATGGCGCTCTTGGGCGGCAGCCGCCCGCCGCTGAAGCCGTCTATGAAGATCTCCCCGCCGTTGGGACCGGCCGCCGGGCCAGCCAGCGCCTGAAGCTCCGCCTCCAAGTCGTCGGGGTTGTCCGACAGGGTCTCCAAGTCCTGACCCTTGAGGACCAGCGAACTCACGTTGGAAGCGGGATCCAGCTCCACTTTCGGCGCGTCAGCCACTGTGACTTCCGTCTTGGTGACCGCCAGCGTGAGCTGGATGTCGAGCCGGCGAACTGTGCCGGTGATTTCGAACTCTTCGACCTCGAAGGGCGTGAATCCCGCCGCCTCGGCGCGAACGGTGTATTTTCCGGGGGCCACCTGCTCGAAGCGATAGCTGCCTTCAAAGTCGGCTGCTACCTGGCGCACCTGGCCGCCCGGCGCGCTGAGCCGTATCACGGCGCCAGGCACGGCCGCGCCCGAGGGATCCGTCACACGCCCAGACAGGCCGCCGGCCGCGCCCTGCGCCCACAGCATCCCCGTCGCCAGAGCCAGCAGAATTACCGCCGGCAGTTTACGTCGCAATAACTTCGCTGCACTCATCTTTCTACCACCCCACATTCATGTTCAGATCAAGGTTCCAACTCTCCAGCCACGCCTGCCTTCCCTGGCGCGGCGCGGACTCAAACAAAGGCTCTACGCCGGCCAGCAGCGTGATGGCGGCTAGCCGCGCCGGATCGCGGCCCCGTGTGCTCGAGACCAAGATGGCGTCGCCCGCTTTCAGCTCCTCGGGCTTCAGCAGCGGCAGGCGTTCGAGAAACGACTCCAGCCCTCGCCCTCCGTTACCCGGTGGGGCGAAGCGACCCGGCGGCGGCACACTGTCCGGCCTCGCATTGGTTTCCGGCGCCGCGGCGGGCGGCTTCGCTTCCGGCCGCGCCTGAAGACGCGCGGCCAGTATGCGCGCCACAGCCTCCGGCATCTTGCGCAGGCGCGAATCGGGTCGCAGCTCGATCACAACACGCCGGCCGGTTTCCAAATCCTTCACGCGCAGAAGGTTTCCGCCGGCATCGAAGGATTCCACTACCGCGACCACTGTACGGAAGGAACCGGAAACCACCTCTTCGGCGATGAAGCGGTCACTGACGCGCTCGCCGCGGGCGCGGACTTGATCGCCGGCTTCAAGATCCTCAAATCGGCAGGGGCGTGCGTCGCTGAAGCGGACCGAATCGGGCGCGTAACGCCGCAGCACCGCATTATGGGCGAGTGCGATTACCAGCGGCTGAGGTCCGGCCGGCGTCTGGGCGCGCACGGTGATCGTTCGTGCGGCGGGGTCCAAGGAGAGGATCACGCCGGAAACGCCGCGCTTTTCCCAATCCGCCCGTTCTGCGGCCTGCTTGCGCTCGACCTCCCGGCGGCTCATTACCAGCAGCCTGCCGGCGGCCGCGCCGCGCGCCACCACCCGGTCACCGGGCGCGATCTGCTCAAACGTGATTCGCTGAGCGTTGCTGAGGTCGCGTGCGTCGCTGCTGACGCTCAGGATCTCGGCGTCCGCGGCCACCGCCAGCACGGCCTCGGCGCCTTCGTCAGTCCGTATTTTAAGCTCGCGGCGCTGGGCATCGAGCGCGGTCACCGTCCCCGCCGTGCGCGTGGGCTGCGCGGCCGCGCTGAGCGCCAGAGCCATGAGCCAGCAGAACGAGACGCTGTTCGTCATCCACTTGGGTGGACGATGAGGGCGCCGGCTGCGTCACTTGCGCGGCGTAAAGGGCAAGCAAAATCCGCTTTACCTTCTTTACAGCCCCCCGCCTGGCGACTGCTGGCTCCTAGGCTCTTGACACTTCTGATATATTCATACCGATTGCTGTACGCCTAGGAAAGGAAGGTGCTGTCGTGAGTTCCGTCAAAGAACCTACTGACGTGACACCGAAGCCCAAGGGCCGTTTCTCACGCCGCGGTTTCATGCGCGGAGTAAGCGTGGGAAGCGGTGCTCTCGGAACCGGTTTACTCCCCAGAGAAGTCTTGGCCGCGCCGGCAGCGGCACTGGCCGGTCCCGGCCCCGTGCCAGTCACGCTCACGGTGAACGGCAAAGACCACAAGCTGAGTTTAGAACCGCGCGTCACCCTGCTAGACGCCCTGCGCAACCATCTGGATTATACGGGCGCCAAGCGGGTCTGCGACCGCGGCACCTGCGGAGCCTGCACGGTCTTGCTGGATGGCAAGGCGGTGTACGCGTGCAACATCCTGGCCATCGACGCCCAGGGCAAGAACATTCAAACGATCGAAGGGCTGGCCGCCGGCCCGCAACCGGATCCGCTTATCCGTGCATTCGTCAACAACGACGGCTTGCAGTGCGGCTTCTGCACGCCCGGCCTTGTGATGGCGGCCAAAGCGTTCCTGGCTGAGAACCCCAACCCCACTCCCGAGCAGGTACGGCGCGGATTCGGGGGCAATCTCTGCCGCTGCGGCTCTTATAACGGCATCCGCCGGGCTATCCTGGAGGCCGCCAAGCCCGCGCAAGGAGGACAGAATGCCTGAGTACAGTTGGCCCGCACCGGAAAAGCGCCGCATAATGGGCCGGCGCACTAACCGCATTGACGGGTTTGTAAAGGCCAGCGGCCGCGCCAAGTATGCTTACGACATCAAGCGCCCGGGCATGCTTTACGGCGCCATCGTCACATGTCCTTACGCTCACGCGCGCATTCGCAGCATTGACACCAGCGCCGCCGAGAAGATGAAGGGCGTGGCTGCGGTCCACATCTTCGACGGTTCGGCGCCGGGAACCGAAGTGCAGTGGGCCGGCTTCGAAATAGTGGCGGTGGCCGCCGAGAGCGAGGAGCTGGCGCGCGACGCCGCCCGCGCGGTCAAAGTGGATTACGAGGTTCTTCCGCACTTCGTGCGCGAGGCGGACCTCACGAAGGCCGCCGCCTACTCCAAGCCCGCCGCCGAGCAAATCACCGGGGATCCCGATCAAGCCTTCAAGGAAGCCGACGTGATCTCCGAGGGCCTGTACGGCACGCCTGTCGTCTGCCACCTTACTTGGGAGGCGCACGGCCAAGTCATTGAGTGGAAGGGAGACCAACTCGAGTACTGGCCCACGACACAGGCTCTGTCTAGCATAGGCCCGGAACTGGCCAAAGCCTTGGCGATCCCCCCGGCCAACGTCCATGTCATGCAGGATCACATGGGCATCGGCTACGGCTCGAAGTTCTCGCCGGATCGCTGGGGCATCGCCTGCGCGAAAATCGCCAAGCAGACCGGACGGCCCGTGAAACTGTTCCTGCCCCGCGACGTCGAGCAGCAAATCGCGGGGAACCGGCCATCGCACTTCGCGCAGATCCGGTTGGCGGCGAAGAAGGACGGCACGATCACCGGCTGGGAGTCGCGGTCCTGGTCCACGGGAGGCACGACCGGCGGGGGCATGCCGCCGATCCCCTACGTCTACACGAACATTCCCAACCAGCGCAAGAACCACACGGCAGTCCGCGTCAATGCCGCTCCGCAGCGAGCCTGGCGCGCGCCCAATCACCCGCAGGCTTGCTATTTGACCTGCTGCGCGATTGACGATCTGGCCGCCAAGCTGGGCATGGATCCGCTGGAGGTGTTCAAGAAGAATGCGGATTACACGGCGCGACCCGAAGTGTATCGCTGGCAGCTTGACAAGGCCGCGGAACTGATTGGGTGGAAGAAGCTGTGGCATCTGCGCGGCGACAAGACTCCGGGCCGCATCAAGCGCGGCTTGGGAGTCGCGGTGAACACCTGGGGCGGCGCAGGGCACCTCTCTAATTGCCGCTGCAACATTCATCCTGACGGCACAGTGGAGCTTGAGCTGGGCAGCCAGGATCTAGGCACCGGCACACGCACCGTCATTGCTATGGTGGCGGCTGAGACGCTTGGGCTGCCGCTCGGCGCCGTCCGGGTGAAGATCGGCGACAACCGGTATCCGTTCTCGGGCACTTCGGGAGGCTCGACCACGGTGGGCGGCGTTTCATCGTCCACGCGCAAGGCTACTGTGAACGCGCTGGAGAAATTGTTCGAGCGCGTGGCTCCCAAGCTCGGCACGACTCCGGATCAACTGGAGGCTGCCAACGGCCAGATCCAGGTCAAAGGCAACCCCAAGAAGGCTCTGGCCTGGAAGGCGGCCTGCAAGCTGCTCGGCTCGGAAAAGATCTCCGAGATGGGGCAGAACGACCCCAAGAACCCCATGGGACTGAACACCGGCAACGTGGGCGGCGTGCAGATGGCGGATGTTTCCGTGGACACCGAGACCGGTATCATCCGCATGAACCGGCTGGTGGTGGTGCAGGATTGCGGCTTGATCATCAATCCGAAGACCGCCGAAAGCCAGTGCTACGGCGCCGCTCATCTTTCCATATGCGCCGCCTTGTACGAGGAGCGCATCATGGATGAGATCACGGGGCGGATGTTGAATCCCAACATCGAGTTTTACAAGGTCGCCGGCAACCCCGACATCGGCGAGATCATCGTGCATCTCGACATCCGGCCTGAACACGACAAGCGCGGCGTGATCGGGCTGGGCGAACCGCCGGTGATCGCGGGCATCGCCGCCATTGGTAACGCCGTGACTAACGCCATCGGCGTGAGAATTCCGTTCGTCCCCATGACCCCGGACAAAGTGCTGGGCGCGCTGGAAAGGAGGAGCGCCTGAGATGCAAGCCTTTGCTTATGCCAGTCCCAGTTCTCTTAAAGAGGCCATCGGTCTGCTGGCGGAACGTTGGGGAGAGGCCGACATCTTAGCCGGCGGCACCGATCTTCTCAGCCTGATGAAGGATTACATCCACACGCCGCAGCGGGTGGTGAACATCAAGGGCATCAAGGAACTCGGCGGGATTGAAAAGACCGCCGCGGGCTTGCGGATCGGCGCTCTGGTGACTTTGGCCGAGCTGCTAGCCAGCGCGGACGTTCGCGCCGAATATCCGGCCTTGACCCAGGCGGCGCGCGGGGTCGCTAGCCCGCAGATCCGCAACATGGGGACCGTGGGCGGGGATCTCTGCCAGCGGCCGCGTTGCTGGTACTTCCGCCTGGGCTTCGGCCTGCTGGCAATTAAAGACGGCCGCAGCCTGGCGCGAGACGGCGACAACCGCTATCACGCGATCTTCGGCAACCAGGGGCCCGCTTGCTTCGTCAGCGCGTCCAGCTTCGGCCCCCCGCTCGTCGCTCTGAACGCCCGGGTGAAGCTCGCCGGGCCCAAGGGCCAGCGGGAGCTGCCCGTGGAAAAATTCTTCGTGACGCCGCAGAGCGAATCCGAGCGCGAAATCGCTCTGCGGCCGAACGAGATTCTGACCGAAATCCTTATCCCAGCGGCAGCCGGCGTTCGCAATGCGACCTATGAAGTGCGCCAGAGGGAGACCCTAGACTGGCCGCTGGCGACCGCCTCTGTTGCACTCGCCATGAAAGGCGCGGCGGTGGCGAGCGCCCGGGTGGTGCTCGGTCACGTCGCGCCCACGCCCTGGCGCGCCGTACAGGCCGAGAAGGTCCTGGCGGGCAAGGGGCTGACTGCGGCGGTGATAGAAAAAGCTGCGGAAGCCGCGGTCGCGGACGCCACGCCGTTGTCCGGCAACGGCTATAAGGTGCAACTAGCGCGGGTCGCTGTAAAGAGGGCTTTAGAAGCGGCGCGTGGCAAGGCCTGAGCGCCTTGCCCGCGCTGCACAAGCTTTACTGCGCGGCGCCCATGCTCGCTTATTTTACTCCGGTCGGTCTTAGTCAGCGTTTGACCAGGTGTTTGCGGAAGAACTCCGTCATCAGGCGCGGCAAATCAATTGCAGGGCCGCCGTCGCCGGGGTAGCGCAGCACGCACTCGATGCCGAGCTTGTCCATGCGCTCCTTCAGAAACAGCCCGAAGCGCGGGTGGTGGATGCCGTCGCCCGGCTTGGCGTCTGGGGGCAGGGGCTTGTCCGGCTCAAAGAATAGCAACATGACCGGCGGGTCGTCGCGCGTCAAGTGCGTCACCGGAGAGGCGTCGGCGAATAACCGGTAAGCCTTTTCGGTCTTCAACTGCTCCCCGTGCAGGCCGTAGAAAGGCTCCAGAGCCGGATGGCGGGCCGCGGCCTCGCCTACGATGCGCGCGATCTCGCGGGGATCGTAGGTGGTCTGCGCCGCCGCCACAGCCGCTGCTTGAAGCCGCGTGGATTGGCGCTCCAGCGGATCGCGACTCTTCCGCACGGCCATATCGTCATGAAACGCCAGCCACAGCGACATGCCTGCGCCGGCGGAGGCGCCCGTAGCTCCGAAGGCTTTGGGATTCAGGTTCCACTGCCCGGCGTGCAGGCGCAGGAACTGCACAGCTCGAGCGGCGTCGTGCATCGGCGCCGGATAAGGGGCGTGTTGCGAAAAGCGGTAGTTGATCGCCGCCACCGAGATGCCCGCTTCTCGCAACATCCTGAGCAAGGCCGGCGGTAGAGTGCGTTTGTCGCCGGCGCGGAAGCCTCCGCCGTGGATATAGATCACCAGCGGCGTGGGCCGGCGGCTCGCGGCCTTCCATATGTCCAGGACGTTGCGTTCATGGGGGCCGTAAGAAGCGTTGGCAACGTCCGGCGGCGGCAGAGTCTCCTTGACCTGCTGGCCGCAAAGCAAAGCCGCCAGCAACGCGAAACCGACAGGCAGTCGCTTCATGCTGCAACCTCAAGCCAGGGCCTTGCGGCAGTACTCGTAGCAGCGCCGAACTTCCTCAACGGTGTCGGCGCCCTTGTACTCGTACTCGATCATGGCATAGATCTTGTAACGCTTTTCGGCCAGCAGGCGAAGCACTTCCCGTATCGGCGTCTCACCCTCGCCGAAGGCCACGTTGGCCCCCTGATTCTTCTTGCGGTCTTTCAGGTGGATGACCGGAATGCGCTCATGGTGCTTCTGAATGTAATCCAGCGGGTCATAGCCGGCAGCCACGAAGTGGCCGATGTCCAGGTTCACCCCAATGTAGCGTGAGGCGCTCCGCATGGCTTCCTCGAAATCCTCCGGGCGGGCGAATTCGTTGGGCCGGATGAGGGAGTGATTGTGCATAGCCACAGTGATGCGGGCCTTGGCGGCGAAGGGATCCACACGCTTCGCCACGCTCACCGTTGACGAGGCGGTGATCACGCCGACGCCCAACGCTTTCGCCATCTCGAAGCCGCGCGCGATTTCCTCATCCGAGAAGTCGTCGCGGAAGCTGTAGTTGTAAGCGCACAGCGTGATGCCTGCCTCGCGGAACTTGCGCCGCACATCGGCGAATGCGCTGAGCGGCGTCTCAAGACGCCACTTGCGGAGTTCCTCACGCGAGGCCTTGCGCGGTTCCACATGTCCCTGCCACAGTTCGCAATATGTCAGCCCGATCCGGGTCATGCCCTGGATGGCCTCCTCCAGCGAACGGTCGCGGAAACTGTAACTCTGGGCGCCTATGGGCACGCCCCGGATGCGGGAGTCGGCCTTGGCAGCGAACGCTGGCGCAGCTACGCCCGCCAGGACCATTCTGGAAAGATCGCGTCGTGTGAACATAGCGGGTGATTCCTCCGGCGAAACTGAATGATACCATCAGAAGCATGAAACGCAGAAGCCTTCTGGCGCTCGGGCCGGGATTGCTCCCTGCCCTGACCCAACAGCCGGCGCGCACCGTGAAGTACGGCGTCGCCGTTCAGCCCGGGCCCATGGACCGGATTCTGTTGAAAGACTATCAGCCGGAATCCTCGCTGGTGGTCCCCGAGACGCACATGGAAAGAGCGCGCTTCCCGGTGATTGATGTTCACAGCCACACCTCCATGAGCAACATCCGCACGCCCGCGGACGTGGAGGCCTGGGTGCGCACCATGGACGAGGTCGGCGTGGAAAAATCTGTGGTTTTCACGGGCGCGGTGGGCGAGGGCTTCGCCCGGCAAGTAGAGCTTTACCTCAAGCGCTATCCGAACCGATTCCAGCTTTGGTGTTCTATCGACACTCGCGACATTGACGGGCCCGACTACGCTGAGCGCGTGGTGCGCGAGCTGGAGCGCTGCCACCGGCTGGGCGCCCGCGGCGTCGGTGAGCTGACTGACAAGGGCTCCGGCATGCAGGAGGAGCCCCGTCCCGCCGGCCGGCGGCTGCACCTGGACGATGCGCGCCTGGACCCGCTCTGGCGCCGGTGTGCGGAGTTGAAGCTGCCCGTCAACCTGCACGTGGCCGATCACCCATCCTGCTGGCGTCCGTTGGGCCCGCGCCAGGAACGCACCCCCGACTTTCAGCACTTCAATCTCTACGGCAAGGACGTGCTCAGCTACGAAGAGCTGCTGACGCGGCGCGACCGCCTGCTCGCACGCCACCCGCAAACGACTTTCATACTGTGCCACCTCAGCAATCAAGGCAACGATCTGGCCGCGCTGGCCAAAACCCTGGATCGTTTCCCGAATCTCTACGTGGACATATCCGCGCGCGACTATGAACTGGGACGGCAGCCGCGCTTCGCTCGTCGCTTTCTGGAGTTTTACGGTGACCGCGTGCTGTTCGGCACCGACATGGGGCGCGAAAAGCAGATGTACCAGATGTGGTGGCGCCTGCTGGAAACCGCCGACGAATATATGCCGGGCCGCATCTGGTGGCGCTACTACGCGTTGGAACTTTCGCCCGCGGCGCTTGAGAAGCTCTATCGCGCCAACGCTCTAAGAGTGCTGAACTGGAGCTGAAGTGGACGAACGGAAAACGGGCAAGGTGGCGACACTGCTTGTGGCGGCAACGCTGCTAGCGACCGCGCAAGCCATGGACACCCAGGCGGAGGCCGCGCGCAATGCGCGGCAGGCTTCCGAGGCGGTTGAACGCAGCCGGCGGGCGATGCACGCCTGGCTGAGGCGCGCCAGCAAGGTGACCGGGCTGTTGCCTCGCACCGGCAAAGACCCCAACTGGGTTGTCAAGGACTCAGCCGCAGACCTGTATCCCTTCCTGGTGCTGGCGGCTTACTTTGCCGAACCCTCGCTGTATGAAACCACCATGCGGGAGATACTGCGGCAGGAGGTGCTACGCACTACGCGCGTGAGCCGGCTTTCCGACGACCTGCTGCCCGGCGGAGGATGGGCGTTTCCGCAACCGGATCTGGATCGGATCATATTCGGCTCGAGCGAGTACGCCAAGGACGGACTGCTGCCGATTACCGAACTGCTCGGCGAGACGCCGTGGTATCACCGCCTGCGCGGCATCGCCGCCGACATCGTGCGCCACGCCCCCTACCGATGCTCCCGCGGCCGACTGCCGGCCTGCTCAGCCGAGATTAACGGTAACATGCTGCAAGTCCTCGCGCGGTTGGCTTGGAAGACGGGCGAGCAGGCGTTGCTGGAACAGGCGCTCGCGATTGCCGACTTCTACTTTTTCGACATGCTTCCGGCGACCAATTACATCCCGGTTGACCTCTGGGACATAGAAGCGGGCAAGCCGCAGCGCCCCATCTTCGTGCTCTCGGATCACGGCAATGAGATCGTGGGCGGGCTGTCGGAGGTCTACTGGCTGGCGTTGCACCGGCATCCCGATAAGGCGCGTCGGTACCGTGAGCCTTTCACGCACATGATTGACCGGCTGCTGGAAAAGGGCCGCAACGCAGACGGAGTGTGGGTCAGCCGGATCAACGTGGAAACCGGCGAAGTGGCGGACGCGCGCCACGCGCACTGCTGGGGATACATGTTCAACGCGGTCTACACCGCCTTCCTGGCCACCGGTGAGGAAAAGTACCGGCGGGCTGTAGAGAGCGCACTGCGCGCGGTAACGCTGAAGCCGGAGTATCTTTTCGACGAAAAAGGCGCCGGACGCGGCTGGGGCGCCAACGCCTATTCAGACAGCATCGAGGGCGCCCTGGTGTTGCTCAACCGCGTGCCCAACGCCGAAACCGCCGACGCGGTGGACGCCGCCATGCGGAAATACTTCGACCGCCAACGGCCGGACGGCATCATCGAAGATTGGTACGGGGACGGCAACTACATCCGAACCTCCCTGATGTACGCGCTCTGGAAGAGCCAGGGTGTTTATCTGAGGCCCTGGACCAGCAGCGTGCAGGTCGGAGCCGTCCGAAGCGACGGCGGTCTTACCATACGCCTGGAAGCCGATGCGCCGTGGCAAGGCCGCCTGTGTTTCGATCATCCGCGCCACCGGGATCACTGGAACATCGCCCGCAATTACCCGCGACTGAACGAATTCCCGGAGTGGTTCACCGTGGAGCACGACGCGGCCTATCAGGTGAACGACCGCAAGTACCTCGGAGCGGAATTGATAGAGGGCATTCCTCAAACGTTGGCGGCGGGGCAGAGGGTCACACTCGAAGTGCGGTCGCTCGGGGCGCCGCCTTACGGGAACAAGTAGGCCGTTACAGCATCGCTTCCAGCGCGGCGCCGACTTTGTCCAGCACCGCGATGTCTTTGGCGCCGCCCTCGGCCAGATCCGGCCTTCCGCCGCCGCGCGCGCCTATGGCTTGAATGAGTTTTCCGGCGTGAACCTTGCCTGTGTGCTCCTTGCGCACCGCCGCCACCAGTTCGCCCGCGCCGGCGGCCAGCACTACCACGTCTACGCCCCGGTTGCGCAGTAAGTCAGCCATGGAGCGCAACTGCTGGCGGTCGCCTTCCACTCGTCCGGCCACTACCTTCAAGCCCTTGACGGCGCGAGCCTGCTGTTCCAAATCGGCGACCTGCGATTGCGCCGCCTTCTGCTTGAGTTGTTCCAGCTCCTTTTCCAGCGCCCGGCGCTCGGCCAGCAGTCTTTCGATGTGCGCCGGCAGGTCGGCCTCCGAGGAGCGCACCAGGCGGGCAAGTTGCGCCAATGTGCGATCGGTCTGCTGGAAGCGAGCCAGCGCGCCCTGACCGGTGACCGCCTCGATACGGCGGACGCCCGCCGAAATCGAGCTCTCGTAGACGATCTTCATCAAGCCGATGTCGCCGGTGCGGCTGACGTGCGTGCCTCCGCACAGTTCCCGACTGAAGTCCGGCACCGAGATGACCCGCACTCGATCGCCATACTTCTCTCCGAACAGAGCCATGGCTCCGGCAGCCAGCGCTTGCTCCAGATCCATCACTCCGGCCTCGACCGGCAAGTTCTCCAGGATCCGCTGGTTGACCAGGCGCTCGACCTCTTCGATCTCGGCCTCATCCATGGCGGCGTAGTGGGTGAAATCAAAACGCAGGCGCGCCGGTTCCACGACGCTGCCGGCTTGCTTTACGTGGGGTCCCAGAACGCTGCGCAGGGCGGCGTGCAGCAGGTGCGTGGCGGTGTGATTGCGCATGGTTGCGCGGCGCGGCTCCGGGTCCACCTCGGCCCGCAGCGCCTGGCCGACGGCGAGCGGGGCCAGCGCGCGGATACGATGGGCGATCAAGCCCGGCACCGGCGCGTAAGTGTCTTCGACTTCGGCCAGCTTCTCGCCGGTAGCGGCGTCGCAGAGAGTCCCGCGATCACCCACCTGACCGCCGGCCTCGGCGTAGAACGGAGTGCGATCCAGAACCGCCTCGGCGCGCTCACCGGGCGCTACCCGCTCCCGCGGCTGCTGGTCAATCACCAAACCCACAAGCCGCGCCGGCGCCTCCAGGGCCTCGTAACCCAAGAACTCGGTTCGCCCGACCGCCAGCAGCTCCTGCCAGACGGGTGCAATGGCGGCCTTCTCGGCGCCCTTCCAGCTTGCCCGCGCGCGCTCTCGCTGCCGCTGCATCTCGCGCTCGAAGCCGTCGCGGTCAATTTGCAAGCCGTACTCGCGGGCCATCTCCTCCTGCTCATCGAGCGGCAGCCCGTAAGTGTCGTAAAGCTTGAAGGCTACCTGGCCCGGCAGCGCACCGCCGGAAGCGGCTTTGGCCTCGTCGTGGAATACGCGCTCGGCAATGGCGAAAGTGGTGGCATAACGGTGTTCTTCGTCCTTCACGATACGCGCCACGCGCGGGATGCTTTCCATCAGTTCCGGATAGGCGGGGCGCATGAGCTCCGCCACCACGCCGGTGAGCTGGTGCAGGAAGGGTTCCTGCACTCCGATACGGCGGGCGTGGCGCATGGCGCGGCGCATGATCTTGCGCAGCACGTAGCCGCGGCCGTCGTTGGAAGGGATCACGCCGTCGTGAATCAAGAAGGCGGTTGCCCGGGCGTGATCAGCCACGATGCGCAGGGCGGTGTCGGTGCGCGCGTCGTCGCCATAGCTCACCCCGAACCGCTGCGCGGCCGCTTCGATGATGGGACGAATCAAGTCGGTGTCGAAATTGGAGAGCTTTCCCTGGAGCACGGCCGCCAGGCGCTCCAAGCCCATGCCAGTGTCAATCGAGGGCCGAGGCAACGGGGTAAGGGCGCCGTCGGTCGAGCGATCGAACTGCATGAAAACCAAGTTCCAGATTTCGACGTAGCGCCCGGATTCGGCCGGAAACGGCGGGTCATAGCCTGGGATCTCCGAGGCGCCCGGACCCAGATCGTAGTGGATTTCCGAGCAGGGACCGCAGGGGCCGGTCTCGCCCATCTGCCAGAAGTTGTCTTTCTCGTCGCCGCGGAAGATGCGGTCGCGGGGCACGCCCGCTATGCGATGCCACAGTTCGGCGGCTTCGTCGTCATCGCGAAAGACCGTGATGTAGAGGCGGTCTTTCGGCAGGCCGTAGTGGTTGGTGACCAGATCCCAGGCGAACTCGATGGCTTCGGCCTTGAAATAATCGCCGAAGGAAAAGTTGCCCAGCATTTCAAAGAAGGTGTGGTGGCGGCGGGTGTAGCCGACGTTTTCCAGATCGTTATGCTTGCCGCCGGCGCGCACGCACTTCTGGGCGGTGGTGGCGCGCGTGTAGTCGCGCCGCTCCAGACCCAGAAAAACTTCCTTGAACTGGTTCATGCCGGCATTGGTGAACAGCAGCGTGGGGTCGTTGGCCGGCACCAGCGAAGAAGAGCGCACCACGCGGTGTCCGCGGGCGGCGAAGAAATCGAGAAACTTCTGGCGAATCTCGTGACCGGTCACAGACACCATTCTGACACAGCAGGGCGGCCGGGGCGCCTGGCTTGGTCCAAAAGCGCCGTGGTCCGTGAAGCCATCCACGACTTTCGTCTGCAAACCGGCAGGCTCAGCGAGCGAGAGCGCCTGCACTTGCTCAAGACTTTCGAGGAGTCGGTTCCGCGCATTCGGAAGCCGTCCGGCGGCAGAGGCGCATGCGGAGCTTCACGCGATTCGCCGGGCGCGACGCTCAGGCGGGCGAGCAAGCCTTCGGAGGCGGCGTTGATCATTGCACTGAAGCGCCCGAGAGGGTGCGAGCTGGAGCTGGCCATCGCCGCTCACGCCCTGGTTCGTAAGGCGGAGCTGTGCACCCTGCGCCCGAAAGATTTCCGGGATATTCCTCAAGTTGCGCCCGGCCAGGCGGTGAGCAGACAGGCGCTTAGGCGGCGGAAGCCCGACTCTTGGTTGGGAACCTCGCGAGCGCAACGGCTGGTGGCCAGGGACGGAATCGAACCGCCGACGCCAGCCTTTTCAGGGCTGCGCTCTACCAACTGAGCTACCTGGCCAGCGGCTCTATTATAACAGAAGCTTCGCGCACCCGATCAGGGCCGCCGCGCAATCACCGACTGGAGCCAGAACACCGCCAAGGCGTTGGCCGCAGGAATCAACAGCGCGACCCGAAACCCCCGGGCCTCCGCCAGCCGGCCTAGGGCCCAGGGCAGAGTCATGCCGCCCACCAACGCCATAGCAAACAGAAGCCCAAAGACCGTACCCGAGCGGGCGGCGAAGCGCGTTCCCGCTTGTCCCAAAACCGTGGGATAAATGCTCGACAGACAGGCGCCGGTCGCCACAATGGCCGCGACGGCCAGCGCCGAGTCACGCGCCGAGGTCATCAACACCACACAAGCCGCGGTAGCCAGCGCACCGGCGCTCACCACCGCGGGTGCGCGCGCCCTCAGCAGCACGCGGCTGAGGATCAGGCGCGTCAGCATCATTGCGCCCCAGTAGCCGGCCAGCGTGTAGGATGCGGCGCGGATGTCCAAACCCGCCTCACGCGTCAGGTACGTGCTCGTATAACCGCCCATGATGAACTCGGTGCCGGACTGGAAGAACAACAAGACGCCGAACAGCAGCACGACCGGATTACGAGCCAACGACAAGGTTTCACCCAGCGACGCGCGTTCGGCCTTGCCCGGCGGCGGGAATCTGAAGGCCGCCGCGCCTGCGGCCGGGGCGAGACTGGCGGCAGCGGCCAACCACAGGATCGCCGCCAGACCCAGAGCTTCGATTAGCCACCCGATCGCCAGCGGAATCGCCAAAGCCCCTATTCCGAAGAACACGCCGAGCAGATTGAGAGCGGCGTTCTTGGCGCGCGGATCCGGATGCAGGTCCGCAACCAGTGTATTCGTCGCGCCGTTCAGCGCGCCGCCCCCCACTCCCAGCAACGCCAGCGCGGCGGCCAGCGCCGCGTATCCTCCGGCGCCCGCAATCAGCCACAAAGCCAGCGCGGTGAGCAGCGAACCGGCCAGCAGAGCGGGCCGCTCGCCGAAGCGGTCCATCGCCGGTCCCAGGGCGAGCATGGAGACCAGCATTGCGGAGTTCATCACCGCAAACAGTGCCCCGGCCCGCCCCAAATCCAGTTGCAGGCGCGCGGTCACCAAAGGCAGAATCGCGCCCAGCAACGCCATCGCCAGCCCGAATACAAACATGCCGGCCCAGGCCGTGCGCGTCAGCCAGCGAAGGCGCAGCCTCTCATCCACGCCGGAAATACTCCGCAGCGAAGGCCTCAAACACCCGCTGATTATGGTCCGGTTCAATGCCGGCTACGTTTGGTGAAACGAACGTGGGCGGGTGAAGGCCGCGCGCCGCCAGACGGGCCGCGGTCTCCGCCACAAGCGACATGGCGATGAAGACCGCCGCGATCGTGGAGCCCGCGGCCACTTTTTCCCGGCGCCCGACATCCACCAGCGCATCTTCCGGCGGCACGCAGTTGTCCAGCGCGATGTCGGCAATCTCTGAAAGCGCCCTGCCGGAGGAGTGCGCGCGCCGGGCGTTGGCCAGATTGGCGTGCGATGATACGCTGACGACGACAAGGCCGCGTTTCTTGGCCTCCAGGGCCGCCTCCACCGGCGCGGCATTCAAGCCGCCGTGTGAGAACACCGCCATAACATCGCCGGCGGCCAGCGGGTAGCTGCGCAGGAACACCTCTATGTAACCTTCCTGGCGCTCCAGCCATAGAAGCTCACGCGCTCCGCCGGGACCGATCACGTTGAACCACATCAGGCGCGGGTCGTACAGCGGGTAGAGTCCCACATAGCTGCCGTAGCGCGGGAAGGCGTCCATCACTGGGATCACCGAATGGCCGCTCCCGAACAACCAGACCCGCCGGCCGGCGGCGATGGTCGCGGCCATGGCCTCGGCGGCCTGCGCAATCTTGTCAGCCTGCGTCTGATGAATCCGATCCAAGATCTCACGAATTGCCTGGTAGTAAGTTTCTGCCGACATTAAATTCTCCGCGGGCCCCGGTGGCCGAAGCCCCTTTTCGTCAAATCCCCGACTCATGCGCCGGAGCGTACCAGCTCCAGCACGATCTGATAGCGATCCGCCCGCATCACCGAATACACCAGCTCCAGAGGTCTGCCATCCGGCAGAAACGACACACGCTCGGCCGCCAGAGCGGGCGATCCTTCCAGCGTCAACAAGTAGCGTGCCTCCTCGGGCGCCACCAGCCTGGCGCTGTGAATCTCGCGGGCCCGCGCCGGTGTCAACCCGTATTTCCTTCCCAAGACTTCGTATAGCGAGCCGGCGGCCAGGTCCTCATCCATGATGCCCGGCACCAGTCGGGACGGAATGTAGGCTGTTTGCAGCCCCATGGGCGTCTCATCCGCCAGCCGGATGCGCCTCAAGCGGAACACCTGTTCGGACTCTGCAAGCTGAAGCTTCTCGGCCACGGAGGGTCCCGCCGGGATGACGTCGCGTTCCAGCACTAATGAACTGGGCCGCAAACCGCGCTTGCGCATCTCCTCAGAAAAGGAGGTCAGCTCCCGCGGTCCTTGCTCCAACCGGGGCGCGGCGACGAAAGTTCCGCGACCCTGCTCGCGGCGCACCAGCCCGGCCGCGGCCAGATCACGCAACGCCTGCCGCACAGTGATCTTGCTCACGCCGTGCTCCCTGGCCAGTTCATCCTCGGAAGGCAGCCGGTGGTCAGGCTTCCACTCGCCCGACTTTATGCGCTCCCAAAGCAGGGCCTCCAACTGCACGTACAGCGGCACGGGGGACCGCTTGTCAATGCGTTGGGCAACTCCCTGACGACTGAGCGCCCCCTCCGCCAATATCTTGGGGCTTATCATTACGAGTCTTGCGTCCTCCTGCAATCTGCTAGGCCAGCGACCGCACACATTCAAGACGCCGGTTGGGGTCCGACATGAGCGCCACCGCATACTTCGAGCCCGCCAGGCATCCGCGCATGATCGCCAGACTGGCATAGTAATCGTTGTAACGGAAAAAGCCCGTCTGCCCCCGCCACATAGGATAGAAATCGCAAGCCTTCAACCATCGCTCGTAAACCGGTTCGATGTCCAAGTAAGTGTCCGGCTGAAAGCCGGAGGCGTCCTCCCAGTTTTCGGCGTAGTACACGCGCCTGACCGCGTGCGCGGCCTTGCCTCGCTCCAGCGTCCCCAGGCCGGCATAGAAGACCGCGTCCCGCACCACCAGATGACAGTTCTGGTGATCCTTATGCCAGCTTCCGCTCCAGTGAGTGATGACGATATCAGGGCGCTGCTGGCGGATAATATCGCACACCGCCATGGTTATCTCTTCGTTCAGGGGAATCTGCGCGTCGGGATAGGACAGAAAGAGCGCAGCCGCTCCCAGCAGGGCGGCGGCCTTTTCGGTGGCCGCGCGCTGCATCTCGCCGTACTGCGTCACCGCAATCGTTTTCGGGGCGCCTCTTTCGCCGAGGGAAAGACTGAGGAAAACACCGGCGCCTCCGTCGTGAATCTGCCGGGCGACTGCGGCGCCCATGGTGAATAAGGCGTCGCCGGGATGAGCGGCAATAGCAAGGATCTTAGACGGCATCAGCAATTCTCCTAGTTCGACATAGAAGCGTGTCCTGCGACGGCGGGGAAGCTAGGGGCCTGCCGTGCGCGCGGCGCCTTAGGGGGCGCCCAGCCGACCAGATCCTTCGCGCGCGCCACGTCGTTGTTCGGCACTACGACGGCCACCCAGGGAACCTCCGGCGACACCAGGCGCGCCTTCCAGACGAGCTCAGCGGACCGGCCTGCGCTCAGCGTCACTTCGCGTTCTTCGTCCTTCACCGACAGGTTGCTTGCGCGCAGAGTGAAGCTGTGACGGCCTTCGCCGGAAGCGGAGATGCGTATGGTGAGTTCTCGGCTCTTCCCGGCATGCCCGGACAAGGCGAACTCCAGCACGCGCCCCGGTCGCAAGTCCGCCTCGCCGAAGCTTCCGGGCAAGACGGTCAGCCTCACCGCTCGCTGGCCGGATCTCAAGGTGTAGCCGCCTTGCGGCAGTGACAGCCGCGCACGGCCCTCCGCACCCGCGGCAAGCATCGCCACTGTACGGCCCGATCCATCCTCAGTCACTTCGACGTGTGCGCCGGGGGCGGCGCGCACATCAATCACGCCGGGGCCCTCCAGGTCCCGCATCAGCCAGAGCCAGCGCGCCGCCGGATGCACCCAGACCTCCTTGTAGACGTAACAATTCTGTGCAGGCCAGTAAGGGGCGTCGCTAGCGCCGCGCGTCTGCATGCCGACCGGCAAGGCGCCTACGATGTCTCCGGAAGAGACTGAATATAGCTGGGCCCAGTCATACCCGTGGCCGTACATCGTGCTTTGTGCGAATGGATTGCGGCCCACGACCCACTGTAACTGCTTCTGCGCCAGGTCGGCGGCCGCCAGATCGCTGCGTAACTGTGCGGCGGCCGCCAGGCCTTTGGCCTGCGAGAGCAGGACCCCGTAGTTGCCCCGCCGCGCGAACCATACCGGGAAAGCCCTCAGATAATAGCCGCCACCGAGCGGCATCCCATTGAGCACCTGCTCTCGAAAAGCTTCGCGCGTCGCCTGGTACAGGCCGCCGCCCTCAGGCACCTGTAAGTATTCGGTGTCTTTGTAAACGTAAGCCGGCAGCACACCGTAGGGCTCGGTAGACGAGGCTGCGCGCTTCTGGTACTCGGCGTACAGTGCGACGGCTGAATACCAGCGGATCCAGTCCTGGTGCTCCGGAAATAATCTGCAAAGTGCGGCCAAAGCCACGACAGGCGCCTGATCGTTCCCGCGATGGAACTGATGGAAGATGTTGCTCCTGTCGGGTCCGGTGCAGAAGAAACCTGCCAAAGGGAATTGCCAACCCACGTAGTTTGTGTGCTGAGAGGCGACCACGATGCGTCCCAGCTCGAAAGCTTTTTCGGCGTAAAGCTGCTTTCCGGTGGCTCGATAAAGCTCTGCCGAGGCCAGCACCCCCATGGCCGCCAGCTCCATGGGCGTTGCCGCATATGCGGGCGTGGCCCAGGTCTCCGGGCTTTCTTGCCCGGCAATCGCATATCGCCAATCGTCCTCGGCGAGGCGAAGACTGCGTGCCGCCAGCTCCGGGTCACTGTCTCGCAGCACGCGGGCGGCGATGGCCTCCGCTGCGGCGGCAATGTAGTTTACGGTGGGATTGTTGCGGGCCTCGCGCACGCGATCGTCGGCGTCGCCGAGGATGCCGTTGGTCCAGATGTTCATTCCTGCAAACCCAATGCGGTAGCCGCCCTCGAACCGCACTTTCAGGATCCAGTCCAGCCCCCACCTGGCCTCTGCGAGCAGAGCAGCCAGCAGCTCCGGATCCTCGCCCCTAATCTTCATTCGCTCGGCCAGGGCGAACATGGCGTAAGTCGCTTCACCCGTGTTGACCAGGCCTTGTGAAAGGTCCCCGGCGTCGTGCCAGCCGCCGTTCATGATGATTCGCTTGTCGCCGTGAGCGGCCTGCCAGTCGCGGTGGCAAACATCGTGCGAGCCCGGGACCGCATATCCGCACCGCTCGCAGAAGAAGAAATTGACGACCTTCCAAATGGTTTCTTTCCATACCTCATCCGCGATTCGGAACGGGCGCGTCGCAAGCTCACCGGCCTTTATGACATATCTGCCGGGCGTTCGCACCTCGGAGAAATCCAGCACCTGGAAGCGGCCCAACCGACCTTGGTATTCACGCACCGGCTTGGCAAGCACGACCTCGCCCTGGACGTTGTTATCCACGCGGATCAACTGGAACTCGCGGGCGGCAATTCCCGTTGCCAGCGCGTTCTTCGTAGAACCTAACGAATAGCCCGCGTGGCTAAAGGCGATCCTGCCCGGCGCAACCGACCAGCCTTCGAACTGATCCGGTTCGACCCGCTCCAGCTCCAGCGTGGCAATCTCGAAGGCCACCGCGTCATCGGGGTCCGGCAGGCGCTTGTTGACCCAATAGCCGATTTCCAGGGAAACTACCTTGTCGCGCGCCAGCGGCGCGATTTCCCAAACCACCCGCTGCCACTTGCCCCCCAGCACGGTGACGTAATGCACACCCTCGCGCCGGTAGACGTCGGGAACCTTCTCAGCTCCATCATTGCGCAGCACCACGACGACGGGCAGCATTGGGAAGCCTGATAACTCGGGACGAATCCAAAATGAGATCCGGTTGTAAGCGGTCCAGTCTTCACCCGGAAAGAGCCGCTTGATGTTCACCGCCGCCAGACCGTTGCGAGTGGGTGCGGGACTGTCCCGGTACATGGTTACGTCTACGCGCAGGGCCGGCGTCCCGCGCGGTCCGGCTTTCTCCCGCAAGCTGATCTTTCCCTGACCTTCGAAAACCCATCGCGCCGGATCGGACATATCGTCCAACAGGCGCGAGGCAAGCACTTGCTTGTTCAACCACCGGAACTCGGCGGAATTCTCAAACTCAATCGGCATGGGCATGCGAGGCGCCTGGGACCACGCGGCGCCGGGAGCGGCCAGTAAGGCACAAGCGCAAAGTAGCCTCGTTGTTCTCATCAGTACCTCGTCATCGTACTCGGTCCGGCCCTCAAAGGCCTGTCACTCATAAAGAAGGTACTTTGCGCGACGCTTCCGGAAAGCCTCCACGCCAGGCCGCACGGCCTTCAACACTTGGCGGCCGCTCTGGCCTCGCCGGAGCCGGTCGGCGGCCTCCTGGTTGCCCAGCAGCGGCATTACCTCACGCAGGTCGAATTGCCCCGGGTGATACTTTAGCGTCGCCGCGAGCAGCTCTAATCCGAGCAACACCGGATCGAATACCTCCCGGTTGACCAGCAGTATCTCCACTCCGTCGCATTCCTGATCCCGGTAGACGGAGGCGCGCGGCCTGAAACGCCGGTGAAGGAAACGGACGCCAGGCAGGTTCAATGCGTTGAGATGAGCGGCGACTTCCCTGGCCCGGTACCACGGCGCCCCGATCAACTGAAAAGGGGTGTCGGTGCCGCGCCCGACCGAGACCTGCCGCGACTCCAAGAGGCATACCCCGGGATACAGCACGGCCTGCGTCAGACTCCGTATGTTGGGTGAGGGATTGACCCACTCCAGGCCCGTCTGGTCATACCACATCGAACGCTTCCAACCCCGCATGCGGATGACATACAGCTCCGCGCCCAGCTTCTTCTCACCGTTGAACAGCAGCGCCAGCTCCCCCGCGGTCATCCCGTGGCGGATGGGCATGCCCGGCAGATATCCGACGAAGGAGACGTAGTTCTCATCCAAAGGCGGGCCGGCCACGTCTACGCCGTTGATGCCGTTAGGCCGGTCAAGCACGTAAAAGGGAATACCTTCGCGGGCTGCGGCCTCCAGCGTGTAACCCAAGGTGGTTATGCGCGTCAGGAAGCGGGCGCCGTGTTGAGGCAGATCGTAAACCAGCGCATCAATACCCCGCAACATTTCCGGCGTCGGCCGGCGACGCTCCGGCTGATACAAGCTGAAGACGGGCGCGCGCATGACCGGATCGGTGCTGTCCTCCACGTAGCCCTCGCGATCCGCTTCCAGGCCGTGCTCCGGCGTGAAGAGGGCGGCCAGCTTGACCTTGCCTGATTCCGCCAGCACCCTGATCAGATCACGCCGATCACGGCCGATCGCACTGTGGTTGGTCACCACGCCGACCCGTTTGCCTTCTAGCGGGCGCAGGCCCTCGGAGGTCAAGACATCCAGACCCGTCAAGACGGCCGGCGGCGTCTCGCCCAATAGTCCCGCCGCCAAGGCAAAGAGGCAGCCACTGGCAAATCTCATAGCGTGCGGTTCACGGTCGCGGCGCAGATCAAGGGCGATGCCTGTCTGCCCTCAGAATGTAAGGCGCAGCACGAGCTGGATCTCGCGCGTGCGGGCCGGCGTCATGGTGGCGGTCACCATGCCGAACGTCGCCGAGGCCAGCCGGCCGTCGGGAACCTCGAAGCTGGGCGTGTTGGTCAGATTGAACGCCTCGGCCCGGAACTGTAGCTTGACCTGCTCGCTAATGGGAAACGTCTTGAATAAGGACGCGTCCAGATTGTAGAAGCGAGGACCGTGGATGTCGGGCAAGGTGCGCGAGACGTTGCCATAGGTAAAAGCGGGGGGCTGGGCGAAAGCGGCGATATTGAACCAGTGATTCAATGATTGGTCGCTCGGCTTCGATCTCACTCCCGGAACGGCGTTGGGACGGTTTCCGCCGTTGCTGATAGTCGCGCTTAAAGCGATCGAACGCCCGCTGTGGATGGTGCTGATGCCGTTGAGCTGCCATCCGCCGGCTATGGCGCGCAGCGCCCGGCTGGCAGGCTGGTACGGGATTTCCCAAAGCGCCGTGATCACCAGCCGCTGCGGGAGGTCCTGATAACTGCGTGAACGCTCGGCGCGGAGGTTCTGCCAGTCCTGCACCGCCGTGCCGCTGACGGCGCCCGGGCGCCCGGTGGCTTGAAGATCGTCAATCAGCTTTGAGGCGGCATAGGCCGCCAGCAGGGAAAATCCTTGTGAAAAACGCTTCTCAACTTTCAGCGTGAACGCATGGTAGATGGAGTTTCCAAGATAAGCGCTGCCGCCGCTTACGCTGGTGAATTGGGGATGCGGCAACAGAAGCTGGCGAACGGTGATAGTGCGCGTGGCCAGCGATCCGGTAGTGATGATCCCGTAAAAGGGATTCGGGATCTGTTGCAAGAGCTGGGTCCCCCAGGAGAGGTAACGGTTGTCGAGAATATTGAGCGGCCGCCCGCTCATGGTCAAGCGGGCGCCGTGATTACCGACCCAGGCTGCCTCAAACAGCCAGTTGGCCCAGGGTTCCCGCTGGACCGTCAAGTTCCACTGTTGAGAGTAGCCGCGGCGGACATCGCGCAACTGGCCCGTAACTGCGCCGCCCACGCCGGTCATGGCCCCCAGACGGTTGCCTGTCGGCTGATCTAATCCGTCGGGGAAGGGGTTGGCCAGCGTGTTATAGGGAGTAAGTCCCCCGTCTATCGAAGTTACCATCAGCGTATTCACGGCAAACCCGGCTCCTGCCGCAGTCCCGCCCGGACCAAAGGTCGGGATGTAACTAACCCCGTATCCGCCCCGCAACACGGTCTTCGGGTCAAGTTGATATGCAAAGCCGAAGCGCGGGCCAAAATCATTCAGGCTTTGTTCCGTGAGGCCCTTCGGTAGGCCGGCCGTGCCCGGGAACACTAATCCTCCGCGAAGCTCACTAATGCCCGGCGCCTTCAGCGGCGATACGATTCCGGGGTCGAAGTTCGGGAAAATGTCACGCCGTTCCCTGACAGGCCCTTCGTACTCCCAACGGAGCCCTAAGTTAAGAGTGAGTTTTCCGGTAACCTTCCAGTCTTCTTGCAAGAAAAGTGCTGAGTAATTCATACTGACGGTGGTGTCGGAGGTGACACCGGCGCTGCCGCTGGTGGGAGTGCCGAGCAGGAAAGTGGCCAGGCCGTAACCGGCCGTAGCGCTGGCGGTCAAGGGATTGGGTCCCTGCGTGAAGCTGCGGCCGAAGCTGAAGTTCCCCGAACTGTTTGACGTCCCCCAGTCGCTGCGGCGATACAGGCGCTGTTCGTATCCGACCTTTATGTTGTGGCGGCCGTGAATCTTGGTGATCGAGGCCGCAGCAGTGCCCGTAGCGCTCGGGTTCCCGGTTGAATCCGGACGCCCGAAAGATGAGAAGTCCGTGATGTCGAAGACCGGGAACCCGACTCCCTTCTGTCCGTACTGAATCTGGCGGGCGTAAGATTGCGAGAAACCCAGCGAGGTTACATCGAAGCCGCGGCCCGGCGCCAGAGTCTGCTCTTGTTCCCGGTTGACGCCGATCCGAGCGTTCAATAGAAGCGTAGGCGTGAGCGTGTCGGTGTACTCGAGAACCGCTGTGCGCCGCGGGATTTTGATCAACCGCCCGTCGGTGTCTGCGATGTTATTGAAGTAGTTGGGAAATCCCCAGTCCAGCACGTCGCGGGAGTAACGGCCGGCTAGCCTCCGGCCCGCGGTCAGGTTATAGTCAACCCGAATTCCCAGATTGTCCTTTTCCACCGGGGCCGGTGCGATCAAGAAAAGGTTTTGGGCTCGGGTGTAGGGCAGCCCCGGCAAGTTCGGCATCGGGTAATACTTCAGCGCCGCAGTGGCGATGGGACTTATGCGCTGGGCCGGAATTCTGTTGCTGGGGAACGGGTCCCGGACGTAGGAGCCAGGGCGAGCCGGATCTGCGCGCGTACTCGAGGGATCGTAGATCACGATCTGCTGACCGTTAGCCGCCAGAGTGTCAGAGAAATCCCCTTGGCGCTGGCGCTCGGTAGGCGAATTGATGGTGCGTGAAGCGTAGCGCCGCTCCCGGTAGCCTTCGTAGTTGGCGAAGAAAAACAGCCTGTCGCGCCGTATTGGCCCGCCCAGGGAGGCTCCGAACGTGTTAACTCTCAAGGCCGGACGGGGACTGCCGGCCTTGTTGGCGAAAAATTCGTTGGAGTTGAGCTTGTCGTTGCGCAGGTATTCAAACAGTGCGCCGTGAAACTCGTTGGTCCCCGAACGGCTGATCATGCTGATCACGCCGCCGCCGGTGCGGCCGAATTCGGCAGACATGGTGTTGGTTAACACCTTGAATTCCTGGGTGGCCTCCACGGGCAGGAACGCCATGGCGCTGTAGTCGGTCAGCTTTTCGTTGGCGATGCCGTCAATCATGAAGGCGTTATTCAGCGGCGTTCCACCCCCGATTACCACTTGCCCCATACGCCAGGTGGACAACAGGCTGCCCCCGAAGTAACCGATCCCCTGAACGGTGGGTATGAGGTTGGCCAGCGCCATGGGGTTACGCCCGTTCAAAGGGAGATCTTCTATCTTGCGCTGGTCCATGACCGTTCCAAGCGTCGAGGTGTTGGGCTCCAGCAGCGGCGTACCGGCCACCACTTCGATGCGCTCAGACACCCCGCCCACTTCCAGGCTGACGGGGACGGCCAGCGAGCGGTTGGCCTCTACGACTATGCCCTCGCGCCGGAACAGCTTGAAGCCGGCGGCTTGGACCTCAACCGCATAAAGACCCGGTGGGACAAGCAAGAACTGGTAGTCGCCGCCCGGGCTGGTCGTGGCAGTTTGAGTTACCCCTGTCCGCAGATTAATCAGCCGCACCTCAGCTCCGGTGACCACAGCGCCGGAGGCGTCGCTGACAGTTCCCGTCACCGCTCCAGTGGTTACCTGGGCCTGAGATGCCCAAGGTAGAAGAAGTGCAAGCGCTAAGGCAACGGCAGCCGCGCGCGTGGTTGCGACTTTGACTCTAGAAGGGCCGCACATGCTGTTTCCTCCGGCTCATAGAATGCCCGCCGACCTGTGGGTGGCCTCGTGCGGGTCGCTGTTGGCTTACGGCAGCGGCGCCGCGCAGCCGCTGCGGATCGGCGGAGTGCGAAAACAGATTATCACTATATAAAGACAAAGTCAATGGCTTTGCGCTGTTGAATATATCAACGCGACCCATCACCGATTGGCCAGTCCCGCCAAAGGGAAACAGTTTGGTTCGCGGTCGGCGTGCCGCAGCAGAGACTTCGCCCGGCAGCGCTTACGGCGCGGTAAAGGACCCCTCGTTAAGATCGCTCCCACCTGCCTCCAGGAAAACCAGCCGCGCAGCCCCCAACAAGCCCGCATCCTCACCCAGCCGCGTGAGCTCGATCCGCACCTGGCCGGCAGCCAGCGGTTGAGCCCACAGCCGCACTTGTCGGCGGATCGGCTCAAGCAGCAGGTCGCCGGCCTGCATCAGTCCGCCACCTAAAACAACCATTTCAGGATTAAGGAGGCTGATAATGTTGGCCACGCCCATGGCGATCCAGCCGGCCGTCTCCTGGATGGCGCGCACGGCTCCGGGATCACCCGCCCGCGCCGCGGCGGCCACCTGTTCCGCAGTAGCCGTCCCCGCTTTTCGCGCCAGCGCCGGCCCTGCGGCCTCAGCCTCAAAGCAGCCCAGCGCCCGATACTCATCACGCCAAGCGGGCGTCAACGCGAACCAGCCGACCGCACCCGCAATGCCACCCGCGCCGCGGCACAGCCTACCGCCGGTGATGATGCCGGCGCCGATGCCCGTGCCCACCGCCAGGAAAACCACATCCCGCAGTCCCCGGGCCGCTCCCACCCACTGCTCGCCGAGCACATAAGCCGAACGGTCGCTGTCGATCACCGTGCGCACAGTAATCCGCGAGGCCAGCACCTCGGCTAGCGGGACTTCTGCTGTACCCCACAAGTTGGGCGCCCAAGCCCTCCCGCTGGCGGGCCAGTAGATGCCGGGAACTGCCACCCCGAGGCCGCGCGCACCGCTCAGTCGAAGACCGGCCTCTAAGAGGACCTCGTCGGCCAGTACGACTGCTTGGTCTGCGGTGGCCTCCAAGCACGAATTGTTGATGGGCGCCTTGCGGCGGGCCAGGATGCGCCCGGCGGCGTCCACGACCGCCACGGCGATCTTGGTGCCGCCGAGGTCTGCCGCTAATACGTAGCTCATTTCAGCCTCGCGGCAGAAAGTAGCGGACGATGCTGGGGAAGACGGAAATGAGCACGTTGAGGAGTTTCATGGTTTTCGAGTCTAGCATGGTAGCAGGATCCGGCCGCCGGCGCACGGACGCCGCGCCTGAGCTGAGGGCAGTGGCGGTTTACGGCGCGCTCGGTCAGCGCGGCGGAACCGGAGGAGGTTTCAAATCGGCCGGCCCAAAACGGGAGCCATCTCGCTCGGGAAGCGGAGTGGGCGAAGGTCGTGGCGGAGCACAAGGACGTCCTTAAGGGCGGATGGAAGGGTGCGCTTCCTCGATGACAGGAACGATTTTGTGCAAACACACTGCGCTGCGAACGGAGAGGATCACATGAAGCCTCGATTGTATCTTCCGACTTTGCGTGCTCCGGGACTGGTATTGTGTGGGATGATGGCCAGCGCAACTTCGATGTGTCACTGCTTGTGAGGAATAATGAAGACATGAAAAGCACCAGGCGGTCGCTTTTGAGGAGGGCGTTTGCTTTGCAGGCCGGGGCCACGGTGGCCGGGCAGCGGGCGGGCGCCGAGGCTCCGGCCACTTATGTTACCTGGACGAGGCGAATTCCAGTCCGGTACGAGGCTGACGTAGCCGTGCTGGGCGGGGGTATCGCCGGGGTATCGGCGGCCTGTGCGGCAGCCCGCTCCGGCGTGAAGGTGATTCTGGTCGAGCGGTTTGCTGTGACGGGGGGAGTTCTTACCACCGGCGGCGTAGCTAACTTCTGCGGCGATCTGGAGGGTCAGGGGGAGGTATTCGACGCCATCCTGGACTTGCTTGGCCGCTTCAATGCCTTTGATCCCACCGGCAAGAAGGCGGACGGACACGGGGGACCAATTCGCCAGTTTCATTACGAAACTCTGGCGGTGGTGCTCCAGGAGATGCTGCTGCGGAGGGGCGTCAAGCTGTTACTCCATACGCGTCTGGCGGATGTCAATGTTTCTTCCAGCGGGAGAATCACTGAGTGCCTGGTGGCGGGCAAGTCCGGTTTGGAAGCGATTCGCGCCAAGCAGTTCATTGATTGCACCGGAGAAGGCGACGTGGCGCGGTTTGCGGGGTTCGCCACCATGAAAGGACGTCCCTCGGATCATCTTCAGCTCCCGATGTCGTTGATGTACTTCGTCCGGCACGTCGAGGAGCGGGACGTGGCGGTGCAGCTTGCGCCGGGTTGGTTCGAGCCGGTCAGGACCAAGGAGGACCTACCCATGGTGAGTGTATGGCCGGATGGTCCGCGAGGCAACGCGATCAAGCTGAAGGTGCCGAAATTCGACGCCACCAGCACGGAAAGCCTCACCGCGGCTGAGATCCGCGCCCGGCGGCGTATGTTCGAAGTGCTGTACTACCACCAAGCGGTTGAGAAACGGCCCTGGCGGCTGGATCATTGTTCGCCCATCATCGGCATCCGTGAGGGTTGCCGCATAGTAGGTGACTACGTGCTGAAGGTGGACGACGTTAGGGCGGGGCGGGTCTTTGACGACGGAGTAGCCCGGGGAACGTTCTATCTGGACGCGCACGGGGTGGATGATGAGAAACGCACCTACCAGCTTCCGCCGGAGCAGTTGAAAGTGCCGCCTTATCAGATTCCGCTGCGCAGCCTGATCGCCCGGGACGGCAAGAATCTAATGATGGCGGGGCGTTGTTTCTCCGCCGACCAACTGGCGCTGTCTTCGGCGCGGGTGTCCACAACAGGCTCGATGATGGGGCAGGCGGCCGGGATCGCCGCGGCTCTGGCAGTGCAGAAAAAATGCGATCCGCGCGATTGCGATCCGGCCGCCGTGAAAAAGATCGTATTGGAGCGCGGCGCTAACTTGAAGTGCTGAACGGCTTTCACGCCGGAGGATCCGCGCCTGCGCCGGCGGCTTGCGCGGCGAGCTGGTTCAGCATGTAAGGCAGAATGCCGCCGTGCCGGTAATACTCGGCTTCCTGCGGCGTATCTACCCGCGCCGTGACCTGGAAGCTCTTTTCGGCTCCGTCGGCGCCGACGGCGCGCACTCGCGCCCGGCGCGAGCCTGCCAGGGCGTCCGCGATTCCCTCGATCGTGAAACTCTCCGTTCCGGTCAAACCCAGCGCTTCGCGGTTTTCTCCCGGCAGGAACTCCAGAGGCAGCACACCCATGCCCACGAGATTGGAGCGATGGATGCGTTCGAAGCTTTCGGCAATGACCGCGCGCACGCCCAAGAGGCGCACACCCTTGGCCGCCCAGTCGCGGGATGAGCCGGAACCGTACTCCTTGCCCGCCAGAATAAGCAGTGGGACGCCTTCCTGACGGTAGCGCATTGCGGCGTCGTAGATCGTCATGCGCTCGCCGTCGGGCAGGTGTATGGTCCACCAACCCTCGATGCCCGGCACGAGCTGGTTCTTCAGCCGCACGTTTGCCAGTGTTCCGCGGATCATGACTTCGTGGTTGCCGCGGCGCGCCCCGTAAGAGTTGAAATCGCGCGGCTCGACGCCCAGCGAGATCAGATACTGCCCCGCGGGGCTGGCCGGGGCGATCGAGCCGGCCGGCGAGATATGGTCCGTAGTTATGGAATCGCCCAGCACGGCCAACGCGCGCAGCCCTTTGATGTCGGCCAGCCAGGCGGCCGCATCCGCCACCTCGTCGAAGTACGGCGGACGTTTGATGTAGGTGGACGCGGGATCCCATTCGTATAGGTCGCCGGTAGGCGCCGTAGTCGCCGCCCACTGCTCATCGCCGCGGAAGACCTCCGCATACTCACGGCGGAACAGTTCCGTACGCACCGCCCGACTTACCGCCGCGCGAACCTCTTCGGGCGAGGGCCAAATATCCCGCAAATACACCGGCCGCCCTTGGGTATCCTCGGCCAGCGGTTCAGACGACAAATCCAGGTCCACGCGTCCGGCCAAGGCATAGGCCACAACCAGCGGCGGGGAAGCCAAATAGTTGGCGCGCACCAGGGGGTGCACGCGGCCTTCGAAGTTCCGGTTGCCGCTCAGCACGGCGGCCACCACCAGCTTCTCTTTCTGGATGGCTTCCGCAACCGGCTCCCGAAGCGGGCCGCTGTTGCCTATGCAGGTCATACAGCCGTAACCGGTCAAATGGAATCCCAAAGCTTCCAGCGCCGGCAGGACGCCGGCCTCCTTTAGGTACTCGGTTACGACTTTGGAACCCGGAGACAGACTGGTCTTTACCCAAGGCTTCGGGCGCAAGCCGCGGGCCACGGCTTTCTCGGCTAGCAACCCGGCGCCGATCATGACCGTTGGGTTAGAGGTGTTAGTGCAGCTTGTGATGGCGGCTATGACTACGGAGCCGTCCTGGAGGGCGGCTTCGGCGCCGTCAACTTTAACGGAAACTTGGCGCGGCGGGGCAGGCAGGCCGGCCAAAAAGTTCTGCTTGACCTCGGGCAGGTTTATGCGGTCTTGCGGTCGCCGCGGGCCGGCCAGCGAAGGGACTACAGTGCCCAAATCCAGCTCGAGCGTGTCGGTGAAGATAGGCTCGGGAGCATCTGCGGTGCGGTAAAGGCCCTGCTCGCGCGTGTAAGCTTCCACCAATTCGATGAGTTCCGCGGGCCGCCCGGTGAGCCGTAGGTAGCGGATGGTCTCCGCATCCACCGGGAAGAAACCCATGGTTGCCCCGTACTCGGGGGCCATGTTGGCGATGACGGCGCGATCGGCGGCCTCCAGGTTGTCAAGGCCGGGACCGTAGAACTCGACAAATTTGCCTACCACGCCTTTCTTGCGCAGCATCTGGGTGACGGTAAGCACCACGTCGGTCGGCGTGGCGCCCGCAGGCAGCGAACCATAAAGCTTGAAGCCCACGACTTCCGGGATGAGCATGGAGATGGGCTGGCCCAACATGCAGGCTTCGGCCTCGATGCCGCCCACGCCCCAGCCCAGCACACCCAGGCTGTTGATCATGACCGTGTGAGAATCGGTGCCGACCAACGTGTCCGGATAGGCACACGGCTCACCGTTGCGCTCGCTCCTGAAGATTACCGAGGCCAGGTACTCCAGATTGACTTGGTGGATGATGCCGGTATCCGGCGGCACCACGCGCAAGTTCTGAAAAGCCGACTGCCCCCAGCGCAGAAAGGCGTAGCGTTCGCGGTTTCGCTCGTACTCGCGCTGCGAGTTAAGACGAAAGGCATCCGGAGAACCGTAGTAATCCACCTGCACGGAATGGTCAATCACCAGGTCGGCGGGGATCAGCGGGTTGGCCAGGCGCGGATCGCGGCCCAGGCGCTTTAGAGCGTCGCGCATGGCCGCGAAGTCCACCACACAGGGCACGCCGGTGAAATCCTGGAGGAGGACGCGAGCGGGCATAAAGCTGATTTCGGTCGGCTCGCTGCGCCCGTTCCATCTGGCGACCTGCTCGATCTGCGCGGCGGTCACGGACCGCCCGTCCTCGTGCCGGAGCAGGTTTTCCAGCAGGATCTTCATCGAATACGGCAACCGGGCTACGTTGGGGAACCCGGCCTTTTCCAGCGCTTTGAGCGAATAAATGCGGTAGAGGCGCTCACCCACTCGCAAGCCGGAGGCGGCGCCGAAGGAGTTCGTGTTGGCCATCGAGGGCTATTGTACTCCCGGCGGGCGGAGGCTGCGTCAGGCAGTTTATCCCACAACCTTGCGGCCGGCGGCGTCCCAGCGCAGGCGGCGGCCGGAGCGGAGGGCATCCATGGCCATGCACAGCACTACCGTTGCGTAGTGGCCGGCCTCGACCGGCGCGCTAGGATCGTGGCGGGAGCGCACAGCCTCCAGGAAGTTACGAATGTGAGCGCGGGTCGCGGGGCCGAAAGCGCCCGGGAGTCTCTTGGAGACGGCAGGCTTGGGATCCAGCGTCTTGGGATCTTCGGGATAAAGGGCATAGCTTTCCCGGCCTACGTCGAAGCGCGCCTTAGAGCCGTTATACTGGGCAAGCTGGTCGTTGGTTAACGGATACCGCATGGCCTTGTAACCGCAAGTAAACACGGCCAGGTAGTTTTCGGGATATTCCACACACATGCAGGTGGTTTCGGGAACCTCGGCCCCTTCAAGATTCCTCCGGCCGGCTGCGCAAGTTACCGCCACCGGATAAGTGGAGTTCATGAACCACTGGATGGCGTCAATCATGTGCGCCGCCTGGCCGACCATCAAGCCGCCGGAGTAATCCCAGAAGTAGTACCAGTTAAAGAAGCGCAAGGGATCCAGCTCGCGCTTGGGCGCCGGTCCGAGCCAGGCAGGCCAATCCAGTTCCCCTTTCAGCTCGGCGCGCCAGAGGCCCCGCTGGTGGTTGTACCACCAGGAGTTCACCAGCCGGACCTCACCCAACTGGCCGGAATCTACGATTTGCTTGGCTTCAATGAACAGGTCGAAGCTACGGCGCTGGGTGCCTACCTGGACCACGCGCCGGGTGCGCCGCACGGCCTCCACCATGCGGAAGCTTTCCTCGATGGTATGGGCCATCGGCTTTTCGACGTAAACGTCCTTGCCGGCTTCAACGGCGTCAATGGTCATTTGCGCGTGCCAGTGGTCCGGGGTGGCCACAATGACAATGTCCAGCGAGCGATCCTCCAGCATCCGCCGGTAATCCCGGAAGGAGCGCGCCCCGGTGGAGGCGGCCTTCAATCCGGCCTCCAGATTGGGCTGATAGACGTCACACACGGCGGCCACTTCGACGCCGATTTCTTTGAACTCGGCGGCCAGCAGCCGGCCCCGCCCGCCCGTACCTATCACCCCGGCGCGCAGCCGGTCATTAGCCCCCGCGATACGCGCGCCGGCAACCGCGCCGGCGCCCAGGAAGATTCTTCGCTTCATGGCCCGACAATTATAGCGGAAGGGCCGGCATGGCGAAAAGTGCCCCAAGTGTCCATTGACGCGGGGCGACCTCAGGTGTATATTTGGCTTGACCGGGAAACCCGGCAGACTCGCATGGGGGTGAGTTGTGAAAGCATTGTCGGTTGGAAAGGCAGGCGCCGTGTGCGGTTTGGCGGCCGGCCTGGTGTTTCTGGGTCTCGGAGCTTGTACGGCTTCGGCCCAAGTCCTTTACGGTTCCATCGTCGGCACGGTGACGGACCCGACTAACGCCGCAGTGCCTAAAGCCGCGGTAACCGTCACCAATCCTGCCACCGGATTGTCGCGGCAGGTTACGACCGACGAGGCGGGTTACTATTCGATTCCGAACCTGCTGCAAGGCAGCTACGATGTCTCCGTCAGCGCCAGCGGATTCAAGCCGCTGACCAGAAGAGGCATCAGCGTGCTAACCAACGCGGTCACGCGTGTGGATCTGACCCTCGAGGTCGGAGCGATAACCGAAACCATCACTGTGGAAGCCAGTGCAGCCCTGCTTCAGACTACGAAGACCGACGTCAACGTGAGTCTGGAGTCGCAAGCGCTGGTCAACCTGCCGCTGCCCGCTTACCGCAGCTACCAGATGCTCATCAATCTGGTGCCGGGCGCTACGCCGGCCCGTTTCCAGAACGCGTTGATTGACACGCCTGGTCGCGCCCTGACCACCAATATCAACGGGCAGGAACGAGGCGCTAACAACACGCGGCTGGACGGAGCCATCAACATCCTGGTAACCATGCCCCACCACACGTTGTACATCCCCCCGGTGGAAAACATTCAGGAAGTAAACATCTCGACCAACAGTTTCGACGCCGAGCAAGGTATGACGGGCGGGGCGGCGGTGACCGTAATCACGAAGTCCGGAACCAATGAGTTCCACGGCGTGCTCTTCGGCCTCCACCAAAACAACGCCATGCGTGCGTTCATCTGGGACGAGAACCGCGCAGGCGTAACGAAGAAGCCCAAATTCACCCGCAACATGGACGGCGGAAATCTGGGCGGCCCCATCAAGCGCAACAAGCTGTTCTTCTTCAGCGGCTGGGAAGGCGTATTCGAGCGCGTCGGCTACTCCAGCCTGCTTTCCGTACCCCCGGCGGACTTCCGCAAGGGCGACTTCAGCAGGATGCTGGGAGCGCCGATTATGGACGCCTCCGGCAGGCCGATCATGGTGCCCACTACCGAAGGCGGCACAACGCAACTGCGCCAGGGGATGATCTTCGATCCTTACACCGGCAATCTCGACGGCACAGGCCGCGCCGTATTCTCCAGCAACGGCCGGCTGAACGTAATCCCCAGCGCAAGGCTGAACGCTCCCATGATGAAGTTGCTGGATCTTGTGCCGATGCCGAACCAGCCCGGAGACCAGTCAAATTACTTCAGTACAGGCACCTATAGGCTTAACCGTAACAACCTTGACGCCAAGGTCAACTGGAACCGAAAAGACCACCACCAGCTATGGTTCAAGTACAGCGTTATGAACGCGCTGGTGCATGGCGAGCCTGGTCTGGGAAAGGCCGGCGGCCCACCTTTGATCTTAGGCGGCGGTTTGGGCGACGGCCACACGCTGGTGCAGATAGCGGGCATCGGACACACTTACACTGTCTCACCAACCTTCCTGATTGACGGCACATTGGGCTGGACCAGATTCGGCCAGAATGTTCAACAACCCGATCTGGAGACCAAGTTCGGTCTGGACGTGCTCGGGATTCCGGGCACCAACGGTCCGGATTGGCGAGAAGGCGGCATGCCCAGCTTCGCCATGAGCGGCTACACGACACTGGGATACACCGAGACCTGGAACCCGCTGTTCCGCAATGACCAGTCCTACACTTTTAACGGCAACGCCAACTGGATGAAAGGCACTCATGAGATCCGGTTCGGCGTGGATTTTCTGCACCACTTGATGAACCACTGGCAACCGGAGCTGGGCGGGGGCCCGCGCGGGCAGTTCAGTTTCGGGTCTTCTATCACCGCCCTGAATCCTTCCGCGATTCGCGCCAGCGTGGGCTTCCAAGGCGCGACTCCCTCCTTCGCCAGAGACTGGAACAGCCTGGCGGCCTTTTTGCTGGGAATACCGTCTTCGGCCGCGAAAAGCCCCCAGTTCATGAAAATGGCCACCCTGGAGAATCAGTACGCGCTCTACATCCGGGACCGCTGGCGAGTTATGCCGAAGCTCACTTTGAACCTCGGCCTCCGTTGGGAACTCTATCCCACCCACACGCGGCCGGCGGGACTGGGGGTGGTGTCCTACGACCCCACTACCAACGACGTGCTAATCGGCGGACGGGGCGGCATTCCTCGCGACGTAGGAGTGGGTTATAGCAAGAAGCTGTTTGCCCCGCGCATCGGCTTCGCCTACCAGGCCACCAAATCCACGGTCATCCGCAGTGGTTACGGCATCACTTATGACCCCAAACCTTGGGGCGCGCAAGCACTGCGGGGCTGGTATCCGTTTACCTTGGTCGCCACCTTTTCGGGCGTGAACGCCTATCAACCTGTCACCACCGACCTGGCTTACGTTTCCGCCGGCATCCCCAACCAGCCTTTGGGACCAAAAGTCGGCATTCCGCCCATCCCAGGCCCCGACATCAACCCTGGGCGGATTCCTTTGCCGCCCACCGCGGACATGGGCTATCCGGTAGCCAACAAAACGCTTCGGCGAGGTTATATCCAGTCCTGGAATTTCATAATTCAGCGTGAGCTTCCGGGACAGTTTGTAACTTCTATCGGATATGTCGGGACGGCGCTGGTCAACGGCTTCGCGTTCTTGGATATCAACGCTTCGCAAATACCCGGCTCCGGCAATGCAGGACGGCCGCTTTATGCCAAATTTAAGCGGACCGTGCCCACCAGGGAGTTCGATGGCCGGACGCACAGTATCTACCATTCTCTACAAGTCACGGTGGACCGGCGTCTGGCCCAGGGCCTATTTCTGAAGGCCGCCTACACCTGGTCGAAGGCTATTGAGATGGCAGCTTACGGCGACTGGACCGGATTTACGTGGAACGCGCTAAGCGTGTTTTATCGTAACCGTTCCACGGCGTCCCATGATATTCCACACATTTTCCGCTTGGGCTACGTATACCAGCTTCCCTTCGGCAGCGGCAAGAAGTGGGCTGCCAGCGGCGTGGCCGGCGCTTTACTCGGCGGCTGGCAGATCAACGGCATGTTCAGTGCGTATCAAGGGAGGCCTTACACGCTCAGCGCTTCGGGGGCCTCATTGAACATGCCTGGCAACTCCCAAACGCCGGATCAGGTCAAACTCAAGGTCGCCAAGATCGGTAAGGCCGGCGACGATGGCACTTGGTTCGACACCACGGCGTTTGTGCCGGTTACCGAGGTTCGGTTCGGAAACGTGGGACGCAATACCATGCGCGGCCCGGGCATTGTGGATACAGACCTGAGCCTGTTCCGCTCGTTCCAGCTCGGCGAAAAGCTCAAGTTGGAATTCCGCGCCGAGTCGTTTAATCTGAGCAACACGCCGCATTTCTCCAACCCCACCACCGGTGTGGAGAGTGCGACCTTCGGGAGAATTTACTCGACCCAGACCGCGGACGTGACCGGTCGTTCGCGGGAATATCGGCTGGGTCTCCGGCTGAGCTTCTGACCGGCGCCCTTACGGCGACCTGAAGCCGGGCGCGGCCCGCGCCGCGTCCGGTGCAAACACGCGGCGGACTATTATAGCCTGGGGAGATGTTGCGCAAGAGCTTTTTAGTCTTGATGGCCAGCCTGGCGGCGATCGCTCAGGCGGCTGACAGGCTGGCCGGAGGCCCCCTGGCGGTGAACGTCACCGGCAGCCGGGCGACGGTGGTTTGGATCGTGCAGACCCAGGAGGCTCGCCTGGGCGAGGCGCCTGATCAGCTCAGCGTGGTAGCTCCGCTGCTGAAGACCGAGCGCGTCAGCTTCACGGGCCTGAAACCCGGCCGCACATACTACTACGACATTCTGGGTCGCGACGAAGGCCGCGGTCGGTTCAAGACCCCGCCCGAGGGTCCGGCCACGTTCCGCTTCGTGGTCTTCGGGGACACGCGCACCCGCCATGAGGTGCACGCCAAGGTGATCCAAGCGATCGTCAAAACCGAGCCGGACTTCGTGCTGCACACCGGGGATCTGGTGGCCGACGGAGAGGCGGTGACGCAGTGGCCCGTGTTTTTCTCCATCGAGCGCGAATTGCTCAGCAAGTCTGTGTTCTTTCCCACGCCAGGCAATCACGAGCGCGGCGCCGGCTATTACTTCGAGTTTTTCCAGGCCCAGCCTTTCTATAGCTTCGATTGGGGATCGGTGCATGTGACGGCAGTCAACAGCGACTATTCCAATGCCGGCCCCACGGAGATCGCGCGCGAGCGGTTCTGGGCCGAACAGCTTCGCTGGCTGGAAGACGATCTGGTGCGCGCCCAGAAGGCCGACTTGAGGTTCGTGATGACGCACCATCCGCCGTTTTCCGCCGTCAAGCGCAGGCAGAGCGATGCGCCCAATCGCATCGCACGCGACTGGGTGCCCCTGTTCGAGAAACACAAGGTACACGCCGTCTTCTGCGGACACGACCATAATTACCAGCATCACCTCAAGAACGGCGTGCGTTATATCATCACGGGCGGCGGCGGAGCGCCTCTGTATCCAACCGACGCTCCTTTGCCGGGAATTACGTTGAAGGCGGAAAGCATAGAGAACTTCGTCCAAGTGGAAGTCAACGGGCGCAAGGCGCGTCTGCAAGCCTTTACCCCGGACGGCAGGCTGCTGGACACTATCGAGATAGGACAGTAGCTTCGCAATTACTTGCGCCAGGTTCCCTTCTTGTACGGGAAGCTAGTCCAGTCCTGAGCGGCGCGCCCGTTAAGGTCCCACTCCACGCGGCCCCGGCGGATTGTCATTTCGGCCACCAGCAACTGCGACCCAAGGCGGCGCGCCCCGGCGGAGTCGAGGAAGCCGAACTGCCCCCGGTCAAGGCGCAGAACCGTTACGTCGGCCTCGGCGCCAACGTCCAGGTGTCCCAGCTCCGGACGGCGGATCGTGCGGGCGGCGTTCCAAGTGACCATGCGAATGACATCCTCGAGCGGCACTCCCAGGTTGAGCACCTTGGACATCACATTAGGCAGGTCCTTCATGCCGGCGTTCATGCTGCCCGTGTGCAGATCGGTGGAGATGGTGTCCGGATAGAATTTCTCTTCAAAAGCCGGTACGGCGACGTACCAGAAGAAGCTGCCGGCGCCGTGCCCCAGATCGAACAGCACGCCGCGGCGACGCCCGGCATGCATGACGGGGTTGAGTTTGCCGGTCTCCAGTAGTTCCTCGCGGTGGCCTGAGTAAGCATGCGTGTAAATATCCCCCGGACGGAGCTTCTCGGTAAGTAGCGTTTTCAGGTTCCGTTCAGCGTCCAAGTAACCGAAGTCCACCATTACCGGCAGGTCGGCGAGCTTGCCGGCTTGAACCGCCCGGTCAATCGAAAGCCAACCCGGGCCGGCGTAGTGCGCGGTCTTGAATCCCACAATCAGATCGCGATTTTCGCGGGCCGCTTTGGCCGCGGCCTCCGCGTCCAGCTCTTTGGGATCGTCTTCGCCCGCCGGTCCCATGCCCCCGCCGGCAATGTTCAAGAACGCCAACACTCGCGTGCGAGCGCGCTCGATGACCCGCTGGCGGAAGTCCTGGAAGTTGCGCCAGCCTGCGCTCCCGGCGTCTACCATGGTAGTCACGCCGCTGCGAAAACTGAAGCCGTCCGGATAGACGCTCTGGTCGCCGGCGATGACTCCCTTCACGCCGGTTCCTGCGTAGACGTGAACGTGAATGTCTATCAAACCCGGGACCACGTAAAGGCCGGTAACGTCAGCCACGCGGCGGGACTGGGAGGCCGGGATCGCCGCCGCAACGCGGGCGATTTTGCCGTTAGCGATGGCCACATCCATCACCGCGTTCAAATTGTTCTTCGGGTCTATTACACGCCCTCCCTTGAGCAACAATTCGTAAGGAACCTGGGCCGACGAGAGCAGGGCCGCCAGCCAGAGCAGAGCGATTCGGGTTGTCATATTGGGCCTCAGGGAGATAATAGCGCGCTCCGGATGGAGTCGAAGACCGGCGCAGACGATATAATCGAGGGGTGAAGCCGGGCAGGACTGCTGTTGTCATAGCGGCGGGGCTTCTGGTTGCTTGCACGCGCGGGTCGCACACCACCGAAGCAGTGCGGCAAGGGGTGCTGGACCATTTGGCCGCCAGGTCGGATCTGAATCTGAACGGAATCCAGGTGGAAATCACTTCGGTAGCCTTCCGGCAGGACGAGGCGGAGGCTACGGTGTCTTTCCGGCCGCGTGCCGGCGGCGACGCCTTCCAAATGCGCTATACCCTGGAGCGCAAGGGTGGACGGTGGGTGGTGAGAGGAAAGGCCGAAGCCGGCGGTGTGCCGCACGGCGGGGCCGGGACACTACCGCCTGGTCATCCCAAGCTCGGCCGCGGGGCGCAACCCGGAGGATCTCAGCCCACTAAATAGTTGTATGAAGCGCGTGGTAGTAATAGGAGGGGGCCCGGCAGGCGCGTTTGCGGCCGAGCGACTGGCGCGCGCCGGAGTGTCAACCATCCTGATAGATGAAAGGCTGGCTTGGGAGAAGCCCTGCGGCGGGGGGCTGACCTACAAGGCTTACAACCGATATCCCTTTTTGCTAGAAAACAACTTCCCCAAGAAACTGGTGAGAGAGACACGCCTGGCGGCGCCCGGTGCGGGCTGGGCGCGACTGAGCCTGAACCGTCCTCTGCTTGTTTATTCACGACTGGATCTGAACCGGCTGCTGCTGGAGCGGGCGGAACGCGCGGGCGCCAGCCTGGAGCAGACACGGGTGCTGGAGGTGACCCCGAGCGACGCGGGCTGGCAGGTTCAGACCAAGCACGGCCTCCTAGAGGCCGACTTCCTGATCGTGGCCGCCGGCGCCCGCAACACCTTGCGCAACGTTGGAACTCAGTGGGGTCCTTCCGACATCATGTGTGCGCTCGGTTACTACTTGCCGGACCAGCAGGACCACATTGACATCCAGTTCGTTCCTTTACTCGAGGGATACATCTGGGTTTTCCCGCGCTGCGGGCATCTCTCGGCCGGCATTTGCGGCAAGGGACTGCCGGCCCCAGCGTTGCGCCAGCGGCTGGAAGCTTACTTGGAACGGCGCGGCCTCGACTGGCGGCACGGCCAGTTTTACAGCCATGTGCTGCCCTCGCTGGAGCCGGGCACTTGGGTGCGAAACCGGGTGGCGGGACCAGGCTGGATGGCGGTCGGCGACGCCGGGGGCTTGGTTGACCCGGTGACTGGCGAGGGGCTTTACTACGCAATACGTTCGGCCGAGCTGGCCAGCCAGGCGTTGCTGGAAGATCAGCACCCGCCGGGCGAAAAGCCCCGCCTATACCGGCACCTGCTGCTCAAGGATTTCGTGGCCGATCTGGCGTTCGGGGCCGGACTGGCCAAGCGGTTGTTCCTGGGCAAGTTTCTCTTCGGAACCGTGCCGCAGCGGATGGTACAATTCCTGCGGCGCAGCCCGCGCTTTCACGCCCTGATGCAGGACTTGTTCGCCGGCACCCAGTCCTATCAAGATCTCAAGGAGCGCCTGCTGAAGAATTTCCACGGCACGATGTTTGAGACGGTCATGAACTTCTTGCTCACGCGCGTACTGCCCGGAGAGAATCCGGTATGATACTGACCCGCGCCGAAACCCTGCTTGCCAGAGCCGCTCAACGGATACCCGGAGGCGTGAACTCGCCGGTGCGCGCTTTTCGTGGTGTGGGCGGCGCTCCTCCGTTCATAGTGCGGGGCGCCGGCTCGCGCATCTGGGACGTCGACGGCAACGTTTACATTGACTACATAGGCTCCTGGGGCCCGCTGCTGTTGGGCCATTGCCATCCCGAGATCACGGCGGCGCTCGAGGAGGCGTTGCACAACGGCACCAGCTTCGGCCTGCCCACCGAGCGGGAGATCGAACTGGCGGAGGCCATTTGCGAAGCCGTGCCTTCGATTGAAATGGTGCGCTTGGTAAACTCGGGCACCGAGGCCACCATGAGCGCCTTGAGGCTGGCACGCGCTTTCACCGGCCGTGAACTGGTGATCAAGTTCGAAGGCTGCTATCACGGGCACGTGGATTCCCTGTTGGTGAAGGCAGGCTCGGGAGTCGCGACGCTGGGCATCCCGGACACGGCGGGCGTGCCGGCGGCTTTTGCCGACACAACACTGGCGGCGCCGTACAACTCTATCAGCGCCGTGGAAGAGGCATTCAACCGTCACGGCAACCGGATCGCGGCTGTGATCGTGGAGCCCGTAGCAGGAAACATGGGTTGCGTGCCGCCCGCGCCCGGTTTTCTGCAAAGCCTGCGCGAGCTGAGCAGCCGGCATGGCGCGCTGCTCATCTTTGATGAGGTGATGACGGGCTTTCGTCTGGCGTACGGCGGCGCCCAGCAGCTCTATGGCATCCGGCCGGATCTAACCACGCTGGGCAAAGTGATCGGCGGGGGATTGCCGATCGGCGCCTACGGGGGGCGCGCCGATGTCATGAAGCTGGTAGCGCCCTCCGGCCCGGTCTACCAGGCCGGAACCTTGAGCGGCAACCCGCTGGCGGTGGCCGCCGGACTGGCCATGCTGCGGCATCTGAAAGCCCACCCCGAAGTCTACAGCCGAGTCGCCCAACGCACGGCCCGGCTGGCCGCCGCCGCGCCGGCCGGCATCACAGTCAATCAGGTCGGCTCGATGATCACGTTCTTCTTTACCTCCGAGCCGGTGACCGATTACTCCTCGGCCCGCCGCTCAGACACCGCCCGTTTTGCGGCCTTCCACCGCTGGATGCTGGAGCACGGCATCTGCCTTCCGCCCTCGCAGTTCGAGGCCGCCTTCGTGTCAGCCGCCCACAGCGACGAGGACATCGCGCGCACGGCGGAAGCGGCCCGCGAATTCTTTGCCGGCGGCTGACCTTTCAGCGGCCGCGGCGCGGCGCAGCTTTGCGGCTGAGGTTCTCGAACAGGAACAGACCGCTCTTGCCTGGGGTGACGAGGTCCAGATCGCCGTCGCCCTCCAAGTCTGCCACCGCGATCTGCATGCCTCCGCCGGCGCGCGTACTGTAATCCACGACGTGGCGAACGAACTCAACCCGTTGGCCGTCGTCGGACATCCCGAAACGATACCAGTAGACACCCAGCGGTTCGCGCTCGCCGGGATCCTTGCCGTTGTGGGCCATGTAGCGCTTGCCAGTGACCAGATCCGGGCGCCCGTCGCCGTCCATATCCGCCAGCGTCACGGCATGCGCCTGCGACCAACTTTCATCAATCACATGCCGCAGCCAGCGCCCGTCGGCGGTGCGCTCCATCCAGAATATGCCGTAATCGTGAGCCAGCGAAGTCAGCAAGTCGTTGCGGCGGTCGCCGTTCAGGTCCAGTACGTGGATGAAGCCCGTGGAGCCCAACTCGAACTCGGGATGATAGACCCAAGACGGGCTGCGCGAATCGGCAGGGGCTTCCAGCCAACCTTTGGGGGTCACTATGTCGTTGCGGCCGTCGCCGTTGACGTCGCCCACCCCGATGCCGTGGCCGTAGCTGTTCGCACTGACGACGTGCTTGAGGAACGCCCCGTCACGCAGTTCGTACCAGGCCAGCGGCGCCTTGTCGGCGCCAAACTGCGGCAGCAACTCACGCGCCCGCCCGTCGTTGTCCAGATCCGCCAGGAAGCAGAATTCGATGGGGAAACCGCCGTCAATCGTGTGATCCTTCCAGGCGCCGGAAGCCGCGCCGGGATTCTCCCACCAAGCCAGGCGGCGGCCAAACCAGGAGCAACTAACGATGTCCGTACGGCCGTCGCCATTGACATCCAGCGGCAAGTCGCTGAAGTTGTCCACATAGTTGTTGAGGAAGGCCAGCTCTCGGAACTTGTGCGGCGTCCAGCGCGGGGCCTCATACCAGTACTCGCCTGAGACGATGTCCAGGCGCCCGTCGCCGTTGATGTCCGCGACCGCGCAGGTCTCACTGGCGCCCAAGTCCAGCGTGTGCCTGGCGAAGGGTATCTCCGGCGGGCGCCCGCGCGGCAGCCCGCTCAAGGCGGTCAACAGGAACGGCAGCAATCGCATGCAGCGCATGCGCACAATTCTACAACTGCGGGCCGGCAGCACCCTAAAGCTTCACGATCTTGGGCGATTTCAGGCCCCGCGTGGCGTTGCGGGTGTCCACGATCAAGCGTGAGCGTTCGACCAGTCCAGGATAGTCAATCGCCGTGTGGTCGGTGATGATGACCACGCAATCGGCGTCGCCGGCTGCCTCCAAAGGCTGCGAGGCGAGTTCCAGGCCATCCACCGAGATCCGCGAGATGTAAGGATCCGTATAACTCAACTCTGCGCCGCGGCGCTTGAGCAGGTGCATGACGTCCAGCGCGGGCGATTCGCGCAGATCGTCAATGTCGCGCTTGTAGGCAACGCCCACGATATGGATGCGCGAGCCGCGCAAGGGCTTGGCCTGATCGTTGAGAGCATTTTGGATCTTTTCAACCACGAACATGGGCATCTGGCCGTTGATGTAGCCGGCCAGCTCGATGAAGCGCGCCTCGATGCCCGCCTGCTTGGTCTTCCAGGAAAGGTAGAACGGGTCGATCGGGATGCAATGGCCCCCCAGTCCCGGGCCCGGATAAAACGGCATGAAGCCGAAGGGCTTGGTGGCGGCTGCGTCAATCACCTCCCAGACGTCTATTCCCATACGGTCGCACATCAGGGCCATTTCGTTCACCAGCCCAATGTTGATCATGCGAAAGGTGTTCTCCAGCAGCTTGACCATCTCGGCCACCTTGGTCGAGCTGACCGGCACCACGCGTTCCAGGGCCTGCGAGTAAAACAGAGCGCCCAGTTCGGTGCAGACCGGAGTTATTCCGCCCACCACCTTCGGGATGTTCACCGTCTGATAGCGCGGATTGCCCGGATCCACGCGCTCCGGAGAGAAGCAAAGGAAGAACTCCCGCCCCACGCGCAGATCGTCACGTTCCAGCATGGGCAGCACGAATTCATCGGTGGTGCCCGGGTAGGTGGTGGACTCCAGGATTATCAGCATGCCTGGGTGCAGATAGCGTGCAATCTGACGGCAGGCCGCGTCAATGTAACTCATGTCCGGGTCTTTGGTCTTGCGCAGCGGGGTGGGAACGCAGATGTTGACCGTATCCAGCCCGGCCAGAACCGAGAAATCCGTGGTGGCCCGCAAGCGTCCTTGCGCCACCAGAGGTTCCAGCACGGCAGTAGGCACGTCAAGCACGTAAGACTGCCCCGCGTTCACCCTGGCGACTTTGTCCTGGCCGACTTCGATGCCGGTTACTTGAAAGCCGGCCTTGGCGAACTCTACCGCCAGCGGCAGTCCCACATAACCCAAGCCTACGACGCCCGCCTGCGCCGTGCGGCTGCGAATCTTATCTTCCAGAAGCCTGGCGATACTTCTGGCCTCTGTCTCCGAGGTTGACATACCCCTACTATCGGTCAAGGTAGAATTCACCTCCAGCAACTATCTCCGCGGGGCCGGTCAAAAATATGTCCTGGTCCCAGCTCAGCTCCAGCGGCCCGGCCGGCGTCAGTACGCGCACCGGGCTGATCACCAGGCCGCGCAGCATGGCAGCCGCAACCGCCCCAGTGGCGCCGGTACCGGAACTCATGGTCTCGCCCACGCCACGCTCCCAGAATCGCACGTCCAGGGTGTGCGCATCCAGAGGCTTGACGAAGGAAACATTAGTCCGTTTGGGGAACATCGGTTGGCGCTCTATCATAGAGCCGAGATTCCGCCAATCGAAGTTGAAGTCCTCCACGAAAACCGCACACTGCGGGTTGCCGACGTCCAGGGCTGCGGCCTCCCAGCGAGAACCGCACAGTTCAAAGCTCAGCTTCAACTGCTCTTGACGCCACCTCGGGCGCCCCATGTTCATGCGGAAGCGATAGCTGAGACCGCTGACGCCCACCAAGTGCAGCTCCTTGATTCCCGCGCCGGTCAGGATGCGCACCGGATCCTTTCCCAAACCGGTGTCCAACAAGAACGCGGCCGCACACCGCGTGCCGTTACCGGACAACTCTGCCTCGCTTCCGTCGGCATTGAACAGACGGATGGAGGCATCGTATTCGGCCGCACTGTCTGTATGCGCCCGCACCAAGATCCATCCGTCGGCTCCCACGCCGCTGTGACGGTCACAGATGGCGCGTGCGGCCTCCGGCAGGCGGTCCCAAGGGGCCTCGTTGGCCCAGGTCAACAGGAAGTCGTTTTTGGCGCCGTGCGCCTTGGCGAACGGTATCTTCATCGCGGCGAGCCCGCCTCCGGCCCAAGGATCACGCCCGGCGCCGTCCTGGAACGCGCCCGGCGATAGATCTGAATGACCGGACCTCCTTTCGCGATAATCGTTTTCACAAGATCATATCGCGGTCCGTCCGGGCCCAGGCGGGCCAGAGCGGCAGCCAAGGTGTCGCCTGAAATGCTGACGACCCACGGTTCCCGGAGGAAAAGATCGGGACGCGTGATGGTTGCCAGCCACTGAGGGCCGTTGCCTTCGTGGAGGTTGAATCGTAGCGGCACGCCGGCGGATCGAAAGATTCCCGTCAGGTCCCCGAATGAGGCCGCTACGCCCTCACCGGCTCGCCGGGAATTCCGCAGAAATTCCGCGGCTTGCCGAGTCCAAGCCCGACGGGCTTCGGAATTAACCTGGGATTCCTTCCAACAAACCCAGGCCTCCGCATTCGGATGCGCCACCCAGCGAGCCGTGCCCGCCAGCACGACCAAAACCGCGGCCCAACCCGCCCAGCGGCGCGGCGCCAAGGCCGCCAGCGCCGCCCCACCGGCGGCCAGCAAAGGCAAACCTGCAAGCCCGTAGCGGGTGTTGTAGTAACTGTGGGGCCAAAGGTGCGGCACGAAAATCGGCGTGCCCGCACCATGGATACTAAGCCAGTAAAACAATGGCGGCAGCGCCAGCAAGACGACCAGCCAGAAGCGCCGGCGCAGCAGGGCCGCTGCGGCGCCCGCCACTCCCATCAGCGCCAGCGGCCAGCCGGCGCACAGGCGCGCCGCTTCGCGCAATTGGATCCAGGCCTGTCCCCAGTTGTGATCACCAGGATAGCGAGCCATGCCTGCGTCCAGAGCCCTATGGTAGATGGCGCGCGCCGAGTAAGGCCCGTTGTAAAACTCCAGCGGGTTGCCGTGCAGCCACCAGTTGTGTCCCAGCCAATACAGCGGCCCCAGCGCGGCGACAAAGCCGTACAGTCCGGCCGCCGTCAGGCGACGGCGGCCTCCCACGATGAGCATGTACAAGGCGACAAACGGGATCAGGAACCAGGCTTCATAACGGGTCAGCGTGCCGGCCAGCGACGCCATGCCGGCGCCCACCGCCGCCCATAATGTGGGCCTCTGGCGGAACCGCACGGTGAAGTACAGCAAGGCGGCCAGCTCGGACAGCCAGACGGCTTCCGTCATGGCCGTAGACTTCAAGTAGAGCAAGTTGGGATTGAGCGCCAGCAAGCACAGGCCCGCGACCGCAGCCGGGCGGGCGCCCCAAATACGCCTCAGCGCCGCATACCAGAACACACCGGCCAGAACGAAACATAGCGACGGCGGGATGGCACCCGCCAGACCGCTTCTCCAGAGATCGTCCTTGCCCACCAACGGAAGCATCAGCAGATGCGGCAAGGGCAGCCAGACCGTACCGATCTGTTCGTAGCCGGGCGTGCGGGAGTCCAGAATGCGGCGGGCGATATTCAGGTGCGCTTCAGCGTCGCCATAGTAAACGAGCCAACCCTGCCGCTGGAACAAGACCAGGCTGCCAACGCTGAGAACTGCCAGAGCAACGCTCGCCAAGGCGGATTCGGCCAGCGCCGCCCGCCCGGCGGCTTTAGAACTCCGTGAGCGCTTTGAATTCCTGGAAGCGGGCATCTATTTCCGCGCGCGTCAGCGTCCGGAAGCGCTCCACGCCGAACTGCTCGCAACAAAAGCTTCCCATAACCGAGCCGTAAATGACCGCGCGACGCAGCTCGCGAGCCTCGATCGGCTTGCGGGATGGATCCAGGCCGCGCTCCGCCAGATAGCCGAAAAAGCCGCCGGCGAAAGAATCCCCGGCGCCGGTCGGATCCCGGACGTACTCCAGAGGATAAGCCGGAGCCAGAAACGGCCCGTCATCAGAGAACAACAGGGCGCCGTGCTCTCCGCGCTTGATGACGAGAATCCTAGGTCCCATGTTGCGGATTACGGCAGCAGCGCGCCGCAAGTTGCGCTCGCCGGAAAGCAGCCGGGCCTCGCTGTCGTTAATCAGCAGTGCGCTCCAGCGGCCGAGCGCCTCCAACAATTCCGGACGGCGGTTCTCTATCCAATAATTCATGGTATCGCCGCCCACCAGCCGCGGGGCCTGCATCTGAGCCTGCACTTCTCGCTGAAGCTCGGGCTGTATGTTGCCCAAAAACAGGTAAGGACGCGCGCGATAATCGGGCGGCAATTTGGGTTGGAAATCCGCGAAGACGTTCAGTTCGGTGCGCAACGTCGTGCGGTCGTTCATGTCCTCAGAGTAGACGCCTGACCAGAAGAAGGTCCGGCCTGCGGCGCGTTCCAACCCCGTGAGGTCAATGCCGCGCTCCTCCAGGAACCTCAGATCCTCAGGGTCGAAATCCTGGCCCACCACGGCCACAATGCCCACTTCGGTGAAGTAACTGGCCGCCAGCGCCACGTAGGTGCACGCGCCGCCCAACATCCGCTCGCGTCGCCCGTGAGGCGTCCGAACGCCGTCGTAAGCCACCGAGCCCACAACCACCAGTGACATCCCTTAGATTGTATAGCGGCCAATCTGCGCGGCGAGCACGCAGATTGCGCCTGGGCTCATACCCAGGCTTCAAAACAGCAGCTTGGCCACCAGGATGATCTCGCGAGCTTCAGAGTTGGGCGAGGGGTTCAAGAAGCCGAACCGCGCGTTAGTCACGTCGGCGCTTTGAAGCCGGCTGAACCAGGGATAGTTGAAGGCGTTCTGGGCGTCGGCGCGCAACTGGAAGCGCAGCCGTTCACGAATGGGGAAGTCCTTGGCGATGGAGATTTCCCAAATGTTCAGAGCCTTGCTGCGCACGTCCGGGAAGCGCGTGGGAAAGTCGCGCAGCGTATAAGGCGCTTGGGCGCGGTTGGGGAACAGAGAAGTGTCAAAGAAAACGTCAAACACCGGATCGAATTGGCTGCGTCCCTTCTGCCGCGCCAGGGCGTCGCGCTGTTGGTGCGTGAACTTGGCGCTGCGCGCCTCGAGCGGTGCGGCGTTAGGGAACGAAAACGGGAGGCCGGAGCGCATGGTGTACTGCATGTTCAGGTTCCAGTTGCCCACTACGCCGTTGAGCAACCTGGGCAAATTGGCGCCCAAGCGCTTGCCGCGTCCTACGGGAAGCTCCCAGGTGGTCAGCACCACCAGGGCGTGCGGGGAGTCGAACTCCACCAAACGCTTTTCGGTCTTGGTCTTCAGCAAGTCGGCCAGCACCGTATCTTGGGCGTTCAGCAGCGAGACCTGCTCGAGCTGCTTGGAGAGCGTGTAGGAGATCTGCATGCCCAGTCCGGCTGAAAACCGGCGCGTGGCCTTCATTTGCAAGGAATCATAGCGCTGCGAGCCGATTGGTACGTCGGTGACGCTCACGCTGGAGAAGTGCGGGTAAGCGACCAGCAACTGCTGGCGGGGGATGGTGGCGCCGTTGAGGGCCGAGCCGGGAAGGCGTCCCGCCATGGGATTGGGCACCGCAGCCGTGAAATAAGCCGGCCGTTCGGCCACCGGCAGCCGGTTGAGCTCTTGCGCCGGGATGAAGTTCAATCCCAGGCTGAGCGGGATCTTACCGGTGATGTTGCCCACGTAAGAGGCGTCCAGCAAGAACCCCCAGGGCATCTCGCGCTGCACGCCGAAGGAGAACTGATGCGCATAGGACAGCGGGCGGTCGAGGTATTGTGCGCTGACCGCTAATCCGAGGTTGGTGGCCAGGCCCAGGCTGTTGCCCACCGGCTGCAACAAGCCGGTCGGGAACAGGCGGGCCGGATAAGGATCGCTCAAATTCACCGCGGGCGTGAGGTTGCCGTCGGTGGAGGCGACAAGGTTGGTCCGCGCGCTGAAGCCGGTGTCCGGGCCGTTGGAGCTCTGGCCCAGGTAGGTCAGACCGTAGCCGCCGCGCAACACCCAGCGCGGCGCAAACTGGAAGGCCACTCCGATGCGGGGCTGGAAGTTGTTCTTGTCGGGGAAAAACGCCCGGCGCAGATCGCCGCTGGATCCCGCGTAAAGTAAACCGCCGCGCAACTCCAGGCCCCGCACCTGATCGGCCAAGGGGCTGCGTTGATCAAAGGCGAAACCGCGCACCATGCGGTTGTAGCGTTCCACCACCGGGGTCTCGTAGTCCCAGCGCAACCCGGCGTTGACTGTCAGGCGCGGCGTGGCCTTCCAGTCATCCTGAATGAACAAGGCCGCGTAGTGGTTGCGATAGGCCGGGTCGATGTTGCGGTCCACGTAACCGCTACTCGGGTGTCCCAGCAAGAAGCTGGCGAACTCATCGCCGGAAAGGGCGTCGGCACGCAGGGGATCGGCCTGTGTCCAGCGTTTCTCGAAGTTGAAGACGCCGCTGGCCGCTCCGGGCTGGAGGCGGTTGCGGTTGTAGCGGCGGAACTCGGCGCCGGATTTGACGGAATGCCGGCCGCGGACCCAGGTCATGTTCGGCTGAAGGCTGTAAGTGTCGTGAGTCTCGTAGTTGGTTACCTGAGTGGCGCCCAGCTCCGAATAGCGCCCCAAATTGAAGCGGGGGAATTGCAGGGTGGTGAACTGGCGCACCAGCGTATCCGGGAAGCCGAGCTGTCGCGGGTCGAAGCCGCGCCCGTAAACGTTGCCGCTGAAACCCTCGTAGCGGGCCAGGCCGCCGCGCAGGTTGAGGACCATGGAAGGGCTCAAGGCGTAGGTCCAGTCCGCACCCCAGTTGCGGGAGACGCGCGTGGAGGGAGCCTCGCCGCTGGGCTCGGCGGGATTGGTGCCCCAAACAATTTTCGAAAAATTGTTCCAAGGGGTCTGCCCATAACGGCCCGATACGGTGCTTCTATCCGACAGCCGCAGGTCCAGCTTGCCGATCCAGTGGTCGTAGCCGTTCTTGGAGGGCGTGATGCGGGCGTAATTCAGAGCGTTGTCCAGCCCGATGGGGGGCCGGTTCGGCTGCGGATAGTAACCGGCCACTTTGGCCGCCACGGGATTGATCCGCGCCTGCGGGATGCGGTTGCCGGGGAACGGATCGCGCTCGTAACGCCCACCTGCGCCCAATCGCGTGGTGGCCGGATCATATATGGTCACCGGCCGTCCCTGCGTGTTGAGCAACCCGGAAAAGTCGCCGCGCAACTGCTCTGCCGTCGGCAAGGTGCGCGTTTCAGCACCCGGGTTCCGCTCTCGCAGGCCCTCCAAGGCCAGCATGAAGAAGGCTCTATTGCGCCCGTCCAGAAGCTTGGGAAGGTAAACGGGCCCGTCAACTTCGAAACCGAAGGTGTTCTGCTTGAAAGGGACGCGACCCAGCCCCAGCGCGTTCGCCCCCCAGGCGTTGGCATACAGCTTCTCATTCTCCAGGTGGTGGAAGAGTTGACCGTGCAGCGAGTTAGTTCCGGACTTCAGGTTGATCACGTTGACACCGCCGCCGACGCGCCCATACTGCGCATCGTAGGCGTTGCTGAGAACCGTGAATTCCTCCACCGCCTGGAGGGCCGGCATGAAAGCCACTCCCCGGTCCATCCGGGTGTTCGACACCCCGTCTAACACGGTCTCATTCTCGCCCCGCCGCCCGCCGCTAATGATCACCGCGTTGATGTTGCCGAAGGCGTACAGTTCAAAATCGCCCCAGTAGCTGGAAGCCTTCAACACGCCGGGTAGCGTGTACTGGAACTGGAACAGATTGCGCCCGCTGGTCGGGATGTTGTCAACCATACGGGTCTCGATGGTGGCGGTGCGCGAGGACGTTTCGGTTTGCAGCAGCGGGGCTTGGCCCGTCACCGTGATGCTCTCGGTCACCGCACCCAGCTCCAGACGGATATTCAGCCCCAGGCGATCGGAAGCCGCCAGGGCGATGCCTTCGCGCACGAACTTCTTGAAGCCGGCTTTCTCGGCCGTGATCACGTAATGGCCGGGAAGCAGGAATTGCACCAGGTAGCGCCCGGCGGCGTTGCTGAGGGCTTCAACGCTGGTGTTGCGCTCGACGCTGGTCACTACGATGCGGGCGCCCTCCACCGGAGCCCCGCTAGGGTCCGTCACGTCTCCGGAGATGCTGGCGCGATATTCCTGGCTCCACAGCCCGAGGCCGAGCGCCAGCCACAGGGTCACGCACATGCTGGATCTCATGATTGTCCCCTCCACCCAAGAGCTTCGAACCCAGAATATGCTCGTCGGCGGGAAGGTGTCAACGGAAATCGGCAGCGCCGAACGGGCAAAGGGAGGTGCAAATTGCACCCCTTCGCCGCGGCCTGCGCCGCCCGCCAGGGCGCAACACTCAACGCCCGTCTTCTGGTAGAAAGATCCTTATGCCGTCTGCCGGCCACGGTCGCGGAGATCTTCCGCAGTGCACGACAGAGGATTACGCGGTCCGCTTCGCCGACCGACACAGGGTTCATGATGTCGTCAGCTATTGGGCGGCGCGCAAGCCGGACCAGATCGCCCTGGTGGATCACAAGCGCCGCCGGCAGCTCAGTTGGCGCGAGTTCGAACAGCAGGCGGCATCACTGGCTTTAGGCCTGTTGCGGTTGGGCTTCCGGCAAGGCGACTATTTGGCCGTATCGCTACCTTTCCTGCTCGAGCACATACTGCTCGAATATGCTTGCTTTCAAATCGGCGTTATACACGCGCCCCTGGATCTCCGGCTGACGCCGGGCGACGTCATGCGCGCGCTGAACCTCATCCGGGCCAAGGGCTTCGTTTTCCCAGGGCGCAGCGCCGCGGCGGATTTCGGGGAGCTGGGGCGGGCCGTAGCTCACCATTGCCCCTTAGTCCGGCATTTGATCCAAGTCTCGCCGCCGGATGAAACCATCCCCGGGGCGCGGTCCTTTTTCCAGTGGGCGCAGGAGACGGAAGCGCCGGCCAGGAGGGGCTCGCTTCTGCACTCTGAGCTGGAAGCCGCACGGCGGGAGGCTGTCGCCGCCGTTGATGAGCATGACGGCGTTCAAGTCATCTTCACAACCGGCTCGACGGGCGCGCCCAAGCCCGCTCTGCTATCACACCGCAACATCACCTGCCAGAACATGTGTCTGGGCGCGGCCTTCGGATTCCGTGAAGATACGCGGCTGCTGATAAACCTGCCGCCCTCGCACGTCGGCGGGCAGAGTGAGACGCTGATGACCACCCTGTTTTGGGGCGGGACGGCGGTGGTCCTGGAGGCCTTCGACGCCGCAGCATCGCTGAAGGCGATCGAGGAACACAGGGTCAACCTTCTTGGGCAGATCCCCGCCATGTTCAACCATCAGTGGCGGCTGCCGGACTATGCCCGCTACGACCTTTCAAGCCTCAGGCTGGCGGTGTATGGAGGCCAACAGGTCACTCGGGCGTTCCTCGAGCGACTGACCGCAATGGCGCCGGGGATCGCGACCGGGCTGGGTCTGACGGAAGCGGCCGGGTTCTGCACTTATACGCCACCGGGCGCGGGCGTCGATGACATTCTCTCGAGCCTGGGATATGACATGCCGGTTTACCCGCTTTCGATCCGTGCGCCCATGCGCGAGGATGGCAATGCGGGCGAACGGTTGCCGGACGGGGAAGTGGGCCACATCTGTTTTCGAGGCCCACAGACGTTTCTGGGCTATGTCGGCGATCCCGCCGCCACCCAGAAGACCATCTCGCGTGACGGTTACTTATACACGGGCGACATGGGTTTTGCGGACAGCCGGGGCTTGCATTTCGCCGGACGCGCCAAGTGGGTAATCAAGCCGGCGGGCTTTCAGGTGTTTCCCGGGGTGGTGGAGGATTACTTCTGCGCAATGGAAAGCAAAGTCGCCACCTGCGCCGTAGTCGGGGTGCCACATCCGTTGATCAGCGAGGCCATAGTCGCGCTAGTGGAGAAAAAACCGGGCGTCGAGCTAACTGCCGCGGAACTGCGGCGGCACGCGCGCGGCCTGGCTTCGTATCTTAGGCCCCTATATTATGTGGTGCTGGAGCCGGGCCAGATGCCGCTGAACCGCGCGGCGAAGCTCGATTACCTGAAGCTTCAGCAGATGGCCTTAGAAGCGAGGAAGCGCGCGGGCGCCGGCGCCAAAGGGCAAGCGTGCGAAGATCTTGACAGCGCCGGCGAGTGAGTGCATATTAGAGATGGAAGCCGGCAGGGCTTCCGCCCCGGCCCACCAGGGCGGGGGTATTCGGACCGGGTATTGAGCACGGTTCGGGATCGTAAAGGAGGACAAGCATATAGAACGTCCACAGGTCTGGGCGGCTACCGGCTCGCTAGCTGGGTGGTTGTAACCCGGGACGCATGCGGGAGCTTGAGTGCTTCCGCGCGCCGCGGTACATTGCACCGCGCGGAGGAAAGACAACCAACCGGACGAGGCCGCAGCGGCGTGCGCCGCGAGGCGGTCACGGGCCAGCAGCGAACCGGCGGCCGCCCATTTTACTTTCAAGACCACGGCCCGGCCCTGGTTTGACAGTCGCTCTGCCTCCCTGTAGATTCTGGTAATTGGGCGCAGCCGCAGCCGGTGGCTGCACGGCGGCCCGATAAGCTGTGAACGCCATCGAGTTCCACCAAGTTTCAAAGAGCTATCCGATCTACGAATCACCCATGGATCGGCTTAAAGAGTTGCTGGCTCTGAACCGATTGCGATTTCACAGGGACTTCTGGGCGCTGAAGGATCTAACCTTCGAAGTCCGCAGAGGCGAGACTTTTTGCATAATCGGAGAGAACGGCTCGGGCAAGAGCACTCTGCTGCAACTGGTGGCCGGAATTCTCCGTCCAACTCACGGCGAGTTGAAGGTTAACGGCAGGGTGTCGGCTTTGCTCGAGCTGGGTTCAGGCTTTAACCCGGAATTCACCGGGCGCGACAACGTTTACCTCAACGGCGCAATTCTGGGTTTCACTAGCCGCCAGATTGCCGAGAAGTACCGGGAAATCGAAGAATTTGCGGAGATCGGGGATTTTATCAACCGGCCGGTGAAGACCTACTCGAGCGGCATGATCGTGCGGCTGGCCTTTGCGGTCGCCATTCACGTGGATCCGGAAATCCTGCTGGTGGATGAAGCCCTGGCGGTGGGGGATATTTATTTCCGCCAGCGTTGCATGCGCAAGGTGCACGAGTTGCGCGCCCGCGGCATCACGATCCTTTTTGTATCGCACTCCATGGGCGACGTTAAAGCTATCGGCGACCGCACGCTGTGGCTGGAAGAAGGCCGCATAAAGGAGTTGGGCGTGACCGAGCGCGTGGTGGCTAAGTACCTGGCGGCTATGGTGGAGAAGGATTCCGCCTATCTGAGCCTGAAGAAGCGCCCGGCGCGCGACGCGGCAGCCGGACGCAAGATCGCGCCGGAAATCGTGGACCGGATCCCCAACATTGACCACCGTTACGGCGACGGGCGCGCCGAGGTCCTGGGAATTGCGGTAATGGACGAATACGGCCGTCCGCTTCGGTTGCTGGAGCCGAACTCGCGCATCGTGGTTCGCATAAGCGTGCGGGCCAAACAAGAGGTTTCGATGCCCATCGTGGGCTTCATGTTACGCAACCATCTGGGCATTGATTTCTCCGGCACCAACACAGCGCGGGAGGGCTTCGAGCTGCCGCCTATGCTGCCTGGCGATATCTACACCGTGGATTTCCATCTGGACCTGCCCGAATTGTATCCGGCTTCGTTCTCTTTTTCTCCGGCTATCGCCGACGGCACCTTGCTCAGCTATCGCATGTGCGACTGGATTGACAATGCGATTGCGCTCCAGATGGGCCACAGCGAAGGCCAGATTTACGGCTACATTCACCTGCCGTGCCGCGTTGAGCTGAACGCCCGGCTGCTGGAGCCCGCCCAAAACCGGCAGACGGAGTCCCAAGTTGGCTGAGTTCACCGGAGAACGCGCCGTCCCCGGACGGATCGAGGCCGATCTATGGAACGAACACGTGGCGCGTTACGCGTTCGCGGCGCGGCGCGCCGCAGGCCGCAGCGTGCTGGATGCGGGTTGCGGAACGGGCTATGGCGCTGCTTCCCTGGCCGACCGGGCGCGCAGCGTGATCGGCGTGGACGTGGCTGGGGAGGCCATCGAGTACGCGCGCCGGAGTTACGCCCGGCCGAATCTGTGTTTTCTCCAGGCTTCCGCAACCGCCCTGCCCTTCTCTGACGGCGCTTTCGAACTGGTGGTGGCCTACGAGCTCATTGAACACCTGAGGGACTGGGAGCAGTTGCTGGCGGAAATGCGGCGCGTGCTGGCGCCGGCGGGCGAATGCTTGATTTCCACGCCCAATCGCCGCTACTATGCCGAATCCCGGGGTGAGTCCGGACCGAACCCTTATCACTTCCGCGAATTCGACTGGCAGGAGTTCACCAGCGAGCTGCGGCGGTTTTTCCCGTCGGTGTCCTTGTACGTGGAAAACCACCTGGCGGGGATCGCAATTGTGCCGGTTGAGCCGAGATGCGAACCGGAGGGCGGCCTCGAACAGGCGCAGCCGGATCCCGCGGAGGCGCATTTTCTGCTGGCGGTTTGCGGTCTTAATGAGCGCCCCGGGCCGGCGGGATTAATTTGGGCGCCGCGGGCGGCGAACGTGCTCCGCGAGCGCGAGCGCCACATCGCGGCGCTCAGCCGGGAGGTAACGGAAGTCCGTCAGGAGAAACAAGAATTACTGGAAATGTTTCGCTCGCAGACCGCCGAACTGGAGCGCAGCAACCGCTGGGCCGCGTCCTTAGACCAGCAGCTTCATTCCGCCCGCGAGCGCATCGCCCGGCTCCAGCAGGAGCTGGCCGAACAGCAGGAAGCCGCGCGCCTGGCGGTGGCGGGCTACGAATCCAAGATCGCGGAACTGGAAAAGGAGCTGGCGCAGCGCGCCGAGTGGGCGCACCAGATCGAGCAGCGTCTGGGCGAGGAGCTGGCGTCCGTGCATGCCGAGCTTGAAGGGCGGGTTGCCGAGCTGGCCGAATGCGTCCGCTTGCTCGACAAGGCCGAGGCCACGGTGATCGAGCGCACACAGTGGGCCCAGCGACTGGAGGCCCGATTGCGCGAGCTGGAGACCAGGCTGGCGGCGGTCGAAGCCTCGCGCTGGGTGCGCCTGGGGCGCAGGCTGGGGCTCGGGCCGCGCGGGAGCGAACAGGCATGAAGCGCCTGGCCGCGGTCTTGCGCGAGATCCTGCTGGCGCTGATTGCGCCCGCGCTGGCGTTGGCGGCGGCAACGGCTCTGGCCGTCACCGACCTGCTTTGGCGGCTGGCCGCGCGTCGGCCCGCCATCAGCCACGCCGATTCCGTACCGAGCAGGCGTGCGGCCAGCGCAGTGATCCCGAGTTGGAACGGGCGCCAACTGCTGGAGAAGCACCTGCCTTCGGTCATCCAGGCGCTGTCCGCAAACCCGGAGAACGAAATCATCGTGGTCGAGAACGGCTCGACCGACGGCAGCGCGGATTGGCTGAGGCGCAACTTCCCCCAGGTGCGTCTGGTTGAACCGGGAAGGAATCTGGGCTTCGGCGCGGGGGCCAACGCGGGCGTACGCGCGGCGCGAAACGATATCGTCGTGCTGCTCAACAACGATATGCAAGTGGACCGCGGTTTCCTGGCGCCGCTGCTGGAAGGCTTCCAGGACGAGAAGGTCTTCGCAGTCTCTTGCCAGATCTTTTTCAGCGACCAGACGCGACGGCGCGAAGAGACCGGGCTGACCGAGGGGTGGTGGGAGAACGGCGCCCTTAGGGTAAGGCACCGCGCAGATGACAACATTACCGATCTTTTCCCCTGCTTTTACGGCGGGGGCGGATCGTGCGCGTTCGACCGCCGGAAATTCCTGGAGCTGGGCGGCTTCGACGAGCTGTTCGCGCCTTTCTATCTGGAAGATGCGGACTTGGGCTACCGGGCCTGGAAGCGGGGATGGAAGGTGCTGTATCAGCCGCGCAGCCGGGTCTGGCACGAGCACCGGGGCACGATCGGGCGGCGCTTCCGGCCGGCGGAAATCGACGCGGTGTTGAAGCGCAATTTCCTGCTGTTCGCCTGGAAGAACATACACGACTGGCGGCGACTGGCGGCTCACTTCTTCTTCACGCTGGCCGACGGCCTGGCGACTCTGGCGGCCGGCAAGTCCCCCGAGCGTGCGACCTTTCAAGGGCTGTGGCACGCTTTCCGGCGCCTGCCGCGCGCGACCGCGTCACGCTGGCGAGCCCGCACGGCGGCGGCGGTCAACGACCAAGAGGCCTTCCGGCGTCCGAAGGGGGGCTATTACCGCGACCGGTTCCTGAAGCCGGCAGAGGACGGGCGGCTGCGCGTTCTGTTCGTGTCGCCGTACCCGATTTGCCCGCCGATTCACGGCGGCGGGGTGTTCATGCTCCATATCTTGCGCGCTCTGGCGCGGCACGCCGAGCTGCACCTGATCGCGCTGCTGGATGACGCGCGCCAGCGCGCCGCGCACGAAGAACTGCGACCCTACTGCGCCTCCATGGAGTTCTTGGTGCGACCGGAAGGCCGCCCCGCGCCCGGCTCGCTGGAGCCGCATGCCGTGCGGGAATTCGCCAGCGCAGAACTGGACTGGCTGATTCACCGCCAAATCTTCCGGCACGCCATAGACGTGGTGCAGTTGGAATACACGTCCATGGCTCAGTATCGCGGGCGCTACCGCCAGATTGTCTGCGCTCTGTTTGAGCACGACCTTTACTTCCAATCCATAGGACGCGCCCTGCGGGAAAACCGCGGCGCACTTTGGAAGGTGCGGGCGGCCGTCGAGTACCTGCGCGCGCTGCGCTACGAACTGCGCGTGCTGCCGGAGCTGGACCGCGTTCAGCTGTGCAGCCGGGAGAATCGCGAATACCTGCTGGGGTTTCTGCCTGCGCTGGCCGAGAAGGTGGAAGACGGCCTGCGCGCAGGAATTGACGCTTCCCGCTACCCCTACCGTTTTGAGGGCCGTGAGCCTTACACCATGCTGTTTTTGGGCAGCTTCCGCCACCTCCCCAACCAGACGGCGTTGCAGTGGTTCGTGCGCCACGTGTTGCCGCGCGTACTTGAGCACCGCCCGGAGGCCCGGCTGGTGGTGGTGGGATCGGATCCTCCGCCGCGGCACGGCCTGGGGGGCCCGCTGGAGGCCATCCAGATGCGCGGCATGGTGGAGGATATCCGCGAGCCGCTGGGACGCTATGCGGTTTTCGTCTGCCCGATCTTGAGCGGATCGGGTGTGCGGGTCAAGCTGCTGGAAGCTTTCGCCAGCGGCATCCCGGTGGTCTCCACGCGGCTCGGCGCCGAGGGCCTCACGCGAACCGACGGCGAGCTGTGTCGGCTGGCCGACGATGCCCAAACTTTCGCCGCCGAGATTCTGGAACTTTTCGCCGATCCCGGGAGTGCGCGGGAGATGGTAGAACGCGCGCGGCAGAGGGTTCTCACCCGCTGGGACAGCAATGCGATGGCCGAACGGCTTGCGGATAGCTACCGCAGGGCGCTCAGTGAGAAACGCGGCCCGGCGGCAGCCGCGGCTACTTGCCTTGCCACTCGCGCTTGAGACGGGCGGCGATGCGTTCGGCCGCGCGATTTACCTGCTCAGGCGAAGAATCCCTGGGACGTTCGTAGGCCGACCAGATTACCGCCCGCGTTCGGGCGTCGACCAAGAACACGGTCCCGCGGCCGCGCCCCCACGAAGAGATCCGCGCATAAGGCTCCTGCCGGGTTTCCACGCCCGACTGCGCGGTAGATTCCTTGTTTTGAGCGGGCGGTTCGGGCACGGGGTACAGCTCATTGAGACGTTGCTCGAAGGCCTCGCCCAGCCGGTCGGTGAAGACCGCGTCGGCCCGCTTGGGATCGGCCACCACCTGGAACAATCCCAGGCGCGTCAGGCGCCCAGCGAGGTACTGATCCAAACCGTTGCCCATGGGCAGAAGGTATACCGCCCGGATGCGAGCCACTTCAGTCTGTTGCGCCACAAGCGGCAGGGCCAGCCACAACAACCATCGCATGACATTCACTATGATAGCTTCGATGACGCCCCGCAGGGCGCCGAGAACGTGTATAAAGGCCAACGCATCACCGTCGTAATTCCCTGTCTCAACGAGGAGCAGGGCATCGAACAGGTCTTGCGCCGCATGCCCGCCTTCGTGGACCAAGTCATCGTGGTGGACAACGGCTCGACCGACCGCACCTCCGAGATCGCCCGGCAATTCGGGGCCGAGGTGATCCGGGAAGACGTGCGCGGTTACGGCCGCAGCTACCGCAAGGGTTTCGCCTACGCCACGGGGGATCTGATCGTCACCCTGGACGGGGATCACAGCTATCCGGTGGACGCCATTTCCTACCTGTTGGAGGCCTTCCTTCACCTGGAGGTGGATTTCCTTAACGCGTCGCGTTTCCCGGTGCGCGATCCCAGGGCCATGAGCCTAAAACATAAAATAGGCAATTTGATTTTATCGCTCGCCATGTCCCTGCTCTATTTCCGCTGGGTGCGCGACTCGCAGTCGGGCATGTGGGTGCTGCGCCGCTCCATCCTGGAAGAGATGACCTTGGAAGCCGACGGCATGGCCTTCTCTGAGGAGATCAAGATCGAGGCCTTGAAGAACCCGCGCATCCGCTTCGGCGAGATCTCGATCATGTACTCTTCGCGGCTGGGCGAAAAGAAACTGAATCCCTGGCGGGACGGCCTGCACAATCTGTACTTTCTTGTCAAGAAGCGTTTCCGCCCGAGTCGCCAGAAGCCCTCCGCGCCGCCGGGCTGAACATGAGACGCGTTACGGTTGTAATTCCCAGCCGCAACCGGCGCGATCTGCTGGAAGCTCTGCTGCCCCGGTTGCGCCGGCAGACGGCGGCGCCTGCCGAAATCCTGGTCGTGGACGACGGATCTTCAGACGGATCCGCTGAGGCCGCCGCGCAACTCGGCGCCCGCGTGATCAGACTCCCGCACCCGGCAGGTTTTGCCGCGGCGGTGAACTGCGGCCTGCGGGAAACCCGCACCTACTGGGCGGCGGTGTTGAACAACGACGTGGAACCGGCCGAGGACTGGCTGGAGCGGCTGTTGCGCGCCGCCGAGTCGCACTCCGCCTGGTTCGCCACCGGCAAACTGCTTCAACAAGCCGAACCGGAACGGATTGACGGGACTTTCGACGCGCTCTGTCGCGGCGGATGCGCCTGGCGGGTCGGCCACGGCCGGCGCGACGGCGCTCCCTGGAATCAGGTGCGGCAGATTTGCTTCACCGGTTTTACGGCGGCGCTGCTGAGGCGGGAGCTGTTTGAAAAAGTAGGGTACTTGGAGGAGCGCTTCCAGTCCTATCTGGAAGACGTAGAATTCTGCCTGCGCTGCGCTGTGGCGGGCTGCCGCGGGATCTACGCGCCGGAAGCCCGAGGACGCCACGCGGGCAGCGCGACGCTGGGACGGTGGCGCTCCGAGACCGTGCGCCTGATCGCGCGCAACCAGCTCTTGCTGGTGGCCAAACACTACCCCGAGGACTGGCGCAAACGCTACGGCCGCGCGGTGCTGGCGGCGCAAGCGCTATGGGGACTCGTAGCCGCCCGTCACGGCCGGTTGCGGGCCTATTTCCGGGGTAAACAGGAAGGCATGCAAATGTTCCGGCTGTTCCGTTCCGCCGGCAGCCGGCGAGCGGATCCCGAGCGACTGGCCGCCGTGCTGGCGGAAAGCGAAGCCGAGATCCGCCGGCTCCAGGATCAAACCGGGTGGGATGCATACTGGAAGCTGTACTTCCGGCTGGCGGGAACGCCGGGAGCCGGCAGACAGGAGGACAGATGAAGCGGGCGTGGTTGATCACAGCGGCTCTGACGGCAAGCCTGTGCGGGCAGACTAAGCCTTGGTGGGAACGCGAACCGCTGCGCATCATAGATCTGGTGACGGCCTTCGAGCCGATCAATGCGCGCTCGCCCGCGGAGCTGGCGGCGCTGAAGAGCAAGCTGCTGTTTAACGCCGAGCACCTGGGCATTATGATGCACCGGCAGGGACTGGACGACGAGGGGTTTTATTTCGTCTCGAAGGTTGCCGGCAGGCTGAACGAGGACTACCTGAAGAAATACCTGCCCGAAGCCAAGGCGCGCGGGCTGCGCGTAATGATCTATTTCAACGTGCACTGGTTCAATCACAGCTTTGGAGCGCGGCACCCGGATTGGCGTCAGGTGACCGAGGACGGGCAGCCGCTCAGCGGGGTCTACGAGACCGGGACGTCCTTCTGCATCAACGGCCCCTGGCGTGAATGGTGCTTCCAGGTGCTGCGCGATCTGTGCGCCTATCCGATTGACGGCGTCTTTTACGACGGTCCGATTTTCTTTCCGCAAACCTGCTACTGTTCCTACTGCCGCCAGAAATATGCGCAGCTCTACGGAGGGCCGATGCCCTCCAAACGCGAGCGCAAGGGCAAGGCGTTCGCGAATCTGCTGGAGTTCCAGGCGCGCAGCCTGGCCGAGTTTCTGCACGATTCGCGGCAGGTAATCAAGTCCGTCAACCCCGGGATCGCTTTCTACATGAACGGCGGCGTCCGAGGAGCCAATTGGGCCACCGGGCGCTTCAACCGCATCCTGGCGCCGGAGCAGGATCTGTTGGGCAGCGAGGGCGGTTTCATTTCCGGGGATCTAACCCGCACGCCGCTGTGGAAGCCGGGGCTGACTGCGCGGTTGCTGGAAACCCAAGCCTCCGGCAAGCCACGTGTGATTTTTTCCGCCGCAGGCCACAAACCATGGACCTTCTCGATCTTGCCGGCGCCCGAGCTGCGGCTGCTCTACGCCGACTCGATAGCAAACGGGGCCAGCGTTTGGTTCGGCTTCACGCCCTTTGAAGCCGGCCAGCCGGAGATGGGGGCACTGGCGAGCATGAACAGGCTTCTGGCTCAGAACAGCGCCTACTACCTGGATACGCGTTCGGAAGCGCGGGCGGCCCTGGTGTGGTCGGACCTGTCGGCCAGTTTCTACGCCGGCTCCGACGCCCAATTGATAGACATTGACCGCGTCCCGTCACGCAGCGAAGTGGGCAATCTGGACGGCGAGTTCAACGGTCTGGCTGAGGCCCTGATACGCGCGCACACGCCTTTCGACGTGATTGATGATGAGACGCTGGAGCGCGAGCCGCTGGAGCGTTATGCGTTGGTCGTGCTGCCCAACGTGGCGTTGATGAGTGAGCGCGGCGCCGCTCGGCTGCGCGAGTATGTCCGCGCGGGGGGGAGTTTGCTGGCGACCTTTGAGACATCGCTGTACGATGAGACCGGCGTCCGCCGGGCGGACTTCGCTCTGGGCGACGTCTTCGGCGTGGCAGACGCCGGGCGTATTGTGGGTCCGATGCGCTGGGATTTCATGAAGCCCGTGAGCACGGCATCGCCGTTGCTGAAAGGCCTGGGGCGCGCACTTTTGCCAGCCACGCATTATCACGTGCGCGTTAAACTCAGGGGCGGTCAGCCGCTGATCAATTTCACCCGCCCGCTCAGCGGCCGCTACGACGGCATCCCCGAACTCTCAGAGGATGCAGCTTTGGTTGTGAACCGCTTCGGCCGGGGGCGTGCGGTATACTTCGCCGGGGATCTGGGCAGCGCCATCCAAGGGTTTCATCTCGGAGAGCATTTGGGGTTAGTGCGCAACGCCGCGCAGGAGCTGGCGCCGCCTTCCATTCGCCTGGACAATGCGCCCGGTTCGGTGGAGGTGGTGGTCCGATCACAGAACGGCGGCGCGCGCTGGCTGGTCCATCTGGTCAATTTCACCGGCGAGATGACGCGACCGATCCAGCGCATCACGCCGCTGGCGAACCTGGAGGTGGCAGTAATGCGGGATGCGCCGGTGCGGAGTGTGCAAGCGCTGGTTGGCGGGCGCGCGCTGGAGTTTCACCGCCAGGCGGGCTGGATCCGGGTGCGAGTGCCCCGCCTGGAAGAGTACGAGGTCCTGGTGATCGAGTAATCTCGTAGAGATGCGGACTTTCCTCTTATTGTTGTCGCTGGCGGCTTGCGCCGCCGAAAGGCGCGTGATCTTTCCGCCGCGCGCCAAGCCTATCGGCCCTTACAGTCCCGGTATCCTGGCAGGGGGTTTTCTTTACGTTTCCGGGCAAGGCGCCTTGGCGTCGGACGGGACGATGCCCGCGGGCTTTGAGGCTCAAGCGCGCCAGGCTCTGGAGAATCTCCGGGCCATCGTGGAGGCAGCGGGCCTGAGTCTGGACCACGTCGTGTATTCGCAGATCTACCTGAGCGACATGGCAAACTACGACGCGCTGAGCAGGATCTGGCGGCGGTACTTTCCCAATAGTCCCCCGGCCTGCGCCGTGCTGGGCGTGCGCCGCATGCCGCGCGATACGCCGGTGGAGATCAACGCGGTGGCGGTGAGCGATCCGGCTCGCAAGAAGGTCGTTGCGGTCGCGGGATCCTCCGCTCCGCAGTTCTGCGCACCAGTGGTGACGGCGGGCGACCGGGCGTTTGTCTCGGGCGTGTTGGGCTGCGATCCCTCGACAGGTCAGATGCCTGCCGAGCCGGCTGAACAGGTGGAGGCCGCGTTAAACCAGCTTGGGCGCGCGCTCGAAGCCGCCGGGCTGGACTTCCGCCACCTGGTCTTCGTCAATCCCTACCTCAGCGAAGGCCTGCCGATGGAGGTGATGAATCGGCTCTACGCCCGGCGCTTCGAGTTCGGCAACACGCCGGCGCGCGCCACTTTCCGCGTGGCGAGCCTGCCCGGCGGAGCGGGCATCGAATTCACGGGCGTAGCGGTGAGGGACCTGGCGCAGCGCCACAGCGTGCGCCCCAAGAACATGCCGCCCAGCGCTACCGCCAGCCCTTGCGTTTTCGCCGCCGATACTCTTTATTGTTCCGCCAAATCGGGCTTCATTCCCGGGCCCCGCAGCGGAATCTACGCTGCCACGGTCGAACACCAGCTTCGCCAAACCATGCGCAACCTGCTGGACGGCCTGGAGGAGGCGGGCCTGGATTTCTCGCACGTAGTAGCGACGAATGTGTATTTGGACGACGTCGAAGATTTCTCCCGCATGAACCGCGTATATGCCCAATATTTTCCTGCCGGCGCGCCGCCGGCGCGAACCACGGTTCAGCCGCTGCCCCCTGTAGAACGCAAGCCCGACGCGGAAGACCGCTGGCCGGCGCTGGAACAGGTCTCGCTCATCGCGGTGAAATGACCGACACACAGACGGTGCAACAACACTGGCCGGTGGTAATCCTCGGAGCCGGGCCGGCAGGGCTGACGGCCGCCTACGAACTAGTGCGGAACAGTCTGTTTCCCGTCGTGCTTGAGAAGGACGCCGTGGTGGGTGGCCTGGCTCGGACCGTCGAGTACAGGGGATACTTGTTCGACATCGGAGGCCACCGATTCTTCACCAAGATCTCTGTGGTTGAGAATCTGTGGCGCGAAGTTCTGGGAGGGGATCTGCTTACCCGTTCACGGCTTTCCCGCATATACTATCGCGGCAAGTTGTTCCGTTATCCGCTAGAGCCGGTGAACGCGCTGCTAGGGTTGGGCCCCTGGGAAGCCTTGCGGTGCGCCTTCAGTTACGCGAAATCACGGCTGGCGCCCGAAACCCCTGAGGACAACTTGCAAGCCTGGCTGTCGAACCGGTTCGGGCGGCGGCTGTTCGAGATATTCTTCCGAACTTATACCGAAAAGGTGTGGGGACTCTCTTGCCGCCAGATAGGCGCCGAGTGGGCGGCCCAACGAATCCGAGGGTTGTCGCTGGCATCCCTGGTGCTTAACGGCTTCAAGCGGCAGCCGGCCGAGCAGCGCAGGGCCATAAAGACGCTGATCAATCAATTCCATTACCCGCGGCGCGGCCCCGGAATGATGTGGAGCCGGATGCGCGAACTGGTCGAGGCCGGCGGCGGACAGGTCGTCTGCGAAGCGCCGGTTGAGAAAATCTACTGGGAACCTGGACGCGTGTCAGCGGTGCAGGCCGGTGGGCGCCTCTGGGCGGGCGAGCACTTTATCAGCAGCATTGCAATACCCGACCTCATTCGGGCTCTTGACCCTGCGCCGCCCGAGCGCCTGCGCTCGGCAGCGGAAGACTTTCACTATCGTGATTTTCTGACCGTCGCGCTGATCGTCAAGGCGCGCAATCTGTTCCCTGATAACTGGATTTACGTCCATGAACCGAGCGTTAAAGTTGGGAGGATCCAGAATTACAGCAATTGGAGTCCGGAAATGACGCCCGATGCCGAAACATCCTGCCTCGGTATGGAATATTTCTGCTTCGAAGGCGACGAATTGTGGAGCGCCCCCGACGCAAGGTTGTTTGAGTTGGCCCGGTCGGAGATCGCAGCGCTGGGGTTGGTGAGTCCGACCCGGGTGCTGGACGGGGCGGTGGTGCGAATGCTTAAAGCCTATCCGGTGTATGACGCCAGCTACCGGCGCGGCCTGGCGGCGGTCAAAGATTTTCTGGAGGAGGTTCCTAACTTGCAGCTTGTGGGCCGCAACGGGATGCACCGCTACAATAACCAGGACCACTCGATGCTGACAGGCCTGCTGGCGGCGCGCAACATTCTGGGCGCACGGTTCGACCTATGGCGCGTCAACGCAGAGGAAGATTACTTGGAACAGGGCGAGGATATCGGCGAAGATCGGATCGCCGGGCTTGAGACCCTCTGAATGCCCGAGCCTGAGCAAATCTCCGGCCCCCCGGCTGCCCGGCAGGCCGGTCCGGGCGCCGGCCTTTGACAGCGACCGGCATTCAGTCCCCGAAAGCCCGGCGGGGATGAAGCAGATGCCAGTTGAGCCAGAAGCCCAAGAGCCGCCAGTTCTTCCACTGCGTGCGGATCACCGAGAGAGCCAGCATCAGCAGGATAAAGCCGGCGGCCACCGCGGCGGTCTGAGCGATCGTCAGGTTTTCCTTCCAGAACCAAAGCCAGCGGCCGTACATCAGCTCGATGTGCACCCAGTAGACCAGCAGAGAGGTCAATCCGAACTGCCGCACCCAGCTCCACCGCTCGCGCACCACATGCTGGGTCCACAGGAACGAGAAGGCCAGGATCAACAAGAGCACTCCCAGCTTGATAATGATCAACCAGGGACTGTTGAGCCAGAAGTCCGAGCTCGGATAAACCGAATAGGGAATGTTGGCAAAGTACTGGCCGGCAAGAATCAGCGTGAAGCCCAGCAGGGCGGCCCACTCCATCAACCGCTCAACCTGGTCTGGCCGCGCCAGCCGCAGGATGCTTCCCGCACTCATACCGAAGGCCACGAAGCTGGCCCACGGAAAGAAGCCGAAGTAGAAGAAATCCGGTGCGATATAGGCCCTTATCATGGGGTGCACACCGGATAGGTCCGCCAGGGAGACAAGCGGCGCGGCGCCGGCGATCACCAGACCCAGAACGGCGCAAAGTCTGGCTCGCTCGGCCGTCCGGAAGACGGCCATCGGCGACATCACCGCCACCGCCAGGCCCATAGCGTTCAGGATGTCCACCTTAAGCAAATCGGTCCATGGACTATAGGGCCAGCCGAACAGCCAGAGCTGCAAACGGAACAGCAAGGCGATGCCAAACAGGTAGCCGGCGCGCTTCAAGCTAACCAGCACACGGGCACCCGGCGCCAGGCCCTTGCGCTCCCGGCTGTCCATCAAGAAAGCCAGCGTCACTCCCACCAAGAACAGGAACATGGCCGGCGGCATGCCGCCGACGAACTGTGAGAGCACGAATGGCCCGCTGCTGCGCAACTCAGGTTTAGTGAAGGCATGGAACGCGTGGCCCTGTAGCATAATGACGGCTGCCAGGCCGCGCATCCAGTCCAGGTATGGCAATCGCCCAGGGGACGTGTTTCGCGGAGATGTCATTGCAGGGGGTTAGCTAGAATTATAGCCCACTTGCCCGCCGTCTTGCAGGACTTCACTTCTGCGGATACTCGCGACGGACGTTTCGCGGCAGGTTCAGCCGGCAGGCGGCCTCCGACAGACCGGTGTTGAGTTTGGGATCCGAGTAAGTTATCAGGTAGTAATCGCCTCCCGGCTGAGTGAACTTCTGCTGCACCGGATAGCCGGCGTCTTCCGGAATCCACAGCTCCACCTTTCGCACCTGTTCGAGGGTTTTGGCCGACTTGGGTATCAGCTCCAAGCGGGCACAGCGGCGCCCCTCCACGTTTTCTTCTCCAGCCAGCCGGATCGCGTAGTTCCTTTGCAGGTCGCGCCGCGACGTGCCGAAGCCGAGTAGAGAGAACTGATCAATCAAGTTCCGGTGCCTGCCGAGGTCATAGATTTGCACCGTGCGTATCTTGGGGTAGTAGATCTGCGCGCTGGCGCCGTCCAAGGCCACCGAGCGCGCGTCGGGCCGGGTGAACTCGACCTTCATCATCATCCGGCTGCCGGATCTTTTCATCCAAACCTGGCCGCTTTCCTCGCTGGTTTCGTTCAGAACCGCAGTGAAGGCAGACTTCCGGACGCGGGCGGTCATGTCACGGAAGGCAGCCGCGTGCTCGTCCATGCGTCCGAGCACGGCCTCCAGATCTCTGGCGGGCGCGGGCCAAGCGACGACGATCAAGACGGTGAGCAGAAGCGACAGTGGAAGGCTCATTTACCAGGATGCGGCGTCCGATTGCCGGAAGCGGCGAAAGCTATGTATCCCTTGACCTCTTCGTCGGAATCCAGGATCGGCTCCAGACGAACCACCTCCTGCTTCTCGCCGGTTTGCAGCCGAAGCAAGTCACGCGCCTTGCTCATCCGCTGATCTTCCGGCACATCCGCCAGCAGCTCGGCTTCGATCCAGAAAATCAGGGCGCCGCGCTCGGCAGGCAGGGCTGCGACACGACTGGCTCGCGGGATGCGGGGCTGGTCGCGGAACCAGCCGCGCGGCGTCAGGAATATGAAGCCCAGGATGAGGGCCACCATCACGTCGTACTGCCAGCCGGCCCGAGGATAGTCCCACAGGATAAAGCGCCTCAGACCGCCCACCACAGATTCCCGCATAATTTACTCAGTGTAGCGCAGCCCGCCTCGCTCAGCTTTCCCTTGCCACGGCCACGACATCGCTGAACAAGCCGTAAGCGGTTTGCTCGAGGCCGGGCGCCACAGAAAGGATCCCGACAGTCCCCATGAGGTCGGTTTCCAGCAGCAACAAGTTCGAGGTGCCGCGAACCATGGCCAGCGGATCCCTCTGGTCCAACACCTCCGCTCGCACGCGCAACCGGACGCCGGTTGCGGTCCGTTTGGCTCGGCTCACCAGTCGCACGGACTTTCCTTTGGCGGCTATCTGCCGGACTTTCTCCGGGGTCAGGCGCCCGATACCCTTGGTCTGCACCTGGAGCGGAGTTACGCGCGCATCCATCAGTACATTGGCCAAGGCTGCGGTCTTGGCCGCAGCATCCCAGCCGTCAATATCGTAACGGGCATCGGCCTCCGTGACGCCGAGCCGGCGGGCGCGGTCCACAGCCTCTTCCCGTGAAAAGCCCTCTGAGAGGGCTTCAATCACTACGGTGCTGGTCGAGTTCAGCACCCCAGCAAAGCCGCGCACTTCCACGCCGGGGAGCGTGTATTGCACCAGGTTGAACAGCGGAGCCCCGTCCATGACCGTGGATTCGAAACGGAACTGCACGCCGGCCCTGCGGGCTTCCTCCCGCAGCACGGCATAGGCGCAAGCGATCGGCCCCTTGTTGGCGGTTACCACGTGCATGCGCCGGGCAAAGGCTGCGCGAATGTGCGAAACGGCGGGCTCGCCGCTGGTTGGATTCAGCGGCGTCAGCTCCAGCATGATCTCCGCAGCGGCGCGGTCGAGGAATTCCTCGATGGAGGCGGCGGGCGGGCCGAAGCGCGGCTCGGAAGCCAAACCGCGCTCGTCGTAGACGGTCCCGTGCCTGGCGGTGTGAATGCCGGTTATGCGGAAGGGGAACGCGGCGCGTTTGGCCTCCAGCAAGCGGGCGAAGGCTCGCCCTACGCGTCCGTAACCGACCAACGCAAGCCTCAAAGCGACCTCCGGCCGGGCCGCTCTATTCGCCCATCACCTTAATGATCACGCGCTTGCGGCGCTGCCCGTCGAATTCGGCGTAATAGATCTGCTGCCAGGGTCCCAGGTCCAGGCGACCCCCAGTGACTGGCACGATGACCTGGTGGTGAACCAACAGGCTCTTCAGGTGCGAGTCCCCGTTGGTCTCGCCGGTACGATGATGGCGGTAGTCACGGCGAAAAGGCGCCAGCCGTTCCAGCCATTCGTCAATGTCGGCCAGCAAGCCGTCCTCGGCGTCATTGACCCAAACGCCTGCCGTGATATGCATGGCGGAGACCAGTATCATCCCTTCCTGAATCCCGCTCTTGCGCAACGCGCTCTCCACCTGGCCGGTGATGTTGATGTACTCGCGATGCTGAGCAGTGTTGAACGTCAGATATTCGGTGTGAGACCGCATCAGTGCGATCATACAGCAGGCGCGGCGCATGACGGGCAGGCGGAGACGCGAAACAGCGCATCACCGGATGGATGTATCCGATTTGCCGGCCGCGGCCTTCGCGCTTGACAAAGGCTATCGGCGGGAGTCAGACTCTGAGGGGTGCTGGTGTTTCACTTTTTTCTTTGGGGAGCGACGTGCGCCTGAAATGTTTTTGCGTGTGCCTGTGCACCTGGATAACCCTCAACGGGTGGGCGCAGGAAAGCCCGCCGCAGGAGCCGGAGTATACCGGACCGGCAATCCTGAGCCGTGGAGGTGCACCACGGCTGGGCTACGGCGAGGAAATGATCCAGTTGCGGCCGTTCGCAAGGGTGGCGGGCATTTATGACACCGGCTTGACGGGCCTGTTTACCGACGAGCGCGGCGCGCTGCCCCAACAGGACGCCTACGGGGTGATGGCCTCGGGCGGAGTGCTGGGTTACCATAGTTGGCGGCATACGGTGTTGGGTGTGAGTTACGAGGCAGTGGCGCGCCACTACACCCGCCGGACTTACTATGACGGCGTAGATCAGGTGTTAGGCCTGGCCCTCTCTCACCAAGCCAGCCGGCGGGTGCGCATTGAGCTGAACGAATCGGCCGCCAGCCGTCGGGGCGGCTTCTATGGATTGATCGGAAGCTCCCTTTACAACCAGGAGTTCACCCAGACCACGGAGGACCAGCTTTTCGACGCCCGGATTCACGTAATGGCCAGCACGGCGCGCGTAATTTTTCAGAAAAGCCAGCGGCTGTCATATTCGGCGGCGGGCAGTTTCTTGGCCGCCCAGCCCCACTCTCAGGCGCTCGTCAAGGTGCGAAGCGCTAGCACCACCGGTGACGTAGCTTACCGTGTCAGCCGGAGGCAAACCGTGGGAGCGTCCTACCAGTTCGGCTATTTTTGGTTTCCCGGGGCCTTCGGAGAAGCCTACTTTCACGGGACGAGGTTCCAGTACGCCGCGCAGCTCACGCGGAGGTGGACACTATCGCTCGGCGCGGGCGGCTATCGCGTTGAAACCTCGCGGCTGGCTACGGTGCGGATTGACCCGGTGATTGCAGCCATCATCGGCCAGCACGTCGGGATCGAGGTCTTTCACCGCATTATTTACATCCCTGCGATCGAAGCCATGCTCAATCGCCAGTTCCGGCACGCAAGTTTCAGCGCCAGCTATAGCCGCGGCGTGTCCGCCGGCAATGGGATCTACCTTACTTCGGCGCGTGAATCCGCCGGAGTCAGCCTGGGCTACAGCGGTATACGCCGGTGGCACTTTTCGGCCAGCGCCGGATACTCCCGGCTCGGCAGTCTGGCGCAGACTCTTGGCCGTTACCGCAACCTCCACGCGGGCGCCGGCATGACGTACCGCGTCAGCGGACCGGTGTCCTTGTTCGCCCGAGTGGACGGACGCCAGTACAGACTTGCGGGCCCTGGTTTCGAGCGCATACACTATCGCGCGACGCTGGGTTTGGCCTTCAGTCCCGGCGACATCCCATTGTCTCTGTGGTGAACTGAGTTGACCGGAAGGCCGGCACGCATCTTACTGGTGGATGATGAGCCTGCCCTGCTGTTGTTGATGGAGCAGTTTTTGAGCCGCTTGGGCTATCAGGTGGATGGTTTCGCTAACGCTCAGGACGCCTTGCAGCGCTTCGAGGCCGATCCGGACGCCTATTCGCTGCTGGTGGCGGATATCCTCATGCCGGAGATGTCAGGAAGCGAGTTGATCGTCAAGCTGCTGGAACGCAACCCCAAGCTGCGCGTGCTGGTTTGCACTGGCTGCCCCTTCAGCCTGGCATCGCTGCCGCCGGAAAGCCGGCAGCAGGTGAGGTTTCTCCAGAAACCCTTTGCCCCGCAGATGCTGGCAGAGGCTGTCGAAGGACTCTTGGGCGCCGGCGGAGGGCAGGCACTGGGCACGGCGCAGGGACGCTAATCGCATTCCGCCAGAGACTCCTCCAGCAGCCTCACCAAATCCTCGCCGGATTCGGACCACAACAGCCGCCGTGCCACGTGGCAGGCTTTCGTGACATCTTCGGAGAGGCGCAAGACGCTGCGCAGGTTCGAGCGAGCCGTGCGAGCTGCTTGAGGCAGCGAAGCGTCCGGCAGGAATTGCGCCTCCCAGCCGAGCTCGACCCGCAGGTGATCCCCGAGGTCGTTCTCAAACAAAGGACCGAAACAAGACAAAACCACAGGAGAAGGCCGGAGGCGCCATTGCCCTTCCCACCGCCAGAGCTCCCAGTAACCCTCCGCCACCAGGGCGCAATCCGGGCCGCTGAACTCAGCCGCCGCGCGCAGCACCTCTTCCACGCCGGGCGGCTCGGCAAACGCTCGTTCCAGCAGGGGCGGCTCTGATTCCCCTATAGCCAGGACCTTCAGCAAGCTTATCCCGGGACGAAGCTGCGAGAACGGGAAAGCGCGCAGCAGTTGCCCGAACCGCGCCGGCATCAGCTCAGGATTAAAATCCTTGAGCCAAAATGACAGGTAGAGCCGGTCGGGCATCGCATTACTCAGGGTAAGAGCTCACTTGATCTTCTCGACCAGCGTCACCGGCTCTTGCAAGCGGAAACTGAGCCTGGTCTCGCTGGGCAGAACCGCAGGCTTGCCGCGAGTCGCCATCACGGTGCCCGTACCCGCGGCTCCGCCTACACCGGCTCCGATGGCCGCGCCTCTGCCCCCTCCCGCGATTGCGCCGATCGCCGCCCCTATCGCAGCTCCCACCCCGATTTTCTTGGCGTCATCGGTTTTGGAAACCTCGCTGGTCTTGGCGAACGGCTCCGTATGGATCGCGACATCCTGGCCGTCGGAGGTGTGCAGGCGAACCAGGTGGATCTTCAGGGAGGCCAAACCGCGAATGCGGCCGGCCTGCTCCACCTCCAGCACGCGCCCTTCCACGCGCGCGCCTCGCTCCGCAAGTATGAAGCCCTCGACTATCAGCGGCTGATCTAAGCTGGCCGTGAAGGTGTCGCCCGGCTTGTTTTTCTCGCTGGATATAGCCTCCGTGAGGCGGACGGTGAGCAGCGTGCCTGCGGGCACGGTAACTTTGTGCGGCGCCACGGGAGCCGGCGGGCTGGACGGAGTCCCACTGGGCGGCGTCAGGGGCACACGCGCCGGCGCCGAGGGGGTGGGCTGACTGACCTGCTGTTCGCCGGCCGGGGCGGCGGCCGGCGCTCCGGCGGGCGATGTGTCCGCAGGCCGGGCCTGGGATACGGCTTCGGGCTCCGATCTGCGTTGGGGTGCCGGCGATGGCTTCTGCCTGACAGTCCGGGTAGGCGAAGAAGCCGGGGCGGGCGCGGCCGGCGCGGCCGCAGGCGGCGTTTCGACGCCCGGGGCGCCCTCGGCGGCCGGCTGGGCGGCCTCAGGTGCAGCCGCCGGCTGGGTGGCTTCGGGTACGGCCGCCGGCTTGGTTGTCTGGCCGCGGTAGATCATCAACAGCAATCCCGCAACCACAACCAGCAACACCAAGATCCCGACTTGAACGGCTTTCATGCGGCGCCTCCTCTGCTCTACTAACGTATCGCATCCGCGCGTGGTTGCGGTAGGCCCGAGGTTTCTGCTTCGTTAGCAGAATGTGGTATCCCTTCCAACAGGAGGGTACGTTCGTGAGGATTAACAGCTTTGCGACGATCGCGCTGGCGACCCTGATCGGCCTACAGGTTGCGGCAGGCGCGTCGGCTACCGCATTCAAGGCCGGCGTTGGGCGCGTCAAGATTACCCCAGAGGAACCAATATGGCTGTCGGGTTATGCCAGCCGCAACCATCCCTCCGAAGGCGTCGTCCACGATCTGTGGATCAAGGCCGTGGCATTTGAAGATGCCCGCGGGGGGCGGATCGTGATCGTAGGCGCGGATCTGATAGGCTTCCCCCGAGCAATCACGGAAGTGGCCGCGGCGCGGCTCCAGAAACAGTACGGACTGGATCGTGCGCGCCTGCTGTTCAACGCCACGCATACGCACTCCGGGCCGGTCGTCCGCTCCAATCTCACGGCTATGTATGACCTGGATGCTGAGAACAGCCGGCGAATCCAAGCTTACGGAGATCGGATTCTGGAAGGGGTGGTCAGTGCAGTCGGCGCGGCCCTGGGCAATCTCCAACCCGCCCAGTTGCTGTACGGCGCGGGCCGGGGCAGTTTCGCTATCAACCGGCGGGAACCAACGCCCAAAGGCATTCGCTTGGGCGTCAATCCATCGGGTCCCAGCGACCACGCTGTGCCGGTCCTGAAGGTGAGTTCGCCGGATGGGCGCCTGCGCGCCGTCATCTTCGGATACGCCTGTCACAACACCACCTTGGGCGGGGACTTCTATCGGATCTCAGGAGACTACGCGGGCTTCGCCCAGCTCGAGCTGGAGAAAAGCCATCCTGAGGCCCTCGCACTGTTCCTCCAGCTCTGCGGCGGGGACCAAAACCCCCACCCGCGCGGCAAGCTGGAGCTGGCCGAACGCCACGGCCAGTCGCTGGCGGAAGAAGTCAACCGGGTGCTGGGCGGCGAACTCCGTCCGATCGGCGGGCCGCTGCGCGCGGCTTTTCTGACAACCGAGCTGTACTTCGCCCCACACAGCCGGGAAATGTTCGAGGCTCGGTTGAATGACTCCAACCCGCACCGTGCTCGCCACGCACGCCTGATGCTCCAGGCCTATGACGAGCGCCGCCCGGTCCGCAGCACACCTTACCCGGTCCAAGCCTTGAGGTTCGGCAAGGACTTGACGCTGGTGGCCCTGGGAGGAGAGGTAGTGGTTGATTACCAGCTTCGCATCGCCAAAGAATACGCAGGGCGCGAGCCGGTCATCGTGGCGGGATACAGCAACGACGTGATGTGTTACATCCCCTCACTGCGGGTGCTGAAAGAAGGGGGCTACGAGGCCGCGGACAGCATGATCTACTACGGCATGCCCGGGCCGTTCCGCGAAGACGTCGAAGAAAGCGTGATGGCGGCGGTCCGCAAGGTGATGAAGCGCGTGGGACGCTGAAAGGGGCCTACCGCTCAGCGCGACTCGCTACGCGGGTTGGTTTCGCCCCGCTTGATCTGGGCCCGCCTGCGCCCCTGCGTCAGGTGTGAGGCGGCCTTCTGACGGGCTTGCTCACTGACCTCGATACGGTTGACCACTTGACGCGCCCCGGCGGCCTTGGCCAGTCGTGTGGCGACCCCCTTGTGCTGGAGGACGTCGGTGCGTCCTTCCAGCGTAGCCACGCCGCCTTGGACTCGCACCGTGAAGTGGTTGGCCGCGATCTTTGAGCGAGCGAAGCGCTCCAGGATGGCCTTCTCCAGTTGAGCGTCGCTGAGGGCGGCGCCCTTGGCGGCGCGGTTTTGCAACTTGGCTGCCGGGCGAGTGGACGGCGTCGCCAGCACGACCGCCGCCAGCACGCTTAGGAGCAATCCGCATGCCAGGCGCATAACGTTACACACCTCTACAAACAGTGCGGCCGCGAGATATAATTTCGCACATGTTCAAAGCCTCGATCCTGCGACGCGACTTGTTCCGAGGCGGGCTGGCGTTCACTGCCTCGTCTTACTCGAGAATCCTGGGCGCCAACGACCGCATCGGCCTGGGCGTGATAGGCTGCGGCGAACGCGGCCGGGGCGACATGCGGTTGTTCATGAAGCAACCCGGGGTCCAGGTGGTGGCGGTTTGCGACATCTACGGCGAGATGATAGACCGGGCCCAGCAAATGGCCCCCGGTGCCCGCGCTTTTACCGATCACCGGAAGCTGCTCGAGATGAAGGAAGCCGATGTGGTCTTGATCGCCACGCCGGACCACTGGCACGCCCAGACCACCATTGATGCGCTCAACGCCGGCAAGGATGTCTACGTCGAGAAGCCGCTGACGCTGACCATTGAAGAGGGCCCCCAGATAGTGAAGGCCGCCCGCGTCAACGAGCGGATTTGTCAGGTTGGAATGCAGCAGCGGTCCGGGCCGCATTACATCCAGGCCAAGCAAGAGTATGTGGACAGTGGGCGGCTGGGAAAGGTCACTTTGGCACGCACTTGGTGGTACGGCAATACCTATCACCTCAGACGCGCCCCGGCCTCGCTCCAGCAGAAGCCCTCCAATCTGGATTGGGCTCGGTTTCTGGGGCCGGTAAAGTGGCGCGAGTGGGATCCGCAGCAATACTGGAACTGGCGGGCCTACCTGGAGTTCGGCGGCGGCCAGATAACGGACCTCTTCACCCACTGGATTGACGTCGTGCACATGTTTCTGGGGCAGGACATCCCGGTTTCGGCCGTGGCCGCCGGCGGTGTGTACGTCTATAAGGACGGGCGCACGGCCCCCGACACCATCAACGTGCTGTTGGAATACCCCAACGACCTTACAGCGACTTTCGAAGCCACCTTAGCTCCCGGCTTGCGAGGCGCAGCCGTAGAGTTCTGCGGCACCAAAGGGCGGCTGTGGATAGACCGCAGCCGCTTTGAATTTCAGGCGGCCGAGAAAGGCGCCCAGCCGGTGGTAGTCAAGGCGCCCACCGGGGACAGCACCTACGAGCACGTGGCCAACTTCCTGGAGTGCGTGCGGACCCGCAAGCTGCCCAATGGAGACGTGCTTATAGGTCATCGCTCGGCGCAGGCCTCCCATCTGGGCAACATAGCCTATCTGCAAAAGAGGCGGATCCGTTTTGATCCCGTGCGCGAAGAGATCCTACCCCTGTAGTCAGGCACGCGAACCAAGCACCTCGGTCCGGACCGCTCCTAAGAGGAATTCTGTATGGACAAAGGGCGGCGGGCAATGGTAAATTAAGTGGCGTAAAAGGACCGGGGCCGTTATGGCGTTTCCGGATCAAGCTGGCACCCCCCGCAAGCCGGCAGGCGTCGAACGCTACACCCCTTACCAGAAGTGGCGGAGTACTGTTTTACAGATACTCAGCCTTTTCGGACGGCTGGTCTACCTGTCCTCGCTTTACGACCGCGAGGATCATCGTTATCACCACCTGGAATTAGAAGACTACCTCGGGCCGGATGAAGCTGATCGGCTGGTTCGCGAGGCCCACCAGCAGGCCTTTGCCCAGTGGCTGTGCTTGGATTTGGAACAGCAGAAGGCCGATCTCGACCTATACTTATCGGACCTGGGAGTGGAGAAACGGACGACGCTGGCCATCTGGGCAGGCCTGGCGCCCTATCGCGATCTGATCCCGCCGTTAGCCGAGGAGCAGGAACACCGACTGTTCCTGGCCGATCTGAAGGTATTGCTGGAACTGCTGAACCGCCAGTACGGTGTGGGAGACGCCGAGCCCGAGGGTTGGCGGAGTTGGTTCCGGCGCTGGTGAGCCATGCAAGGTCCGTCCCATATCCTCCACCGCCCAGGCAAGCCGGCCTTCCCCAGTTTGTTTTGCCGGATGGTTGACAAGGCCCCTCTCGCTGGTTATTGAATGGGGCATGGTTCGATTCCGCCCGCGTTACGTCTGGTTTTATCTCGCTCTGGTCCTGGGATCGCTGCTAGGGTTGCTGTTGCTGGCGCAGTCGGTGACGACCTACTACCAGGTCTCGCGCTTCCTGGTGGCCGCAGAGCTGCGCCGGGAAGCTCAGCGGCAGGCCAACGCTCTTGAGCGCGAGGCAAGGCGCTTGAACATCCGCGAGACCGGGGAACTGGCCGGCGTGCTGCGTGAGATGCGCGAGGAAGCGCCGCAGAAGATTGCCTGGATCCGGGTGATTGACGCCACCGGCCGGACCTTGCTTCAGGAGGGTGAGCCTGTGGGCGAGCCTTTTACGGCGGACCGTCTGTGGTCGGCTTTCGAATTGGCGACCCCTATTTCGGAATTGCGCCCGGCGCCCCGCGGTAACGTTTTGGTGACGGTCCTGCCTCTGCGCCTGCCACGCCGCCCGCCCTCCCCAGTCGCGCAGGACCGGCCAGTGCGCGTGCCGGGACCCCGCGGCGGCCCGTATTTCGTAGAGGTGGCGCTATATTGGGCGGGAGCTTCGGCTAATTTCGGGCGGCTGCTGACCAATCTGATTGTTAACTCTTCGGCAGCCCTGGGCTTGGTGGCCTCGATGGTCATCCTGTGGCTGCGCTTCCCGGACTATGTTCGCGGTAAGCAGTTGGAGCAGCAAACAGAACTGGCCCGCCGCGTACAGCGCGATCTGCTGCCTCCGCCGCACGTGGATTTTCGGCACCTGGAATTTGCGGCGGGTTGCATCCCGGCCTGGCAGGTGGGTGGCGATTTCTACGACGCCTTCGCAGCAGACCACCAGCGGGTCGCAATGGTGCTGGGTGACGTCTCCGGCAAGGGCTTGCCGGCTTCGGTAGTGGCCGGCTTGCTGTTGGGGGCCATCCGGTTCAGCTCCTGGCTGAGCGGACCAGCCGAACACGAGGCTTCCTCGCGCGCACTGAGCGAATTGCTGCGCACACGAACGGCGCCGGAGCGCTTCGCCAGCCTGTTCTGGTGCTATTACGAACCCGAAACGCGAGAACTGCGCTACGTGAACGCGGGTCATATGCCGCCGCTTCTGGCCAAGACCTCGGGAGACGGAAGTCTGGAGATAGCCACTTTGGGGGACGGCGGTCCCGTCCTGGGGCTGCTTTCCGATGCCGAATACCGGCAGAGATCGATCGAGCTGCGTCCCGGCGACGTGCTGGTGCTGTACTCCGACGGTGTCATAGAAGCAACCAACAGCTCAGGCGAGGAATTCGGCGAAGTGCGACTTCGGCAGGCGCTGTTGGAGAACGCGGGACGGCCCTGCGCCGAGATCCGGGATGAGATTCTGAGGCGCGTGGAGGCCTTCCTCGGTCGCCCGGAGGCCCAAGACGACCTGACGTTGGCGGTGGCGCGAGTGCGAGGCTGAGAGGCGCGCGAACCGATACAATATTCGGCTTGTGCCCTTGCCACCGTCGGCTCGCGAATTCATGAACAAGCAAGCGGAGCGCTTGCGCCGCCTGGCAAAGCCCAAGCGGATTGTCTTTCCTGAAGGTAACGACCCGCGCATCATGGCGGCCGCCGTGCGGCTGTCAAACGAAGGTATGGCGGAACCGATCCTGGTCGGGCAGGCGCCGGCCGGCAGCGGGTTGCGTTTCGTGGATCCGGAATCCCACCCGGAAGCTGCGCGATACGCGGCCATGTATTTTGAACGGCGGAGAGGCCGTGGCGTGGGTGAGCGAGAGGCGCAGCGGATCGCGCGGCGTCCCCTGTATTTTGCCGCCCTGATGGTGGCCGCCGGGGATGCCGACGGGACGGTAGGCGGCGCGGCCAACAGCACCGCCGAAACCGTGCGGGCGGCTCTGCACGCCATCGGGACGGCGCCGGGCGTGAGGACGATTTCCGGGTTCTTCATCATGGCCGTCAACCAGCGCCAGTTCGGGGCCGCGGGGATGTTCATCTTTTCCGATTGCGCAGTGGTGGTGGAACCTTCCGCCGCGGAACTGGCCGAAATCGCCCTGGCGGCCGCGGGCAGCGTCCGCAATCTGTTGGAAGCCGAACCCAAGCTGGCCATGCTGGCTTGCTCGCCGGAAGCCGCCAGGGACGACCGGCAAGCCGAGAAGGTGGCGCACGCGCTATCGCAAGTGCGGCAACGGGCGCCGGAGCTGGCCGTGTTGTGCGCCGCCGACGCCGCCGAGGCCGTGGCCGCTGGCGCCAACGCGCTAATTTTCCCGAACCTCAACGCCGGCAACATAGGTTACAAGCTGGTGGAACGCTTCGGGGAAGCGGCAGCCTTCGGTCCGTTTCTTCAGGGCCTGGCCAAGCCGGCCAACGATCTTTCGCGGGCATGCACCGCCGAGGACGTCTACGGCGTCTCAATCATCACCGCCTTGCAAGCCGCCGGCTTGCGTTCATGAGGAGATGCGAAGCGTGAAGGTGCTGGTATTGAACTGCGGCAGCTCCTCGGTGAAGTTCGCCTTGATCGAAGCCGGCGGCGAGCGAGACCGGGTGCTGGCGCGGGGCCTGGTGGAGCCGGTGGGTTTTGAAGGCACGGTCACCCTGGAGGTCCCGGGCGGCGCGCGCCTGAGCCGCAGATCGGCGGCGGCGGATCACAACCAAGCGATACGTATGGCGCTGGAGGCTTTGGCGGACCCGCAAGGGGGGGCACTCCAGAGCTGGGAACAGATCCGGGCGGTGGGTCACCGCATGGTGCATGGCGGCGACCGTTTCCAGGAACCGGAGGTAATTGACGAAACGGTGGTGCGCGCCATTCAGGATTGCGTGGCTCTGGCGCCGCTGCACAATCCTCACAACCTGAGCGGCTACTTCGCCGGCCGAAGCCTGCTGCCCTGGGCCGCCCAAGTGGCGGTCTTCGACACTGCGTTCCACCACACCCTGCCGCCCAAGGCGTACACCTACGCTTTGCCCTACGGCCTATGCGCGCGCTACCGCGTGCGGCGTTACGGATTTCACGGCACTTCGCACCGGTGGATGGCGGAGCGTTTTGCCGAGATTCACGGTCGCTCGCCGGAGGCCTTCCGACTTATCACCTGCCATCTGGGCAACGGCTGTTCAATGTGCGCCATCGCCGGCGGACGTTCCGTGGACACTTCCATGGGTATGACGCCGCTGGAGGGCCTGGTAATGGGCACACGCTCGGGCGATGTGGATGCAGCCGCGTTGCTGCATATTATGCAGTGGGAGCAACTGAGCGTCGAGCGCATGGACGCCTTGCTGAACAAGGGTAGCGGCTTATACGGCCTCTCGGGCCTCTCCAACGACATGCGCACCTTGTTGGAGGAAGCCGCGCAAGGCCATGAACGCGCCGCCCTGGCCATTGAGGTCTTCTGTTATCGGATTCGCAAGTACATCGGCGCCTATTACGCAGTGCTGAACGGCGCCGACGCAGTGATCTTCACCGGCGGCATCGGGGAGAACGCTCCGGCGATCCGCGCCGCAGCTTGCGATTCGCTCGATGCGCTGGGCATTCGCCTGGACCCGGTGCGCAACCAGGCAGCGGTGGGACAGGAGATGGAGATCTCAGCCGCCGGCGCACGAATACAGGTCTGGGTGATCCCGACCAACGAGGAGCTGATCATTGCACGGGAGACCGTGCGGGCGCTGGCCCGCAAGGAGGAAGCCGGATGAGAACGTATCGAGTGGCTGTCATAGGCCGTACGGGCCGCGGCGGCTACGGACACCTTTTGGACATGGTATGGAAGTTCGTGCCGAACGCGCAGATCGTTGCCGTAGCCGACGATAACCCGGAGGGCCTGAAGAAGGCCGTGGAGCGACTGGGGGCGCGGGCGGCTTACAGCGATTACCGTGAGATGCTGCGGCGGGAGCGCCCAGACGTAGTCTCGGTCGCGCCGCGCTGGGCCGATTGTCATCTCGACATGGTTCTGGCTGCGGCGCAAGCCGGCGCCTCAATCTATCTGGAGAAGCCGATGGCACGGACCCCGGCCGAGTGCGATCGCATGATCGAGGCTTGCGATCGGGCAGGCGTGAAGCTGGCCGTAGCGCACCAGATGCGCATTGCACCCATTCTGGATCTGGCCCGGCAGCGGCTGGCCGAGGGCGTCATCGGCCAACTGCTGGAGCTGCGCGGGCGGGGCAAGGAAGACAAGCGCGCGGGCGGCGAGGATTTGATGGTGCTGGGCACGCATGTTTTCGACCTGATGCGCCAGTTCGCCGGAGACCCGCTGTGGGCCGTGGGCCGGGTGACGACGGCAGGAGAGGACATCCGCCGTCGCGACCTGCGAGAGGGACCTGAGGGGCTGGGCCCCATCGCGGGCGATGCGGTTGCGGGCATGTTTGCGTTCCCCAACGGCGTAACCGGGTATTTCGCCTCCCGGCGCAACGATGTGGAGAGCGGAACACGCTGGGGCCTGGACCTTTACGGCAGCCGTGGGGTTATGACGATCCGCGCGGGCATGGATCCGGTCGTTCACATCTGTCGCAGTGAGGCGTGGACGGAATCCCCCTGGGAGCGCTTGACGCTGCCGGGCAACCCGCCGCCCCGAAACGACCACGAAGCCAATCGCGCCATAGTGCTGGATTTGCTGGAGGCCATTGAGCAAAACCGCGAGCCCCGCTCCAGCGGCCGGCAGGCGCGCTGGACCATAGAGATGGCTATGGCGCTGTACGAGTCGCAGCGCACCGGCGGGCGAGTTTACTTCCCGCTCAGCCGCCGCGATCATCCCCTGCTAAGTTAACAGTCGCATGCGCCCCGGTCCGCTCGCGGTCCGGTGGGCGCTACCATAAGACGTACACGCCCATGTTCGAGCGCGCGCGCAGGCTCGCCGGCCGGGTTCCGGGCCTGGAGAAGGCCCTGATTTGCATGCTGCTGACCTACGCGCTGGCGCGGAGCCTGCAACCGGAAGGCTGGCTGGCGAGCCTGTTGGGGACGGCCGCCTTTTTGCTGGGTGCGGTGGTACTGCTGCGTCTGGCGAGGATCGCCATCCGGCACGCCATCTGGCGCCTGCGCAACCGGCTGCTGGTGACTCACGTGTTCATTGCCGTGGTACCGGTGGTGCTGCTGGCGGCGCTGGTCGGAATCGGCGCCTGGATTCTGGCCGGCCAGATCGCCATACACCTTGCCACAGCCGCACTGGAACAGAGAATTGGCACGTTAAGAGATTTGGCGCGGGGGTTGGCCGCAACGCCGCCGGAGGCGCTGACAGACCGCATCCGCTGGATCGGCCCGTATTTGAACGAGCGCCACCCGGGCCTGCAAATCCTGGTGCGCCGGGGCTTTGAACAGTGGCGCTATCCCGAACCGGCTCGGCCGCCGGCGCCGCCGGCCGGCTGGGGAGAAGCTGCCGGTGTCGTAATGAAGAACGGCGCCTTGTATCTGTGGGCCCACAGCTTGACGGGATCGGCAGAGGTCACGATTTTGGCCCCGTTGGATCGGGAGGCCCAAGCACGGCTGGCGCCCGAGCTGGGAGACGTATCAATCATCGCCCCGCCCGGGGCCGGACAGAGCAGCTTGCGACGCTCGCCCCGTTCGGTCTACCAACAGAAAGAGTATCGTCCGGAATCCTCGCGCGCACGCGTACCCCCGGCCGTCAGCCGCCTGGATTGGGAGGTGGACTACGCTTCGCCGCTGGCGGTGGCCGTCTGGGAGCAACCCAACCGTACCCAGAACCGGCTGCTTTTCATTCGCACGCGGTGCTCGGCCGTGTTGCGCACCGTGTTCGGCCAAAAGGGGGAGTGGCGTGAAGGGGTGACGATGGCCTACGCCGCCACCGTGCTGTTCTTGGGAGTGGCGGGCGCGTTTTTCCTGGTGGAACTGGTATCGCTGGTGATCGGCGTGAACCTGACGCGCACTATCACCGGCGCGGTGCATGCCCTGTGTGAAGGCACCGAGAAGGTGATGCACGGGGATTTCGCCCATCGCATCCAGGTGCGAGGCAATGACCAGCTCGCGCAGTTGACTCGGTCCTTCAATCTGATGACCGAAAATCTGGAGCGACTGTTGGAGGTGGCCAAGGAAAAGGAGCGCTTGCAATCAGAGCTGGAGATCGCCCGCGAAGTGCAGAATCAGCTTTTCCCACGCGCCACTCCGGAAGCCCGCACGCTGCGTCTGAAAGCTTACTGTCAACCGGCGCGCCTGGTATCGGGAGACTATTACGACTACATGGGGTTGCCGGACTCGCGGCTGGCGATGGCCATCGGAGACGTGGCAGGCAAGGGAATTTCCGCCGCCCTGCTGATGGCTACTGTGCAATCCACTCTGCGCGCGCAAATTCGCGCCGGAGGCGAGCTGGCGGCCGCGGCGGGCGGCGGCTCCTCGGCTCTGGCCTTTTCCACTGCCGCCCTGGTGGCGCGCCTCAACCAGCAGCTTTACGCTTATACACCGCCGGAGAAGTTTGCGACTTTCTACTTCGGCGTTTACGATGATGCCACCGGCTGGCTGGTGTATACCAACGCCGGCCATCCGCCGCCGGTGCTGATCCGCCGGGGCCGGCCGCTGCGGCTGGAGATTAACGGTATGGTCGTGGGCGCCTTCCCCTTCGCGAGCTACGAGGAAAGCTCCGTGCGTCTGGAGAGCGGCGATCTGCTTGTCTGCTTCACCGACGGGGTGACCGAGCCGGAAAATGAATATGGCGAGATGTTCGGCGAGGAGCGCCTGATTGAGCTATTGCTGAAGAAAGCCGACAGTGAGAGCGAGGAGATCGTACGTTCGGTAACCGAAGCCGTGCGACATTGGACCGGCTCGGCCGATTTACAGGACGATATGACCTTGTTGCTAGCCAGGAGGCTGTGAGCCGAGATGCAAGCCATGCGACGCCGCCTGGCCCTTTTGACGTCCGCCGTGCTGATTCTGTTGCTGATCGGGACGGCCGGTTTCACCCTGATAGAGGGATGGCCGATCGGCGACGCCCTCTACATGACATTGATCACGGTTACGACCGTGGGTTACCGGGAGGTCCACGAGCTGAGCCGCGCCGGCCGGGTGTTCAACTCGGTCTTGATTGTGTTCGGAGTTAGCACGCTGTTTTTCGCTATCGGCGTGCTGACCCAAGCGCTGATCGCCGTGGAGCTGGGAGAGATTTTCGGCAGAAAACGCAGCAGACGCATGATCGAGCAACTTCGCGAACACTACATCGTGTGCGGGTTCGGCCGCGTGGGACGGGCGGCCGCCGAAGAACTGCGGCGGGCCGGCGTGCCCTTCGTGGTGGTAGACCGCAATCCCGAGAGGGTGGAGCGCGCGCTTCGCGCAGGCATGCTGGCCCTGAACGCCGACTCCACGCGCGACGAGACCCTGAAAGAGGCCGGCGTCGAGCGGGCCCGCGGGCTGATCGCAGCCTTGGCCACCGACGCCGACAACTTGTTCGTGATCCTTTCGGCCAAGACTCTGAACCCCATGCTCAACGTGGCGGCGCGGGTGGGCGAGGAAGAGGCTGAGGAGAAACTGCGGCGGGCGGGCGCCGATACGGTTTTCGCGCCTTACGCCAACGCCGGCCACCTACTGGCGCTCTCGCTGCTCCGCCCGCACGTGGTGCGGTTCCTGGACGTTACCACGGGGAGTATGGGGCTGGAGGTCGGCATCGAGCAAGTGCGGGTAGCCCAGACCAGCGAATTGGTCTCGCGGTCGCTGAAACAAATCCAGGTGCGCCGCGATCTGGGCGTGATCGTGCTGGCTATACGCAAAGCCTCCGGCAAGATGGTGTTCAATCCTCCGGCCGATGCGGTCATCGAAGCCGGAGACTTCCTGATAGTCATGGGCGAGCACGCCAATCTCCGGCGCCTGGAGGCATTGGCCGCCGGCCAGCCGGTAGACACTGGCCGGGAGACGCGGGTATGAAGATACTGACTGCCGCCCAGATGCGCGAGGTTGACCGCCGCACAATCGAGGCCGGCATCCCGGGTCTGATCCTGATGGAGAACGCCGGGCACCGGGTAGTGGAGTTCCTGGCTGAGACCTTTGCGCCGCTTCACGAGCAGCGGGTGGTGATCCTTTGCGGCAAGGGCAACAACGGAGGCGACGGCATGGTCGTGGCCCGCCAACTGTTCACCCGCTTCCGGCCGAAGACCCTGCACGTGGTTTTGGCCGGCGATCCTGAGGATCTCAAAGGTGAGGCGGCGGAGAACTACCGCATGCTTCAAGTGGTGGGCTGTCCGGTGGCGCGCGAAATTACTCCCGGAATGCGGCAGGCGAGCCTGGTGCTGGACGCCCTGCTGGGGACCGGCCTGAAGGGACCTGTGACCGGCCCCATGCTGGAGTGGATTCGCGAGATCAACACCGGCTTTCCGCTGGCATGCATTGTGGCGGTAGACATCCCCTCGGGCTTGGAGAGCGACGTCGCGGAAACGACGGGCGAAACAGTGAGGGCCCATTACACGGTAACCTTCACCGCGCCCAAGGTCGGGCAGATACTGCCGCCTAACTGCGAACGTGTCGGGCGACTGAGGGTGGCGCCGATCGGCAGCCCGCCGGAGCTTTACGAGGGCGATGAGTCCCTGTGGCTCTCGCTGGCCGAGCCGGGCGAGTTCCGGAGCTTATTCGCACCGCGCGCGGCGTGGTCCCATAAGGGCGATTTCGGGCACGTGCTGGTGGTTGGCGGCTCGCGTGGAAAGACCGGCGCTGCGGCTATGGCCGGGCTGGCGGCGCTGCGCGCAGGGGCGGGCCTGGTGACAGTGGCCTCGGCAGCCTCCGCGGTCCCTGTAATCGCTTCGCACGCTCCCGAACTCATGACCGAACCGCTGCCGGAGACCGACACGGGCTCGCTGGCTTCATCGGCATTCGAGCGGCTGGCGTCGCTGGCTGAAAACAAGGACGTGCTGGCAGTGGGTCCCGGTTTGGGGACTGATCCGGAGACCGTGGCTCTGGTGCGCCGGCTTATCGAGCGCCTGCCGCATCCCATGGTGGTTGATGCCGACGGGTTGAATGCTCTGGCGGGTTGGGAATTGCCGCCCACAGGGCGCGTGCGCATCTTGACGCCCCACCCGGGAGAAATGGCGCGGCTGACGGGCATGCCGACCCGCACTGTCCAGGCCGATCGCATAAGGGTAGCGCGGGAGTTCGCCATGCGCCATCAGGTAGCGCTGGTGCTGAAGGGATTCCGAACGCTGACGGCCTCGCCGGACGGCCGCGTCAAGGTGAATCCGACCGGAGGGCCGGGCCTGGCATCGGGCGGCTCGGGCGATATACTCACCGGGACTATAGCGGGACTGCTGGCCCAGTCTCGGCGCGATCCGGCACTGGCGGCAGCGGCAGGCGTGTACTTGCACGGATTGGCGGGAGACCTGGCGGTGGCCGAATGGGGCGAACAAGCTCTGCTTGCCACTGACGTTCTGAGATGCTTTCCCGAGGGTATGCGCGCGATCGCCGAAGGCCGCCCGGCGGCGTGGTTTTGCTGAGAGCCGCTCGTGCAGGTCTTCTACAGTGATTCCGAACAGCAGACCGTCGTGCTTGGCGAACGGCTGGCACGCGAGCTGCCGGCCCGCGGAGTGGTCCTGCTGATAGGCGAACTTGGAGCCGGCAAGACCACTCTGGCCAAGGGTTTGGTGAGCGGCTTCGGCGCAGCGCCCCCCGAAGAGGTCGCCAGCCCCACATTCACGCTAGTGCATGAGTACGGCGTCCGCCCGAGGGTCTATCACGTGGACCTGTACCGCATCGAGCGCGCCGACGAGCTTGAGTCTGTCGGCTTGGACGAGCTGTTGGAGCGCGATGCGCTGATGCTTGTCGAATGGGGCGAAAAGTTCCCTGGCTTCTGGCCCCAAAATCGGGTTGAAATCCATGTGCGGCGCCTGACGGATGACCGGCGTGAGATTCGAGTAATCCGCCGTTGACCGCCCTGCGAAGGCCGCCTCACTTCGCCAGCATCCTGCGAATGGCGCGGATGAATTCCGGATTCGTTCCGCAACAGCCGCCGATGAAGCTTGCTCCGGCCTCGACCAGCGCCGGAACCCAAGCGGCGTATTCTTCTGGTGTCGTGCGGTAGACCGGTACGCCTCCCACCAGCTCGGGCATCCCGGCGTTAGCCTTAATCCAGACCGGCCGGTCCGTGGCGGCGCGCAGCCGGCGGCAAATCTCGACGTAGCCCGCGACGCCTTGCCCGCAATTGGCGCCGACGACATCCGCTCCGGCTTCAGACAACCCGCGGGCCGCCTGCTCGGCAGTGACGCCCATCATGGTGCGGTCCCTGTTCCTTCCGGAATCGAACACCATGGAGGCAACCACCGGCAATCCCGTTGCGCGCGCGGCACGTACCGCAATGCGAGCCTCGGTAAGATCCGACATGGTCTCAACCACGATGCCGTCGGCGCCGCCTTCGGCGAGCGCGCGCGCCTGCTCGGCGAAGACCTCGGCCAGCTCCTCCTCGGTGGTCTCGCCTGTCATGAGCATGCGGCCGCTGGGGCCAATCGAGGCAAACACGCAGGCCGTCCCGGCGGCGCGCCGCGAGATCTCTGCCCCGGCCCGGTTGATTTCGACCGTCTTCTCGGCCAAGCCGTGCCGGGCCAGCGCTAACCGGTTAGCGCGAAAGGTGTTGGTGAGGATCACCTGACTGCCGGCTTCGACATAGGCGCGAGCCACGGCTTCGACCCGGTCCGGGTGCTCCAGGTTCCAGGCATCAGGGCACTGGCCGGGCCCCAAGCCGCGGGCCTGCAACTCGGTGCCCCAAGCACCGTCGGTTATGATCGGAGCGGCGGCGAGGAATCGGCGAATCAATGGGCAAAGTTCGCTCATAACGGCTCTCGTGTTCGCGGTGGCGCTTCTCTGTCAGATTACAATACGCGCAAGCAGATGAGACGATCTTGCGGATCGCAGCGGCTGTCGCTCGATCTCATGAGGGTCAGCATTGATCCCGCCGGGGACATGAACAGATAGGCGGCAGCCTTTGGCCGCGATCGCGACGCCCGCCGGGTGCGGAGCGTCATCAGCGGGCTGTCAGCGGAACGGCCCATCCGCCGTGGGGCCGTCAAGACTTCCGCCGCGTCAAAGTGATCTTGCGCACGCGTACGGCCGCGGAGGTGTCGTCCTCAGGCAAGCCAAAGCTGATGTATTGGTCGCCCGGCGCAATGCGGATCGTTCCCTGCAATCGCCGAGTGACAAAGCTGCCGGCGGTGGCTTCAATGCGGCCTCGCAAGACTTGATCTTGCGCTTGGCCGCCGCGTCGCACGCTGATCTGATAAGGGCTGCCCGCAACCTTGTCATCGCAGGCGTAGGTCAGCTCCACTTCGTATTCGCCGTCCAGGCTTCCGTAGGGATACCACCAAAGCTCGTTGCGCTCGGTCTCCGCCTTCGGAAAGTTGGTCGCACTGGCGCTCGCGCGGTCATAGCGGATCTCCTCCCCGCGCAGCCGAGCGGACCAAGCGTACAAGTCAAGCCGTTCGGGCAACGTGTCGTAGCGGAAGCCAGCCGCCGCGCGCGGGGTCTGGTCCGCCGTCTCAAGCACTAAAACGCTGTCGTAAGGATCAACGGACTTGGGGGGAAATTCAAACTCCAGAACTGTCCCATGTCTTTGGAATTTTACCGGAAGATTGTTAGCCAGGAAGTAGGCCCGTCTAACCTGGCTTTCCAGTCCCTCGAAGCGGAACCGGGTCCCCGGCCAATTCAGAATGTGCAGGTAAATCCTGCCGGGCCTCACGGTGCAGCGCCAGGTGATATCGGGGAAATAAAAGGGACTGTGCGAGGTTCCGTAAATGGATTCGCCGTTCACTGCCAGCCACTTGCCTATGGTTCGCAGGATGCGCTGGCTGGCCTCCGGGATTACGCCTTCCGCGGTCGGTCCTACGTTAAGTAAATAGTTGCCGCCTTTGGAAACTATATCGGCCAGCTTGGCAATTAGGTCGGCAGGATCTTTCCAGTTCTGGTCGTTCTTCTTGTAGCCCCAGGTGTCGTTGAGGGTGGCGGGGACCTCCCATTTCATCTTGGTGTAAACCTGGATGGGGATGGCGTTATCCCCGGTCTGGAAATAGTCGCCTCTATTATGGCCGATGCGGCTGTTGATGAGACAGGATGGCTGCAAAGACTTGACTAATTGGCGGAGCTCGGTCACCTGTTGCTCGGAAAGCAGGCCCGGCGTGTCAAACCAGATCAGGCTCAGCGGTCCGTAACCAGTGAGCAGCTCCTTCACCTGGGGGAAGACCTTTCCCTCCAGATAAATCTGCGGCCGGCGCTCGGCAGGGAAGTCCCAGTTATTGCCGCGAGCATGCGGCTCGTGCCAGTCCTGATCCTGGGAATAGTAAAACCCGAAACCCAGGCCGCGGCGCGAGCAGGCTGCGGCCAGTTCTTTCATGGGATCTTTGCCATAAGGGGTGGCGTCAACGATGTTGTATTTCGAGGCTTTGGAGGCGAACATGGCGAAGCCGTCGTGGTGCTTGGCGGTAATGACCATGTAGCGCATGCCGGCATCCCGGGCCAGTTGGGCCCACGCGTCAGCATCGAATTTGACGGGGTTGAACTGCTTGGCGAGCTGTTCATACTCGCCGACGGGAATCCTGGCGCGGAACATGATCCATTCACCGATCCCTCGGTAGTACTTGCCCTTCCATTCGCCGGCGGGAATGGCGTAAAGCCCCCAGTGGATGAACATGCCGAACTTCACTTGGTCGAAGGTGGCCAAGGCCTCCGCGGTCGGGTCAGCGAGCGAAGCACCGGTTAACGGCCTCGACGCCAGAATGGCAAGCAAGCCGGCTGTCACAGGGGTCAGGCGCACGGCATTTCTCCTTACATGGTGTCGGAACCCTCCGATTCTATCCGAGCCGGCAAGTGGCCCGCACGGGCATGTCCGAGGATGCGGTTAGGGCCGCGGGGGAGCAGATCGCTCTGGAGGGGCAGAGGATCGCGGCAGGCAGAAACCGTTAATCTGGAAAGAGAACATGCCAAGCCAGTCGGATGGGGAACAATGGGGCGTCTGGGAAGCCGAGGACGGCCGGCGCGTCGTGTATTCGAACGCGGTTTTGGAAGAAATCCGTTCGGCCGCAGTGGAAGGTCTGCTGGCGGCGCCTCACGGAGGGGTAGAAGTCGGCGGAGTGCTTTTCGGCGATTACGAGGGCGGCGTGGTGCGCGTCACGGCACAACGCCCGCTGGCGTGCGAACACGCTCTCGGCCCGGGGTTCAGGCTGTCGGGAAAGGACCAAAGCGCGCTGGCGGAATTGTTGGAGCAGGCCGCCCAGCAAGGACTGCGCCCGGTGGGCTGGTATCATTCCCACACGCGCAGCGGTCTGGAACTGAGCGAGGAAGACCGGCTGATCCACCACCGGTATTTTTCGCAAGACTGGCAGGTGGCGCTGGTAGTTCGGCCCTACCGGATTGATGACACACGGGCTTGTTTCTTTTGGGCGCCTGGCGAGGGTCCGACCCTGCCGGCAGCAGGGCAGGGAGAATTCCGCCTGATTCCTCGCCCCGCCAGAAGCCGCACGCTTCCGCAGCCGGGCGAGCGGCAAGCAAGACCGGCTCCGGCGCCCGCCGCAACGGGGCCTGGACCTTCCGGCAGCCCCAGCCAAGCGCCTGCTGCCCGCAAACCACGCTCCCGGATTTGGCCCTGGTTGGCGCCGGCGGTATTGTTGTTGGATGGCGGCGGACTGGCGGTGTGGAGTTACTTTCATGGGGCGGCGGAGTCGTTAGAGCTGAGAGCCGCCGAGGCCGGGGGCCGCGTTGTGATCTACTGGCAGCCTCGCGTAGCAACCCTCCGGCAACCTAGGCGGGGCGTGCTGACGATTACCGACGGCTCTAACTCGGCGCGGCTGGAATTGACCCCCGAACAGTTGGCCCAAGGCAGCATCACCTATAGGCGCGCATCTGACTCGCTGCAAGTGCGCTTAAGGGTAGAGCGGTGGGTTGCTGCCCCCTTGGAGGAACAAGTACTGTTTCTGGGCGGGCCGGCGCCAACCAGAGACCAGGCGGCGGAAGCGGGGTACCTGCCAGAGGTGCTACGCGAGCGGGAGGAACTGGCGGCGGAGGTCCGACGGCTACGACGGGAGTTGGAGAACCAGCGCGCGCGCGCAGCGCGATTGGAAGAGGTCAACCGCTTGCTGCGTCAGCGCCTGGCGGTGGCGGCGGCTCCAAAACGATGAAGGGGCGATGGGCCGCCTCCGGCGCTCCGCTAGAATGGAAACACACGGTCATGCGCGGAGTTCTCATATTGTTGAGCTGCCTTCTGCTGATGGCGGCAGATCAGCCCCGGCAGCGCCGAACAAGCGCCAAGTCTGAGGCGCAGCCCACAAACGGGAAGTCGGCGCTAGAGAAAGCCACACTGGAAGCTTATGTCCGCCACCTGTTCGTGTGGGGGCCGCAGGTGAATGTGCTGATCGGCGAGCCGAAAATTTCCTCCAGGCTGCCGGGATTCTTCGAGGTAAGCGTACAGGCCAGCGCAGGAGCCGCCAGCCAGCAGGAGCTTTTCTATATCTCCCGGGACGGTAAGAAAATCCTGAAGGCCATAGTCTTCGATATCGACAAGAACCCGTTCCACGAAGAGCAGGCCAAGCTCAACACCCAGTTCCAACCAAGCTTCGGAACTCCCGGCGCGCCCGTGGTGCTGGTGCTCTTCAGCGATTTCCAGTGCGGCTACTGCAAGGAAGAAGCCCAGATGCTGCGCACGAACATACCCACGGCGTTTCCCAAACAGGTGCGGGTCTATTTCAAAGACTTTCCTTTAGAGAGCATTCATCCTTGGGCAAAGATGGCTTCCGTCGCCGGCCGCTGCATTTTCCGCCAACATCCAGCTTCCTTTTGGGAATACCACGACTGGATTTACGAACATCAGACTGAGATAACCACAGAGAACCTGAAGGACAAGATTCTGGAGTTCGCGCGAAGCCGGGAAAGGCAAATCGACGCGCTTCAGCTTCAAGGCTGTCTGGAAACGCGGGCTACCGAGCCTGAGGTGGAGCGGAATATGGCGGATGGCAAAGCACTCCAGGTGAACTCCACGCCTACTTTGTTTGTCAACGGACGCAAATTGGTCGGCAACATAGGGTGGAGCAACCTGCGGCAGATCATAGAATTCGAGATTGACTACCAAAAGGCGGCTAACAACGCGGGCGAACGCTGTTGCGAAGTCACGATCCCGTCGCCCGTGAACCATTGAGAGGACGTCTCCAATGTTACGGTCCCGACGAGCAGTTCTGCGAATTCCAGCCTTACTGGCTGCCGTTGTCCTGCTGGGCGCTCAGCAGATAGATCCTCAGCGCTACCTGGAGCATGTAAAGCACCTCTCCTCTCCGGAATTGGAGGGTCGCGGTGCGGGGACCCGCGGGCTGGAAGCGGCAGCCAACTATATCGCCGCACAGTTTCGGTCGTTCGGATTGCAAGCGCCGAACGGCTCCGGCTACCTGCAACCATTCTCGGTTACGACCAACGCGCGGCTTGGCGCAAACAACAGGTTCGAGGTGCGCGATCGCACGGGCATGCAGAAGCTGGAGTTAAGCCGCGACTTTGTGCCGCTGAACTTTTCTGCCGCCGCCACTGCGTCGGGCCGGATAGTATTTGCGGGTTACGGCATAACGGCGCCCGAGTATGACTACGATGATTACGCCGGACTGGACGTCAAGGGCAAGCTGGTTTTGATCCTCCGGCACGAGCCGCAAGAACTCGATGAGAAAAGTGTCTTTGCGGGGAAGCTTCTGACCGCTCACGCCCAGTTCTGGAGCAAGGCGGTAAACGCTAAGCAGCACGGTGCGGCCGGGGTGATCCTGATTCACGATCGGCTCAACCACCCGGGCGAGGCCGAGGAGCTGGAGAAGTTCGGGCGCGCCGCCGGCCCGGCCGATGCGGGCATCGTTTTCGTGCAGGTGCGGGCCGAGATCGCCGAAGGGTGGCTGAAGACAGCCGGCCGAGACCTTTCCGAGATCCAGACCGCCATTGACAAGCAACTGAAGCCCAGCTCGTTTCCCTTGCCCGAAGAGCTCCAGGTGAGTGTGACGGCCGACATCGAGCGCGAGGTGAAGACCGTTCATAACGTGGTCGGCTATCTGCCGGGCCAGACTTCCGAATATGTGGTGATCGGGGCGCATTACGACCATCTGGGGCGCGGCGAGCAGTTCTCGATGGCGCCCTCGGAGGCTGGTAAGCTGCACCCCGGCGCAGATGACAACGCCTCGGGCACGGCCGGATTGCTGGAGCTGGCGCGCTGGCTGGCTTCGCAGCCAAAACAGAAGCGCGGCGTGTTGTTGCTGGCGTTCGCCGGTGAAGAGCTCGGGCTGCTGGGCTCCCGCCACTGGGTGGACCATCCTCTACTGCCTGTCGAGAATGCGGTGGCCATGATCAACCTGGACATGATCGGGCGGTTGCGTGACGGTAAGGTATACGTCGGGGGCGCGGCCAGCGGCTCCACCTTCCGGGAGCGGCTGGAGAAGCTTCTGCCCAAACACAACCTCACGGCGGATTTGAGCGGCAGCTTTGAAGCCGGCTCCAGCGACCACACTTCGTTTCTCAGCAAGCGCGTGCCGGTGCTGTTTTTCTTTTCAGGCCTTCACGCCGACTACCACAAGCCGACTGACACATGGGAGAAGATCAACGCTCCCGCGGCGGCGGAGCTGCTGCGCGCCGTTGGCGAGCTGGTCACGACGCTCCTCAACGACCCGGAACGCCCGCGTTTCATTGGAACTCCTGTGGCGGCGCCTGCCGGCGGCAGCCCGGGTTACGGCGCCTGGTTCGGCAGTGTCCCCGATTTCAGCCAAAGCGGCAAGGGCGTGCGCTTCGCGGACGTCCGTGAAGGCTCGCCCGCCCACCAAGCGGGATTGCGAGCCGGGGACGTACTGGTGGAGCTGGACGGTAAGCCGATCGAGAATCTCTATGATTTCACCTACGTGCTGCGGAGCAAGAAGCCTGGAGAAGTGGTAAAGGTGCGGGTGTTGCGCGGCTCCGAGGGCATCGAGACGCAGGTGAAGCTGGGCCAGCGAAGATAGGCTCGCGGTCGCTAATGCCCGCAGCAAAGGCGGCCGATCTGTAAGGAGAGAAATGGGAATTCCGGCTCCGGACAGCGGCCCCCGTTACAAACTCCCGCCCTTGATCCTACACCCGTTCGCCGAACCTTCGGCGCCGGCCACGTTAATGGAAGGCTCCCGGGCCAGCCTGGTCCTGGAAGGTTTGCTGCCCGGTCAGCAGGCGAGCCCCGAGGAGCTGGAGCGCAGGGTTCTGGAAGGCCGCTATTGCGAGCTATGCATGTTGTTCTATGTCGGCAAGGACGTGCTGCGCTGGGCCGAGCAGAGCTTGGAATTCGTCCTCCGCCAACAGGATCTACGAGGGGCTGGGTTTCGCCGCCAGAGCTTCCTGGCGCTGCTGATCGAAGATCCCCCAGAACACGTGGATCAGAAGCTGCGCAGTTGGGGCGTCCAAGAGTACAGGCGCATCTTCTCGCGCGCCGCGGGCCTGCACGCCATCTTCAGCCAGTTGCCGCCGCGTGAGCTGCTGGCCGACGACTTCCTCCGCAACTATCATCGTTTCGCCGATCACTTATACGCCTGCGGGCAGCAACTTTTCCCCTTTACCCCGGCTCGGGCTTCCCAATTCGATTTCGAGCTGTACGCTTCGGGAGAGTACGCCCGAATGCTTGAGCGCCAGTGGGAGAACGGCTAAGCCCGGCAAGGGCCTACTAATAGCGGGTCGCCTCTCATAAGTTGCTATAATGGGCATATGTCATTTCCCCGTATTTTATTGGTACGCCAGCACTTCCCCGACCGCGCCATAAAGGATATCCCCGCCGCCGTCGCCTCCGAGCTGAACCGAGCAGACTTCGCCGGCCGGCTCAAGGCCGGCGCTCGCGTGGCCATAGGATGCGGAAGCCGCGGCATCGCCAATGTGGCCACAATCGTGGGGGCGGTGGTCGAATATTTCCGCGCGCACGGCATGCGGCCATTCATCTTCCCAGCCATGGGCAGCCACGGCGCCGCTACGGCTGAAGGCCAGGCCGACGTGCTGCGGCATTACGGTATTGACGAAGACCGCATGGGTTGCCCGGTCGTGAGTTCTTTGGAGGTCGTCCCCTTGGCGCGGACGCCGGAAGGCATCCAGGTGTACATGGACCGGCACGCCTACGAAAGCGACGGCGTCTTCCTGGTCAACCGCGTCAAATGGCACACCGATTTCGTCGGCAAGATCGAGAGCGGCCTGTTCAAGATGATGGCCATCGGGGTGGGTAAGTTCGCCGGGGCGCAGAACTACCACACCTGGGCCTACAAGATCGGACTCGAACAGATGGTCCGCCGCGTGGGGCGACAGGTGCTGGCTTCGGGCAAGATTATGGGCGGTCTGGCCATTGTCGAAGACGCCAACCATTCCACCGGCAAAGTTCAGGCCGTTTTGGTGGAGGAAATGGAGCAGCGTGAAGAGGAGTTGCTGGCGCTGGCCAAATCCTGGATGGGGCGCATCCCGGTGGATCTGGATATCCTGATCGTGGATGAGATAGGCAAGCACATCAGCGGCGCCGGCATGGACACCAAGGTTATAAATCGCTCCATCCACGCCGCTTACAACCCTTGGCCCGAGTTGCCGCGCATCGAGCGGATCTTCGTGCGGGACTTGAGCGATCTGAGCTACGGCAATGGCGTGGGCATCGGCATGGCGGACGTTATCGCGGATCGAATTCTGGCCAAGATTGACTGGGCGGCTACACAGATCAATTCCCTTACCGCTTCCACACCGGCTGCCATCCGCACGCCCATTCACTTCCCGACCGACCGCGAGTGCCTGGAGAAGATCTGGCCCACGGTCGGCAAGTTCCGGGCCGAAGACGTAACCATCGGCTGGATCCGCAACACCATGCGGCTCAACTTACTAGCTCTCAGCGAGAACTTACTGCCCCAGATCAAAGCTAACCCCGCCCTGGAGCCGCTCGGGGAGCCCTGCGAGCTGGAGTTCGACAACCAAGACAATCTTGTCTCGCCGCTCGAGGGCTGACGTTGCGCACACCGAAACAGTAGACAGCAGTCCGCCGGATCCCCGGGCGCCTTCTCGCCGCGCGGGCATCTGTTGTCATCTCCGCGTAGGCCGCAACAATTTCGAACGCTGACCTTCCGGCATGCCCGGCGAAGTACGGCGCGTGCTATGCTCTTCGCAGAATGGGGACGTTTTTGAGCGGGCGTGGCTGAGGGCCGCTCCGCCGCGCCCCGAGAGAGGAGGGCGCGATGTCGGTAAACGAAATATGCGTAGCGTGGCCGTACATGGATGCTATAACCGCTGGCGACGCCACCGCGCGTGAGGATCTGGCGCAATACGTACTGGAAGGCCTGCCCGAGATCAGCGCGATCACAAGCCAGGCTGAAGAGACCCTGCGAGATCTGACCGGGGACGCGAGCTTTGACGGATATGTCTCGCTGGATCGCCACCCGGATCGCTTGGAGAAGCAGGTACAAGCCATATTCCTTACGCTCCAACAGTGGAAACCAAAATCCACGCCGGGGGCTCAACTCAAGTACCAACCAGGAATCCCTACAGCCGTCCTCGGTACGCAACCACTCCGCTTGGCACCGACAGTGCTGAGCTGGGGGGAGGGCAACTGCCTGGAGTGGAGCTTGGTGATGGCGGCCTGTCTGTACAACCGGGCGATATACCCGTTGATCCTGGTGACCCGCGAGCCGCACCACGCTCTGCTGGGTTACTGGAAATGTGAAACCGCTGCGTTGGGTAACAATAAGACCGTCCTGGCGCCGGAAGAGGTTCCTAGGGATCAAGTCCTGGTCCTTGACGCCACCTGCATTCCTCCCTCGGCGAGCGGGCGCCTACTCAACTTTGATGAAGCTCGCAAGGAAGGCGAAAAGTTCTTGCCACCCGGGGACCCCAGCCACAATTTGGCGTTCGCAGTGGATGTGCGCACGGCGCGCGTGAATCGTATCTTTCCCGTCAAATATGAACCGAACATCGTTTGGAATGAGCTTCCCCGACGGCCGCATATCATAGGGCGCCAGCGCGAACTGCGCGAACTGATGATGTGCCTGTTCTCACGCGCCCATCCCATCGAGGTGTGGGGCCTGCCGGGGAGCGGCAAGTCCGCCCTCGTGGCTGAGGCGGTTCATTGGCTTGTCCACGAATCCCTCCAATTCACGGTACTAATGTCCAAACTCGAACCACCTGCCTGATAAGATAGCCACTTACTCAAGACCTGGGTGGGGAAGATCCGTCAGGCGGGCGCCTGTCTTTCCACCCAGATGGGACTGGACCAGGCCATCTGCCCGTTAGCTTGCAGGACGCGCACGTAGTACCAGTTCACGGACTCCCCGCCGTCTTCGTCGGTGAGGCTGCAAGCCGCGGCGTAGTTCTCCTGGAAAACCAGGCGATGAAGCATGCCGGATTCCTTGGGGAAATCGCCGGTGAACAGCATCTCGGAGCTTTCGGCCAACTGCCCCAGGGTCTGGGTCAGGCTGACGCGGGCGGGCGATTCCAGCCGGAGGGTGAGCCGGGTGTCCGGCCGCCCGCGGATCTTGAGCACCACCGCTTTGGTCGAGATGTCGTCAATACGCTCCCGCAAGGCGGTGAAGGAGCGCAAGCGCAGCCCCGCCGGGCCCGCCTCCAGCACGCGATCGCGCCGGCTTTCCTCCAGGGGCCCCGACTGAAAGCAGGGCTGGAAAGCCAGCAGTTGCCCGCCTTCCAGGGAGAGGGTGACGTCCCAATCGCACACCCGTGTGATTCCCAGGGCGGGCCACGGTCCCCAACCGTATTCGAAGCGGACCAATACGGGCTGTTCCCAGCTTTGGGCCGAGGGGACGCGGTCCATGGGAAACTCGCGGTGGATGACGCGATTGTTTTTGAGCAACTCGATGCGATCCACCTGATCCCATCCGCTGACCGCGATGCGGATCAGGCGGTTGCGCGCATAGGGCAGCTCCTCGCCCATCCACCGGCCGTTCAGGGTGAAATCCAGCTCGATGCGATCGCCGCTTACGGCATAGCAGCGCCTTCGCCACAGAGCCTCGAAAAGGGCGGCGCGGCTGAGCTCGGCCGCCTTCACGGCCGCCAGGCCTTCCCGATAAGCGCCCGGGCATCCCAGATGATCGTCGCTGGAAGCGATGGCGCCCACCCGGTGGCCCTGGCTGAGCAGATACTGCCATGTATTGCGGGTCCAGCGGCCGGGCTCGGTGTGGCGGACGTAGGGGAACGGCGCCCGGTCGTGCTCGGCGTTGCCCCATTCCGAGAAGATCTCCAGCAGGGGCGAGACGCGCGGGTCGCGCGCCGCGAAGTTGGCGCCGCGGTGGCCCTGCCGGCAGGCGGGGTGGTGGGGGATCATGAGGCAGCCGCGCCGCCGGGCGAAGGCCTGAAGCTCTTTGAGGTCATCGAAAATCTTCAGCTCGGCCTCCAGGTCGGGAAACAGGATGTGGTAGTCGCCCAGGCTGCTGGAGTGGCACTCGTAGCCGAGGATGGGCACGAAGCGGCCGGGCTGATCGAACTCGCGCGCCATGTGGACGACCTCGGGCCAGCGGGTCCGGGTCACCGCGAAGCCGTTGATCCACTTGTTTTCGATGGCGTTTTCGTAGCGCCCGATGTCGTGCCAGTGGGCGTGGGGCGTCAGGGCGAAAAAGTCCAGGTGGTTGCGCGCGATCTCGAAGGTGCGGCGCAGCGATCCCTGGGCGTAGCCGATCAGGTTGTGGTTGTGCAGGTCGCCGAAGTAAGTCTTCAGATCCGCAGCGCGGGGGGCCGGAGCGGGTACGCCGCCCCGCGCGGCGGCCCCGCCCAGGGCGGAACGCTTCATCCATTCTCTTCGGGTCAGCGGCAGGACCATGGGATTCATTGTCGCGCGGCGCCGGCCCAGGCCAGCTCCATGCCCAGTTGAAAGCAGAGGGCGAAGTTGCGCACCTCGGCCGCCACGCTTTCCTCCAGCACGCCCTCGGTCAGATAGCGGGCGATGCGCACGAAGGGGGACCAGTTGGTGGCCAGATAGCCGCGGTACCGGCGGCCGCCGTGCCGGCGCGCATAGGCTTGGAAGGCCCGAATGGCCTGCGGGTTCTGCCAGCCGCAGGCCACGAAGTCGAAGCCCGCTTCGGCGAACATCTGCACCGAGGGGTAGGAGTCGTGCAGGTGATAGTGCCAGTCGCACAGCAGGATGTCCTTGGGAATCATGTGCAGGGCGGGGTGGGTTCCGTTGCGCGAGCCGTTCATCGGGTTGTACGGCGTCTTGCGCCCGTCAATCAGGCGGTCGCCCCAGATCAGCATTTCCAGGCCGCGCCGGCCGACCACGTGGGCGTGGAATTCGTTCACCACCTTGGCGAACAGCTCGGCCGGACTCTTGCGCCGGCAGAAGGGGCACTGGGCGATCTCGATCACCTCGTCCATGCCCAAGTGCACGGCCTGGGTCTCGAAGGCGGTGGTCAACTCGTCAATCAACTCGCAGACGATGGGGGCGATCCTGGGGTCGCTGGCGCACCAGGCGTAAAACAATACCCCCGTTTTGCAGGGCGTCTCGTTGAACTGGGGGTAGGCGCGCAGCAGGCCGTGCACGGAATCGCGCCAGGACTGATGGCTGAAACAGTTCAGCAGCGGAATCAGGCGCACGTTGTTTTCCCGGCAGAGGCGCGCCAGCTCCCGGGCGTCGGCCTCCGACAGCATGGTCTGCTCGGCAATTTCCGGGTGGCTGCGGAAGCGGAAGTGGTAGTTCACCTCGGCGAGGAGGACGTTGGCCTTGTGCCGGGGCATGACCTCGCGGACGAAGCGGTGCAGGGGGGGAAGCCCGGCCGGGTCGGTGACGCGCGCGTGCACGCCGCGGAAGCCGGCCAGCGGGGCGTCGGCCACCTCGGCGGCGGCGAGCGCTCCCTCGCCGGATAACAACTGGAGGGCGGTCTGCGCCCCGTAAAACACCCCCGCCGGGGTCTCGGCGACGAGGCGGATGCCGTGCTGACCCGTCTCCAGCAGATAACCCTCGCCCAATCCCTGGCCGGAGGGCAGGCCGAGCTTGGGGCTCAACCGCTCGCTCAGCGCCGCCAGCAGGCGGTGGTCCCTGGCGCTCCCGATGAGCACGCAGGGCGACGGCAACTGAGCGTCGGCCCCGCTCAGCACCGCCGGTTGGATCGGCGGTTTCTCCCGGAGCTTGCGCAGCAAAGGGCGCGGCGCCCAACTGTGTTCGCTGGCCCGGAGGCTCTCGCCGATCCAGACGGGCGTCTCGGGCCCCAGCACCCCCGAGACGAGGCCGCTGGGCCGCAGATAGCGAGGTGCGGGCACGATGCCGGCCGTCTCCGTCGGCTGAGGGCCCGGCTGAGGCCGCCAAGCCAAGCCCCCAGTGGCATGCAAGAACTCCCTGCGGGTCAGATCAGCAGGCATGAAGGCTCCTCGTTGCTTACCAGGACAGCCGCAAGCTAAGTTGCAACTCGCGCGCCGCCTTGCCCGAAGTCTGAGTCCTCAACAGACCGTCGCTGCCGATGGCATTGGGATTGCCCGGCATGTTCAACACGTTGAAGAAATCGGCGTTGAAGCGCAGCCGCACCCGCTCGGTGATCGGCAGGCTCTTGAACAGCGAGGCGTCCAGGTTCCACTGCCGCACCCCGGGCAGGTACTGCTGCCGCCAGGGATGCAGGTTATCGTTGTATGTGGTTCGCTGTACGGTCCCGTTCTTCAAGGTCACCCAAACCGTATTGGTGCCGTAGTAAGGGTACAGCGGGTCGTTGCGATCGGGCGACTTCGGCCAGGGGATCAACGGCTGGCCCGCCGGGCGGTAATTCTCCGGGACCCC
>Ga0272448_1000043_pt1 | contig 173799 bp, 164 predicted proteins | sample YNPCB0191_FD_202220 | JGI IMG/M metagenome (GOLD analysis project Ga0272448, IMG submission 202220) | Hot spring sediment microbial communities from Yellowstone National Park, WY, United States - YNP-CB-019-1 | ecosystem: Environmental > Aquatic > Thermal springs > Hot (42-90C) > Sediment... | reverse complement strand
AAGCTAAGCCCTCCAGCGCCGATGATACTGCCTGGGCAGCTGGGCGGGAAAGTAGGACGCCGCCGGGATAGAAAAGACCAGAGAAAGCTGGAGAGAAATCTCCAGCTTTTTTTGTATTCAGAGGAGATCGAGCCGGTTTCCTTTCCCCGACATCGAGATGATTTCTATTTTTACCACCTTTACCTTCTCCGTATCCTTTTCTATGCATGCGATACCCGATTGGATATAACCGGGAGCGTACTTTTGAGTGAGTGCGAGAAGGGCTCTCCGTTTTTCTTCTCCTTCCACACAGGAAGCTCTCCCGAAAACGATGACGCTCTCATAGGCTGTGGTGAGTTCCTGAGGCAACGCTTTGATCCTTCCGGTAACACAGAATGAAACCCGGGGATCTCTGGAGAGACAGCGGAGCTTGTGCCCTTCTTCTGCACAGTGAAAATAAAGGGCCTCATCCATGTACACGTAGTTCAGGGGAACGCCGTACGGGAATTCATCATCATGGAGGGATAGAACGCCGTAGTCTCCGCGAAGCAGAATCTGCCGGGCTTCTGCGGTGGAAATGCGTCGCTCTTCCCGTCTCATCCTCAAAAACACCGGAACCATCTCCTTTTTTTGAGGTATTATTACACATGGGGGGTTGTATAATCCATTTTCAAGTCGGTAAGGAGGGGTCAGGATGAGAGGAAAGGTTGCGTTGCTTTTCTTTTTCGTTCTCTGGGTTCTTTCCGGAGGATTTGCCGAAGCGACAGGTTTTTCTGCGAACGATTTTGCTTTTCGGCTCTTCGCGCCAATATGCGAAGGAAAAGAAGAGAATATCCTCATTTCCCCTTATAGCGTGGCGCTCTCTTTAGCGATGATGGTGAACGGTGCTCGGGGTGAAACCCAGGAAGCGATGCTCCGGACTCTGGGTTTTACCGGTGTCTCTCTCGATACCCTGAATGCAGAGAATAAGCGGTTGATGGGGATACTCAAAGAGTGTGCCGAAAGCGATCCGGGAATGCAATTGGAGATGGCCAGTGCACTTTTGGGGAGGAACGGGGTTTCCTTCCGGGAGCGGTTTCTCCGTATCGTGCGGGATTTCTATGGGGCTTCGGTAGAGAGTCTTAATTTTGGGGACCCTCAGGCGGTGGCGAAAATCAACCGCTGGGTGGAGGAAAAAACCGCGGGGAAGATCGAGAAACTCCTCGAGCGCCTGGATCCGGATGCGATTCTGGTGCTCCTCAACGCCGTCTTTTTCCGGGGTTTCTGGAGTGTCCCGTTCAAAGAAGAGCACACCCGCCCCGTTCCCTTTCATTTCCCCGACGGTCGTGTCAAAGACCACCCCACCATGTTCCAGAGTGGATGGTACCGGTATCTTGCACATCGGGACTTTCAAGCGGTGAGCCTCCCCTATGGGGAGACGGGGAACTTCAGGATGTATCTTTTTCTCCCCCGCCCCGGCGTTTCCCTCTCGGATTTTCTCCCCACCCTCACCCTGCAAAACTGGATGTCGTGGCGGCGGGGTTTTGAGCGAAAGAAGGGCACCATCGGCGTTCCCCGCTTTCACCTCCGGTATGGGACGGTGGACCTCAAGGCGGTTTTAGCGTCGATGGGGATGGCGGTAGCCTTTTCACCGCAAGCCGATTTTGGGAATCTCACCGGGGGAACGGCTTTTATCGAGAACGTGTTCCACCAGAGTGTCCTTACGGTGAACGAAAAGGGGACTGAAGCCGCAGCCGCTACGGCAGTGGTTATTGCCAAGGGGATGGGGGAGGAGCCGGAGGAAACCTTTGAAATGATTATCGACCGGCCCTTTTTCCTGATGATTACGGAGGAAAGAAGCGGTCTCATCCTCTTTATGGGTGCGGTGTTTCAGCCGGAGGAGTAAAGAATTTCGGCGAAGAAGGGGAGTTCCGGATTTTTCCGGTACCCTTCTTTGAGGTTTTCCCGCGCATACGGGGTGCGGCGGATTTCTACCTTTAGGGTTTCGTCGAGGCACATGAGCGCCCAGGCAGCCCGCCAGTCACCGTCTTTGGGGAGGCCCACGCTTCCGTCGTTTACCACCGTAAAGGCATCGATGGTGCGCACAAAAGGAAGGTGCGTGTGGCCGCAGATGAGGACGTTGGCTTTTTCGGCGCTCATGATGTGCCGGAAACTCTCGTCCGGCCGGTCGGGAAAGAGGTACTCGTTGATCCGCCGGGGACTCCCGTGGACGAAGAGGAGCTGAAAGTCTCCCACCTGGATTTCGTAGCGGGGAAGCAGTTCCCGCAGGAACGCTTTATTTTCCGCTGTCACCGTCTTTTTACTCCACTCAAGCGAGATATGTCCCCGGGCTCGCTCTTCTTCGCTTCGATAGGCGCAGCCGCAATCCTCCAGCTCAAAACCCACTCCCTGGTCGTAGTTTCCCATGATGGTGGGGATGGCGAGCGACCGGATCCGTTCCACCACCTCGTTGGGGAAGGGATGGTACCCCACAAGATCCCCCAGACACACCACCTTTTCCACCCTTTCCCGGGCGATATCCTGCAGCACCGCTTCCAGGGCGAAGATGTTCCCGTGGATATCGGAGAAAACCGCAATTTGCATCGACGCTCCTCCTTTCTTTTTCCCCATGGTCTCCGGAAATCCTCCCCAAAAGAGCCGAAATCTGTTAGGTCCGGGGAAGGTAGCAGAGATTCAGACCTCAGCCACCCTGTTTTTCCAGATATTCCTTGAGGACTGCGGCGTTGTTGCGTTCCGTATCCCGGTCACTGAAAAGGAGGGTGACGGTTCCTTTCTCCCGTTCCAGATCTCGGAGCTTTCCGAGTAATTCACTCTTCCCGCTCAATTCCTGGAAGTAACGTTCCTTGAAGTCCGCAAAGTTTTCCGGACGGTGCGCGAAGCTTTGACGTAACTCATTACTGGGAGCGAGGTCCTTAAACCACAGATCCACCTGTGCTCGTTCTTTGGATACACCCCGGGGCCAGAGGCGATCTACGAGCACCCGATATCCATCGCTTGCTTCCGGCTCCTCATAGACTCGCTTGGTTTTGATCATGGTCGATTCCTCCCGGTTTTTGGGGAGTCGGCTGATTCCCGACGACTCATCCCTCAAAACCCGCAGAATCACCTTCTATTCCTGTTTTGGTTAGTAGGGCGTCAAATCTTTGGTGTTCTCCGGCAAATTGTGATACAATAGGTGGGCAAAAGTCTCGTTTAAGGAGAGTTGAGAGTATGTCTGGACATTCCAAGTGGGCGCAAATCAAGCATAAAAAGGCCAAGACGGATCTGGCTCGGGGTAAAGCCTTTTCCAAGCTCATCCGTCTCATCACCGTGGCTGCCCGTCAGGGGGGCGGAAACATCGAGAATAACGCCCGACTCCGGCTGGCGGTGCAGAAAGCCCGGGAAATGAATATGCCGCAGGAAAATATCGAGAAAGCCATCAAGAAGGGTACCGGAGAGCTGGAGGGAGTGGCGTACGAGGAAGTCACCTATGAGGGGTATGGTCCCGGGGGAGTAGCGGTGATGGTGGAGGTCACCACCGATAACCGCAACCGGACCACCGCCGAAATTCGTCATCTCTTCAGCCGTTACGGAGGAAGTCTGGGGGAAAGCGGCTGTGTTTCCTGGGTGTTCGAGCGCCAGGGACTGATTAGCTTTGAAAAGGAGAAGGTGGATGAGGAAGCCCTCATGATGGTGGCCATCGATGCCGGAGCGCAGGATATCCGCACCACCGAGACCACCATCGATGTGATCACCGCTCCGGAAGATTTTGAAAAGGTGAAAAAGGCGCTCGACGAACAGGGCTTCCAGTATGCGGTGGCCCAGGTTACCATGGTTCCCAAAAACACGGTGAGCGTGGAAGGGAAACAGGCCCAGCAGGTTCTGGATCTCATCGAAGCTCTGGAGGAGCACGACGACGTCCAGGAAGTGTACGCCAACTTTGATATCGCCGATGAGCTTCTGGAGTCGCTGAAAAGTTAGCTGAATGGGAAAAGGTGCTCTGCGCATACTGGGGATCGACCCGGGAGTCGCGACCACCGGTTTCGGGATTGTGGACTGGACGGGGAACGTTGCGCACACGGTTCACTACGGGTTTATCGGAACCCCACCGCACCGGAAAACCCCGCAGCGTCTGGAGATGATTTTCCGGGAACTTCAGGAGCTGATCCGGTGCTATCGTCCGGAAGAGGTAGCGGTGGAGGAGCTCTTTTTCAACAAGAACTCCAAAACCGCTATTTCTGTTGGGGAGGCGCGGGGAGTGGTGCTTCTGTGCGCCGCGCTCTTCGATCTTCCGGTGTATGAGTATACACCCCTGGAGGTGAAGCAGGCCATCGTGGGGTACGGAAGAGCGACCAAGAATCAGGTTATCTATATGGTGGGGAAACTCCTGGGGATTGCCGAGCGTATTACCCCGGACGACGTGGCCGACGCGCTGGCAGTGGGGTTATGCCACGCTTTTTCCCTGAAGATGAGGCAGACCTATGTTTGATTCGCTCCGCGGTCGGGTGGTGGAAGTTCAGGAAGGCGAATGCGTGGTGGAGGTCATGGGGATGGGCTTTCGACTGCGGCTCACCCCTTTCGTTGCGCCCCGCCTGGGTGAGGAGGAGCTGTTCCTCCTTCGTTCCTTCATGCGCGAGAGTGGGGAATTCGTCTTTTACGGGTTTCGAGAAGAAAAAGAACGAATGGTTTTCGACCGGTTACGGGAAGTGCGGGGCATCAATCACCGGACGGCTTTCAAAATCCTCTCCCGGGTGCGGTGGGAAGAGCTGGTTTCTCTGGTCCTGAACGAGGAGGTGGCGCTTCTTGAGAGTAAGGGGGGTCTGGGGGCCAAGACTGCCCGGAGACTGATTCTGGAACTCAAGCCGGTGCTTTTGAAATCCGGTTTTCAGGTCCTGCCGCCTTTCCCCGAGGCCTTTGAAGAGACCAAGGAGGTGCTTTTCCGCCTGGGGTATAATAAAAAAGAGGTGGAACAGGTGGTGAATCTCCTCTGGGATGAATTCCGGGGAGAAAAAGTGGATGTGGAAGCCCTGATTCGAAAAGCGCTCCGGAAGCTGGGTGGTCAAGATTGAAAGGAAAACTGGTATCGCCGCTTTTTACCCGTAGCGACGAGGACCTGCCCTTACGTCCTCGGCGGTTAGAAGAGTTCATCGGCCAGAAAGAGGTAGTGGCACACCTTTCCGTTTACATCCAGGCCTCTTTGGCCCGGAAGGAACCCCTGGACCACGTGCTCTTCTACGGTCCTCCGGGCCTGGGGAAGACCACGCTCGCGCATATCATCGCCCTGGAGATGCAGAGTAACATCCGCTGCCTCTCCGGTCCGGCCATCACCCGGAGTGGGGATCTCGCCGCGCTTTTAACTGCCATCACCCCCCATGATGTGGTCTTTATCGATGAAATCCATCGCTTGAACCGGCAGTGTGAGGAAATCCTCTATAGCGCCATGGAGGATTATACGGTGCATCTGGTGATCGGGAAGGGTCCGGGAGCCAAAAATGTGGTTCTGAAACTGCCCCCCTTCACCCTGGTGGGAGCCACCACCCGAATGAGCCTCTTGAGCGCCCCCCTGCGGAACCGCTTCGGAATTGTGGAGAAGCTCGATTTCTACGCCCCGAAAGAACTGCAGGCCATTGTCTGCCGCACCGCCCGGGTTCTGGGAGTGGGCATCGATGATGATGCCGCCTCGGCCATTGCTTCCTGCTCGCGGGGAACTCCCCGGGTGGCCAATCGTCTCCTGCGGCGGATCCGGGATTTTGCGGTGGTTTCCGGAAAAGAGACCATCGATCGGGAGACCGTGGAACAGGCTTTCTGCGCCCTGGGGCTTGATGCCTGGGGGTTAAGTGCCGGAGACCGTCAGTTCCTGCGGGTTCTGGCTCGGCACTACCGGGGTGGACCGGTGGGGATCGAGAGCGTGGCCCTGGTGCTCTCTGAGGATGTTGATACCCTGGAGGAGGTTTACGAGCCGTATCTTGTCAAGATCGGTTTTATCGCCCGCACCCGGCGCGGGAGAATACTCACGCCCTCAGGGTATGAGTATCTGAAGAGGGTGGGTGAGGAGTGAGAGCCCGACTCCTTTTGCATACCTGCTGTGCTCCCTGCGGTATTTTCGTGGGGGAATTTTTTGAAAAAGAGGGTCTGGAGGTGGTGCATCTCTTCTATAACCCCAACATCCACCCTTTTGCGGAGTACCAGAGGCGTTGGGAAACGCTCGCCGACTACGCCTTCCAATCCGGCCGGGTGGTTCTGGCACCGTTTCCGTATAATCCTCTGGAATACTTTACCGCCGTTTGGGAAGGGAAGGAGCGCTGTGTATCCTGTTACCGGCTGCGCCTTTTACAGGTGGCGCGATGGGGCAAGGCGCACGGCTTTTCTCTCTATAGCACCACCTTAACCATCAGCCCCTACCAGGATGTCGCCGCCATCGAGCGGGTGGGGAAAGAGGTGGAGGAGGAAGTGGGTATCACCTTTCTGGGGAAGGATTTGCGTTCCGGCTTTCCGGAGAGCATGCGGCGGGCCAGAGAGCTGGGTCTCTACCGCCAGAATTACTGTGGATGCATCTTCAGCAAGTGGGAAGGGGTGAAAAAAAGACTATGGAAATCTCTTACTGGGCCAGGTTCTTCTTGATCCTGGGCATCCTTTTCATCGCGGTGGGCCTTGTGCTTCTTATTCTTCCCCGGATTCCGGGGTTGGGAAAGTTGGGACATCTTCCCGGGGATATCGTGTATAAGCGGGGGAACTTCGTCTTTTACTTTCCTCTGGCCACCTCCATCCTTTTGAGTCTCCTTCTCACCCTCATTTTGACGCTGCTTTTGCGAAGGTAGGTTCAATATGCGGAAAATAGCGCTTTTTTGCCTGATTCTCGTGGTTCTTTTGGGGGGAATGGTGGGGGCCAAAGACCTGGAGGTGAAGGTGGCCCTATATCGGGGAAGGGATGGGGTGGTGCTTTCTTCGGATGGGGGGCTTCTGGTCATCCTGGAGCGCCGCACCTTTTCGGTGCCGGGCGGGATGCCGGTGCACTTTGCCTTTCGGGAAGGAAAGGTACTCTGGCAGGAGAAGGGGATTGCGGCTACCCGCTTTCTTCTGGCTCCCAAAGGCGCCAGTCCCCTTCTCTGGGGTAAGCGCCCCTACCGGGGAAAGATGCTCCTTGAGGCCAGAGACGAAAAGCTCTTCCTCCTTAACCTCGTTTCCGTGGAAGACTATGTGAAGGGGACCATCAAGCTGGAAGCCAGTCCCTCCTGGCCGGAAGAGGCCCTGAAAGCTCAAATTGTGGTGGCCAGAACCTATGCGCTGAAAAATCTGGGAAGACACCGGGAGGAAGGCTTTGATTTCTGCACCACCGAGCACTGTCAGCGTTATGGGGGGATCAACGCCGAAGACCCCCGCACCAACGAACTCGTGGAGCGTACCCGGGGGGTGGTGCTCACCTACCAGGGAAAACTCGCTTCGGTGGTCTACCATGCAGCAAGCGGGGGATACACCGAGAGCGCCCTCAACGTCTGGGGGAAAGAGATTCCCTATCTTACGGCGGTTCCTTCTCCCTGGGAAGAAGACACCCCATACGCTTCCTGGACGGTGCGGTTAACTCGTTCCGAAATCGAGGAAGCGTTGCGTCGGGCCGGATACCTTCCCGGGACCCTGCAGGGTATCGAATTCGTCCCCGGTGAAAACGGGAGGATGAAAGAGGTGGTCCTCTTTTCCCGGGGTGGACGCTGGGTGATACCGGCTTCCCGGTTCCGGGAGGCGGTGGGCGCGGATATCCTCCGGAGCACCTATTTCACGGTGCGTGAGGAAGGAAAGAAGAATCGAGACGTTTCCCCGGCGCACACGGAAAGAACCGTTTCGGCTCCGCCGCCGAAGGACACCCTGAGTTCCCGGGACCTTTTGCAGAAAGAAGACTGGACCCTGGATGACATCATCACGTTTCTGGAGCTGCGAGAAAGAGAGCGAGAGGAAAAACAAAAGAGCGCCAGAACCCCAAAACCAGAGCTTCCAAAGTCCCCCTCCACTTCGCTTCCGGAGGTGGAGGAGTGGTTTCTCTTTGCCGGCCGGGGCTGGGGACACGGGGTAGGACTTTCCCAATGGGGAGCGGTGGGGATGGCCCGCAGAGGCTCCGATTTTCGGGAAATTCTTGCCCACTATTTTCCCGGCTGTCAACTCGCCCAGGCAGTTCCGAAATGATTGCGACCCGCGACTTCGATTTTACCCTTCCTCCGGAGCTCATTGCCCAGAGGCCGGTGTACCCCCGGGATACTTCCCGGTTGATGGTCCTCGATCGCCAGAAGAAAACCTGGGAACACCGCCGCTTCTTTGAACTGGGGGAGTACCTCCGCTCCGGGGATGTCCTGGTGGTGAACGAATCCAAAGTGTTGAAGGCCCGTTTTTTTACCCGCAAAACCACCGGAGGGAAGGTGGAGGTGCTCTTTTTACGCCTTCGGGGTGAATGCTGGGAGGTGCTCCTTCATCCCTCTTCCCGGGTTCATCCGGGGCAGGAGCTTTCGCTCATCAAAGATCCGGATTACCGGTTTGTGGTGCGGGAGCGCCTGCGGGATACCTGGCTTCTTGAACCACTCTTTTCTGCGGATGAGGCCTTTTTCGAGCGGTTTGGGGAGGTGCCCCTCCCCCCTTATGTGAAAGAACGGAACCTCTCTTTAGAGGATTATCAAACCATCTATGCCCGGGAATGGGGGTCGGTGGCGGCTCCCACCGCCGGTCTCCATTTCACCCCGGAACTCCTCCAGAAACTCCAGAAACAGGGGGTGACGCTCCTCTCGGTGGTGCTCCACGTGGGTCCGGGGACTTTTCGGCCGGTCAAGGTAGAAAAAGTGGAAGACCATACCATGCACCGGGAGTGGTTTCGCCTCGACTCACCGGTAGCCGAAGCCATCCTCGACGCTCGCCAGCGGGGAGGGAGGGTGGTAGCGGTGGGGACCACCACGGTGCGGGTTCTGGAGGCGGTGTGGCAGAAGTTCGGGACCCTGCGGGGATTTGAAGGGGAAACCGACCTCTTCATCTATCCCGGTTTCCATTTCGGGGTCACCGATGCTTTGATCACCAACTTTCATCTTCCCCGTTCTACCCTGTTTATGCTGGTGTGTGCCTTCGGGGGAACGGATCTCGTCAAGAGTGCTTACCAGGAAGCCATAGAGAAGCGCTATCGTTTTTACAGTTTCGGGGATGCCATGTTCATTTATTGAAGAAAGGGTGATTGCTTTGCCGGAAAGGTTTACCCTGCAGACGGTGGACCGGGGGAGTCGGGCACGTCTTGGGGTTCTCCACACCCCCCATGGGGATATCGAAACCCCGGTCTTCATGCCGGTGGGAACGCAAGGGACGGTGAAGGCTATTGCTCCGGATAGACTGCGGGAAATGGGGGTGCAGATTTTCCTCTGCAACGCCTATCATCTCCACCTGCGGCCGGGAGAAGACGTGGTCCGGGAAGCGGGAGGTTTACACCGCTTCATCTCCTGGGATGGGGCTCTCCTCACCGATAGCGGTGGTTTTCAGGTCTTCAGCCTCACCGATCTTGTTCGGATCGATGATGAGGGAGTTTCTTTCCGCTCGCACCTGGATGGGTCTTTGCACCGGCTGACGCCGGAGGAGGCCATACGGATTCAGATGGACCTGGGGGCGGACATCATCATGATTCTGGATCAGTGTGTGGGATTTCCTGCCTCCGCCTATGAGGAACGGGTGGCCATGGAGCGGACCCTGCGCTGGGCCAGGCGGGCCAAGGAGGCTTTCCATTCGGAAGAGCAGATGCTCTTCGGCATCGTGCAGGGGGGGACAGACCGGACCCTGCGGGAACACAGTGCCCGGGAGACGGTGCGCCTGGGGTTTGACGGTTACGCCATCGGGGGTTTGAGCGTGGGGGAACCCAAGCCCCTGATGTACGAAATGCTCGAGTGTGTGGAGCCCTTTTTGCCCCCAGAAAAGCCCCGTTACCTCATGGGGGTGGGAAATCCGTCGAGCATCGTGGAGGCGGTGGAGCGGGGCGTGGACATGTTCGATTGTGTCCTACCCACCCGCAACGCCCGCAACGCCTGCCTTTTCACCCCCTGGGGGAAGATGAACATCGACCGGTTGGAATTTGCCCGGGATTTTAACCCGGTGGACCCGGATTGCGGGTGTTACCTCTGCCGGCATTTTTCCCGGGCCTATCTTCGCCATCTTTTTAAAGCCCAGGAGATTCTGGCCGCAGAGTTAGCCACTATACACAACCTGTATTTTATGGTAAAGTTGATGGCAAGTATCCGTCATGCTCTGCGTGGAGGATACTGGCAAGAATTCCGGGAGGAATTTCGCTCTCGATATGCAGAGAATTTTTAAATTTGAAGGGAGGAAGTACCTGTGAGTTTTTTCACCTCAGTTGCTTGGGCTACCAATCAAGCTTCACCCGCAGCCCCGGGGGCTACCCCGACTGCCAACCCCATTGCCTCGTTTCTGCCCCTCATTTTCATCATCCTGATCTTCTACTTCCTGCTCATCGTTCCCCAGCAGCGCAAGCAGAAGAGTCAGCGGGAACTCTGGGAAGGTCTCAAGAAGGGGGATAAGGTGGTCACCGTGGGTGGCATCCATGGGGTCATCGCGCAGGTGGAGGGGGATGAAGTGCTCCTCGAAGTGGCCAAGGACGTCCGGATCCGAATCTCCAAAACTGCCGTGGCATCGAGAAAATCGTAGGACGAGGAAGGAGGCGCAGTCCCTTGAGGAGGAGAAATTTACCCTGGAGACTCTTTGTTACTCTGGCCCTCATTGTGGTATCCATTCTGGTCATTTTCCCTCTGGGGAGCAAGGTTCATCTGGGTCTGGATCTGAAGGGTGGTTCCCATATTCTTCTGGAGTGTGTGGACACTCCGGAAGCACCGGTGGATGAGGATGCGGTGCGGCGGGTGGTGGAGATCGTCCGGAACCGCATCGACCAGCTGGGAGTGGCCGAAGCGGTAGTTGCTCGTCAGGGAGAGCGGCGGGTTCTGGTGCAGCTTCCGGGAATCACCGACCCGCAGCGGGCGGTGGAAATCATCGGAAAGACTGCCCTTCTGGAGTTTAAGGACGAAAGCGGGCAGACGCTTTTAACCGGTGCGCACTTAAAGAGCGCCCAGGTGCAGTACGACCGGTTGGGAAGGCCATCGGTGGCCATTTCTTTCGATAGCGAGGGGGCCAAACTCTTCGCTCAGGCCACCACCCTCAACGTGGGTAAGCCCATCGGAATTTACCTGGACGGGAAATTGATTTCCAATCCGGTAGTGCAGGAGCCCATCCTCAAGGGGGATGCCCAGATTACCGGCCGTTTCACCCTGGAAGAAGCCCAGAACCTGGCCATTCTTCTGCGGGCCGGAGCTTTGCCGGTGAAGGTGGAAGTGATCGAGAACCGTTCCGTGGAGCCGACCCTGGGGAAGGACTCCATCGATGCCGGTTTCCGGGCGGCGGTGATCGGAGTCGTTCTGGTTCTTGTCTTCATGTTCGTTTACTACGGGATGCTGGGGGGACTGGCCGACCTGGCCCTGATCTGTTACGTGCTCTTTTTCCTGGCCGTTTTCGTGGGGGTGCGGGCTACCCTGACTTTGCCCGGTATCGCCGGATTCGTCCTCACCGTGGGCATGGCGGTGGACGCCAACGTGATCATCTTTGAGCGGATCAAGGAAGAATATCGTGCCGGGAAGACCTGGCGGGCATCGATCGAAGCCGGCTTCAACAAGGCTTTCCGCACCATCCTTGATTCCAACGTGACGACCCTGATTGCCGCGGTGCTCCTCTTCTCTCTGGGGTCCGGTCCCATCAAGGGTTTTGGGGTGACGCTGAGCCTGGGAATTCTCTGCAGCATGTTCACCGGAATCTGGGTTACCCGGGTGCTTCTGGATCTCTTCGCTGATAAGATCAAGATGAAGGGTGTCAATTAGGAGGGTTCTGGGATGGAATTCATCAAAGATACGCACATCGATTTCATGGGATTTCGGCGGGTGGCCTATGTCATTTCCCTGGTACTGGTGCTTCTTTCGGTGGTGAGTCTTCTGGTGCGGGGGTTGAACTACGGGGTGGATTTCGCCGGAGGGACGCTCCTCCAGTTTCGCTTCAACCGGGAGGTGCAGCCGCAGGAAGTGCGGACGGTCCTGGAAAAGCTCAATCTCTCCAGGAGCATCATCCAGCGCTTTTCGGAAAACGAGGTGGTGATCCGGACTCTGAAAATTGATAAGGATACCCAGGACCGGGTTCTGCAGGCCCTCCGGGAACAATTTCAGGAGGTGAAGCTCACCCGGATTGAGGATATCGGACCGGCAGTGGGAGCGGAATTACGCCGGATGGGGTTTATCGCCCTCCTCTCGGCCATCGCAGGAATTCTCATCTACGTGGCCTTTCGGTTTGAGTTCAAGCCGGCGGTCACCTCAGTCCTGGCATTAGCCCATGACGGTCTGGTGGTGGTGGGTCTTATTTCCATCCTGGGACGGGAGTTCACCATCCCGGTTCTGGCGGCGGTTTTGACCATTCTGGGGTATTCCATCAACGACTCCATCGTGGTTATGGACCGCATCCGGGAGAATCTCACTTCCCGAAAAAAGGGAGAGGAATTCTTTCAGGTCATTAACCGTAGTCTCAACGAGACTCTTTCCCGGACCATCAACACCGCGCTCACTACTGCTTTGCCGATCATTGCGCTTTTACTCTTTGGGGGGAAGATGCTCCAGGACTTCTCTCTGGCCATTCTCGTCGGTCTCATCGCCGGAACCTATTCCTCGATTTTTGTGGTGAGTGCGCTGTGGGTGGATTGGGAGAAGAGGGTAAGAAGCCGGGGGTAAGTACCGTTGGAGAGACGGTGGCGGATTCGTAAGGTAGACCGGGGACACCTGTTCCGGCTGGCGAAAGAGGTTTCGCTTCCCAAGGTTATGGCCCGGGTGCTCATGAACCGGGGTATTTTTACCCCCCATGAGGCCATCCGGTTTCTGGACCCTCCCCGGCACCTTCTGGAAACACTCGGAGAGCTTCCGGGGCTAGAGGAAGCGGTGGTTCTCCTCGACCGGGTGCTGCGGAGAAACGGTCGGGTGGTGATCTTCGGAGATTACGATGTGGACGGCCTCACCGGAAGTGCTCTCCTTTGGCGTTTTCTCAGCTCTCTTTCGGCTCAGGTGGATTGCTATATTCCCAACCGGTTTACCGAAGGATACGGCCTGACACAGGAAGCGGCGGTCCGGGTACTCCGAGAGAAGGCACCGGATCTCGTGATCACCGTGGACTGCGGGATTCGGGACTGGGATGGCATTGCGCTCTTGCGTCAATCCGGGGTCCACGTGATCCTCACCGACCATCATCTCCCCGATTTTGAGCGTCATCCTGAGGTGGAGGCTCTGGTCTCGAGTTTTGATCTGGCCACCGAAAAGCCCATTTTCCCCCTTGCGGGTGCCGGGGTAGCACTGGCCCTGGCTTTCCGGTATGCGGAGTACCGGAAGCTCAATCGGAATCCTCTGGAGGAGTACCTGGGGTTAGCGTGCCTGGGGACGGTAGCCGATGCGGTGCCGCTTCTGGGGGTCAATCGGGTGATTGCCCGGTATGGCCTGGCGGATTTGAACCGGAATCTGCCGGTAGGAATTCGGGCTCTTCTAGAGACCACCGGGTTATCGGAGCGGGAGATTGGGGTGGAGGAGATAAGCTGTATCATTGCTCCCCGTCTCAACGCTGCTGGCCGGATGGCCGATTCCGGATTGGCCATGAGACTCCTTTTGAGTGAGGACTGGGAGGAAGCCCTGCGCATCTCCCAGGACCTGCAGGCCCTCAACACCCGCCGGCAGAAGGAAGAGGAACAGATCCTGGCCGAAATCTCTGAAAACGGGAAGTACGGTGCATACCTGGAAGATGGGATTGTGGTGGTGAGTGGGAAAAACTGGAACCTGGGGGTTCTGGGTATCATTGCTTCCCGCCTTTCTCGACGCCTGGATCGTCCGGTAATCGTCCTGAGTGAGGAGGGGAAACTGGGTGTGGGTTCGGGGCGGAGCGTGGAAGGGTTCAATCTCCTGCGGGTACTCGAGGAAGCGAGGCATCTCCTCGTCCGCTACGGGGGACATGAGATGGCGGTGGGTCTCAAGATTCTTCCGGAGAAGATTTCGGAGTTTCGCGCCTTTGTGAACTGCCATTTTGGGGAGGAAGCCCGGAAGGCTTCTGCGGCGCAGGGTTTGATCGTCGATGCCCTGGTGGACCTGGGAGAGGTGGATCAGAAGCTCCTCGGGTGGCTAGAGAAGCTGGGGCCGTTTGGGGAGCAGAACCCCAATCCCCTCTTTGCGGTGCTCAACGTCTCGCTTTTGAAAAGCTGGATCTGGGGAAAGAGCAATCAGCATCTCCGGTGTCTGGTGAAACAGGGAAGGGAAGTGCATGAAATGGTGGTCTTTCACGGGAAAGAAAAGGCCTCTGATTTAAGCGGTAGTTCCCTGGTGGATCTGGCGTTCGAAGTGCAGCGCGATACGTACGGAAATTATCCCTATCTCAAAGTTCACGATTGGAGAATCAAAAAATAGAGGGAGGATAACCATGGATCTTGCGTCCTACATACGAAACATTCCCGATTTTCCTCGTCCGGGCATCCAGTTTAAAGACATCACCACTCTTTTGAAGGACGGAGACGCCTTTCGAGAAACCATCAACCGCCTGGTGGACCTTTTCCGGGATAAAGGGATAGAGCTTATCGTGGGTATCGAGGCCCGGGGATTCATCATCGGGGCACCCCTGGCGTATGAACTGCGTTGTGGCTTTGTCCCGGTGCGCAAAAAGGGGAAACTCCCGGCGGCCACCCTTTCCAAAACCTACGACCTGGAGTACGGTTCGGCGACTCTCGAAATCCACCGGGATGCCATTCATCCGGGGCAACGGGTGCTCATCGTGGACGATCTTCTGGCCACCGGTGGCACCACCAAAGCAGTGTGTGCGATGGTGGAAGAACTGGGTGGAAATATTGTGGGAGTGGGTTTTGTTATAGAACTTGAAGCCCTGAAGGGAAGGGAGAAGCTCTCTCCCCATCCGGTTTATTCCCTGATTCAACTTTAGGAGGCGTTGGTTCTTTGAGTGTGGCGGGGTAACCACCATCGATACCTTGCTCCAGAAAATAAAGGAATACCATCCTTCCTGTAACGAGGAGCTCATCCGCAGGGCTTATGATTTTGCTTCCGAAGCGCACCGGGAGCACCTGCGGCTTTCCGGGGAACCGTATATTGTGCACCCCCTGGCGGTCGCTTCCATCATCGCCGATCTCAAGATGGATGAGGCCACCGTGGCTGCGGCCCTGCTCCACGATGTTCTGGAGGACACTCCGGTTACCGAAAAGGAGCTGGAAGAGCGTTTTGGTCCGGAAATCACCGGGATTGTGAAGGGGGTTACCAAGCTCAACATCGATTTTGCTCCGGGGTTGTCTTCGGAGGAACGGATGGTGGAAAACTACCGTCGCCTCTTCATGGCGGTGGCGGCCGATGTCCGGGTGATCGTGCTCAAACTGGCGGATCGGCTCCACAACATGCGCACCCTCAAGTACCAGTACCGGGCCAAAAAGGAGGAGATCGCCCGTGAAACCCTGGAGATCTTTGCTCCGGTGGCCCATCGGCTGGGGATCAATGCCATTCAAGTGGAGCTGGAGAATTTGAGCCTCTTTTTCCTGGACCCCGAAGCCTACTGCACCATCCAGCGGGGTCTGGAGAAACTGCGCAAGGACCGGGAGGCCTTCATCGAAGAGGCCAAGGCCATTTTAAGCGTGCAACTGGAGAGAGCCAACATCAAGGCCGAAATCCAGAGCCGTTTCAAGCATATTTACAGCATCTACCGGAAGCTCAACCGCTTGAAGATTGCCCTCGAGGACCTGCACGATCTTGTGGCCATGCGGGTGATCACCGATACCAAGGAGAACTGTTACGTGGTGCTGGGCATTGTCCACTCTCTGTGGAATCCGGTGGAAGGGCGGATCAAAGACTACATTGCCCTCCCCAAATCCAACAACTACCAGTCGTTGCATACCACGGTTATCGGTCCACGGGGAACGCCCATGGAGGTGCAGATTCGGACCTGGGAGATGCACCAAGTGGCGGAGTACGGGATCGCCGCCCACTGGCGCTACAAGGAAGGACGTCTTTCCGCAGAAAGTGCCTTCGACGAGCGGATCAACTGGTTGAAGCAGCTTCTGGAATGGCAGCAGGACCTGGGGAGCACCCGGGAATTCATGGAAAGCCTCAAGATCAGCCTCTTTGACGATGAGGTGTACGTTTTTACCCCCAAGGGAGATCTGAAGAAACTCCCCAAAGGGGCGACGCCCATCGATTTTGCGTATCTCATCCATACCGAAGTGGGCAACAGTTGCGTGGGGGCCAGGGTCAACCGCCAGATGGTTCCCTTAAGTTATGAACTCCAGAGCGGAGACATCGTGGAAATCATCACTTCCCGCTCCGCTTCCGGTCCCAGCGTGGATTGGTTGAAACTGGCCAAGACTCCTGGAGCCCGGAATAAAATCCGGGCTTTCCTGCGCAAGAAAAACCAGGAGGAAAACCGCGAGAAAGGGCGGATGCTTCTTGAGAAAGAGCTCGAGAAATATCCGCTTACTCCCGAAGAGAGAAACCTCTTTACCACGAATCTCGACCGGTTTATGAAGGAGCATCATCTGGAAAGCCCCGAAGAACTGCATGTGGCCATCGGAGAGGGACGTTACAGTGCCCGAAAAGTAGTCAACCAGGTCATTCCCTATGCCATCCGCAAGAAATGGCTGGAGCGACGTAAAAGCACTCCCACCAAGGTCCGTCGTGAGGAAGAGAGCGTCATCATCCAGGGGGCAAGCGGTATTGAAACCCACCTGGCCCGTTGCTGTACCCCGGTTCCCGGAGACCCCATCGTCGCCTTTGTGACCCAGGGACGGGGTATCACGGTGCACCGGGTGGATTGCGTGAACGTGAAACGCCTCTCCGACGGGGCGCGGCTTCTGGAGGCCGAATGGAAGCCGGATCTGGCGCTCCGTTATACTGCCGGCGTGGTGGTGGAAGCCTTGGACCGTCCCCGGCTGCTCGCTGATGTCACCAATGCGGTGTCGACCTGTCAGATCGAGATCAAAGCCGCTAAGGCCCGGACGGTGGGGAACGAGGCCCATATCTATCTCCTTCTTGAGGTTGGAAAGCGCAGCGACCTGGAGATGCTCTTTCGGGAAATCCAGCGGGTTTCCAACGTGAAAACGGTTCGACGGGGAGGTGCCTTCTACCTGAAATGAGAGCGGTGGTGCAGCGCGTTTGCGGTGCTTCGGTGCGCGTGGCCGGAGAAGTGGTCGGTGCCATCGGGGAGGGGGTGGTGGTCCTTCTGGGAGTGGGTCGCGACGATACTGAGGAAGATGTGGCCTTCATGGTGCGGAAAATTCCCTATCTACGCATCTTTGAGGATCAGGAGGGAAAAATGAACCGGAGTCTCAAAGATGTGGGCGGAGAGGTTCTTTTTATCTCCCAGTTTACCCTCTATGGGGATTGCCGGCGAGGTCTGCGCCCCAGCTTCGATGAAGCTGCCCTGCCGGAAAAAGCCCGCCAGTTCTGTGAGGCGGTGGTCAGGGGTTTGCAGGCGGAAGGAGTGCGGGTCAGCGAGGGACGGTTTGGGGCTTTCATGGAAGTGGCACTGGTGAACCAGGGCCCGGTTACCATTATCCTGGACAGTAAAGAAAGGAGAAGAAAATGAATCTAGCGGTGGAACGATTTATTCTGGGCGATTTTCTTACCAATTGTTATCTTCTCAGTGCCGACCACCGGGCACTGCTCATCGATCCGGCGGTTCCTTCCCGGGAAGTGAAGGACAAAATCGAAAAAGAGGGGCTGGAGCTCCTCTACATTCTCAACACCCATGGTCATATCGACCATATCGGGGGGAACACCTTTTTTAAGGAACACTTTCCTGGGGCTCAACTCATCGTCCACGAGCGGGACCTCCGGTACCTGCAGAATCCGGCCCTCAATCTCTCAACCGAGCTTTCGGCCCCCTACGTCTCACCTTCTCCGGATTTCGTGATTCGCGGTTCCGGAGAGCAGGTGCTGACGCTTCTTCAAGAGGTGGTCTTTCTGTCCACCCCGGGGCATACCCCGGGAAGCGTGTGCCTCTTTTTCCCCCAAACGAGGTGGCTTTTTAGCGGTGATACCCTGTTTGCCGGGTCGGTAGGGCGGGTGGACCTTCCCGGGGGTTCATTCCAGGACCTCGTTCCCTCCCTGGCAGCCATTTTTACCCGGTTTCCCGATGACACCCTGGTGTATCCCGGCCATGGTCCGGAAACCACCATCGAAAAAGAGAAGCGAGAGAACTTCTATTACTTAGAGTACGTGGCTGCGCAACCCTGATTATACCTCCTCGATGTGGCGGCGGAATTTCGCCACCAGGTTTTCGGCCTGTTCCCGGTCTCTCGACTCGGCAAAGAGGCGTAAAAGTGGCTCGGTGCCGGAGGGACGGATCAGGACCCAGCTATCGTCGTCGAACACCACTTTGTAGCCGTCGATGGTGATGCGGTTCTTTTCTTGGGCGGTGAGGGTATCGATGTGGCGGAGGATCCGCTCCTTCTTGGCCGGATCCACGGTGATTTTGGTCTTTACCTGGTAGCGGAGCGGTAAACTCTGGAGCACTTCACTTAGGGGTTTCTGATGCCTGGCCAGGATATGGAGGATGTAGGCGGCGGCCATGGCTCCATCGCGGCCCCAGACAAAATCGGGGAAGATCATCCCCCCGTTTTCTTCACAGCCGAAAATACCTCCTTCTTCCTGGAGGGCCTTGGCGACCACGAGGTCCCCCACGGCGGTGGTGATCACCCGGCGGCCGTACTTCCGGGCAATGTCCTGGAGCATGTGGGTGGTGGCGACAGTGGTCACAATGGGACCGGGAACGGTCTGGGAGGCCAGTTCTTCGGCCACCAGCGTCACACTCCAGTCACCGGGGACGAACTCCCCCTTTTCGGTGATGACGATCAGGCGGTCTCCGTCACCATCCTGGGCGAACCCCAGCGCGAAGTCGGCATGCCGCAGGAGCGTGGTGATATCCTTGAGGTTGTCCGGGGTAGGCTCGGGATTTCTTCCCGGGAAGTACCCATCGGGATGGGCGTTGAGGCTCACCACCCGGCAGCCCAGTTCGCTCAAAAGATAGGGCGTGATGAGGCAGGGCGCGCCGTTGGCGCAGTCTATCACCACCCGGAAGCGATTCTCCCGGATGGTCTTTACATCCACCCGCTTCATGATGGCCTCGATGTAGGGGAAGCGAATATCCCGTTTTTCGGTCTCCTGGGGAATCTGGGGCCAGGGAGCCCTACGAAAAGCTTTCTCAAAAAAGATTCGTTCTACCTCCCCTTCTTTCTCCCGGTCGAGTCCTTTGCCACTTTTTTCCATGAATTTGATGCCGTTCCACTCCGGGGGATTGTGGCTGGCAGTCACCATAGCCCCCCAGGCTTCCCATTGCCGGCAGGCCCACTGCAACGCCGGGGTAGCGGTTACCCCCAGTTCCACCACCCGGCAGCCGGTGGAGAGAAACCCGGCGATAACTGCGTGGTAGAGCATTTCGCTGTGTTTGCGGGCATCCCGCCCCACCACCACCGTTTCCCCGTTGACGAAGGTTCCGAAACTCAGCGCTAACTGGGTGGCCATTTCCGGAGTCATGACTTCGTTGGCTACCCGGCGGATGCCGAAAGTCCCGAAGAGTTTTTCCATTTTTGCACCGCTCCTTTCTTGGCGAGTACTGGTTGAAGTGTTAGAATTTATTATACGTGATTTGAGGACGCTGTGGAAGGAGGACCGCCTTGGAAGAGAAGCTTGAAACCATAGCCCGGATCGGGGAATTGATCACCTCGGACCTCTATTTTGAAGATATTCTCCGGCTCATCGTCACCCTCACCGCCCAGGTGATGCGCTCTAACCTCTGTTCGTTGATGCTCCTTGACGAGAAGAAGAAGGTGCTGGAGCTCAAGGCTACCCAGTCGGTGAGTGAAGCCTATAACCGCAAACCCCCGGTGAAACTGGGAGAGGGGATCGCCGGGATGGTAGCCCAGGAGAAGAAGGTCATGGTGGTCAAAGATGTGCGTAAAGACCCCCGCTACATCAATAAAGACATTGCCGAGAAAGAGGGGTTGTGCTCGCTGGTGAGCTTACCCCTAGTGGTCCGGGGGAAAGTGATCGGAGTGCTCAACCTCTACACCTCCGAACCCCGGGATTTTTCGGAGGCCGAAATCCACCTCCTCACCACCATCGCCAGCCAGGCGGCAGTGGTGATCGAGAATCACCGTCTGCTTCTCGAGAGCCAGGCGGTGCGAGAAGAACTGGAGACCCGTAAGAAAGTGGAGCGGGCCAAGGGAATCCTCATGCAGGAGTTCGGCATTTCCGAAGAGGAAGCTTACCGCCGGCTGCAGAAATACAGCATGAATACCCAGAAGAGCATGAAGGAAATCGCCGAAGCGCTGATTCTGGCCTGGGAAATGAAGAAGAAAACTTAGGGGGTGTGCCGCAAAAGCGAAATCCCAAAAAAAGCGGTGCTCAAAAGGACGATGGTAGCCCCGGGAGGGGTGTTGAGGTAAAAGGAGAGGAGGAGCCCCAGAACACAGGATGAGGCTCCCAGGATGGTCGCCAGAACCATTACCTGTTTGAGACGAAAGGCAAGCCGCAGGGCGGTGGCCGCCGGAGCCACAAGGAGCGCCGCTACCAGGATGATGCCCACCACCCGGATGGAAACCACGATCACCGTGGCGACAAGTGCAGTGAGCAGGTAGTGGAAGGCCTCTACCGGTATCCCGATGGCTTTGGCGCTTTCGGGATCCAGGGCGAGGAGGGTGAGTTCCTTCAGGAAAACCAAAAGCAGTGCTCCCGTAGCCAAAAGCACCAGGGCGGTCACCACCAGATCACCGGAACTCACCGCCAGGATGCTCCCGAAGAGGTAGCTAAAGAGGTCCACCGTGTATCCCCGGCTGAAGCTGAGGAGGAAAATCCCCAGCGCCATGGTGCTGGCGTAGAGAATCCCCACGATGGTATCCTCCTTGAGGTGGCTCCGGTAGGTGAAGAAGGTGATTCCCAGGCCGGTGAGGACACAGAAGACCAAAGTGGTGACGGTGATATCGGTCCCCAGGAGGAACCCCAGAGCCACCCCCCCAAAGGCGGCGTGGGAAATACCGGCCGAAACAAAGGAGAAGTTCTTGAGGACCACAAAGACCCCCAGGAGCGCACACAGTACCCCCACCATGAGTCCCCCAAGGAGTGCCCGTTGCATGAAGGCAAACTGCAGGATTCCCACGGTTACTTTTTCTCCTCCCGGGAGCGATAACAGGGTGGGGTGGTTCTGGAGACCACGATGTGGGGAATCTCGCCGTGGTGAAAGAAAGCCGCTTCTTTCCCGTACATGGTGGCCAGCGTTTCGGCGCTGATCGCTTCCTCCGGTCGGTCGTGGCAGACCAGGGTACGGTTGAGGCAGGCAATCCGGTCCACGTACTGGGCGACCACCCCCACGTCGTGGGAGACGGTCACAATGGTGACTTTCTGGTTACGGAGGAGAAGGAGCAGTTCATAGAGACTCTCACTTCCTTCGGGATCGATGGCGGTGGTGGGTTCGTCGAGGAGCAGCACCCGGGGCTCGCAGGCCAGAGCCCTGGCTACAAGGAGCCTCTGCCACTGGCCTCCGGAGAGGGCCTGGATGGGCTTTTGCCGGAGCGAATCCAGGTGGACTCGTTCCAGAGCTTCTCGAGTTTTCTGGTAATCGATTTTTCGGGGTTTTCTGCCGATACCGATGAGCCCGTAGCGTCCGGTGAGGGCAAATTCCTCCACGGTAATGGGGAAGCGGCGCTCGATGGTGCTTCCCTGGGGAACGTAGCCGAGGCGGTGACGCAATTCCCCCAATTCGGTGAGGGGCTTTCCGAAGATGCGGATTTTCCCTTCCTGGAGGGGGAGAAGCCCCAGAATGAGTTTGAGAAGGGTGGTTTTTCCGGCTCCGTTGGGACCGATGAGGGCCAGAAATTCCCCCTCTTTTACGGTAAGCGATACCGCTTGAAGAACCAGGTTTCCCTGGTAGCGGAAGGAAACGTTTTCGATTTCGATGGCTTCAATCTCCGGCATGGGCGGTAAATCCCTCAATTATCTGGGAAAGATTCTTCTCCATAAGCTCAAGATAGGGAAGGTCGGGAAAACTCCCCAGGGGGTCGAGGGTCAGCAAAACACCCCCGGTTTCCTGGGCCAGGGTTTGGGCGATTTTCTGATTGAACTGGGGCTCGACGAAAATCACCCCGACCTTTTCGTTTCTCATGGTGGTGATGAGTTCCCGGAGTTCCTGTGGGGTGGGCTCTCGGTCGGGGGCTTTCTCGATGACTCCGGAAAGGATGAGCGCATAGTCCCGGGCTAAATACGACCAGGCATTGTGGGAAGCAATGAAACGGCGGTTTTCGACCTTCTCGATGGCACTTCGGAACCGGATGTCCAGTTCCCGGAGCTTTTCCCGGTAGGCCTGGGCGTTCTTCTGGTAGAACGAACTCCCCTGCGGATCGATTTCGGAGAGGAAGCGGGCGATGTTCTCCACCATCACCATGGCGTTCCGGAGGGACATCCACACGTGGGGATCGGGGAATTTTCCTTCTTCCCCATCATGGTGGTGATGGTCCTCACCGTAGAGGATTTCGATACCTTCACTCACCAAATAGATGGGTTTTTGCCGATCCACGCCCCGGAGTAGCTTCTCGAAGGCGGTATCGAATCCCAGGCCCACCAGGAAAACGGCCTCGGCCTGAGACATGGCCTGGACTTCCCGGGGAGTGGGTTCATAGGCATGGGGGTTAAAGCCGTTGGGGATAAGCTGCACTACCGTTACCCGTTCTCCACCCACCTGTTTCACCAGGTCGCAGAGGGGAGGGATGGAGGCGGCCACCATCAAAGGTATTTCCCGGGCTCCGAGAATTGGAACGAGGGCAAGCAAAAACACCACCAGGAGAGGAAGGGCTATTCCCAGGCGCAACATCGTCATCCTCCCTTTTCAGAGATAATTATAAAATAAAACCCTAAAAAAGGGAATGCATTCCCTATACTCTCAGAAAGCGCCTCCCCGGCCGCCACCGGAGCCACCCCCGAAGCCACCGGCGCCACCGGAAAATCCTCCCCCTCTGAAACCTCCAGAACGGGAACTGGCCTGAGACTGGGCAATGGTGGATGTGGCAGCGGTGTGCAGGCTGTAGAAGTTACCGCCCATAAGGTAGATACCGGGGTGGTAGAAATAGGGATGGGGACTCTCCCGCTCGAAAACTTCCCGGGGTACCAGCTTCTCCAGATTCTTCATCACTTCCCGGGCGATTCCTAGGGCAGTGGCATAAACGAGATATTTTTCCCACACCGCCACCGACTGGGGTGGGCGCTCCGCAAGAAGGGAATAATCGCTCAGGAATCGGGCGAAACTCTGCCAGCGCAAGGAGTAGATCCGGCCTTCCTTGCTCCAGCGACCAAAAGCGTCTTTCCGGGTAGCAAGCACCGCTCCGCCGCCGAAGAAGAAAACACCCGAAAGGAGCGTCAGAAAGGGGAGGAGGTGGGCGGTGACGGGACGCAGGGTCGATTCCACCACCACGGTGGAAAGGAGCATCATCAGAAACGCCAAGACTTTGGCCAGGATATTCCCGGTGCTCTGGAGATACCGGCGCTTCTGTAGCTCCCGGAAAATCTCCTTTTGGTAGGCCTCAAAAGCAACGTTGAAAGAACGGGCATCCGCCACCGAACCCTCCAGACGTTCTCTCAAGGTATCAAAGCGAAAGACACCCCCGGTGGCAAATTTCTGTAAAAGTTCGAGAAGCCTCTCCTGCGATGGAGGAAGGTCTTTGAGGGACTTTCCCTCTTTGAGGATGATCGAACCATCTTTCCCTTCCGCAAAATCGATGTATCCCCGGTGATAGAGATCAAGAAGCGCTGCCGCTACGCCCTCTTCTCCCACCCTGGAAGTGAGGTGTCGCACCACGGCATTCACGAGATCCGGAGAGTCGGCGTATGGCGGTTCCTGTTCATAGGAACGCTGATACTCAACCGGAACCTCCCGGCCGAGCAGGAGGAAAATGAGAAGAAGAAGGAGCAAGAAAATCAAAAGAAGCACCATCCAGGGCGTGATGAGGTTTCGAATCTCACTCCGGTATCCGGATTCGGCCTCTTCCACTTCCTGCAGGGTGAGAGTGGGATTTGAGACGGCATAGGGCATGGTAGGAAGAGGATCGGTCACCAAGCGCACTTCGGCGATGCTCTGCGGGGGAAGGTTCCAGGCCCGGATGAGGAAGTGGTTCCCCATCCTTTCCCAGGACATCCGGGGATGGGTGTAGAGTTTCTTCACCGTTATCTGCGGTGGCAGGTCAAAGACCCCTTCCACGAGTCTCGCCGGAGCATCCCACTCCCCCCAGAGCTGGCGGAAGAGCTGGGCAACGCCTCGACCGTTTTCCACCACCCCTTTCACCCGGTAGGTTACATGGAGGGTTACCCAGGGGTTTTTTCGGGGGTCCAGGCGATACGTGCTGCCCCGAGGTACCAGCCACACCCGGGCCGAGAATCCTCCCCGGGGAAGTGGGGTGAGCTCCACATCCTGGGTTTCGAGATCCTCGGTCCACAGCTTCACCCCTTCCATCACCTCGTAGCGGGCCGGAGGGATTTCCCGGAATACCCCCCGGAAGGGCTTGCGCATCCGGTAACGGATGGTTTCGTGGACTTCCATCTCTCCGCTCGCGAGGAGCCTGGATTCCACCCGGGCCGATTCAATCAAATAGAGCGACCGGAAGTACCAGGTGAAATAGGGGTTATCTCCCAGATACTGGATACCCAGAAAGAGGAAAACCAGAAAAACTCCCAGGATGACTCTCCCAAGCACTCGTTTTCCGCTCATGGTTTTTTCTCCTTCCTTCCGGTGAAAGATTGTGGGGTAGCGTATCCTTCAAGGATCCGTTTCCCCTCCACCGTATCACCCCTGATCCGGGCCTCCACGAGGACCTTCCCCGTACTCTCCACCCGCTGGGGTGTTCCCAGGCCGGGAGCCATACCTTGCAGTTCCCGGGCAAACGTAGACGGCACCGGCGGCGGCAGAACCTCCACCCACCCCCGCTCTTCTCCGGTCATGGTAACTTCATTTCCCTTCCAGGTCCCTTCAAGTTCTGCCTCGCCTGCGAAGCGGTAGCGGATGCTTTGTCCCTCCCCAAGAGGCACCTCCAGGGACCCCTGGTGCTTATAGGTCATGGTGGCCTTCCCGTCCGGGGTGAGAGTGAGAGTGAAGGGGACCCGGTAATTCCGAAGACCCAGTTTCTCCAGGTTGGGGTCGGCAAAGAGCATCTCCCCCCGGTAGGTGCCGCTTGGGTCTTCTTCAAGGCTACGGATCACGTACCCCCCAAAGTCGTATTCCACGAAAATTTCATCGCTTTCTTCGGCCTCCACCTCAACATGGAAAGAATTCAAGTCCTGTCCCAGAAAATTCTTCACCGGGATGCGGGTGTGCTCCTTCCCTCGCTTCACCACCACGAAGGCCCCGTTGCGGATCCTGAAATCTGCCTGCCACTGGGAGTTGGGACGGTGGGCGATTTCCCCCACCACCTCGAAAACCCCCTCTTTCCCCGGAACCGGCGCTACCGAGGCTTTGACCTCAAAGCGGGGGAGAAAAGCGTAGAGCACTCCGGCGCAGGCCCGGACTGCGGTAGGGAGGAGGATGGATTGCTGGTCCCGTATCGTGTGGGGGTTCATGACGTACGGTTTCCCCCGCCAGAGGACGGAGGGCTGCCGCCACCACCGGTCCAGGAACCCCCTCGGTGCCAGGGCCCGGTAGCGGTACCCGTCGGTGGTGGTGGAGTACAGGTACCCGTCCTTCCCTTCCTCGAGCTTCTCTAAGGACGGTGAAGCGTACCGTCCGGGGATGGTATCCTGGGAGAAGAAGTTGGCATTGGTGTAGGAGGCCACATCCCGCATGAGTACTTCGGCATCGAAGCGGAAGTACCTGAGGTTCGCCGGATGCCCCCACTCCAGGGCTTCACGGAGGTGGTCGCCGGAGGTGCCGCGATCGTAGGGGTCGGGGTCCCCAAGGATGGCCGCATGGCCGTCGTTACGCACATGGGCCGGGACGGTCATATCCGCCACAAGGTGCATCACTTCCCCTACCGCCCGCCAGGCTTTGCCGTAGAGGTCCCCAGAGTCCTTACTCTCGATGGCTTTCTTCAGGTACTCTTTGGCCTGTATCCACCCGTACTCCTGGTCGAAGAGCCCCAAGAACTCAACGGTGTCCTCAGGGCGGGTTCGGAAAGCCCAGGTGACGGCATCCCGCTGCGGGTTGTCGAAGGTGGTTCCCCCAAGGAAGCGAACAAGCCGCACCAGAAACTGCTGGTCGGTGAGGTAGGGTCGTTCGGGATTCGTCGGGTCGTAGAAGTGGAGAAGAGCCATGGGGCCTTCGGGTTCGTCGGCGGAAAAGCCGCCCCCGATGATCCATTCCCGGATGGTCTTCTCCCGCGCCACTTCGATGCGCGGGGAGAGGTTGCGGGTGCCGTCGGCCGGGCTCCAGTCGATCCCCTTCCAGCGTTCTTCGCTGAAGGAGGCCAACCTGAGGTACGGGTCCTCCCCGTCTTCCCGGAAAAAAGTTTCCTCGAAGTGCTCGATGGCCGCGCGGTTGATGGCCTGGTGGGCCTCTCCCATGGCATCGTCGTACCCCCAGCCCACCCTGGAGAGAAAGAACACCAAGGACAAAAGACCGAGTATCAGAAGCGCTCGATTTTCCATTCCTCTCCCTCCTTTCTGAGGATGATGGGGTAGGTCACCCCGTCCACGGTCATCTCGTAGCGGGCTTCATCGGAAGATACCTCGAGCTTTCGGGCTTCACGGAGCGCCTGGGCGACCTTTCGGGCTTCTTCTTCGGAAACCTCGGGATCACCCTCTAAGGATTGCCGCAGGTCCGAAGACAGGAGTTCCTGGAGCGCCACAAACTCCAGGGCATCGAGTGCCCGTGCGGCCGCTTGGAGCACCTCCCCGGGCCCGGTGGCCACATGAAGCGTTGGGGGTTCGTCGGCTACAGAAGGTTCGGTACCTTCCGGGGCAAGGACGCGGAAGGGTAACCGAACCGGCTTTCCAAGCGGCACCCCCTCCTGGGAGCGCAGAGCGCTTCCCAAAAAGAGGAAGTAGGTCCTCCCCGCCGGCCACCCGCCTTCTGGAGGAAGAACTCGGAGCTTCCGGTGGTCCTCGTCGAGGAAGACCACCTGGACCCCAAGCGGCGCTTCTCCGCTTTCATCTTCGCTCACCCATACGGTGTCTTCCTTCACCGAAGATGCATCACAGGGAAGCGTGAAGGTCACTTCCAGGGCCTCTTCCGGCCCAAGGGTGAGCTCCGGCCAGTCGGTAAAGGTACTCCCCCAGAGATTCCGGGGAAGCGCAAGAAAGCCTGCACCGACGAGGATGAGCACTATCAGGAGTTTTCTCATGGTTTTCCCTCCTTTAGAACTCCCGGTAACTCTGGGGAACGATTTCCCCCTGGTGGTACTCCATCTCGGCGAACTTCCGGCCATCGGGGAGCCACTTCACCCATTTGCCCTCCCGTTTGTCCCGGCGGTACGGTCCCTCGGATTCCTTGGCGCCGTTCCGGTAGTAGAGGGTCCAGATACCCTCCCGGAGCCCTTCCCGGTAGGTACCTCTCTGCCCCACCACGCCGTTCTCGTAGAAAGAGACCCACACACCTTCTTTTTTACCGTGCTCATAGGATCCTTCAAACTTCTTCTGGCCGTTCTCGTAAAAGGCGGTTTCGGTGCCGTGCTTCACCCGGCGGCTTTGTTTGTCGAGGTAATAGGTGTATTGTAGCTTCACCCCTCCACCGGGGTAATATTCCCGGTGGGTGAGGAGTTCCGGGCCGGGGCTTTTGAGTTCCAGGGGGATTTTCGCCATGGCCAGCATTTCTTTCGTCACGGTGTCGAAGGCCTTCACGGTGATGGTAAACTGCCCTGCCCGCTTGAAGCGGTGTTCCACGGTAGCATCATCGCTCGTGAGGGGCTGGGTTCCGTCCCCAAAGTTCCAAACGTAGCGAACCGGATTCGGTGGTGGGGGAGAAAGGGTTACCGAAAACCGCAAAGGTCTTCCAGCTTCAAGCTCTGCCTGCTCCGGCTCGATGCGGAGGGTAAACTCCGGGGGTCTTGCCGCGGGAGTGGGTGTGGGAAAGAGGTTTTTCAGGGTTTCTGCGGTGGGGATTGAGGCCACCACGGTTTCCGGGGGTGCCGGGGTTTCTTCTGGAAGAACGGTTTCTGGTGAAGGGAAAGGACTTTCCAGAGGGGTGGCAACAGGTGCCGGTGGTTCTTGTGGTGTTTCCTCCGGAGGGGAAGGAGGCGGTGATGCTTCCTCGGCAAGAGCGGTTTCCGGTGGGAGAGAAGGAATCGGTGGGGTTTCCTCTGCAACAAGATTTTCCGGTGAGGGAGAGGGAGTTTCCAGAGGCACTGCCGTGATTTCGCTCACCAGAAAGGGAACCGGGGAAGGATTGGCAAAGCCAAAGAGCGCATAGGGGGTGACTTTTCGAACCGCATAGACCATACCGGAGCTACAGGCTACCCCGGCTATACTGCCGATGGTCTTCACCGGAAAGGGGAACTGGTGGTCCTCGAGGGTGCTCCAGGTTTCTTTCAGGTTCCCTTCGGCATCAAAATGGAGGAGAAAGCCGGAGTTATTATCGGCCACGAAGATATTGCCCTGGTGGTCCACGGCGATCCCCGCTGGAGTAAAAGAGGGTCTCTCTTTTGGGAAATCGCTCTGCAGGTAGATTCCCCGAACCTGGGGGACTCGCTCAATGGACCGAAGGAGCTCCCCGGAAGGATCAAAAACGGCGATACGGTTATTCCCCGGATCGCTCACCAGCACCTCGCCGTTTCTTCCGATGGCGATACCGGCAAAGACCGTATCCTGAAGCGCCAGTTTCCCCTCGCCGAAAGAAAGAAGCACTTTCCCCTCCCGACTCAACTTGGTCACCCGGGAAGCTTCCACCTCCACCACGTAGACGTTCCCTTCCCGGTCGACGGCAATGCCCTCCGGTTGCCGGAATTCCGCCTCGCCAAAGACCCCCACGAAGTTCCCCTTCCGGTCGAACTTCTGGATGCGGTTCGTGCCGTCGGTCACGTAGAGGTACCCCTCCGGGTCAAGAGCCACCCCTGCAGGATAGAGGAGTTTCCCCGGCTCGCTCCCCTCTTCCCCAAAGGTGAAAAGGAGCGCTCCGTCCGCCCCAAAGACCACCACCTGGTGACGACTGCGGTTTACCACATACACCCGCCCCTCCGGATCACAGGCCACCCCCTGGGGGTAATCGAGCACTTCCTGTCCGAGGAGTCTGCGAAGAGGGTAAGGGAAGGCGCCGATGGTGATGCTCTCCAGAATCTTTCGGGCTTCGGTGCTACTTCTCTCCAGGAAAAGCCCCAGGCCGAGTTTTGGTGCTTCCAGAAAAACCATGGAGGCTTCTTTCCCCATGGTTTCAGCCCGGTAGAGGGAGGTGGTAACGCCGCCGATGGTGATGGGTTCTTCGGTGAAGGGGGTTCCGCTCCGCTTCAATTCCTCGATCGGACCGGCGGCATATTCCCCGCCAAGAACCGCCAAGATATCGGCGTTCCGGAAGACCTCTTCTCCTTCCGGGGGTTCTCCCTCCCAGAGGGGGCGGATGAAACCTCCCAGATCGGAGGGATTTCCCCCAAAAACCCGGAACCACCCTTCCGGAAGCTCCACGGTGAGGTTAGCGATGGTGTGGGTCTTCCACTCCGTAGCTTCTCCGAAAACACCGGAGGAAATGCCGATAACTAGCAAGACCGGAAGCACAAGTAACTTCCGGCACATTGTTTACAACCCCTCTCTTTTTGAAGTATTATAGAAAAAATCGAAAAATGGTGTCCATGGGTTTTTTGGAAAAAAATCTTTTTTCTCCCCGGGACCCCGGAAAGGGCGTGTACCCATGAAAACGGCAATGTGTGGCGTAGTGGTATTCTTTTGTGTTTTTGCTCTCGGGGCCTGGGGACCGGTTGCTCTGGGGATGTCCCGGGGGGAATTGATCGATGAACTGGCGACGTGGACCAGCCTTTCCAGAGACACCCTGGAAGTGCTCTATAAGGAGTCACCCTCTCTCTTTGTGAATCTGGAACGGGTAGCGTTCACGATAAAGACTCTGCATCTTTTCGCGCAGGCCAAAGATGACGAAGTGATGGTGGAGCTCTTTGAGCGTTTCGTTGATGTTTTAAAACCCCATCTTCTCCCTGAGCCGCTCCAGGTCTTTCTCACCGCGGTGCGGGCCTATAAGGTGAGTCTGGAGGTGATCCGCGACAAGGTCTTCATCCCCAGATTCGATGAGTCCATCTATCAGAGCTACCGTTCCGTGCGCCTAGTGGACTGGAAGCGACAGGATCAAAGCCCGGAGTCGGTGAGTACCGCTTTCGAAGGAGCGGTGGCCGGGTGGAGTGGATACTATGTGGTGCAGAATACCATGTATAAAGAACTTTTAGCCCACTACGGCTATAATGAGGATCTGGTAGGAACGTCTCTGGAGAAAAAACTCCGTTCCCAGATCGATAACTTCTGGATGCACCGGCTGGAACTCCGTTTTCAGAGAGAGATCCTGGTACAGGAAGAGGCTCGGATCAGAGAAATGCTCCTTGAGAGTGTGGCCGAAGACCTGAAGAACCTGAATGAAGCTGCATCCCGCTTGAGTAGCGTTGCACCTCCGGTTCCTGAAGAAAGGATACCCTCTCCCACCCCGGAAACCCGGGAAGAAACCCCGGAAGTGTTGGAAACTTTTCGGGTACTCCTCAAGCAGTATATCGAAGCCACCATCGCCCAATCTTCCGATTTATCCTCTTTTGTGGTCAGGGTGGGCGAAGCGTTGCCGATGGGAGAAGACCGTTATCAGGTCGGCTGGCAGGTCTTCACCTGGGGAGAAAATGGCCAGGAGGTCCTGGTGGCCGAGGATACCACCCGGGGAACTTTGTCGGAGTTTGAAGAGGCTATCCAGCACCTGGCGATGGAAATGGAAAAAATGACGCCCCCGAAAGACGTAGAGGAAAATCAAGAAGGCAGAGAAGCTTCGCAGATCCTTTTGGCCTATCGAGAAATCCTTCTGCGGTATCTCGAAAAACAGGCCCGGGAATTCGAAATTTGGAACCGGAGCCGGGGAGTAGAGAGTAACTGCTCTGCCGAAATTCTGGAGGGAGCCACTCCCGACCTTTCCGGTCTTTTTCGGGTTCATTACCGTATTCTCTGTCGCCTTCCGGATGGGACGGTCTATGCGCCCTCTGAATTTGAGGGCACACTCAACCCGGGAGAGATTGAAGCACATCTCCGCCAGATGCTCGAAGCGCTTGGCGAACCACTTCCGGAAAAGGAGACGGCGGTTGCTTCGCCACCGGTTCCCGAAGAACATCCCTCCCCAGAGAAACCCCCGCAGAGTGGTGGGGAAGTGGTGGCGGCTTTCCAGGATCTCTATCCCCGTTACCTCCAGTGGCTTGCCCAGAGAGAAACCATCCGGGCCCGGGAGGTCTTCGGCTATGACGATAAACGTTACTCGGTGGAGGTGGTGGACAACGCCCGGGAGGTTTCTCCCGGTGTTTTCCGCATCCATTACCGGAACTTTGTTCACCATGGTGGGGAAACAAAGCTCTACAACGAAACCCAGATGGACCTCACCGTGGAAGAGCTTTCTCGCCTCCTCAAAAACGCTCAGGATGAGATGGGGAAGTAAATCGCAAATTTTTTAAAAAATTTTTGGGAGGGGTATTGACAAAATAAAAATGCCCCTTATAATATGTTCTGGAAGTTGTGAATGAGACATCTGAATAGCGAAAATCCCCTCCTTGCATCTATGGGGAGTCACCTTCCCGCTAAAGGTGGCTCCCCATAGGTGTTTTTTGAGGGCTATTTTTCAAACCGGAGTTTTCCAAGGAGGGTCGAAGCGGCATAGACTCCCGGCACCGGAGAGAAAGCGCTCAAAAAGTTATCCTGCGGTTCGTTCCGGTAGAAGTTGATTCCCCAGATTTCCCCTTCGGCCGGTTTTTCCACCCCGAGGTCCGCAAAAGCCACGGCAATTTCTATGGTCAGCGTATCTCCGTCTTCGCTTACTCCCACCGTCCAGTTACCGTTCCAGGAAGGACCGGTGAGGGAAAAGGAGTCGTAGAGACCGCCACTCCGGTTGACGGCCAGTTGATAGAAGATGCCTTGGTTACCGAAAGGATCAAGGTAGACCTCGGCGGAATCCTCATAGAAAACCGGTTCGTCGCGCTTGAGAAAACGGTTTTCTCTCTGGGGGAACTGCTCGAAGCGCAAAGCAAGGTAGAGGTTTTTTTCGTCGTATCGCACCGCCACTTCGCTTTTCTTTTCACTGATCCCACCGGTGAGAAGGGTAAAGGAACCTTCGAAAGGAGCTTCCTGCCAGGTTTTTTCGGTCAATTTTCCGTCCACCGTAATCTTTTCCCGGGTAGAGCAAGCGCTTACGGTTCGGGCGTTTTCCCGGTAGAAAGAAACGGGCGGGATGGAGCGCTGGAGGGTTTCTTCCGGTTTCCACGCCGCGATGGCTTGCAGGGTTTCTGCAGTAAGGTAGGGATAGGCAAAGAATACCAGCCCTTTTAAGGGGTATTTCCGGGATCTTTCCATTTCTTCCAGGATGGTGGCGGTGCTCAGGTTTACGGTCCAGACTCCGGCCAGAAGGGGGATATCCGGGGCGAAGGTCTTTGCCCAGAGGAGCATCCCCTCGAATTCGGCCGGGCGGGAGCTATAGGTCATGGGGATGAGAAAGTCAAAGAGTCCTTCTTCTGCCCAGCGGGGCCAGTCCTGGAGAGAACCCGGATACCGCATGAGGGGGAAGCCCAGGGGCTTCACGGCACAGGAAAGCTGCAAGCGAGGGTGTTTTTCCTTAAGGCTTTTGGTGAGATTCCGGGCCAGCTCGGTGAGAATGCCACTCCGGAAACGGATCCACGCCTGGGCAAGTTCTCCGTCTTTCAAAGGGTCAATGGTGATGGGATCGGCGCCGTATTGTTCCAGGAAGGCCCGGCGGTGCTTTTCGGCGTAACAGGTATCGGCCAGAGTGGGTTCGGGGAAGCGGAAGTAATCAAACTGGATGCCGTCGAGGTCATAGCGTTCCGCCAGCTCTTCGAGGAGCCCCCGGTAGAATTGTTCCACCTCTTCTTCCATGGGGCAGAGCCAGAAGAGGAAGTTGGTGCCGCTCTGGTAGCCCGGTTTTCCCTCCTTACTGAGAACTGCCCAGTACGGGAAACGGGTGAGGATTTCTCCCGGTTCGTTGCGACCGATGTAAAACATGTGGAGCCAGGCATGGACTTTCATCCCCCGCCGGTGCGCTTCGTCGAGAAAAACCCGGAGAGGATCGATCCGGGCCTGGGCGAAGGTTTCCATTTGGGGAGAAAGACCCAGGGAAGCCAGAAACGGAGAAGGGTAAATGCTCTTCCCATTATAGAAGGACTCCAGGAAAATGGCGTTGAAGCGGGCCTCATGGAGCTGCGCTACCAGGGCCGTAATCCCTTCCCGGGTGGTGGGGATACTCTTCACGTCCACCCATACCCCCAGGGTCTGGGGAAAAGCCGTGTTTCCCAAGGAAAGGAAGAGGAGCACGGCAAACAGGAAAACCGCCGGAAAACGTTTCCAAGACAATGGATTCGCCCCCCTTTATTCTCTGGATTTGAGAAGCATTACCAGGATGATTCCCAGGACGCTGGCGCATCCGGAGAGGAAAAAGCTCAGGGTATGTGCTCCGGTAAGGTCTCGGATTAATCCTCCGAGAAGCGGCCCGATCACCCCACCCACCCCCCAGGCGGTGAAGAGAATGCCGTAATTGAGGCCCAGGTTCTTAAGTCCGAAATAGTCGGCGCAGATGGCCGGAAAGAGGGCCAGCATCCCTCCGAAGGTGAACCCCACCCCGGACTTGGCTATCAAAAGAAGCACCGGGTGGGTCATTTGCTCGAAGAGGAAGAAGATCACCGCCTGGATGGCAAAGGCGAGCCACAGTGACTTCCTTCGCCCCAGACGGTCGGAGACGAACCCCCAGCTCAGGCGTCCGGAAAAATTGGCCACCGCATAGAGCATCACCGAAAGGAATCCCTGTTCCAGGCCGGCGATCTCCTGAGCGATCTTGGACATCTGGCCGATCACCAGAAGCCCGGAGAAGGTTCCCAGGAAAAAGACGAGCCACAAAAGGCGAAAGTGGCGGCTGCGAACCATCTCGGCGACGGTGTAATCCCGGCCGGAAGGAGCGATGATACGCTTTCCAAAGGGAAGAACGACGGGCGTGGCATGCGGAGGGGGGTTGGTGACGAAAAAGGAGAGCGCCAGGAGTGCTCCGGTGAAGAGGAGGCTAAAAATGAGAAACGTCCCAGTCAGTTCGTAGCGGTTTAAGAGGAAATGGGAGAGAGGGGCGATGTAAATGGGTGCCAGTCCGTAACCGCTTACCACCAGGCCGGAGACGAATCCCCGGTGCTGGGGATGAAACCATTTGACCGCTGCCGGAGTGGGGGCGGCGTATCCAAAGCCCATGGCCAGGCCGAAAAATATCCCGAAGAACACGGTTAACCCCGGAAGGCTGAGAAAACGGGAAGCCAGAAAGAATCCCGAACCAGCCAGGATTCCTGAAAGCCACAGGGGAAGACGCGGACCTTTACGGTCCTGAATACGTCCTCCCGGAGTCATGGAAAGGGCAAAAAGGATCGAAGCTACCATGTAAGGAATCTGAGTCTGGGTGGCGCTCCACCCCAGGCGATCGACCAGGGTTGAAGCAATCACTCCCCAGGAGTAGAGAAAACCCAAGGTGAGGTTCACCCCAAGTCCTGCAAAAACTACGGTCCAGGCTTTTCGGTTCTCCGTCATGGATTTTCCTCCCGTGCGACCTTTTTGGGTTTGAAGGCGGCAAGGACTCCTCCGGTAGCGACGATGGCCAGGCCGATGTTAAAGAAGAAAATGCCCGAATAACTTCCGGTTATTTCCCGCAGAAAGCTGGAGAAAAAAGTTCCCAGCAGGGCAGCAACACCGTAGGCGGTGAAGAGCAGTCCGTAATTCTGGGCGTAGGATTCAACCCCAAAAAATTTCAGAGTAGCAGAAGGAGCGATGGAAAGCCAGGCCCCCAGGTTCATCCACAAAAGAGAAAAACCGACAAAGTAGGCCACGGGATTCTGGGGGGCACTCAGAAACAGGAGAGCGCCCAGAAGGATCAGGCCATAGGAAGTGAGCGCCGCGCGGACGAAACCCCATCGGTCCACCAGGTGTCCGAAGAGCGGTCTACCGAGGCCGTTAAAGAGCGCAAAGAGTGACACCGAAAAAGCGGCCGTAGCATAGGAAAGCTGCACCATTTCCTGGGCTACCGAAGCGGTGATACCGATGGTGGTGAGTCCCACAAATGTGCCGCAAAAGAATGCAAACCACAGTAGCCAGAATTCCTTGTGCCTGGCAGTTTTCCGCGGTGAGGAAGAAGTGGTGGTCTGGGGGATGGAGGCATCCTTGGGAAAGCGCTGCAGGAGGGATAGGCCTGTGGTGATGGCCAGGAAGAGGATTCCCATCACCCGGAGGGCAAAGAATGGTCCGGAGAGTTCCACCAGTTTGCGGACCAGAGGAGCGGTTACCAGAGGGGAGAGCCCGAATCCCACCACCGTGGTTCCCACCGCCAGACCGGGGTTTTCCCGGTACCAGCGAGCCGATACCGCCAGGGGCACTCCGTAGGCAATGCCTACTCCAATGCCTCCCAGAATTCCATAGAAGACCACCAGGGAGGGAAAGGAACGGAAGGTACCGGCCAGGATCCAGCCCAGCCCCATCACACTTCCTCCGGTCAGAGCGATCCATTGAGGCGGCCACTTTCCGATGAACCGCCCGGCAAAGGGCATGAGGAGGGCATAGAAGAAGAGTGCCAGCATGTACGGTAAGCCGCTCTGAACCGCACCGATCTCCAGGGTCTTTTCTAAGGGACCTCGAAAGACACTATAGGAATATACCGTCCCCAGACAGAGAAGCAGGGCAATTCCGGAAAGGAGAGGAACAGCCTTTCTCACCGGCGTCCCTCCCGGAAAGCCCGTAAATTCCCTTCCAGGTTTTTCCCCTGGAAAGCCCTGGTGATGGCTCGTTCCCAGAGTTCTTCTTCGGAAACGGGGAATATTTTACTGAAGGCTCCCAGGAGCACCACGTTGGTAAGGCGGATATCTTGTAGGTGGAGACTGATTTCTGTTGCCGGAACGGTGATAACCTGGAAACCGGCTTTTTCGAGCAGAGCAGGGATGTTCTGAGGATACTGGGTAGCGTTCGTACCGGGGGGACGCAGGCAAAAGGTGTTCAGTAAAATAGTTCCCCCAAGTTTGAGGTAAGGAAGGTAGCGCAATGCTTCCATTTCCTCAAAGGCGAGCATAAAGTCAGCTTCTCCTCGGGCTAAAAGCGGTGAGTAAACTTCTTCTCCGTAGCGCAGGTGGGTCACCACACTCCCTCCCCGTTGCGCCATCCCGTGGACTTCAGACTGGTAAACCAGGAGTCCTTTTTCAAGAATCACCTCGGCGATGATTTCACTGGCCTTGAGAATTCCCATACCACCCACGCCACAGAGTACCATGCTTCCTTTCACGGTGTCTTCACCTCCTCGATAGCCTGGAAGGGACATATGGTAGCGCAGACCCGGCATCCCGCACAGCGTTCCGGTGCGATGCGGATGGTATCACCCTTTTCGATGGCCGGACAACCGATACTGGCGCACAGACCGCACAGAAGACAGAACATATCTTTGACCACCATGGGATGGCTTTTCTCCCTCTTCTTGAGTTGACAGGGGGCTTCTACTATGATGAGGCTGGGGTGAGAATCTCGGAAGGCTTCTCGTAAAATATATCGGATTTTGTCAAGGTGATACGCATTAATTTTCTCCACCCGGGGAATACCAATGGCTTTCCCCAGGGCCACAAAGTCAAGGCGCACGGTTTCTTCTCCGGAAAGCGTCCGTCCGGTGGCCGGATGGTCCTGCCCACCGGTCATGGCGGTGGTGCCGTTATCCAGGATGAGCACCACAATGGGGGTCTTGTTGTACACCGCATCGATAAGAGGAGGAATTCCGGCATGAATGAACGTGGAGTCACCGAGCACCGCCACCACCGGAAGCTCCGGATGGGCGAGCTTCATCCCTTCAGCCATGGAAATTGAAGCTCCCATGCACAGACAGGTATCCATGGCGGAGAGCGGGGGTAAGGTTCCCAGAGTGTAACAGCCAATATCACCACAGACGGTGGCTTTCAAGTCCTTAAGCACCTTGAAAACCCCCCGATGGGGGCACCCGGCACAGAGGACCGGTGGTCGGGGAAGGAGGTATTCATTCATCTCCAGATATTCCCGTTTTTTTTCGGGGAACAGAGATTCGATGATCACGTCAGGGGTGATTTCTCCGATGCCCGGAAATACTTCTCTTCCCTGGACCGGTATTCCCAGAGCTTTGAGCTCCCTTTCCCAGATGGGATCGAGCTCTTCGAGGACCAGCACTCGCTCCACTTCTTGAGCGAAAGCCCGGATTTTTTCCCCCGGAAGAGGATATCCCACTCCCAATTTGAAAATTGAGACCGAGGGCGCTACTTCTTTCAGGTAATTATAGAGCACCCCTCCGGTGATGACCCCTAAGGATCGATCTCGCAGTTCCACCCGGTTTAAAGGAGTTTCCTCGACCCACCTTTTGAGCTTTCCGAGCCGCTCTTCCAGGACTTTTCGTCGCTCTCGCGCAAAGGCAGGAATCATCACCAGTTTGGGGGCACACTTCTTATAGGCTTTCACCGGTACCGTTTCCCGGTTTCCGATTTCCGCCACTCCCCGACTGTGAGAAACCCGGGTGGTGGAACGGACTAAAACCGGAGTATCGAACTCTTCCGAAAGGGTAAAAGCCAGGCGCATAAACTCCAGGGCTTCGCGACTATCGGCAGGCTCTAAGCAGGGAACCTTGGCAAACAACGCGTAATTTCGGGAATCCTGCTCGTTTTGTGAAGAGTGCATCCCTGGATCGTCAGCTACAATACACACGAACCCGGCGTTCACCCCGGTGTAGGCTAAAGTCATCAGAGCGTCACTGGCCACATTCAGTCCCACATGTTTCATGGTAGCCAGTCCCCGCTTCCCACCCACCGCCGCTCCGGCGGCCACTTCCAAAGCCACCTTCTCGTTGGGACACCAGCGGGAGTGAACTTCAGGGTAGTGGCTCAAGAATTCCAGGATTTCGGTGCTGGGCGTTCCCGGGTATCCAGCAGCCACCTCCACCCCTCCCTCATAGGCACCTCGGGCGAAGGCTTCGTTACCGAGCATAACTTTTTTCCTGGTCTCTTCTTTTTCCAAGGAAGGAACCTCCTGCAGGTTTTTTCTGGATTGTAAGGGAAAAGGTTACAGAAAGTCAAATTCTTCCCCGAACCGCACAAGGCAGATTCCGTTCAAAATAACTCCAGAGGACTTCTCTGTGTCTCCTGGGCTTTGATTCCTGGGGATTTGGGACCGAATTATGGTCAGAAAATAAGGTAATTCCTGTTATGTGGAAAGTCCGGAGAGCTTGACTCAACGTATTCTTTGGTATATAAGGTAATCATTGGTTCATTTTTTCCGAAAATCTATTCTGGGGAGGGATTTTGATGAAGAAAGTTTGGTGGTTAACGGTTCTCGTTTGTCTTGGGTTTTTTACCTTCCAGTTTCAGGTCTGGGCACAGGATGTTGTTCTGATGCACGACAAGGGGGGAGCACCTGATTGGCAGACACCGTTTACCGAGATGGCTAAGGTTTGTGCCGAAGAACTGGGAATCACGTTTACCCCTACGCCTTTTCCCACCACCGATGTGTTCATGTCTTCGGTGAGGACTGCTCTGCCTACCGGTAAGGCACCGGAACTTTTTACCTGGTGGTCGGATTTTCGGATGAAGCCACTGGTGGACACGGGTCTTGTGGAGGACGTCACTGCGTTATGGGAGAAACATCAGGATGAGTATGATCCTGCCTTCCGCGATGCATTTGAATTTGATGGAAAGGTTTACGGGGTACCGACCAACCTCGCTTACTGGGTGGTTTATTACAGTATTCCGGTATTCAAGAAATTCGGACTGGAGGAGCCCAAAACCTGGGAAGATTTCATCAAGATTTGCGACGTTCTGAAAGCGAACGATGTGATTCCTCTGGGTATCACGGTGCAGGGAAGGTGGCCCACCTTCATTTATTTTGAGGATCTCATGATCAGAACCAATCCCGATTTCTACGTGGATCTCATGGTGGGGAAGGCCAAGTACACCGATGAGCCGGCCAAAAAGGTCTTCACCCTGTGGAAAGAGATGCTCGATAAGGGGTACTTTTCTGACCCTGCTACGGACATCTTTGCGGACTATCCACGTCTCATGGCCCAGGGGAAAGCGGGTATGATTCTCATCGGTAACTGGTATGAAGGTCAGTTGATCCAGATGGGGCTCAAGGTAGGGGAAGATGTCGGTGCTTTTATTCTTCCGCCCGTCGATCCTCAGGTGGGTAAGGTGATCATCTATGAAGCAGCACCCATGCTCCTCAGTAAAAATGCCCCGGGTAAGGAAAAGGCTCTGCAAATTGCGGACTGGTGGATGAGTCCTGAGACACAGTATAAGTGGTGTAAACTCATGGGATTTGTTCCTTCCAATAAGAAGACCTCCACCGACTTCCTCTCCGTTCCCATGCAAAACGTGGTGAAACAAGTTGCTCAGGAAAATTACCGCCTGATCAACCGTTTCTGGGAGGCAACACCGACCGATATCTGTGAGGAAGCGGTCGATAAATTTGCGGAATTTATCCTGAATCCGGGTAAGATGGATCAGATACTGGAGGATCTCCAGAAAGTCGCTGACACCTACTGGAGTTCTCATTGAAAAAGGGGGCAACCTGCCCCTTTTTCAATTTCGGGAGGGTTTATCGGTGGTCGGTGAGAAGGTGAGTGCGTACCTCTTCATTGTTCCTGCCCTGGCGATGGTGGTTATTTTTCTTTTGATTCCCGCCGGGTACACGGTAATTGTGAGTTTCACCAAATGGGATGGTCTGGGGGTTCCCAGGTTTATTGGTTTGGGAAATTATCTCCAGTTCATCCGAGATCATGTTTTTCTCGTCTCGCTCAGAAACACCGTTATCTGGGTGGTTTTTACTCTGGCATTTTCCGTTTTGCTGGGGTTACTGGTGGCCTATTTCGTGAACCGTATTCGTTTTGCCAATTTCTTTAAGTCCCTTTTCTATATTCCCCTCACCATCTCGGCGGTTACCACCGGCCTCATCTGGTTGTGGATGTACTCTCCGGATCTTGGAGTGGTGAACACTTTCTTGCGCCTGCTCGGCTTTCCGGGGCGTTCCTGGTTGTCGGAAGTGCCTCTCAATACCTATGCCATGATCTGGGCCTGGACCTGGAAAACGGTGGGGATGAATATGGTGATTTTTCTTATCGGACTGCAGACCATTCCCACCGAACCGGTGGAAGCCTGTAAGATCGATGGGGCTACCGAATGGCAGACTTTCCGTTACGTGGTTTTCCCCATGCTGCGCACCATTACCACGGTGGTTGTGGCCATGAGCTTAATCAATTCGTTCAATATTTTTGATATCATCTATGTGATGACTGACGGTGGACCCTATCGTTCCTCTGAAACTCTGGCCGTGTCCATGTTCCGGGAATCGTTCGTCCTGTTCCACATGGGTTATGGTGCCGCCATTGCCATTTTTCTGTCGGCGGTGGTACTTTTTGTTTCCTGGATATACGTCCGTGAAGTTACCAGACGTGAGGTTCATTACTGAGGGGTAAGACCATGAAAACCAGAAATGTCATCGTCTATACGGTTATGATCGTGCTTGGGTTTTTGTGGATTCTTCCCATCTGGCCTACGGTGCTTCTGGCATTCAAGAGTAACGCCGAATTCGGTGTGCAGAAGTTCTGGCAATTACCTTCCCAGAATTTCTTTGGCTCCAACCTGATCAAAGCCTGGAACCAGGCGAAGCTGGGGAGGTATTTCATGAACAGTCTACTCTACGGCCTTATCGGGGCCTGGGGGGCCATTTTTATTTCTTCCCTGGCTTCGTTTAGCATTGCCCGGCTCAAGATCAGGGGTTCCTTTGGGTGGTTCTTCATCATTTGGAGCGGTACCATCTTTCCCTTTCAGATATACCTCATCCCTCTTTTCAAGATGTATATCTCCACGGGGTTTTATGATACCTTTTTGGGCATGACGCTCTTTTACATCGCCATTTGTATTCCCTTCTGTACGTTCATTTTCCGGAATTATTTCCTGACCTTACCGGGAGAAGTTCTGGAGGCGGCAAAACTCGATGGTTGTTCGAACTTCAGGGCTTACTGGAAGATATATCTGCCGCTTTCCAAATCGGCCATCGCGGTTCTCTTCCTCTTTCAGTTTACCTGGATATGGAACGACCTCATGTTTGGAATGGTGCTTACGCGCTCGGCCAACGTGCGACCGATTATGGTAGGTCTTGCACAGCTCCAGGGTTTTCGGGCAGGGTCAGGAACCGATATTCCCAGCCTGATGGCGGGAGCGCTGGCGGCTTCGGTACCTACCATTCTCCTTTTTGTATTCTTGCAGCGATACTTCATCGAAGGAATGCGTCTCACCACGGCTGGAGAGTGATGGTCAACGTGGTCCTGCGTCTACGGGAAGGATAGCTCTGGCTTACCGGGTCTCTTCTTCGGTGAACACCACGACCTCTTCGGAGGTTTCTGCGCTGCGCTGGGTTACTTCGATGCCTTCTTCCTGGGAGAGGTCGATTTCTTCAGGGGTGAACGTCATCACTTCCTCGCTACTTCCGGTTTCGATTTCCTCTTCGGTGAAAGTCATTACCTCTTCACCCGTTTCCTCTTCGGTGAAAACCATTACTTCCTCTTCGCTTTCGGCTGCCACCTCTTCTTCGGTGAAGGTCATGGTCTCCTCATGGTCGGTAGCTGCAGCCTCTTCCTCTTCGCCGAGGAGAGCTTCCTCTGCAGCCAGTTCCTCAGTAATGAAAATGTCCTGCACCTGATCGAAATTGGCAATCCTCTTTCCGAAGAAACGATGCTTCGGGGAACGGGAGCGGTAGAGGGAATAGGTAATAATGAGGTCATCGAAGCATCGCACCGTGGCGAAACCCAGTCCCACACCCCGGTAACCGTCTTGGAGAGAGTTGGCCGTGAAGTGCATAAAAAGCGAACGGTAGTGTTTGGCGTACTTTTTCCTGCGGCAGGTGTCCTCGTAATGGGTGAGGGGGTCCTGATACTCCAGGGGGTAGAAGTTAAACCGATCTTTCAGCTCTTCGCCGGGAAGCTCTTCGATGGTTAGAAAGCGTCCCTGTCGATTGATAATCCTCTGGACATCGCTGGAGCGCATAAGACCCAGCTGGAAATATTCCGAAGAATCGGGGGTCCCTGGAAGAAGGACCTGCTCTTCACAGAATACCCAGTGACTCCAGCTTTCCTGCCAGTATTTGATATGTTTTCCGAACTCCGGCAGGTACGTATCACAGCGATAACCTTCCTCGTTGTGGAAATCCCTCCGCCAGGCCAGAGCCCGGATCTGGACGAGACGGGCTCCGCTCAATCCTTTTCCGCCCAGGCTCTGCACTTTTTGTTGGATTCGTCCGAAATACACTTTTTTGGGCACTTCCTTGAGGGTTACCCAGAGCCACTCTTCCGCGCCATCCTTTTGGGCTTGAAGCGTGAAATGCCAGTATATCGCTCCTTCAGTCTTGAAGTTCGTAATGAGGCATGCCGAAACCGTCAGGAAAAGAACGATCGCCCATCGCATAATTCTCTCTCCCTTCGTCGTTTCGGGGAAGGCATCGCTGGTTTGCCGGTGGCCAAATAAGAGCACCAAATCCCCCCAACGTGGGAAACGGTTATGGTGGGAATTTTATTCCGTCGATGAGCACCGGGAGCGGATAGAAATTTTTTTTAAAATTTTTCTTTTACCCCCCTAAAGTTTTTCTTTTTCCGGTCGATAATTATGGATAGGAAATGAAAGGGTAAACTCTCCGAAAGGGGAGGGCACAAAGCCACGGACCTAAAGCGAAAGCCATGGTGGCCGGGCTGCCAAGTTCCTTATTTTTTTGGACTTGCAGAAAACGCCCCTCCCCCGCTCGGGAAAAAGGGGGTCCTACCATGAAGAAGTGGTACACTCTGATGTTCGTAGTAGTATCGGTGGTCGTGCTCCTGGCAGGTTGTGCGCCGCAACTGGGGGTGTTACCTTCGAGCTCCGACTCCGAAGCGCCTTCCCGCTTTGTAGAGAATTCCGGTTCTCGCATTCTCCTCGATGTTCCTTTTTTGCCCCAGGTTCCCCCTGGAGACTGGAGTAATACCCGTAACTGTGGGGTCGCTTCCGCGGTGATGATCAAAGCCTACTACCATGGTACCACCCCTACGCCTCAGGATATCATCGCTGCCGATGAATGGTTGCATGCCCGGTTTGGCCTTCCCATCAACGGGTATAATGGCGATTTTACCAATGTTTTCTATATTCGCTCCTTTTTAGAATCTCAGGGAGTCCCTACGCGAATCGGGATGGGTAATATGGAGCTTCTGCGGTCGCTTTTGCGGGAAGGGAAACCGGTTCTCGTAGCGGTGTTTTCCAGCATGAGCTTGAGTGGGGCCAAGCATGCCATGCTGGTGGTGGGTATACGGGAAGATGCCGTTGTGGTCCATGATCCGGGAAAGGTGAACGGTGCCAATAATACCTACCCCCTCTCCCAGTTCCTGAGTTGCTGGCAAGCCCAGAACAACTGGTACGTCACCATTGACTGAGGAAAATAGTCCTTTTGGCGTTTCCGATTAGGAAATTTTTCCTATAGCTTCCCGACTTTCCCCATGGTACACTACTGAAAAATACGTGTCCATGGTGGAAGACATTGCTGAAGAAAATTCTGGGGTTTTTCCTTTTGGTGCTTCTTTCGGGATGTGTGCCGTTTTCCGTGGAGGGGCGTCTCAACGAAACGGTGCTTCGGGGAAGAATCCTTCTTCCGGCTCCGTATTTTGGGGATTTCTGCACGGATACCGGAGAAAGCGAGGGGTATCCCTTACCCTTTGCTCGGGTGATGGTGAGAACTGATAATGGGGATGAGTACGAAACCCTTTCCGACTGTTCTGGGAGATACGAAATTCGAGGAGTTACCGAAAGAAGCGGCATCATCTATGCGAAACGAGGTGCAATGGTGCTTGCCAAAGGTTTTTCTTCCCTTAAGTCCGGTGAAATCAATGAGGTTGGTGTGGTCGATGGGTATACTACTGCCCAGGTAGCGATTTTCGAAGCGGTCCTGAGGCTTTACCCCCAGTCGGTTTATTACCGTGACATTCCCAATTTTACCCCCAGCAAAGTCCTGGTAACGCTGGTCGAAGAGGCACTGACCGGGGGTCGGAATCCACTGGAGGACCCGGCGGTTCTCGGGGAAGCCCATCGTTTGATCGACGTCTGGTTCGGTGACTGAGGCCATAAAAAGAGTTGACAGCGGACCTTTTTGCGGGTATTCTAATGCAGGGTTCGGTATGAGAAAGAAGAAGACTTGGATTACTTTTAGAGGCCAGAAAGTCCATCTTTCCCGGTAGGGGAAGGTGGACTTTTTTGTTGGGCCTTTAAGGGGGTTAGTGGTTTGGAGAGATGGAAGCATACCCACCTCTTGGGGATCAGGCATCTTGCCAGAGAAGATATTGAGTATCTCCTGGAGAAAGCCGGTGCCTTTCGGGATTTTCTGGAATGTTCTCCCCGTTTCCGTGAGGATTTAAGGGGGTATCTCCTTGTTAACCTCTTCTTTGAGCCCAGCACCCGTACCCGGACTTCTTTTGAAATTGCCGGGAAACTCCTGGGAATGCAGGTCACCAACGTGGATCTCGAAGTGAGCAGTCTCCGGAAGGGAGAAAGTTTCAGGGATACCATCCGGACTCTGGGAAGGCTCAAGCCCGATGTGCTCGTTATCCGTCACGCCCAGAGTGGGGCGCCCGAGTACCTCGCCCAGTTTGCTCCCTTTCATATCATTAACGCCGGGGATGGGCTTCGAGAACACCCTACCCAGGCACTCCTTGACCTTCTGGCTCTGCGCCGGCGATTTCGCCGTCTCGAGGGGCTGAAAGTGGCCATTATCGGTGATGTCCTGCACAGCCGGGTGGCGAGGTCTCTGACCATGGGTCTTCAGAAACTCGGAAACCGGGTCATCGTTTCGGGACCCCCGACCCTGGTTCCGCAGGAAGTGGAAGTGCTGGGGGCAGAAAGGGTGTTTCCGCTTGAAAAAGCACTGCAGGATGTGGACGTGGTGTACCTTTTACGGATTCAGCGAGAGCGCCAGGAGGCGGGGTATTTTCCGAGTTTACGGGAATACGCCGCCTTTTTTGGGCTGAATACGGTGTTCTGGGAACAAATCAGAAACCGGGCGGTCATCATGCACCCCGGGCCGGTCAACCGGGGGGTGGAAGTTGCCTATGACCTGGTGGAAGGGGAACGCTCGCTTGTCGAAGAGCAGGTAACCTGTGGTCTGGCGGTGCGCATGGCAGTTCTAGAGACTTTAATTCGCGAGGGAGAAAAACCATGGTGCGGCGAATCCTGATCAAGCGAGGAACTCTGGTTTTACCCCATAAGCGAGTCCTTGCCGATGCCGATGTCCTCATCGAGGATGGGGTTATTACCCGGATTGGGAAAGGGATTCAGGACCCCCAGGCTTACCTCATTGATGCCTCTTCGTTGCTTGTAGGGCCGGGCTTTGTGAATCTCCATGTCCATTTCCGGGAGCCGGGTGAAGAAAAGAAGGAGGACCTTCTCTCCGGAAGCAGGGCGGCGGCCAGGGGCGGCTTCACTTCGGTGGTCTGCATGCCCAATACCAGACCCCCCATCGATACTCCCCTGGTGGCTCGTTTTATCGGTTACCGGAGCCGGGAGATCGGATTGGTGAACGTCTTTCCCTGTGGAGCCATCACCGTAGGTTGTGACGGGAAAGCCCTCACCGATTTTGGGTTGTTGAAGAAAGCAGGGGTGGTGGCCTTAAGCGATGACGGGAAGGGCGTACAGAACGCTCGTCTTCTCTATCTGGCCTTCCAGTATGCCCGCTATTTTGATCTCCCTTTTCTCCTCCATGAGGAGGAGGAAGAGCTCGCCGGTGGCGGATGCATGCGCCAGGGAGAGACGGCTTTTCTTCTGGGGTATAAGGGGATACCGGAAGTGGCCGAAGAGGCCATCATGGCGCGGGATCTGGTTCTGGCCCTTGGCACTGGAGCTCGAGTACACGTTACCCATCTCTCCACCGCTTTCGGTGTGGAACTCCTTCGCTACTTCCGGAAACGGACCGCGGTGAGTGCCGACGTCACCCCCCATCATCTGCTCCTTACCGATCAGGATGTAACCCGGCTGGGAAACCTGGCCAAGGTGAACCCACCTCTGCGGACGAAAAGGGATATCGAAGCGTTAAAAGAGGGAATCCGGGAGGGGGTCATCGAAATCCTGGCTTCTGATCATGCTCCCCATACCGCGGAGGACAAGGAGGGGAATTTTCCGGAGGTAGCCTTCGGGATTTCCAATCTGGAGATTGCCGTACCTCTGTATGTGAAGGCGCTTCTTGAAGAAGGGGTCATCGATTGGGTGGACCTGTGGAGTAAGCTCAGCTATAACCCGGCCCAGGTACTGGGGCTTGAGGGGCGAGGGACACTCGAAGAGGGAAAGATTGCCGATGTGACCATTGTGGACCCGGATACTGAGTGGGAAGTGGTGGTGGAGCAATTCGAATCCCGGGGAAAGAACTGTCCCTTCCAGGGGTGGTCTCTGCGAGGATGGCCGGTTTATACCATCGTGGGTGGTAAAGTGGTCATGCGGGAAAGGAGCATTGTGGATGGTGAACTTTGCTGATCGGGTGGCAGAAAAGATCGAGTCAACCGGGCCTCTGGTGGTGGGTCTAGACCCGCATTTTTCGCTGTTACCTCCTTTCCTTTTGCGGAAGTGGTTTGATGAGGAGCGGACTCTGGAGGCACTTTCCCTCTGCGTGCGGGATTTTAACCTGACTCTTCTGGAAATCCTGGCGGGCGAAGTGGGTTTTGTGAAAATCCAGGTGGCTTTCTATGAAGCTCTGGGGGTATCGGGAATGATGGTCCTCAAGGAGACCATCGATAAGGCTCAGGCGGGCGGTTTTCTGGTGATTCTGGACGGGAAACGTAACGATATTTCAAGTAGCGCCGAAGCCTACGCCCGGGGGTATCTTTCGGAAATCGAGGTAGCGGGGGAGGTGCTCCCCTCTTTCTGGAACGTCGATGCGCTGACTGTGAATCCGTATCTGGGAGAGGATGGTCTGCGGCCCTTTGTGCAGGAAGCTATCAAACACGGGAAGGGTATTTTCGTCCTGGCTCGAACCACCAATCCCTCGGCGGCGTTCCTGCAGGATGAAGGAAGGGAAGAGAAGGTATTCGTGAAAGTGGCGCAGCTTGCCTGGAATATGGGGCAGAATTCTCTGGGGGAAAGCGGACGGAGTTCGGTGGGGATTGTGGTGGGAGCTACCTATCCGGAGGATATGCGGTTTTTGAGGGAACGTTTTCCGGGATTACTCTTCCTCATCCCCGGGGTGGGAACGCAGGGAGGAGACCTGGAGGCTCTCCAAACCAGTTTTGGGGCGGATGGGAAAGGTGCCCTGGTGAACGTCTCCCGGGATATCATCTTTGCCTTTCGGGAGGGACCGGACCGGGATGGTTTCCGGTTTGCCCAGGAAGCCAGGGACCGGGCCAGATTTTACCAGCAGAAATTCTGGGGGCTTCTCAGGCGATGAGATCCCGGATTCGGCACAAAAAGTTCCTGGGGGAGACGCTCTGTCTTCTGGAAATCGAAGCCCCTTCCATAGTTTCTTCGGCTTGCCCCGGCCAGTTCGTGATGGTGAAAGTGGGAGAGGACTTGGATCCTTTCCTGCGGCGCCCCTTAGGAATTATGGAGGTAAGCGGCGATACCTTTACGCTTCTTTTTGAAGTGGTGGGGCGGGGAACCCGGGCGCTTTCGCAGAAAAACGTCGGGGAAGAAATCGATATCCTCGGTCCCCTGGGAAGAGGGTTTACGCTCTCGCCTTCCTTGGGGATCCTGGTAGCCGGGGGGAGGGGGATGGTGCCCCTGTACTTTCTGGCCTCGGTATTCCAGAAAACCGGTGTTCCTTTCGTTTTCTTTCTGGGTGTCAAAAGGAGAGAGGAACTGGTTCTCCTCGAATATGCCGGGAAGTTCTCTTCCGTTTTCTGGAGCTGCGAAGAAAGCGCTCCGGGAGGGTTCTGCGGTGATGTGGTGCGTTTGCTCGGCGAGTATCTGACTTCGGCCTCTGTGCCTACGGGGACTCGGGTGTACGCCTGTGGTCCGGAGGGAATGTTACGGGCCCTGCGGAACCTGGAATTGCTCCGAGGTCTACCGGTAGAGGTGTCGCTGGAGTCTTTGATGGGCTGTGGTTTTGGGGTATGTTTGAGTTGCGGGGTAGAAAAGGAGAACGAATTAGGATATCATCATGTCTGTAAGGACGGACCGGTTTTTTTGCTCTCGGAGGTGAAGCTTTGAATCTCGGCGTTACGCTGGGGAGGTTGGCGCTGTCCAATCCGGTGATTCTCGCTTCCGGTACCTGTGGGTACGGACGGGAATTGAGCCCCTTTCTGGACCTCAATCGGGTAGGTGCGTTGACGGTAAAGAGTTTGAGCGTTGCCTCCTGGCCGGGAAATCCACCCCCCCGGATCCGGGAGACCTACGCCGGGATGATGAATTCCATCGGCCTGGAAAACAAAGGTGTGGACCGGTTTCTGGAGGAGGACCTCCCCTTTCTGCAGGGGTTAAAGACCAGGGTTCTGGTGGGCATCTGGGGAAAAACGGTCCAGGAATATGTGGCGGTGGCACGAAAGCTGGAGGGTGCTTCCCGGATCGACGCTCTGGAGATGAACGTTTCCTGCCCCAACGTGGAAAAGGGGGGAGCAACGTTTCTGGAGGACGAAGATATTCTACGGCGTCTCGTGGCCGAGGTGCGCTCGGTGACCGGGAAATTCCTCATCGTGAAGTTGGGTCCCCAGGTGAACAACTGGCAAAGGGTAGCATCGGTCCTGGAAGAAGAAGGGGTGGAGGCGGTGAGTCTCACCAATTCCTTTCCGGCGCTGGCCGTGGACGTGGAGAAGATGGATTTCGTTTTCCGTCTCCGGTTTGCCGGTCTCTCCGGTCCGGCGATTAAACCTCTGGCCCTCCGCATGGTGTACGAGTTTTTACAGGTGACGCGTCTTCCAGTCATCGGTATGGGAGGTATCGTTACGGCTTCGGATGCCCTGGAGTTCTTGCTTTTGGGGGCTCGGGCCGTGGGTCTGGGGAGCTGTAATCTGGTGGATCCGGCTTCGGCTTTACGGGTGCTTGCAGGCCTTGAGGAATATTTGACAAAGAAGCACATTGATGACATAAATAGTATTATTGGAAAGGTGAGGTAGAAAATATGGAAAGGGAAGAAATTCTGGAGCTTTTTCGCAAAACAGGAGCCTTTCTGGAAGGGCATTTCCTTTTAACTTCGGGCCTCCACAGTCCTTATTACGTAGAGAAATTCCGGTTTCTCCAGTTCCCGGAATATGTGGAGATTCTCGCTCGAGAGATGGTGGCCAAATTCGAGGGGGAAAAGGTGGATGTGGTGGTTGGTCCGGCAGTGGGGGGAATTGTCCTGGCGTATGAGGTGGCCCGGCAGTTACGGGTCCGGATGGCTTTTACCGAAAGAGAGGAAGGAAAGATGGTCTTTCGCCGGGATTTTGCTTTTGGAGAAGGTGAGCGGGTGCTCATCGTGGAGGACGTGGTGACCACCGGTGGTTCTCTGCAGGAGGTGGTCAGAGCCGTAGAGGAGAAGGGAGCTTCAATCGTGGGGATTACCGCTCTGGTGGATCGGAGTGGCGGGAAGGCCCAGTTCAGCTACCCCTTTCGACCGCTTCTTGAGCTGGACATAGCCACCTATGCTCCGGAAGAATGTCCTCTGTGTCGGGAAAAAATTGCTTTACAGAAACGGGGGAGCCGTCATCTCCGGTAGGGATCGTCGTGCCTGATTGGAAAACCTTGCTCGATAGCGAGTTTGACCTTTTTGAGCCCATCAACCTGGCTCAGAATCTGGTGCGGATTGAGAGTGTTTCCGGGGGGCAGGGTGAGAATCGGATTGCCCAGTTCATCGCCAACTATTTCATCGACCACCAGATTCCGGTGGAGTGGCAGGAAGTGGAACCTCACCGCGCTAATCTAATTGCCGAAGTTCGGGGGGCTCTGGGAGAGGGGCCGTGCCTTCTTTTGAACGGGCACATGGATACCGTTCCCATCGGGAGCGGATGGAAATATCCTCCTCTGGGTGGGGAGATCGTCAATAATCGTCTCTATGGGCGCGGTGCCTGTGATATGAAGGGAGCCCTGGCGGCGATGATGTACACCGCCAAGCTCATTGCCCTCTTTGCACCCTATCTCTACGGCAAGCTGAAAATCCTCTTCGTGGTGGATGAGGAACAGGACAACGCCGGGATCAAAAAATGGGTGGGGCGCTATAGAGAGGAAGGGGATATGATCGACTTTGCGGTGGTGGGAGAACCGACCGGTCTCAATATCAGTCTCGGGCACCGGGGGGTAGCAGCCTACCGGGTGGAAATCAGAGGAAAGGCCTGTCACGCAGCCGTGGCGGAGCGGGGGGTGAATGCGATTTACCTGGCTTCCGAAGTCATTCGCGAAGTCGAAAAAAGGAATAAGGAACTCGAAGCAACCAAAGACCCCGATCTGGGAAGCCCGGCTTTCAGTGTGGGAAAGATTCAGGGGGGGCTCTCTCCCAACGTGGTTCCCGAAAGCTGTGCCTTTGAGGTCGATGTCCGGACCTTACCCGATTTTCCTCTGGAGCGAATCAGGATGGTTCTTGAAGCCGCCATCGAGGCGGTGCAGAAATCCAGGGGCTTCCGGTTTGACTACACCATTACCCAGTCCATTCCGTATCTTCCTCCCAGTAAGGTTTCGCGCACCCTTAAGGTGGTGGAGCTCCTTTCCCGCTCCATTGCCGAAGTTCCGGGGGAAATTCCCACTTTTTCTCCTTTTCCCGCTTCCTGTGAAGCTTCGTTTCTTCTGGAGGCAGGGATTCCGGCTTTGATTTTTGGTCCCGGAAAGATTGAAGAAGCCCATTCAGCCAACGAGTTTGTCTCGGTTACCGACGTGGTGGCGGCAGGCAGGATTTATTCCCTGCTGGCCCTGCGGGTCCTGGGTGGAGAATAGGGGGAAAGTGTGGTAAGATGAGGAACATGGGAAAGCTTTCTATTTTCTGGGGTTAAAAATGGACTATCTCGGGACTTTCCTACTGGTTCTCCTGCTCATCGCCGTTAACGCTTTTTTTGCCGCTTCTGAAATTGCCATCGTCTCGGTGCGGCGCAGCCGCTTAACCAGGGAAAAAGAGGTACCTCAGGAAAAAGCCCTGCGGTATCTTCTGGACAACCCCAGCGAGTTTTTGGCCACCATCCAGATTGGGGTTACCATGGCCGGATTCTTTGCCAGTGCCGCCGGGGCGATATCGTTTGCCCAGGAGTTGGGCCGGCGCTGGGAGGCTTCGGGGATTCCCATCCTGCGCAGTTTCGGTCAGGAACTGGCCGTAGTGCTCGTCACGGTGGTGATTTCTTTTTTGAGCCTGGTTTTAGGGGAGCTCGTGCCGAAACGAATTGCGTTGAGCCATCCGGAGCGGTTTTCGATGCTGGTGGCGCGCTTCATCTTTTTCCTCTCCCGGGCTTTGCGGCCGGTGGTACGGGTGCTTTCGGTTTCCACCGATTTCCTCTCCCGGCTTCTGGGGGCTTCCACCGAAGCGACCCCTTCGGTAACCGACGAGGAGATTCGTCTCCTCATCAGCGAGCAGCGAATTTTGCCCCTTGAGGAGAGACGACTCATCGACGAAGTCTTCGAGTTCGGGGATACCCTGGCCTATGAGGTGATGACCCCGCGCACCGATATCGTCTGTATCGAGGAAACGGCGACTCTTGAAGAAGCTCTGTCGCTTTCCATTCAGACCCATTTCTCGCGTTTACCGGTATACCGGGAGGATATCGATAACATCGTCGGCTTTGTGCACATCAAGGATATCCTGCCCCACCTGCGGGAAGGCAGACTCTCCAAACTGGTCTCGGAGGTGGTGCGTCCGATTCATTTTGTTCCGGCCACCAAGAAGGTCATTGAACTTTTGCGGGAATTACAGCAGCGGCGGATTCACATGGCCATCGTCCTTGACGAATACGGGGGGACGGCAGGACTGGTGACCATTGAGGATCTTTTGGAAGAACTGGTGGGTGAGATACGGGATGAACACGATCGGGAGACCACCCCTTATCGGCGTATCAAAGAGGGTGAATACCTGGTGAACGCTTCGGTGGCCATTGAAACCCTCAACGAGCTGCTCGGTTTGCACATCCCGGAGAGCGAGGAATTTGAAACTCTGGGGGGTCTCATCATGGAAGTGCTGGGCAAAGTTCCTGAAGAGGGAGAGGTGGTCACCATAGACGATTATGAACTCAAGGTAGAACGAATGCGGGGAAAACGAATCGTCACGGTAAGGCTTTTCATCAAAAAGAGGGAGGGAGAAGAGGATGGCGAAGTTCATCATCGCTCATGATCTGGGTACCACCGGCAACAAGGCCACGCTCTTTAATGAGGAGGGGCAGTGTCTGGCCAGCAGTTTCTTCGGATACGAAACCTATTTTCCCGATGCCCTGGCGGTGGAACAGGATGCCCTTTCCTACTGGAAGGCGGTGGTGGCGTCCACCCGGGGGTTACTGGCTAAAAGTGGGGTTGACAAAGAGGATGTAGCGGTCATCGCCTTTTCGGGTCAGATGATGGGGGCTTTACCGGTGGATGAAAAGGGGAATCCCCTGTACCGGATTCTGATCTGGGCCGACCGCCGGAGTGTGCGGGAAGTGGAATGGGTGAAGGAGCGTATCGACGAAGAGAAGATTTATACCATTACCGGTCACCGGTTGAGTGCCAACTACTCGCTGGCCAAAATTCTGTGGTTTCGAAACCGTGAAAAGGAGATTTACCGGAAGACCCATAAGTTTCTTCTGGCCAAAGACTTTGTGCTGCTACGTCTCACCGGGAAGTGGGTCACCGATTTTTCGGATGCTTCGGGAACCAACCTCTTTGACCTGGTTGGGGAAACCTGGTCGGAGGAAATTCTTTCCGCCGTGGATCTTCCTCCCGAGAAACTCCCCACCCCCTATCCCTCTACCCAGGTGGTGGGGGAATTGTGCAAGGAAGCCCAGGAAGAGCTCGGTCTTTCCAGAAAGACCCTGGTGGTGGTAGGAGGTGGTGATGGCGCCTGCGCAGCCTGCGGGGCAGGCGTGGTGCGGGAAGGGCAGGCCTACCATTACCTCGGTTCTTCCTCCTGGATTGCTCTGGCCTCTTTCCGTCCTTTTTACGATGAAGGCAAGAGAACCTTTACCTTCCATCACCTTGACCGGGGCCTTTTTATGCCTACCGGAACTATGCAATCGGCCGGTGGGTCGTACCAGTGGTGCCGGGATGCGCTGTGCGGGAGAGAGAAGGAACTGGCCGACGAACTGGAAATCAGTTCCTATGCCCTGATGGACATGGAGGCTGCAAAGGTCGAAGCGGGATGCGAGAATCTCCTTTTTCTCCCCTATCTCATGGGAGAACGGGCGCCGTGGTGGAACCCCCGGGCTCGGGGGGCGTTTGTGGGGTTAACCCCTCGCCACCGGAAACCCCATCTTATCCGGGCAGTCCTGGAGGGAGTGGCATTCAACCTCCGGATCATCTTGGACGTCTTTCGAGAGAAAGGCATTCCCATTGAGAACATCCGGCTCATCGGTGGGGGTGCCCGAGGGAATTTCTGGGCTCAAATCCTGGCCAGCGTCTTTGGGATGGAAGTGCTCCGTCCCCTTTATGTGGAAGAAGCGACCTCCCTGGGAGCGGCCATCTGCGGCGGTGTGGGGGCGGGACTCTATCCGAATCTCCAGGTGGCAGAGGAAATGGTACAGATCAAAGATCGGTTTGCGCCTTCTTTCCAGGAAATGGAGGTCTACGACCGCCTCTATCCGGTTTTCAAGGAAGCGTATTGTGCTCTGGAGGGCGTTTTTGAGAAGCTTTCCGGAGCGTGATGGCCGTTCCGGCCTGGGCTCTCAGGGTTCTACAGGCATTACCCTGGGTAACGGCGATTTCTAAAAAGCCGGAACTATCGGGGTGGACGGTGAGGGTACCTTTTTCTTCCGTCCCGTAGGTCAGGGTGTAGCGGAGAGGATATTCCCTCAGGCCGATGGTCAGCACCACTTCGCTTCCCGCTAATCCGGCTTCCTCGGCCATTGTGGCAGGGATGTTGGTTTCGAGGTTACCGAAGCGGTCAAAAAAGACGATTTCTCCCTGGATCTCCCCTTCACGGATCTGGGCCCTGGTATAGGGAAGAAGAACGATTTCCTTAAGGGGTGTGCCGAGCGCTTCCAGGGTCACGCCCCGACTGAGGTGGGCGCTCACCGGAGCAAAAATGTCTCTCCCGTGGAAAGTAAAAGAGGGATGGGGGACGTAGAAATAACGGGGGTTATTGAGCTCCACCGCCTTTTTGATGCCTTCTTCGGTGGCAATCAGGGTGAAGATGCCGTTGTCCGGTCCCACGAAAATGAAGCCGCTTTCCGTTTCTACGGCAATGGCCTTCCGCTCCGTTCCCACGCCGTAATCGACCACACTCAGGAAAATACTTCCTGGAGGAAAGTCCCGGTAAGCCCGAAAGAGCACATGCATCGCCTCCCGGACGCTATACGGTTCCACTTCATGGGTGAGGTCGATGATCTTTGCTTCAGGGTTGATTTGATGAATCACCCCCTTCACCACGCCCACGTAATAACTTTTATTCCCCCAATCGGTGAGAAGGACGATGCAGCGCATGGTCTTATCTTAGAGGGAGAAGGCCAGGATCACGGTGGCAACGAGGCTGGCGCTTCCTCCAAAGAAAAAAGGCGCGGCGGTACCCCAGGTATTCCAGAGCCATCCGGCGAGAAGCGAAGCAGGGAAGAGTCCAATTCCCAGAAGCGTCGCATGCAGACCCAGGATGGTGGCCTTTTCGGATGGAGAAGACAACTCTGCCACCAGAGCCTTGGAAACCCCTTCGGTCATACCGATGTAGAGGCCGTAGGGAATCATGGTCCAGAGGAGGAATCGGGGGAGAAAGGCGATGAGGTAGTAGGAAAGGGAATAGAGGAAAAAACCGACCACCAGAATCCCTTTTCTACCCATGGTGTCGGAAAGTTTACCGGCCGGGTAGGAGACGAGCACATAGACCACGTTGTAAAAAAGATAAAGAAGAATCACATTTTTGGGACTGAAACCCACGTCGGGTTCCGCGGCTCGCAGGAGGATGAACTGGTTGGAAGAGTTTCCCAGGGTGAAGATAAAGGTAGCCAGAAGAAATATCTTGAGTTTGCGGTCCAGGGTTTGAAAGGTTTGCAAACGGAAGGAGAAACCCGCAGGGCTTCTTTTTCCCTGTCCGGTCTCCACGGCCAGAAAGAGAACCAGCACTCCCAGAACCGCAGGAATGAGACTGAGGAGAATGATGAAGCGAAAGGTCGGTAGATACGAGGAAAGTTGCGGGGCGGCGGCAAGCTTCTCCTGAAGACGGGCCACAAAAAGATAGGTGATGAGCACTCCTAAAAGAGCGCCCAGAGTATCGAAGGTACGATGAAGGCCGAAGGCTTTCCCCTGTGCCTGAAGTGGAGCGGATTCGGCAATCATGGCATCGCGGGGAGCGGTGCGGATACCTTTTCCAAAGCGATCTGCAAATCTCCCTGTCAAGACCGTTTGCCAGCTCTGGGCAAAGTAGAAGAGAACCTTCCCCAGGCAGGAGAGGGCGTAGCCGAGGATGGTCAGCGGTTTTCTTTTACCGCTCCAGTCGGCCAGGGCTCCGGAGAAGACCTTGAGGAGGGAGGCGGTGGATTCGGCAATGCCTTCCATGGTTCCCAGGATGAGCGGTCCTCCCCCCAGAGCCCGGAGATACAGAGAAATGATGGGATAAACCATTTCCGAACTCACATCGGTGAAAAGCGATGCCAGGCCGGTGATGAGAATGTTTCTGGCGCGGTTCCTTGTCATTTTTGCCCTCCATAGCTCTTTCTGGTATTATATACGGCAAATGAGCCTTTTGAAAAGGGATGGATCACCGAAGATGACTTCCGGCGAGTACCCGGCGCGACGGGTGGCGGAACTGGGATTTTTCCTGGCTCTGGGACTTATTCTGCACTGGGTGGAAGGTTTTTTCCCTCCGCTTCTTCCCGGAGCGAAACTCGGCCTGGCGAATGTGGTACCCTTTACTTTACTCCTTTCAGGAAAGCCCAGAGAAGCCTTCTTCCTCAATCTGCTCCGGATTCTTTTGGGGAGTTTCCTGGGGGGAAACTTTCTGGGGGTAACTTTCTTTATGAGCCTGGCGGGGGGGCTGAGCGCTTTTTTGGGGATGATGCTTTTCTTGCGGGGAACCACTGCGCCTCTCTGGATCAGCGTCGGTGGGGCCCTCTGTCATAACCTGGGGCAGTGGTGGGTGGCCTTTCTTTACCTGAGAAGCTGGGGTTTACTGTGGTATCTGCCGGTTCTTTTGATCCTTTCCTTGCCGGCAGGTTTTCTGGTGGGGTATCTGGGGATGCTCCTTCGTAACCGGGAAATGGAGGTCATCTGGAAGCACTGGCGTTAGGTTTACCGTTTTTAATGCACTCGACTCTTCAAGCAATTTCCTTCCCTCTGGATACCTTTGGGGTGGTGCAAGGATGACCGTTCTTGAGAAACTTGACAAACCGCAAGGAACCCCGGGGTTTTAGACCCCGGGGGGGCATCACAGGAGTTATTCCAGAAAACCTTCACGTCCTGTTTCCTGATCTCTTCTCTACCTTCCACCTTCAGCCGCCGTACCTCTTGAGGGAAAAGGTCGAAGTAGCTGTCTTCGAGGGTAAAAGAGGGAAGAAGTTCCACGTTGACAGACCGGGCAAAAGCGGTTGAAGCAAGCTCTAAGAAAGTTTCGCCTTCTGTGGAAACGTTCCAGTTGACTCATGTTTTTGCCGGTTTGAGGTCCTTGAGGCGCGCCAGAATGCCCGTGGTCTCTGGAAGCTCTGAAAGGAGGTGGTAAGAAGCTTTTGGATTCAATATCCGACCATTCCTCGATCAATGGGGGTTTTCCATTAGGGGTAGATGACAATATTACGAAAGTAGACATGGCATCCCTCGGTCGCCCCATTGGCGTTGTGGTTGTCAGAAAAAATGTTACCCTGGTATCGCCAGGTAGTTCTTGTACCCTGGTATCGCCAGATATCCCCTATGACTACCTGTCCAGCCGGGGGACAGTTTTCCCGGGGCCAGAGGTCCCCTTGCTGATTCTTAACGTCCCCCAAGGTATGGACGTAAATTCCTCCTCCCAAGCCGGTCTCGCTGCCGGCATTCACGGTTTCGTTGTGGCAGATGGTATTCCCGTAGATCACCGGAAGGGAACCATCACCGACGAAAATTCCGCCCCCCCAGTTAGCCCGGTTATTTTCGATGAGGTTATCGATGATCTGGGGATAGGAAGAGCCGACGATGCCAATGCCACCTCCACCGAGACTAACCGTATTGTTGTGAATCCGGTTTCCGTTAATGATGGGCGAAGCGTTTTTGATGTATATGCCCCCACCGACGGTGGTGCCGTTCCCACCCTGGATGGTAAATCCTACCAGGCGGGCCTGGGAGCATCCGTCTTTAAAGGTCACCACACTACCCCCGTTTCCTTCGATGACGGTCTGGGCCACCAGAGCAGGGTCGTTGGGATCGTTATTCTGTAAGGTGAGGTTCTTTCCCCGAAAGTCGATACTCTCCCGGTAGGTACCCGGAGAAACGGCGATGACATCACCGTTTTTGGCTCCATCGATGGCCTCCTGGATGGAGGTGTGAAAGGTGTTCTGGGTCCGGTTGTGAACCGGACCGGGTACCACGAGAACCTCAAAGGTCGCCGAGGGTGACGTGCAGGATTCGTATCCGGCAGGCAATTGGGCGGTAACCGTTACAGTGTAGGCGATCCCGCTTCCGCTCGTGTAGGTATGACTGACGGTCGGTCCTTCTCGATTTCCGGTTCCGTCTCCGAAGTTCCATACAAAGGTGGTTCCTGGAGGGAGCTCTCCACCTACGTTCACCTGGAAGGTGATTTCTTGACCTGAGATGATGCTTGCCGGAGCTTGGACGGTAAGGGTAGCGGTGGGACAGAACGATGTCGGAGTAACGGTAGGGGTAGGAGTGGACGTGAGGGTAGGAGTGGACGTGAGGGTAGGAGTGGGAGTGAGGGTAGGAGTGGGAGTGAGGGTAGGAGTGGGAGTGAGGGTAGGAGGCGACCCCTGGGAACAGCCGGCCACCCAAAGAAGAAAACACCACCCGCCCAAAAGCACCAGAAAACCGAATCCCGGTTTCTTCACGGTCTTTCCCTCCTTTGATTTTTCCAGAGTGCGCGCCTCCATTCTAACACTGCCAAAAAGCAGAATCAAATCGGTATGGGGCCGTTCTCCAAATGGCGCGATAGAACACTGGAACAAAAGTAGGGGAAATGGTGCAATCTCTCCTACGGTGAAAGAATGAAGCCATGGAGAGGGTTTTCAAAAATATCCCTATATAAATTGACGCCATCCCGGCGCTAAAATACGCTTGACAAGGAGAGTTAGTTTCTATTATGGTATTATGTTAATTTGAGACGGACGATGATGGTAACGGGGGCGAAAGGAATGGAGAAGAAGCGAGAAGATGGGAAGATTAAGCTCACTCTGGAGGGGTACCGGAAGCTGGAGGAAGAGCTGCGGTATTTAAAAACGGTTCGCAGGAAAGAAGTGGCCGATAAGATCAATCACGCCCTTTCTTTCGGCGATTTGAGTGAAAATGCGGAATACGAGGAGGCCAAGAACGAACAGGCTTTTGTGGAAGGCAGGATTTTGGCCATTGAGGAAAAACTGCGCAAAGCGGAAATCGTTGCCGAGGAAGAGGATCTGGAGCGAGTTCGTCTGGGGGTGCGGGTGGTTCTGGAAAACTTGAGTCAGGGAAAACAGGTGGAATACACCATTGTGGATTCGGTGGGAGCGGATCCGGCGGCGCGGAAGATTTCTTTCGAGTCGCCGATTGCTCAGGCGCTCATGGGAAAGCGTAAAGGTGAAGAGGTAGAAATTAAGGTACCTGCCGGTGTAGTCCGTTACCGGATTGTGGATATTTTGAGTCGGGAGGAATAGGTTGCAAATGGACGATGGATCGGTGGATGTAGAAATTCAGGCGAAGCTCGAGAAACTCAAGGTTCTCAGAGATCTGGGCGTTGAGCCTTACGGGAATCGTTTTGATAGGACGCATCTTGTAGAGGACTTGCGGAAATCTCCGGAGAAGTTTGTGCAGGAGGGTATACGGGTCAAGATAGCCGGAAGGGTTATGGCTCTGCGGAAACACGGGAAAGCCATCTTTGTGGACCTCCAGGACCGCAGCGGCAAAATCCAGGTGTACGTGAAAAAAGACCTTCTTGGGGAGGAAAGTTTTGCGGTTTTCAAAGCCGTGGACGTGGGCGACTGGATCGGGGTGGAGGGGACGGTTTTTTATACCCACAGTGGTGAGTTGACGGTTCTTTGCGAAAAATTTACTTTCTTGAGCAAGTGTCTGAACGCCCTACCGGAAAAATGGCATGGGCTCAAAGAAGTGGAAGTCCGTTACCGGAAGCGATATCTGGATCTCATCATGAATCCGGAAGTCCGTTCGATTTTCCTGCTTCGTTCTCGGCTTCTTTCAGAATTGAGGCGTTTCCTGGACCGGCGAGGGTTTCTGGAGGTAGAGACTCCCATGATGCAGACCATTCCCGGAGGAGCGCTGGCCCGTCCTTTTAAGACCTTCCATAATGCTCTGGGAATGGATTTATACCTCCGTATTGCCCCCGAACTTTTTCTGAAGCGGTTGATTGTGGGGGGTCTGGAAAAAGTCTACGAAATTAACCGGAACTTTCGCAACGAAGGAATTTCGGTGCGGCATAACCCTGAGTTCACCATGCTCGAGCTTTACGAAGCCTACGGTAATTACGAGACCATGATGGAGATCTGTGAAAAGATGATTTCGGAAGCAGTCATGGCCATTCTGGGTACCTACCAGGTTACCTATCAGTCAATGACCATCGACTTTACCCCTCCCTGGAAACGGGTTTCCCTCCGGGAAGCTCTGCGAGAACTGGCGGGAATCGATATCCTGGAAGACTCTACCGAAACGATGAAGGAGGTGGCCCGGAAAAATAATATCGCCTGCGAGGCGAACTGGGATCGAGGGAAGCTGGTGAACGAATTTCTGGAGAAATTCCTGCAACCGAAGCTCGTTCATCCTACCTTTGTACTCGATTATCCCACCGAGATTTCCCCTCTGGCCAAGACCAAGAAAGACGACCCTCGGTTGGTGGAGCGCTTTGAACTCTTCATTGGGAAAGAAGAACTGGGGAACGCTTACAGCGAGCTGAACGACCCCATCGAGCAGCGTAAGCGTTTTGAGGAGCAACTCCGCAAGAGGGAGAAGGGTGATATGGAGGCGCATCTCATCGACGAAGATTATATCGAAGCGTTGGAATATGGCATGCCCCCGACCGGAGGTTTAGGAGTGGGGATCGACCGTCTGGTGATGCTTTTAACGGATTCACCCTCCATCCGGGAAGTGATTCTCTTCCCCATTCTCCGTCCCCGGAGTAATTGACAAATTTTGCGGTTTCGGTATAATGGAAATGTCAGTAATAGTCAAAAAGGGGGTTTTTTACCAATGTACTCCCTCTGTGATACCATAGAAAAGTACATTATCAAAATGATCGAGAGTTCTCCGAATCAGATGGTGGTTATTCAAAGAGGGAAGCTGGCCGATGAATTTGATTGTGCTCCCTCTCAAATTAATTATGTCCTGGCTACCCGTTTCAGCGTATTTCGGGGATTCATCGTGGAGAGTCGGCGGGGAGGGAGTGGCTATGTGCGGATTAAAAGGGTACCCATCGACCGGCTGGAACCGATCGTCTTTTACCTTGATGATTACGAGAGGCATCTCAAGGAGAGCGATGTCGAGGATCTGGTGAACTGGTTGGAGCGGGAAGGCTTTATTACCGCTCGAGAGGGGCTTTTGATGAAGGCAGCCATGATTCATGCGCTCTCCAAAACCGAGGAGCTGGGTATCTCCTCAAACGTGGAGAAGAACCGGTTGCGTTCCCGGATTCTGCGAGAGATGCTTTTACAGATTCTGGATTGGGTGAAATGAATGCGATGTGACCTCTGTGGTCAGAATGAGGCAACTGTGGTGGTGTATTTTGCCCATCGAAGGAGGGCTTCGGCAAGAGAGAGACTCTTTGTTTGTCGAGCTTGTGCCGAGAAATTTTCCATGGCGTATCTTCTGGAGAAGAAAGAGGAACTCTGTGGTTTCTCGGAAAGCCCAGAAGGAGAGCGCAAAGGACCACCAGCCAGAGTGTGCCCTTTTTGTGGTTTTTCCTGGCTCGATTTTTGGGAGAAGGGCCTTCTGGGTTGCTCTTACTGTTATTCGGTTTTCAGAGAGGAAATCGGCAGGAAAATTTCTCAAACCCAGTCAGGGGTTTTTCACACCGGTAAGGCCCCGGTGCGGTGGTTGCAGAGACAGCAGGTGAAGCAGTATCTTTCCCGAATGCTTACCGAGCTCAAGAAATGTGTCGAGGAGGAAAATTACGAAAAAGCCGAGCATTTCAAACACCTGATCAACGAACTTCGTGCTCGTCTGGAATGATGTTTTCCTGGATATCAAGGGGAGTTACCGAAAAGAAAAGTGCGCCCCGGGTGAGAGGGGCAGTGGTTCTGTTTCGTAATCTGGCAGGGATGCCTTTTGTGTCGTCGGCCTTTTTTGTGCCGGTCTGGAAAGAGGAGGTTCGGGATAGGCTACGTAACATCAGGCGAATGCCTCTCAGGCAAAAGGGGAACGGCGAAGGGGTTACCCTTTTACTTTCCCTTTTGGGGATTGTTACCGGTGAAGCGTTTTTCCTGCGTCAGAACCGGACCGCGTGGGAGGGTGTGATGGTCAATGGTAGAGAACACATCCAGATCTTTGCCGAAGGCTCCACCCTGCGCTTTGGTTCTTTCTGGGAGGCAGTAGACTTCTGGGACAACGAGATCGAGCGGGAAGTTGATTATGCCTATGATCCCGGGTGGGGATACCTGACCTCTTCGCTATCCCTTCTGGGGAGCGGTTGCCAGGTGTATCTGTGGATCCATCTTCCGGCCCTTTCGTTTATTTACGGTGAAGAAAAACTTCTACAATGGTTGAAGGATAACCGGGATCTCACCGTAAAAGGTCTGGGGAAGAATGGAGAAATTTATGCCCATGTTTTTGAAATTTCGAACCGTTTTACCCTGGGAGTGTCGGAGTGGGATGTGGTGAGAACCATCGAAACTCTGGCCATCAGGGTCTTTAAATGGGAGCAACAGGCCCGTTTCCATTTTGGAGATTCGCCTTCCCGGATGGATAGTTTTTGGGAGAAGCTCGAGGACCTCACTCAAGAAATGTTCCGGAAGGACGATAATATGGAAAAAGGGGTTTTCGATTTTCTGTCTCTCTGGTTTTTGGGAGAGGAAAAGGGAATAATAGGGGAGGACGGAGGTTTACAGTACAGAGAGGTGGCGAATTTGACGAGTGCGTGGTTGGTCGGCGATGCGGCACGGAGGAACAGGGTGGAGGCACTGAAGATTTTGGGAGTTTGGCCGAGGAGGATTTTAAACCATGTTTGAACGATATACCGAAAGAGCAAGAAAGGTCATCATTCTGGCCCAGGACGAAGCCATTCGGCTAAAGCATAATCATATCGGTACCGAACATCTCTTGCTCGGGCTTTTGCGCGAAAGAGAGGGTATCGCCGCTCGGATTCTGGAAAGTTTTGATATCAGTTTGGATCTGGTACGCAGCGAGCTGGAGAGCTTGATTGACAAGACCGAGTACCAGGGCTCCAAGGAGGTGGCCTTTACTCCTCGAGCAAAGCGGGTGCTGGAACTGGCTCTCGATGAGACCAGACGCCTGGGGCACAATTACGTGGGCACAGAGCATATTCTCCTGGGGATTCTTCGAGAAGGGGAGGGCGTTGGTGCTCAGATCTTGAGGAATCTCGGTCTCGATATCGAGACGGTGCGCGGTAAGCTCTACGAAATTTTGAACGAGGGATCCTCTCGTTCTGAAAATGCTCCTGAGCATGCTTCATATAAAGATCGGGAAAGCCGGACCCCGATTCTGGATGAATTCAGTCGGGATCTGACTCATCTGGCTCTGGAGAAAAAGCTCGATCCGGTTATCGGAAGAGAGCGAGAAATCGAGCGGGTCATTCAGATTCTGAGTCGCCGGACCAAAAACAATCCGGTACTTATTGGCGAGCCGGGGGTGGGTAAAACGGCCATCGTGGAGGGCTTAGCGCAGAAGATCGTCCGGGGAGAGGTTCCGGAGATTTTGAAAGGGAAACGGGTGGTCAGCCTGGATCTGGCGGCCATTGTGGCCGGAACCAAATATCGGGGCGAGTTTGAGAAACGGCTGAAGAAGATCATCTCCGAGATCGTACAAACCAGAGAAGTGGTTCTGTTCATCGATGAAGTCCACACCCTGGTGGGAGCAGGAGCGGCAGAGGGAGCCATCGATGCGGCCAATATTTTGAAGCCGGCCCTGGCCCGGGGTGAACTACAGGCCATCGGGGCCACAACCATTACCGAATACCGGAAGTACATCGAGAAGGACTCTGCTCTGGAACGGCGATTCCAGCCGGTTTACGTGGACGAACCTTCGGTGGAAGTCACGGTGGAAATTTTACGGGGTGTGAAGGACCGTTACGAGGAACATCACCGGGTTACAATTTCGGAAGAGGCTATCGAAGCGGCGGTACGGCTTTCGCAGCGCTACATCGCCGATCGTTATCTTCCCGACAAGGCTATCGACGTCATGGATGAAGCCGCCAGTAGAGTCCGGTTACGGGCCACGGTTTTGCCCGAGGATCTGAAGGTGTTGGAGAAGGAAATCGAAGAAGTCCGCAAGAAGAAAGAAAAAGCCGTGAAGAATCAGGACTTCGAAGGAGCGGCCTGTTACCGTGATGAGGAAGAGAGTCTGAAGAGGAAGTACCGGGAGCGCCGGGAAGCCTGGCTGAAAGAGGTTGATTCCAGTCGCCCGGTGGTAACCGAGGAAGATGTTGCTGCGGTGGTTTCCAACTGGACGGGTATTCCGGTCTTCCGCCTGGCCATGGAGGAGCAGGAGCGGTTGGTGCACATGGAGGAAGAAATTCATCGTCGCATCATCGGACAGGAAGAAGCAGTGAAGGCGGTCTGTAAAGCCATCCGGCGCTCGCGGGCCGGTCTTAAGGATCCCCGCCGTCCCATCGGTTCTTTCATCTTCCTGGGGCCTTCCGGGGTAGGAAAAACGGAATTGGCCAAGGCTCTGGCGGAATTCCTTTTCGGCAAGGAAGACGCCCTCATTATCCTGGATATGTCCGAGTACATGGAGAAATTCACCGTCTCGCGTCTGGTGGGATCCCCGCCGGGGTATGTGGGGTACGAAGAAGGAGGGCAGCTCACCGAAAAGGTGCGGCGTCGTCCTTACTCGGTGGTGCTCTTCGATGAAATTGAGAAGGCGAACCCCGACATCTTCAATATTCTCCTCCAGATCATGGAAGAGGGACGTCTTACCGATGCTCAGGGGCGGGTGATCGATTTCAAGAACACCATCGTGATCATGACCTCTAATCTGGGAGCGCGGATGATTGCCAACCAAGCCAACATCGGTTTTGGTGGAAAATCGGAAGAGGGGCTGTCCTATCAGGAAATCAAACAGAAGGTCATGGAAGAAGTGAAGAAGACCTTCACCCCTGAATTCCTGAACCGGGTGGATGAACTCATCGTTTTCAGGCCCCTGAAGCCCAAAGAAGTGGAGCAGATTGTGGATCTCCTCATGAAGGATACCCGGAACCGTCTCAAAGACAAAAACATGGATATCGAGATTACCCCCGAAGTTCGTTCCTTCATCGCTCGGGAAGGGTACGACCCCAATTTTGGCGCTCGTCCCCTGCGGCGGGCCATCCAGAGAATTCTGGAGGATCCCCTTTCGGATTTGATGTTGAAGGGAGTCTTCAAAGAGGGCGATAAGGTGCTCGTCACGCTGGAGGACGGAAAGCCGAACTTTACCAAGGTCCTTCCCTTGGAACTCTCCCTCAAAGCCTGAGGAACCATGGTGTACGTTTGTAAGGATTGTGGGTATTCCACTCCCAACTGGCTGGGCAAATGCCCCCAGTGCGGGGAGTGGAATAGTTTTTCCGAGGTTCAGAGAGAAGCACGGAAAAAGCCCGCTTCCCCGGTTCCTTCTTCTCCCTTGCTCTCGCTTGCCGAGATGCAGGGAGATTATTTTGCCAAAGAGAAACGCTTTTCCACCGGACTCAAGGAAGTTGACCGGGTGTTGGGTGGTGGGGTGGTGGAAGGGTCGCTCATCCTCTTAAGCGGGGATCCAGGAATCGGTAAATCGACCCTGCTTTTGAAGATTGCCGAGGGTATGGTCAAGGGCGGCAAAAAAGTTCTCTACGTCAGCACCGAAGAATCACTCCATCAGATGTACCTCCGAGTGGAACGGTTACAGATTGAGCGGAGCTCTCAACTCTTCCTTTTTGCTACCGATAGCTTTGAAGAGATCGTTGGACACCTTTTTTCCCTGCAACCCCAGGTGGTGATCGTGGACTCTATTCAGAATCTGGGAAGACGGGGGACGGATTTCCTCCCCGGCAGCGTGGCCCTGATTCGGGACCTGAGCGTGCAATTTATGGAGGTGGCCAAGAGAGACAATGTGGCCCTGTTTCTGGTAGGGCATGTGACCAAGGAGGGTCTGGTAGCCGGCCCCCGGACCCTGGAACACCTGGTCGATGTGGTGCTCTACCTGGAGGGAGATCCGCAACGGCCTTTGCGGATGCTGCGGGGTATCAAAAATCGGTTCGGCTCCACCCAGGAGGTGGGAATCCTGGAGATGGGCGAGGAGGGGCTTTCCGAAATCCTGGATCCCTCTTCCTATTTTGTGGGGGATGGTCATGTTTCGGGGATCGGAACGGTACGCACCGTTCTGGCCGAGGGGAAAAGGACCATGATGATCGAAGTGCAGTCTCTGGTCGGCCCCAGCTATTTTGACTTTCCCCGCCGGGTGAGCCTGGGTGTGGATCTCAATCGGCTGCACCTGTTGCTGGCGGTGCTCGAAAAGGTAACCCGGGTGCGTTTTTCCCGGCAGGACGTCTACCTCAGTTTGGGAGGGGGAATGAGAACCACCGAGACGGCCCTGGATCTTGCCGTGTGTTGCAGTGTACTCTCTTCGCGCCTCAATAAAAACGTGGACCGGAGTGTGGTCTACTGTGGAGAAGTGAGCCTCAACGGAGAAATCCGTCCCGTGACGCTTCTTGAGAAGCGGGTTCAGGAAGCGATCCGGATGGGTGCCAGAAGGATCGTTACCTTTACCCCCAACCGTGTTCTCCCTTCCAGGTACCAGACCCTGGAGTGGAGCCTCTATCCTCGCCTCAAAGAAGCGCTACACCAGGAAGGATTCCTGGCGTAGTTTTTCTTCTGGCCTGAAATTGGTATAATGTGGTTGTGATGGGTATTTTTCTGTTCTTATTTGACCGAAGAGGAGGTGAGGAGCGTATTCTGGTAGTTTTTTGCCGGAAGGGGCACATCTGAGCCATGGGGTAAGAAGTGTGAACGTATCGGGGGTTGCTTTCATTCTTTTTCTGGCAGTGCTTTCGCTTTAGAGGGATATGTTCCCTTTTGTGCTTTTCGTTTGCGCAAAATTTTATTCTCAGTGATGGGTGGGTTTGCCATGGAAACCAAAACCGGAGATAAGAGCTCTTTTCTTCGTTTTTTTGCGCGGATTGGGGATGTCGTTTCTCGAACTTCGGCCGTTGATATTCTGGTGGGCCTGGGCGGTCTGATTGTTGGTCTGGTGATTGGGGTGCTCCTGACATATCCGATTACCTTTTTACCTTTTCGGCTTGCTTCGTTGCCGCTCCTTGTAACCATTATCTGTGGGGCACTGGGAGTTACGGTAGCCCTGGCGCGGAAAGAGGACATCATTTCGGTATTCACCGGTATTCCCAGAATGCGGCTTCTCCGTGGTCAGAGCGTAGGGGGGAAAATTCTGGATACCAGCGTGATCGTCGATGGACGCATTGCCGACATCTGTAAAACCGGCTTTATCGAAGGGGAGATCATCATTCCTCGTTTCGTGTTGAAGGAGCTGCAACAGGTCGCAGACTCCCAGGACCCTTTGAAGCGAAACCGGGGCCGGAGGGGGCTTGACATCCTGAACAAAATCCGAAAGGAAAAGAAGGTCAACGTGCGCATCGTAGACCGCGATTTTCCGGAGATCAAAGATGTCGATGCCAAGCTCATCAAACTGGCCAAGGCGATCGGAGCCCGGGTGATTACCAACGATTTCAATCTCAACAAGATTGCCGAGCTTGAAGGTGTGGAGGTTCTGAACATCAACGAGCTTTCGAACGCTCTGAAACCCTATGTCCTTCCCGGGGAAGAGTTACGGGTCCAGATTATCCGGGAGGGAAAGGAAGCCGATCAGGGTGTGGGATACCTTGATGACGGCACCATGGTGGTGGTGGAAGAGGGGAAAAGACATATTAATACGGTGGTCGATACCGTGGTCACCAGCGTGCTGCAGACCCCGGCGGGACGAATGATTTTTGCCCGTCTCAAAAGTCGCTCTTGAGGTGTCCAGGTGGCTGAGCCTCGTTTTTTTGTGGTGGTGGTGGCTGCCGGTGTGGGCGAAAGGATGAATCGCGCCACCCCCAAACAGTATTTACCGGTTTTGGGGAAACCGGTTCTGGCACACACTCTGGAAATTTTCGAAAATTGCGCCGAAATTGAGGAAGTGGTGCCGGTGATCAACGTCCTGCACGAGGACCTTTTCGTGAGACAGATCTGGAGTAGGTATTCTTACCGGAAGGTGAGACGATACGTTTTTGGAGGCGCACGGCGGCAGGACTCGGTGTATCAGGGGCTTCTGGCACTCAAAGAATACCGGGATGATTTCGTGCTGGTTCATGATGGCGTGCGGCCGCTTCTTGATGGGGCTACTTTGCGGAGGTGTCTTCAGGGCTTGAGAGAGCACGAAGCGGTGTGCTGCGCGGTGCCCTGTGTGGATACCTTGAAGTTGACCGAGGACGGTAAGGTCATTCGTGAGACTCTGGACCGGAAGAAAATCTGGAGGGCGCAGACCCCTCAGGGGTTCCGGATAGGACTTCTGTGGGAAGCTTTACAATGTGCCGAAAAAGACGGTTTCTGGGGGACCGATGATGCTTCTCTGGTGGAGCGACTGGGGAAAGCGGTGTATCTGGTGGTCGGCTCAGAAGACAATCTGAAGATCACCACCCCCCAGGATCTCCTCTTTGCCGAGGAACGATTGCGCTGGAGGAAAGAATCGTGATTCTGCGCGTGGGTTTGGGATACGATATTCACCCCCTGGTGGCAGGGGAGACCCTGGTTTTAGGGGGAGTGGTTATTCCCCACCATCAGGGTCTGCAGGGGCATTCCGATGGTGACGTCCTCTGTCATGCCATCATGGACAGCCTCCTGGGAGCCTGTGGCCTGCCGGACATCGGTAACTTTTTCCCTCCCGGGGATCCCTCCTATCGGAAGATTCGGAGCGTCCTTCTCCTCAGAGAGGTGTGCCGGATGCTTCGTAATCAAGGATGGGAGATCCAGAATATAGATAGCACCATCATTGCCGAACAACCCAGAGTTGCTCCCTTTGTGCCGGAGATGAAACGGGAAATTGCTCAAGCGATGGACGTGGAAATCGATGCCGTGGGAATCAAAGCGACGACCAACGAAGGCCTGGGGAGTATTGGAAGGGGTGAAGGGATCAGTTGTTTTGCCGTAAGCTTGATTTTCAGAGATGGATGATCGGGACGCTTCTTGTGCTTCTGGGAAGTTTTTGCTTCATAAGCGAGGCAAAAGCCAAAAGCGGAGTGTACGTAGCGCCATGGGGTGGTGACGCCCTTGCCGTCATGGTGGACGGTCGGGTGCTTTTGAGTGTGCGGTATCCTGCAAAACAAAAGCTGCGGGAAAGCCGGGCCGAGGAAATTGCCCGACGCCTGCGGGAAATTTTTGCCTATCCTTTTCGGGAACCACCGACCTTTCGGGTGGATAAGAAAAAGGACCGGGTCGAGGCGTACTGTGGAGAGCGGTTGTTGTTCTCGGTTTTCGTCGCAGAAGCTCGCTTTCATCGTTCGGATCCCCTGGACCTGGCGCTGCGGTGGCTCAACAACATCCAGATGGAGTTTTATGGGGTGAACCGGGGGGAGTTTGTTTCTGACAAATTTACAGAAGGCGTGGCTTCCTGGTGTCACACCCGTTTCCATGGGAGGTCCACCGCGCTGGGCGAAACCTACGATTCCTATGCCTTTACCGCCGCTCACCGGGAATTGCCTTTTGGGAGCGTGGTGCTCATCACCAGTTTGGAAAACGGCCGGAAGGTCATCGTGCGCATTAACGATCGGGGGCCATGGAGGAAAAGCCGCCTGGTGGATTTATCACTTGCTGCGGCCAGGGTGCTGGGGATTCAGAGGGATGGAGTGGAAAAAGTGCGTCTTGAGGTCATTCCATGGAAAAGGTAAGGACCCGTTTTGCCCCCAGCCCTACCGGATTGCTGCATATTGGGGGGGCCAGAACTGCCGTCTTTAACTGGGCTCTGGCCCGAAAGGAAAAGGGTGTATTTCTGATACGCATTGAGGATACCGACCGGGAAAGGTCTTTGCCCGAGTTTGAAAAGGCGATCCTCGAGGACCTGCAGTGGTTGGGGCTTGATTGGGATGAAGGACCCTATCGCCAGAGTGAACGGTTACAGTTCTATCGGTCTTTCTTTGAGCAATTGAAAGCAAAGAACCTGGTTTATCCCTGTTACTGCACTTCTCAGGAGCTCGCCGAGGAACGAACGAAAGCCGTTCAGGCCGGAAGACCTCCCCGCTATTCAGGACGATGTTTCTTCCTCTCTCCGGAGGAGAGACGGGTAAAAGAGGCCGAAGGACGCCAGCCTTCCTGGCGTTTTCGGGTACCTCCCCATGGAGAGATCGCCTTTTGTGACCTGGTGCGGGGGCAGGTCACCTTTGACGCCTCTTCTCTGGGAGATTTCATTATCCTGAAATCGGACGGGGTACCGACCTACAACTTCGCCTGCGTGGTCGATGATGCGCTGATGCAGATCTCACATATCCTGCGGGGGGAAGAGCATCTTCCCAATACTCCTTATCAGGTGCTCCTGTATCAAGCCCTGGAATTTCCGCTTCCCCGCTTTGCCCATCTCCCCATCATTCTGGATACCGAGCGGGCGAAGTTGAGTAAACGCCGGGGTGACGTCAGCCTCAGCTTTTTCCGGGAAGCCGGGATATTGCCGCAGGCCCTTCTCAATTACCTCTTCACTCTGGGTCACTCTTTTGAAGAAGGGAAGGAAATTCTGGATGCCGGGGACCTGGTGGCTGGCTTTTCGCTGGATCGGGTCGGCAGAGCGGGAGCCGTTTTTGATGCCGAGAGGCTCCGGTGGATGAACCGGGTATATTTGCGAAAAACTCCCTGGGGGGAGCTACAGCGGTATCTGCGTTCCTTTCCGGAAGGCCATGAAATCGATGCCTATCGAGTACTTTTCGGAGAAGAGCGGTTCTCGCGATTATGGTCTCTGGCTGCCGAAGAGGCTTCCGACCTGAGAGAACTTCTTTCAACTTTCCTGGGGCTGGCGAAAAGGCCCGAAAGAGTGGAACTCACCGAAGAGCACCTGGAGGTTCTTGCCTTCCTCCGCCGGGCGACAAAAGAAATGCCCGTCTGGGAGGATGAAGAAGGAGTCAAAGGTATTTTAAAAATCTGGCAGAAAGAGAGTGGCGTGAAACCTGCGGTGTTCTATAAAACGCTCCGTCTTTTGCTCATCGGTCGTGAGGAAGGTCCGGAGCTCCACCGTCTACTTCTGGCCCTGGGAAAAGAAGAATTTCTGAAGCGACTCGGTATGCATGTTGAAGGGGAGGTTCCATAGACGATGGTCGAAGTTCGCCTTTTTAACACCCTGACGCAAAAGAAGGAGATTTTTGCTCCTCAGGAAGGGAATGCGGTCCGTTTCTACGTGTGTGGTCCCACGGTATACGACCGGATTCACATCGGCAACGCCCGGGTCTTCGTCCTTTTTGATGCCCTGCGGCGTTTTCTGGAAAGAGTCGGCTTTCGGGTAATTCTGGTGCAGAATTTCACCGATATCGACGACAAGATTATCAAAAAGGCCAACGAGGAGGGGAGATCTCCTTTTGAAGTTGCCGAACACTATATCGGCGAGTACTGGATCGATGCCGGACGCCTGAAGGTGCGGAAAGCTTCTTTCCATCCCCGGGCCACGGAACATATCCCGGAAATCATTGCCCTGGTGAAAACCCTGGAAGAAAAGGGTTTTGCTTACCGGATCGGTGGGGACGTGCTCTTCGATGTGTCCCGTTTTCCCGAGTACGGGAAACTCTCCCGGAAGAAGCTGGCGGAGCTTGAGGCGGGGGCACGGGTGGAAGTGCGTTACGAAAAGCGGAATCCGGCCGATTTCGTGCTCTGGAAAGAAGCCAAACCCGGGGAGCCTTTCTGGGAAAGTCCCTGGGGAAAGGGGAGACCGGGCTGGCACATTGAATGTTCGGCTATGGCCATGAAATATCTGGGTGCTACTCTGGATATTCATGCCGGTGGCGCGGATCTCGTCTTTCCACACCACGAAAACGAAATTGCCCAGAGTGAAGCGGCTACCGGTCGTCCCTTTGTCCGTTTTTTCCTGCATAATGGCTACGTCAACATCAATGCGGAAAAGATGTCCAAATCCCTGGGGAATATCATCACCGTGCGGGAGCTATGCGAACAATACCAGCCGGAAGCTATACGAGTAGCCCTTTTTTCGACCCACTATCGTAACCCCATCAACATTGACCGGGAACTCCTTGCTTCGGCCGGGCAGTATGTGGAGCGCATCAAGAATTTTTTGCGGGCCCTTTCTTTCATCGAGAAAAAGACCGCAGAAAATCCGGAAAGGTTAAAAAGTACCGATGCTGAAGTTTGTAAGCGCCTGGAAGATTTCGAAACGCTTTTTATGGCTGCTCTGGCCGATGATTTCAACACCCCTCAGGCTCTGGGAACCTTCAGCGAGTTCATGAGGTTTGCCAACGTTTACCTCCAGCCTTCCAAGGGGTGCTGGAGTGGGGAAGCACTGAAGACCATGAGAGGTTTTCTGTCCCTGGTGGGAGAGATCCTGGATATCATTCCGGAGGAGGAGTGGCAGAAAGAGGAGCAATGGATTGCTGGTCTCCTGGCAGAGCGCGAGAAGGCCCGTCGGGAGAGAAACTGGCAGCGGGCAGATGCCTTGCGTGAAGAGATTAAACGTGCCGGTTATGTGGTCGAAGATACCCCTCTGGGGGCGCGGTGGTATCGGGAAGAAGGGAACGGAAATTGAAGGACCTGATCTACGGTCGTCAGCCGGTTCTGGAAGCGCTCCGGGCCGAAAAGCGCATTTTTGAACGGCTGATTCTTCGCCGGGGCGTCACGGGAGAGGTGGTGGAGGAAATCCTTCGTCTGGCTCAAAAACTCCACCTTCCGGTGGAATGGCAGGACGAAGCAGCGTTGCAGGGCATGGTGGGCGACGTGGCGCACCAGGGAGTGATTCTGGTTACCGTTCCTCGGGCTTCCCGTTCCTGGCAGGATTTCCTGAGGGATGTGGCGGGAAATCCCCAGATGCTCGTGGGTTTCGTCGACCGGGTTGAGGATCCCCGGAATCTGGGAGCGATTATCCGGACCGCTTCTTTTTTTGGTTTTCGGGGACTTTTGGTCAGCAAGGCCCGAACAACCCCCCTTCATGCCCAGGCGGTGAAGGCTGCCTGTGGTGGGGTGGAGTTTCTGGAACTCTTTCAGGTAAACAATTTTGTCGGCGTTATCCGGGCCTTTAAGGAGCGAGGGTTCTTTCTCGTCGGGATGGAAGAAGATGCTCCTACGTTACTCTGGGATGTAGATGTGCGGACCGTTCCGGTGGGACTGGTGGTTGGGGGCGAGGACCAGGGGATTCGAAAGCTGGTCCGGTCGGAATGCGACTTTCTGGTACGGATTCCTCCCCTGGGCGGTATCGCTTCGTTGAACGCTTCGGTTGCTTTTGGAATCGGTGCGTATGAAGTTATCCGACAGAAAAGGGGTGTCCTGAACGTTGAAAAGAGATGACGTCATAGAGGGCGAAGTGGTCGATTTTGCTCTTCCCGAAAGTCAGGGGGTCATCAAGAAGGATGGCCTGGTCATTTTTGTACCCGGGGTTTTCCCCGGAGAAAAGTGCCGGGTGAAACTCTGGAAGGTGAAACCCAGTTATGCTCTGGGTGAAATGGTGGAAATCCTCGAACCCTCACCCTTTCGTCAAAAGCCCCGCTGTCCTCATTTTGAGGAGGGGTGTGGTGGCTGCCGCCTGCAGGCTTTACATTACCAGGAACAGGTGCGGATCAAGGAAATGAACGCCCTATCGACCTTAGAACGGATTGGCCGAATCTCTCTCCATACCGTTTCCTATGAGGGATTTATTCCGGCTCCGAGCCCTTTTGAGTATCGGAATAAAATGGAATTCAACTTCGGCGAGCGAGAGGGGAGGTTACTGCTGGGCCTGCGACCCCTCAAACGTTACTGGGATCTCGTTGATTTGAAGGTATGTCACCTCATGAAAAGCGATCTGGTGGCCGGGATACTCGATTTTTTCCGTCGGTACGGGAGTGACGCCGGCCTACCCGGGTACGATCCAGTCAAAAAACAAGGGGTTTTGCGCAGTCTTCTTTTACGCTCTTCGCAGGGCTATAAAGAGGTGGTGGTGGGGTTGGCAACCACGGGTGATTCCCTCCCGGAGGAACAGGAAATGGCGCGGAGATTGCGGGAAACCTTTTCCAACCTGCAGGGATTGGTCCATATTACCAATATTTCTCCGGCCAGCGCTCTTATTTTTGAGAAGAAGAAAACCATCTGGGGGAGAAATCATCTTTTCGAAAAGGTGGGAGATTTAACCTACAAGGTCTCCATCGAGAGCTTTTTCCAGGTCAATCCGGACTTATGCGAGGTTCTCTACTCCCGAGCTAGAGTTTATGCGGACCTGAACCGTCAGGAGGTGGTTCTCGACCTCTACTCAGGAAGTGGAGGTATCGGCCTGTTTCTGGCTCCGGTGGCCCGGCAGGTCATCGGAGTGGAAGAGAACCCCCAGGCGGTGGAGGACGCTGGTTTTAATGCCAAGTTGAACGAAATCACCAATTTTACCTGCTTTTCGGGAAGGGTGGAAAAAATCCTGCCTCTTTTACCTTATCGGAAAGTGGATGTGGTGGTGGTGGATCCCCCGCGGGCCGGCCTGGATAAGAAGGTGATTCAGAAAATCGCTTTCATTGCCCCCACGCGCCTTTTATATGTTTCCTGTAACCTGGGGACCTTTGCCCGTGATGCGATGCTTCTTGAAGAAAGAGGGTATGTTCTGAAAAAGATTGCCTTTCTGGACCTTTTTCCACAGACGCCCTATTTTGAAACCGTGGCTCTTTTTCAAAAATAGTTTCCAGGATACTTGCAAAAAGGCGGTGCTCTCGGTAAAGTATTCCCAAATAAGGTAGGTGAGTGAAATGAAGGTGGCGGAAAGGTTGCGAAAATTTGCCGACCTGAAGGATGTTATCGCCGATCGGGTTTTTCATCTGCGGGGAGAGGGAGCCTTTGAAGTTCTGGCGCGGGTCAAGAAACTGGAAAAGACCGGAAGAAACATCGTGCACCTGGAAATCGGAGAGCCTGATTTTGATACCCCTGATAATGTGAAAGAAAAAGCCATCGAGGCCATTCGAGAAGGGCATACCTATTACGTTCCTTCGGCGGGAATTGATGAGCTCCGGGAGGCCGTCTGCGTATATATGCGGCGGACCAGAGGCATCGAGGTCACCCCTGATGAGGTGGTCATCACTCCCGGTGCCAAGCCGGTGATTTTTTTGAGTTTCCTTTTGCTTTTGGAAGAGGGAGATGAGGTCATTTACCCCAACCCCGGTTTTCCGGCCTATCGTTCCATCATCGATTTCGTAGGAGCCACATCAATACCTTTGCGTCTTCGGGAGGAGAACGATTTTCGGGTGGACATCGAGGAGTTGCGACGCCTGGTGACCAAAAAAACCAAGATGATCGTCCTCAATTCGCCCAATAATCCTACTGGTTCGGTGCTCCTTCGGGAAGATATGGAAGCCATTGCTCGGCTCGCTCAGGAAGAGGACCTGCTGATCTTTACCGATGAAGTATACAACGAAATTATTTACGACCATGAACACGTGAGTATTCTCCAGTTCCCCGGCATGAAGGAGAGAACCGTGCTTCTGGACGCATTTTCGAAAAGTTTTGCCATGACCGGCTGGCGGTTGGGATATGCGGTGTTACCACGGGAGTGGGCGCCGTATCTCGCCCTTCTCATGACCAATTCCAATTCCTGTACCTGCACTTTCACCCAGATGGCCGGGGTGGAAGCGCTCTTAAACAGTGAGGCTTCGGTAAAAGCCATGAGTGCCGAATTCCGCCGTCGAAGGGATTTCCTGGTGGAAAGGATGGCAACCATCGAGGGCTTGAGGTTTGTCAAGCCCCAGGGAGCTTTTTATATTTTCCCCAACATTACTTCTTTTGGCCTTTCTTCCGCGCAGATGGCCAATTATCTTCTGGAAGAAGCCGGGGTGGCGGTGCTGCCGGGGACTTCTTTTGGTGAGTTTGGGGAGGGATATATCCGCATTTCCTTCTCGAACTCTCTGGAAAACCTGGCGCTGGCGATGGATCGGATGGAAGAAGCCTTGAGGAAATTGAAGGTAGGAGGAAAATAACGATGAAGATTGTTTTGACCAATTTCAAAAGGAAGGGCGATCCTCTGAATCGAGTTGAGGAACAGGCGTTGCTCCAGAAGATCATTGATCTCCTCTATCTGGAAGGGTTAGAGTTTGACCTGAAGGTTGAGGAAGTGGAACCACGGGAGTAACGAGCGTTTTGATTTGCGGTAGCAGGATGCCGAAGAGAATCAAGATGCATCCTGCTACCGCAGTGGAAGTAAAGCGTTCCTGCCAAAGAAAATAGGAGAAGAAAGCCGCAAACACCGGTTCAGAAATGAATATGAGGCCTGCATGAATCGCCGGCGTGTGTTTCTGGGCCAGTTTCTGTACCGTGAAAGTCAAAGCGGTAGCGACTACTCCCAGGAATCCAATGCTCAGCCATTGTGGAAAAGAAAGGGAAAGGTTACGGTTTCCTGAACCGAAAAAGAGCAGGAAGCTTAAACAGGTCACCGTGGCCATTTCGGCGGTGACAAGCGGTAAAGTGTCTTCCTGGCTGAACTTCTCTACCAGAACAATCTGCACTGCATAGGCAAAGGCTCCCAGGGCGGTTAAGAAATCCCCCCACCATTCCTGGTAGGTTGCCTCTCCTCCCCGAAGCGTCAGAAGGATGAGACCAAAGAGGGCTACCACGATTCCTGTGGATGTCCAGGTATCAATTTTTTTCTTGAAGATCCAGTACACCAGAATCGGCACAAAGAGTGCACTCAGGCCGGTGACAAAGGCTGAACGGGCCGGGGTAGTGTAGCAAAGACCCCAGGTCTGAAAGAAGTACCCTCCGAAGAGAGCCATTCCCAGGATCGCTCCGTTGCGGAAGACACGCCTTTCCCATTTTTTGGAGTACGATAAGCCCAGGAGGCACAGGGTGGCGATGAGAAACCTTCCCAGAAGAATGGTGGGAAAGGAAATGCTTCCTAAAAGCTGCTTCATGGTGACAAAAGTGGCACCCCATATGACGTTGACACCCAGCAAAGCGAGATCGGCAATGATGGTGGTCTTTTGCGCTATGTTCATGGAGGTAGTATATCCGAAGGGGAAGAAACTTCAAGAGGGGGAAATCGTTCCGGAGTTTAGGAAAATTTTTTTCCCTATTGACAAATTAGAGAAAATATTTTAAAAGTAATCCCAGAGTTGGGGAATTTTTTCCCAACCCGAATAAACAATTTTAAGGAGGGTTCTGCAATGCGGAAGTGGCTCATTCTTCTTGCGGTGTCTTTCCTGGTGTTGGGTGTGACCTACGTGTGTGCGGCAAGTAGCATCGAAAAAGCTCCTTTTGGTGTCACTAACGAAGGTATTCCTGTGGATGAGTATACCCTGGTCAACGATAACGGCGTTATGGCAAAGTTCATCACCTACGGTGGTGCACTGACTTCCCTCTATGTTCCCGACAAAAACGGAAAGTTTGCCGATATCATCCTGGGTTTTGATTCCCTGGATGGCTACGAAAGTGCGGCCAATCCATACTTTGGTTGTATTACCGGTCGGTATGCAAACCGGATTGGCAATGGCCAGTTCACCATTGATGGCCGCACGTATACCCTGGCGCAGAACAACGGTCCCAACAGCCTGCATGGGGGTGTGAAGGGATTCAACCGGGTGGTATGGAAAGCCTTTCCGTTCAAGTCTCCGGAAGGACCGGCCATTCGGTTCAAGTATCTGAGTCATGACGGTGAAGAAGGATTTCCGGGAAATCTTAGCGTTACCGTTACCTACACGCTTACCAATCAAAATGAGCTGAAGATTGAGTACCTGGCGACGACCGATAAGCCGACGGTAGTGAACCTTACCAATCATGCTTACTTTAACCTGGCCGGGGAAGGGGTAGGCAATATTCTGGATCACCGGTTGCAGATCGTTGCCGACAATTATACTCCCGTGGATAACACCCTGATTCCCACCGGAGAAATCGCCCCGGTAGCCGGAACAGCGCTTGATTTTACCACTCCCCGAGCCATCGGTGAAAGAGTTATGGAATTTGCCGAGCCTCCCTTCAAGGGGTATGACCACAACTTTGTTCTCAATAACCAGACCGGGCAGTTAGCGCTGGCAGCCCGGGTAGAAGAACCCACCTCCGGAAGGGTGATGGAAGTGTGGACCACCGAACCCGGAGTGCAGCTCTATACCGGTAACTGGCTGGATCTGGTAGGCAAAGGTGGGAAATATTACGGCCAGTTTGCTGGTTTCTGCCTGGAGACGCAGCATTATCCCGATTCTCCCAATAAGTCTAATTTCCCACCAGTGGTTTTGAAGCCTGGTGAAACATACTCCACCATGACCATTTACAAATTCTTGACCAAATAAAGCGCTCGAAATTGGGGGGGTTCCTCAGCAAGGAACCCCCCCAATTTTTTTGAAATGATTTACTCGGGATGGTTGACTTTTTTACCGGAGTTTTTTAAAATGGGAAAAAATTTAACCACGTGATTTTGGGGAGGATGCGTTGGGCAAAAAAGTTACGCTCCAGGACATCGCTCGAGAATTGGCCATCTCGGTAGCTACCGTGAGTCGAGCTTTGAATGGACGGGGCAAGGTAGGTCCTCAGTTAAAAGAGAAAATCCTGGAAAAAGCTCTGGAGATGGGTTATTTTTCTTCGCTCCCTTCTTCCCTGGGGGTCAATTTCTCTCGCAAGAAAGTGGTGGTGCTCTTTCCGGAAAAGGACTTTTTCTGGGAAAAGGTGGAAAAAGGCGTCTTTGATGCCTGGAAACTGCTGCGAGAGTGGCCCATCGAGATCGAGTTTTTTAGAACCGGCGGTCATAACCTTAACGAGCAGATTGCCATCCTGGAGAAACTGCTGGAACGCAATGATTTCCATGGCGTAGCTATGGTTCCTTCGGATTTGACGCAACTCGATTATTTTATCAACGCCCTTTATCTGAAAGGGGTGCGGGTGGTTACCTTTAATGTGGATGCCCCGTTGAGCAAGAGGCTTTTCTACGCCGGTCAGAATGTCCGTCAGGGAGGCCGGGTGGCAGGGGAAATCTTCCAACATTTTCTGGGGGATCGCCGGGGTAAAATTTGTGTCCTGACCACCAACAAAAGAGCTCCTTCCCATGTATTGCGATGGCAGGGACTCATCGATTATGTGCATGAAAAAAATTTGCCCTACGATGTTTCGTATCTGGTGGAAGTTCGGGATGAAGAGGGAGCCTATCGATTTACCAGGGAAAAGTTATTGTCGGAGGAAGAGGTTTGTGGTGTTTTTCTCTCCACCGCTTTTGGGAATTATGGAGTTGGCGAAGCCCTCCTTGAAGCCGGACGGAAAGACCTCGTAGTGGTGGGGAATGACTTCTTATTTAACTGGAAAGACTTTCTGGAAAAGGGCGTGATACGGTGTTTTCTGTACCAGTATCCTTATCTGCAGGGTTTTATCGCCCTGACGGTTCTCTGTCGCTATCTCATTTTTGGGGTGGTACCCTTAGAGAGAACTTTCTATCTTCCGGTTTTTCCGATTTTTGTGGAGAATTTAAAGGACGACCTGGAGCAGTTTGAGACCTTGATTGCCTATCACCTTTTTGGGCTGGAAGGGAAATGCAAGGAAGCCGAATTATCCCTCTTGCGGAAAGGGGGCTTGAGGTGATGAACTCCAGAGAGAGGGTGCTTGCCAGTTTGTCACACCAGGAGCCTGATCGGGTGCCGATTCAGGCCAGTTTCACGCCTGAATTTGCCTGGCGGTTGCGGGAACACCTGGGTCTTCATTCTCAGGGGGGAGACAATCCCCATGGGGGAGCAGAGCATGACCTGGAAAAGATTCTGGGTCTTGACATCATTCAGTACTCCGTGGGTATCGCGAACTCCTACTACTTGAAAGAAGAGGAAGAATACGTCTGTGAGTGGGGTATAAAGTGGAAAAGAGTTCCCTATACCACTCCTTTCGGTGTCGGTCACTATACCGAAATTGCGACGCATCCTTTGGCAACGGACGAAGCGCTGGTTTCTTATTCCCCTCCCTCTCCACATCGGGAGGAACTCTACGCTCCACTGCGAACGATTCTCAACGAATTCGGAAAAACCCATTTTATTTTAGGTGTCACCGTCTGTACCGTTTTTGAAGGGGCCTGGTATTTACGGGGAATGGATCGGCTCCTTATGGATATGGTTACCGACGAAGAGAAAGCCAACGCCGTTTTGGATATCCCCTTTTATTTCCACCTGGAAGCGGCCAGGCGTCTTACGGCTATGGGTGTGGACGGAATCTGGCTGGGAGACGACGTGGGGACGCAACGGGGAATGCTTTTGTCGCCGGAGTTATGGAGGAGGTATCTAAAACCTCGCCTGGCTACCATATGTCGGGAAGTGAAGAATATCAATCCGCACGTCCACATTGCCTATCACAGCGATGGGAACATTTATCCGATCATCGATGAACTTATTGAAATCGGCATCGATATACTGAACCCTGTGCAGCCGAGAGCAATGGATCCGGCCTTTTTAAAGAAGCGGTATGGAAAAAATCTTTCTTTCTGGGGTACCATTGACGAGCAACATACGCTTCCTTTTGGAACACCGCAGGAGGTGCAGCGGGAAGTCCTGGAACGTCTTTCCGTGATGGGACGGGATGGTGGTTTTATCGTCGCTCCCACCCATCATGTGCAGCTTGATACGCCCCTGGAGAATTTCTTTGCCTTTCTGGAGACTGCCAGAAATTCGGGTTGTTATCCCATTGAGGGTAGGATAGAATAAAAAAGGAGGTGATGGGAAAGCGGGAGCAGAGGGTCGTTTTTGGTGATTCGGAAACTTGGTGTGGATCGGTTTCAAAAATCTTCAGGAAGGAGGGTATATCCATGCGTAATCGATTGATGAAATGGGGTATTGTGTTCAGTGTGGCTCTGTTATTGGTAGGGAGCTTCCTGGCAGTGGCGGAAGCCAAAAGGTTCGAGGGGATTAAGATTCGTTTCTTCTGTGGAGGACCTCCGGGGTGTCCTTTTGCCAGTGTGGTGTACCGCGGTGCCAAAGCTGCAGAGGAGGACTTAGGACCAACGGTAGAATATGTGTTCTCTGACTGGGATCCGGAAAAGATGGTCAATCAGTTTAAGGAAGCGGTGGCTTCAAAGCCCGATGGGATTGCCATCATGGGTCATCCCGGTGACGATGCTCTGGATCCTCTGATTGATGAGGCCTTTGCTCAGGGGATTATTGTTACCTCTCAGAATACCACCCTTCCCAAAGCAGAGGCCAAGTACAAGGCGCAGGGTTTTGGTTATGTCGGGCAGGAGCTCTATGAATCCGGGCTCATGCTTGGACGGGGATGCGTAGAACGTTTTGGTCTCAAGGCTGGAGACCGGGCTATGGTTTGGGGTTTACTCTCTCAACCCACCCGGGGTTTGCGGACCAAGGGAGTTATTGATGCACTGAAAGAAGCCGGGTTAGAAGTTGATTACCTGGAAATCTCGCCCGAGGTTAACGCCGAAGCACCCCTTGGGGCTCCGATTTTTGCCGGATATGTCGCTTCGCATCCCGATGTGAAGTTAGTGGTAACCGACCATGGTGGTTTGACGGCTACACTGGAAACCTACATGAAGGCTGCCGGTAAGGGCCCGGATGACATTTACGGTGCAGGATTCGATCTCTCTCCTGCCACCCTGGAAGCCATACGAAGCGGCTACTGCGACCTGATTCTGGATCAGCAGCAGTACTTACAGGGGTATCTGCCAGTTCTCCAACTCTGCATGAGTATTAAGTACAAATTTGCCGGTCTACACATTGACACCGGCTCAGGTCTGGTGGACAAGAGTAACGTCGAAGCCATAGCACCGCTGGTGGAGGAGGGAATCCGTTAATTGGCTACCCAGAACGATGCTTTGGTGCGAATGGTTAATATCTGGAAATCTTTTGGGCATGTGGAAGTATTACGCGGAGTGAACTTTCATATAGGCTACAACGAAATCGTTGGGCTTCTGGGAGATAACGGGGCCGGCAAATCAACGCTCATCAAGATCCTCACCGGAGTCCACCAGCCGGACAGGGGAGAGATTTACTGGAAGGGTCAGAAACTGGTGGGTTATTCGGTGGCCAAGGCCCGAGACCTGGGAATCGAGACCGTTTTCCAGGAACGGGCGCTTGCCGAACAGCATACCATCTGGCGCAATATTTTCATGGGTAGAGAAATCACCACTCCCTGGGGGTTTATTGACATCAAGAAGGAACGGGAAGAAACCGAACGGATCATGCGCCAGTACATGGGGTTTACTTCGGCAGCGCTGAGCGTTGATTCTGTGGTGGGAACCATGTCTGGAGGAGAAAAGCAGGGAGTGGCCATTGCCCGGGCCCTGCACTTCCAGGCAGACCTCATCATCCTGGATGAGCCCACCACCGGACTTTCCCTTTCCGAGACGCAGAAAGTGCTGAGTTTTGTGGAAGAAATCAAGAAAAACGGGAAATCGGCCATTTTCATCACCCACAACATTTATCACGTCTATCCTGTAGCCGACCGGATTGTGGTTCTGGATCGGGGTAGAGTGGTGGGTGAATTCGAAAAAGCAGCCATTTCTCTGGAGAAGCTGGTGGAGAAACTCTACCTGGTAGCCAGGACCGGAAAGCTGGAAAACGGCCAGGAAGAGCCTGTCTCCCAGGCATCGAAGGGACAGTCGGGCCAGGATTTGCAGTCCTTCATGCCCTGAAAGATGAAATAACCCCGGGGTCACACCCGGGGTTATTTTTATGCAAAGTTTTTCATTTTGGAGGGAATCAGGATGGTACGGTCAAGGACAGCGGAACATCGTTCCCAACTCAGCGTCGTGCTGGTACTCCTCGTAATCATTGCTCTCTTTATGATCGGAAGCCCCAAGACTTTTCTTTCCGGCAATATCTATGCAGCATTTATGTCCACCATACCCTTTTCCATGATCATGGCTCTTTCACTGACTCTGGTGGTCATTACCGGAGAAATGGATCTTTCCTTCCCGTCCATTATGGGCTTCTGTGGGTATATTTTTACCACAGTATTTCACGCCTCGGGAAGTTTTCCTCTGGCACTTCTGGCCTGTATTGCGGTAGGATTGGGAGCAGGTTTTTTGAACGGTCTTCTCATCGTCAAGCTTCGCCTCCCGTCTCTGGTTTTGACCATTGGGACACAGTTTTTCTGGGCCGGACTCACCCAGGTTCTGTGTGGTGGTTTGGGAAAAACCCTGGTACCGACGAAGAAAAGTATCCTTTACTACCTCTTTGTGGGAAGAATTGGTGGTAAATTGCCGGCACAGATTCTCTGGGCGTTGCTGATCGGCTTCATCATCTGGCTGGTTTTGAACCGCCATCGGTTTGGGGCCCATGTTTACTTTACCGGTGACAATCCTGCTAGTGCCAGGGTCATGGGTGTGAACGTAGACCGGGTAAAGATGATCGTCTTTACCCAGATGGGGGGATTTGCCGCCTTTGCCGGAGTGTTGTCAAGCTTAGAGGTTCTCTACTTCTGGCCCACCCTTGGGCAGGGATATCTTCTGAAAACCATTGCCGCGGTGTTTTTGGGAGGCACTCCGGTTGAAGGGGGTGTGGGGACCGTTTTCGGAACTTTTATCGGAGCTATCATCATCGGCATTTTGGAAGCCGGTATCATTGCCATGGGCATGACCGGTTTCTGGACCCAGCTGGTGTACGGTCTCATTATCGTCGTTTCCATTGCCATGCACTCGGCGCTGCGGCGGCGGGAGTAGGGAAGGCAGGTCTATAAGCCGAGTTCTGTATTCCCCGGATGGGGGAACGGTAACCATCTATCTGGGAGGTGGGTTACCCCACCTCTCAAGCGGCCAACCCGAAGGTCAGCGAGCTACCTCATCCCTTCCTATTTGGCCTTGCTCCGGGTAGGGTTTGCCAGGCATGCCGGTCACCCGGCATCCGGTGAGCTCTTACCTCGCCTTTTCACCCTTACCTTCTCCACGAAGGCGGTGTGTTTTCTGTGGCACTTTCCTGAGGTTACCCTCACTGGGTGTTACCCAGTACCCTGCTCTGTGGAGCTCGGACTTTCCTCAGAGGAAGTTCCTCTGCGGTTACCCGACCTACCTTCCCTAAAATTATAACTGATCCGTCGATGCAGTATTTCAGAGGCCAGACGGTCGGCCAGAGAATTTTTTTCTCTATCGATATGGATGAGAGCAAATCCCTGGAATCTTCGAATTTTGGACTTCGCTTCCTGATAGAGGGGTAGAAGCTTCGGAGCGCTCACCCGGTAGGTCCCGTTGATCTGATTGACGAGAAGCTGGCTATCGGAGAAAACGGTGAGGTGCTGAATCCCCAGGCGGGTTACAAGATCAAGGGCTTCGAGGAGCGCCCGATATTCGGCTTCGTTATTTGTGGCGGTCCCGATACGTCCGGCGATCTGGTACAGAACTTCGCCCTGCTCATTGCCGAGCACCACGGCAAAAGCGCTCTCTCCGGGATTTCCCCGGGAAGCACCATCGATGAAGGCTACCAGTCTATGAGACTTTCCGATACAAGAATCGTCCACAGTTAGGGCACCGAACGAGTTCTTCTTGTTTACGGACGCTTTTGGCTACGGTGGTGGGAACTGCCAGGTGGCAGCCACTGCAGGTCTCATCGTTGAGCAACACGACCGGGTTTTCGTACTTTTGGTGCAGGTCGAGGTAGGCTGAGGCAATGGAAGTATCGAGTTGCGCCAGAACCCGGTGCCTTTCTGCCTGGAGATTTTCCAAATTCGTTCTCCACCCTGCTATTTCTTCTTGAAAGAGATTGATGGCCTGAAAGGATTTTTCCTGCTCACTTTTCGCCACCTGGTTCTTTTCTTGAAATTCTTTTTGCAGGGATTCCAGCTTTTCCATATCGATGAGGATCGCTTCTTCCAGGGCACTCTTAGTTTCTTCTAACTTGGCCATCGATTTTTCCCATTGGGAGAGCTCTTTAGAGGAAGTAATCTCGCCGCTGTACAGTTTTCCCCTGGTGTTTTTCAGTTTTTCTTCGGCATCTCGAAGCTCCAGTTCCTTGTGGGCCAGGGCAACTTTGGCTTTTTCCAGAGCCGTTCTGGTCGATACTAATTCTTGCTGTAGGGTCTCGAGCTCCTGCTTTCGACGGTATATTTCTTGCTCTCGCTTCTCGATTTTTGACCGGAGATTCCGGATTTTGGCGTCCAGTTCTTGAAGATGTAAAAGTAAAGCGATGGTTTCCATCATTTCTCCTTATGGTTTCCCTTCCAGAAATTCAACGTTGAGACCTTCTTCTTGCGCTTTTTCCCTGAGAAAAATGCATATTTCTTGCATGGCCCTCCTCTCTCCTTTTCCATGGGAAATTGGGAGGTAATCAATACCGGCAAGGAGGAGCTGCTGGATTTCGTGGTGGGATAATTCACCGGTAATGAAGATATCTACCTGTTCCTTAATCACCCGCTCCAACAGGCTTTTACCGCTTCCGGGGCAGAGAGCGATGACCTGGTAAGAAGAGGACGAATTTCCGGAGTAGAGGTTTGCGGTTTCGGCGAAAGCCTTTTCCACCCTGTGCTGTAAATGCTCTTTTTCAAGGGGTTGAAGGAGCTGCACGATTCTTCCCAGTCCGGTGCGACTTCCCGGAGTTTCAAAGAGGGGATATACATCCACCACGGGTTCCTCGTAAGGGTGGGTAGCAAGGATTTTTTCCACCGTGGTCTGGAGAAGGCCTGCTCTCACTTCCACTTCCAACCGGATTTCGGATACCTGTTCGGGTTTTCCTACCGTTCCCAGGAAAGGCCGAGCACCTTCCTGGGGGATGAAAGTCCCCGTTCCGGGAACGGAAAAGCTACATCCCTTATAGTTTCCGATGGTGCCTGCACCAGTGGAAAAAATGGCCTGGGAGACTTCTTCAAGGTGGGTGGAGGGAAGGAAGGTGACCACTTTGAATTTCTGCGCTGTGCGTGGGAGAATCGTTTTCCACTGACCTTCCAGAGCCAGAATTTTTATCCACTGCTCGGCCAGGCCATGTGGGGCACTATCCAGGTTGGTATGGTGGGCAAACACCGAAATCCCGTGGTGGTAAAGGGTATAGAGCATGACGAAGTAGGGATCTTCTTGCGAAAGAGAATGAAGCGGTGTCCAGATGGGAGGGTGGTGGAGGTACAGAAGGTCAATCTTCTCGGCTGTAGCCCACGCTACCAGGTTCGGGGTCAACTCTAAATCGACGGCTACTCGTTTCACGTTCCTGCAGGCTCGCACCTGCAGACCGAAACGGTCATCGGGAAGCGCCAGAGAAGCGGGAAAGAGGCTTTCCAGGAAGTCCAGCACTCTTTGTAATGTTTCCATACCCGTGGTCCTGCCTTTTCAGAATGGTGGGTCCACCCGGATTCGAACCAGGGACCGACCGGTTATGAGCCGGCTGCTCTACCGCTGAGCTATGGACCCACGAGCGGAATCAATATTAGCATATTTATCCGGGCTACGCAAGAATATGTACGGGTTCACCTCATGTGGGACACTCGGAAAGTCCGGTATCTCTCAGCTCCTCTCTCCAGGCTCCGGTGCGGTCGGGGTTTCCGGGGTTAAACTTGGATACAGGATAGTTTTTCGGAGTCCATGGACTTGGGCGAGCTTTCCGATGGCGTTGCCTGTGGCGAAGCGCACCAGGTGGAGGATTCCCCAGAACATGCCGGAAGAATCCTGGTTCCCCTTTAATAGGTGCAGAACCTCCTCTCTTTGAGTTTGTAACACCTGAGTTGGGATACCGGGTCACCCCCTTTTCTCTATCCCACCTGTTGCAGATCTCTGTGCACCTATCCGGAAAACGCAAACACCCGTTTTGCCCGGCAAAACCCGGATGGCAAAGAATCTCGCTTCTGGACATGGTCTTCTCGTTGGCTACCGAAATATTGCGTTGTGAAACTTTTGAGGAGATTCGGGATTCGCTATAATGGAAGAGACTACTTGTGAAGGGGGATGTGCCGATGGGTTTTGAGTACGGTTTGGCCAAGTTTATTCCTTTTCAGGACAAAGCGGAGTGTGAACGGGTGCGGAAAATCAAAAAGGAAGATCTTACCAAACATCCGAATCCCCAGTTTCGAATTCGGATCATCGAAGAGAGAGAGGAATTCTATTTCCAGTTTGCTCTGGATATTGTGGAGCGCATCGTGAAGGCCCGGGAAAGAAACGAAAAATTAGTTTTGATTCTTCCGGTCGGTCCGGTTCCACAGTACTTTCTGGCGGCAGAAATGATCAATCGGCTCGGCATTCCCATGGACCACGTCCATACGTTTAACATGGATGAGTATGCTGATGAAGATGGCAACACGGCTCCCCTTGACTGGCCGGGTTCTTTCCAGAAAGCCATGTGGGATAACTTTTTCGGCCGTATTGAACCCCGCCTGAGGCCTCTGGAGAAAAATATCCATTTTCCGACCAGGGAAGTTCTGAAAGACTATGCGGCGATGATCGCCGATTTAGGAGGGGCTGATTGTTGCTACGGTGGAGTGGGCTGGTGTGGGCATATCGCTTTCTGGGAGGCTCACCTGGGGTTTGAATTCGGTGATGACCTGGAGGCCTTTAAGCAGGCCGGCCCGCGCCTGGTGGAACTCCATCCCATGACCATCATGCAGAATGCCCTTCACTCTTTCAGTGGTGATTGGTCCTGGGTTCCTCCCAAGGCCAATACCATTGGTCCTGCGCAGATCGTGGAAGCCAAAGACCGCAGTTTCTGGCTGGATGGGTACATCGGGGGAGGCGTGAGCTGGCAACGATTCATTGCTCGCCTGGCAGCCCACGGGAGGGTCAATACCCTGGTTCCGGCTTCCATCTTACAGACCCTTCCGGGAACCTATACCCTCTTGGGCGGTGTGGCCGACGACGTGGTTATTGCCATGGCGTAAATTTAGGTTCCTGTTTTTTTTGGCGGTCCGGTTCTGAGGTACGAAGGAGTTCCGGAGCTACTTCTCAGGGGCCTGGGAGGTCTTTCTGGATGTACAAGCGGAAAAGAAAACGCAGTCCCGGTCCAGTCACGAGCACCTTATCTTTCCGGTTTCATTTTCGATGGGCATAGGCTCCGGGCAAAGGAAAAGAAGCAACCTTCCCTGACCTTTTGGGGGAAGGTTGCTTTCGATAATTTCTTGTTCTTTTGGGCCGATGCAGTTCTGGTTTTGGAATACCCGACCGGTTTTTTTCTGAATTTTCCCTGGGTGGGTAAACGAACCGGAAACTCCGGTTCGATACTGTCTGGGCAAAGAGACCCGTAAATCGTTGAGGCGAAAGACATCTACGCCGGTGGCTTCAGCAAGCCACCGAGCGTACACTTGGTACTTCCGTATTTTGACCGATGGATAACTACGATGTCTTTCATTTCCAGAACAGTCCGCAGTGACACCGGCCGTCTCTTTCCACGCTGCCACTTCGGGTTTCAAGACAAGGACAGACGTTTTCCGGGATATTATCGATTTTGCAGGGGCAGTAAAAATCACCATACCGCTCGTGTTTTTTCAACAATCCCTCGACGAGTGGTTCCTTCATTTCATTGAAATGGTATCCCCGCAGACGCGCAAAATTCTCAATCCTCTGTCGAATTTCTTCTTCTGGGCTCAGGTGCAAAGGCCGATGCAACACCCAGGCATCCCCTTCCTGGTGGAGGGTGAGAACCGCCCCACAGACCGGGCAAACGACAGTTTTCCCTTCTTCCTTTTCTTCCTTCAGGATAAAGGCCACCTGGCAGACCGGGCAGAGAATTTTTTCCATCTCGTTCACTCCTCTAAAGCTTCTTTGATCCGCAGTTCGTCATAACCGACGATAACGGTTTCACCGATAACGATGACCGGGAAGGCCCTTCGTCCGGATATTTCCTGAACCTTTTGTACCGTTTTGTCCTTTTCTTCTTTTTCCAGAAGGTCCACGTCTACGGAATCAAAGGGGATATTCCGGCTTTCAAAGAATTTTTTGGCCATTTTACAGAACGGACAGGTACTCAGAGCATAGAGCATAACTTTTTTCATTCTTTTCACCTCTTATGGGATTATACCCTCTCAAAACCTCAAGAGGAAGGTTTTTATTTCCCTTCTCTGTGGATCTTGCTCTTTGGGATTTTTGCAATGTCTTCAAAAGCGTGTTACACTTACCGTAGAGCGAAAGACCATGGGGGAGGGATGACGGTTGCAGAGAACGGATTTTACCTTTGTTGACCTGAGGGAGAAAAAAGCGAGTCCGGATATCGAGGTTCTTTTTCCGGGCTGGCGAGAGAACGATGAACGGGTGGCCATTTTTTCTCCTCACGATGATGACGGGGTTTTAGGCCCTGGATATCTCCTCCAGGCCATACCGTTTTTTGGGGGAGAAGTCCATGTGGTAATTTTCTGTAACGGCTCGGGTGGCTACAGTATCGTCGAGCATAAACCGATCATCACCGCTTTGCGGGCTCGTGAAACACTCCGGGCTTATGCGGTGCTGGGGATTGATTCTGCCCATATTCACCGTCTGGACTACGATGATTATAGCCTCTGGCCCTTCATCGGCTGGAAACTGGAGCATGGAGAGGGAACCCTGCGCAAGATCCTTCCTCTTTTACGCCGTTTACGGATCACCAGGGTACTCCTCCCCAACGGGTATCGGGAACATCTGGACCATCTGGCAGCCTTTATGGTGGGGGCTTTCGATGCTCCACAGGCCGGGGATCCGGTCATGGCCGATTGGGGAGAACCATCGCCGGTGCGTTCGGTCCTGCAGTATGCGGTGTGGAGTGACTTTGAACCGGAAGATGCCATCCTGAGCGGGGACGATGTTTCGGTTCGGGCAAACCGGGCTCTCGTTGCTCCGGAAGAAGCGGAAGCGAAAATCCGGCAGGCCATGGGGGCGTTTCAAACTCAAGCCCAGATTGTGACCGGTCTTATGGAGCAGAGGAAAGAGCGGGAATTGAAAAGTGGGAAGTATGTGGAGATTTATTACGCCTTCGATCCTCGTCCCCGGTGTGAGTACGGAAAATACCTCCGGCGTATTCAGGAAATCGTAGGGTAAGAAGGGAGAGAGAAGGATGAAAAAAATTGCCCTTTTGGGAGCGGGGTTCATCGCTTCAGTTCACATGGAAGCCTGGAGGAGAGTCGAAGAAGCCAAGGTGTGTGCCTTTTTTGAGACCAATCCTGAGAAAGCCAGGGCTTTTCGGGAAAAGTATGGTGTTCCCCATTACGATTCTTTTGGAAATCTTCTCGCGAATGAAGATGTCGATATGGTGGACGTGTGTTTGCCCACCTTTCTCCATCGAGAATATGTGGAAATGTCGGCCAATGCCGGAAAGCACGTTCTCTGTGAGAAACCCATTGCTCTGAATGTGGAGGATGCCGAAGCCATGCGGGAAACCTGTCGGCGAAATGGGGTCAAATTCATGGTGGGGCATGTGCTCCGTTTCTGGGGAGAATATGTGAAAGCCAGAGAACTCGTGGAGGAAGGTGCCCTGGGTAAAATCCTGGCGGTGGAAGCCTTTCGTCTCTCGGTGTCACCGACCTGGTCGGTCGATAGCTGGATTCTCAAGCCCGAGCTGAGTGGTGGTGCAGCCCTCGACCTCCATATCCATGATTGTGACTACGTCAACTGGATTCTGGGAAATCCCCGGGAGGTTTTTGCCTGGGGAGTGCGCTCTGCGTCCCGGTCCTGGGACCACATTTTCACCGAAGTGCGATACCAGGAAGCCGTAGCCAGTATTCAGGGTGGCTGGATGATGAAGGGAGACTTCCCCTTCACCTGTGGATACCGGATACTGGGTGAGCGGGGGATCCTGGAATGGACTTTCCGGGCCGGGGTCAACATTGAGGAGCGCAGCCAGAGTAACCCTATTTTCCTTTATCGGGATGGGGCGGAGAGGGAGAAAATCGAGGTTGCCTCGGAAGATCCGTATTACCTGGAACTCCGGTATTTTTTTGATTGTGTACAGAAGGGAACGCCAGTTCAACAGGGAACTCCTGAACAGGCCATTTTGGCCCTGAAGGTGGCTCTGGCAGCTCGGACTGCTTCGGAGAAGAATATGGTGGTTCGGTTATAGCAAGATGCGCAAGGTTCTCCTGGTTGAGGAAGATGCTTTGCTCCGGGAAAAAATAGGGAACATTCTTCGGGAAGAGCGGTACTATGTGATCGCCATCCGGGACCGGGTTCTGGCGATGAACTGTCTGGAAAAAGAGGAAATCGATATGATCCTTGTCCGGGAAGAAATTCTGCGCGAAAATAGCCTGGAACTCCTTTCCTTTGCCCGTCAGCGGTTCTCCGATATCGTCATCATCGTGATGGGGACGGAGGAGGATTCTTTCCGCATTCGTGAGCTTTTGGCCAAAGGGATTTACGAGTACCTTTCTCCGCCCTTTACCCCTTCCCGTATTCTCTCGGTGATGCGGCGCGCCGAGGAGCGCATATCGCTTCTTGAGGAGAACAAAGACCTCAAGCGGCGGATGGTCCATCGGTTTTCCTTTGCCGGCCTCACCGGAGTTTCGGAGAAGATGCAGCGGTTGTTCAGTTTAATCATTCAGGTCTCTCAGGTGAAGCGTCCCATCCTCCTTCTGGGGGAGCAGGGAACCGGGAAAGAAATGGTCGCTCGGGCCATTCATCAGTACGCTTTTACCCATGAGGAGCCGTTCTTCAAAATTCTCTGTGGCAGCATGGGGCACGATTTTTTCCGCAACGGGATTTTGATCGAAGACGGCAGGTCCCAGAATCTGAACGAGATTCAGGAGGGAACCCTTTACTTTGAGGATGTCCATCTCCTTCCCTATTCCCAGCAGACCGAGATGTTGGAGTTTCTGGAGGAATACCGTTTTGGCCGAAAAGGGGGGAACCTCAGGGTCATTGCTTCTTCCGAGGTTCCCCTGGAGGAAGAGGTAGCGCGAAGCGCCTTTCGGAGCGACCTTTACTATTTTTTGAGCGCGGTGAAGATCGAAATTCCACCCCTTCGTGAACGGAGAGAAGATATCCCTTTCCTCATCGAGCAGTTCTTGCGTGAGATTGCCGAAGAGAGCGGCCGGGAGATGGTGAAAATCAGCAAAGAAGCACTCAAAACCCTCATCGATTACGACTGGCCGGGAAACGTCATCGAACTCCGGAACACCCTGGAAGGAATGGTCATTCTCTCCGAAAGTAGCACCTTGACGCTGGAAGACATTCCCGAGCACATTAAAAAGGGCTTTGGACGGGAAGGGGTGCTGGAAATAAAGATCGGAACGCCCCTGGAAGAAGTGGAAAAACTCCTCATCAAAGAAACCCTCAAATTCCATCGCTTCAATAAGACCCGCACCGCTCAGACGCTGGGTATCAGTCCCCGCACACTCTATCGGAAGATGGAGCAATATGCGATTGAGGACGAATTGAAGTAGGAATTTCTTTTTGTCATTTTGTCAGAGTTACCTCACCGCTTTGTGACATAATGTCAGAAAATTGTGCTATATTTTGACTTTTTGACAAAAAACTGACCTTGATTGATTTTGTTTTAACTTGCCAGAGCCGGAAATTTGATTATAATAGAGCTTGTCTTCAAATGGAATCAATGAGAAAGGGGTGAAGAAGGTATGAAGATTAAACCGTTAGGAGATCGGATCCTGGTGAAAAGAGTCGAGGAAGAGGAAGTGCGCAAAGGAGGCATTATTCTTCCCGACACTGCCAAGGAAAAGCCGCAGCAGGGAAAGGTGGTAGCTGTTGGTACTGGTAAGGTAGATGAAAACGGGAATCGGAAGCCTCTGGAGGTCAAGGAAGGAGATAAGGTTCTCTTTGGGAAATACGCCGGTACCGAAGTCAAAGTTGACGAAGAAGAATACCTCATCATGCGTGAAGATGATATTTTAGGAATTATCGAAGACTGAGGTTCCAAGAGAGAAAGGAGGTAAGTGAACATGGCCAAACAGATTCTCTTTGAAGAAGAAGCGCGACAGGCCATTTTGCGAGGTGTTAAAATCCTGGCCGATGCTGTAAAAATCACTCTCGGTCCCAAAGGGAGAAACGTCATCATCGAAAAGAAATTTGGGTCGCCGACCATCACCAAAGATGGTGTGACGGTGGCAAAAGAAATTGAGCTCTCCGACCCCAACGAGAACGTCGGTGCGCAGCTGGTAAAAGAAGTCGCTTCCAAAACCAGTGACGTGGCCGGTGATGGGACGACCACCGCTACCGTTCTGGCCGAGAGCATTTACCGGGAAGGTTTGCGCAACGTGGCCGCCGGTTCGAACCCGGTGCTTTTAAAGCGGGGTATTGATAAGGCTGTGGAGGCAGTGGTGAAAAAGCTCAGAGAAATGAGCAAAGAGGTGAGCGACCGGAAAGAAATCGCTCAAGTTGCTTCCATCGCTGCCAATAACGACGAATCTATCGGAAGCATCATTGCCGATGCGATGGAAAAGGTCGGGAAAGACGGGGTCATCACCGTTGAAGAAGCCAAGGGTCTAGAGACCACTCTGGAAGTGGTGGAAGGTCTGCAGTTTGACCGTGGGTATCTCTCTCCATACTTCATTACCGATCCGGAGAGAATGGAAGTCGTGCTGGAGAATCCTTACATTCTCATTTATGAGAAAAAGATCTCGGCCGTGAAGGATCTCCTCCCCATTCTCGAAAAAGTGGTCCAGAGAGGAAAGCCCATCCTGATCATCGCCGAGGATGTCGAAGGTGAAGCTCTGGCTACCCTGGTGGTGAATAAGCTCAAGGGTGTCATCAGCTGTGCGGCCGTCAAGGCTCCTGGCTTCGGTGATCGCCGTAAGGCCATGCTGGAGGACATCGCCATTGTGACCGGTGGGCGGTTCATTTCCGAAGACCTGGGTATCAAGCTTGAGAACATCACCATTGACGATCTGGGTCAGGCCCGCAAAGTGGTGGTCGACAAGGAAAACACCACCATCGTTGAAGGTGCCGGCAAGAGAGAGAACATCGTGGCCAGGATGAACCAGATCAAGAAACAGATCGAGGAAACCACTTCCGACTACGATCGGGAAAAACTCCAGGAAAGACTGGCCAAGATTGCCGGTGGTGTGGCTGTGATTCGGGTTGGTGCTGCCACCGAGGCCGAGATGAAAGAGAAGAAAGCCAGAGTGGAAGACGCGCTCCATGCTACCCGTGCGGCGGTTGAGGAAGGTATCGTTCCCGGTGGTGGCGTGGCTCTGATCCGGTGCATGTCGGCCATCGATGCCCTGAATCTGAGCGGCGACGAGAAAGTGGGGGCTCTCATTGTGCGGAAAGCTCTGGAAGAGCCTGCCAAGATGATTGCCGAAAACGCCGGTGAAGAAGGCTCGGTCATCGTGGAGCGGATTAAATCTGCCGATAACCCCAACCTTGGTTTCAATGCTCTTACCGGAGAGTTTGTGGACATGATTCAGGCTGGAGTCATTGATCCGGTTAAGGTGGTTCGTACCGCTCTGCAGAATGCATCCAGCGTGGCTTCGGTGATGCTGACCACCGAATCGGTAGTCACCGAGATTCCGGAGAAGGAGAAAACTCCCCCTGTTCCGCCGACACCGGAGTACTAAAGTGGTATAATAGATGAAGTGACCCGATGGACCGATCGGTCCATCGGGTCTGGGCTTTGGGGAGGTGGCAGCGATGCCGGTTTATGAGTACGAGTGTCTGGAATGCGGTAAGGTTTTTGAAGAGTTTCAGTCTTTCAGCGACAAGCCCGTTTCCCAGTGTCCCTTCTGTAAGGGAAAGGTGAAACGGTTGATCAGTAAGGGAGTAGGCCTGGTTTTCAAGGGTTCCGGTTTTTACTCTACCGATTATCGGAGTTCAACCACCAAAAGCAATAGCTCGAGTTGCAGCACCTGTTCTTCGTCGAGTTGTTCCACCTGTGGGACTTCAGGTGGTAGTAGCAGCAACGGATCGAAAACCTGAGAGTGCTTTCGATGAGTTTTCTGGGATACGCCCTGGTCCTGGGCGTTTTGCTTTTGGTTGGAGTTTTGTGGGGAATTAAGCGCAAGGGAAGCCAGGTATCGGTTGAGGAATTCTGGAGAGAGAAAGAGCAAGAGTACGGAGAGAAGCGTGTTCTCTCAGGTTTTGCGCGGTATTTGGGAGGCCATCCCCGGTTTGAGAAAGTAACCGATGGCCTCCTTTTTTTGATGTCTCGCAGTCTCTGGTTTGAGAACTTCGAGAAGGGTCCCAATATTTTTGGTTTCACCATGCCCTTCGAGAAGGTCGTTTTTCGGATTCCGTTACAGAGGGTCTCTACCATCGGGGCGATTTCGGAGAGGGATTTCGAGAGTACCGACTTTGGGAATCGCGTTTTTCGTTACCAGCGCCTGAGCCGCAAGCCCTTCTATTTGACCGTCGATTATACCGATGAATGGGGAAGATCCCAGACCCTCTACTTCGACAGCATGGTGGATATCAAAACCTGGCAGGAAGAGTTGGAGAAAGCGAAAGGTTCCTGTCCCCCGGAAGAAGCAGCCGAGCCCGAAGTGGGGGTGTGTCCCAAGTGTGGAAAAAGGGTTTCTCCCGATTTCAAACTTTGCCCCTACTGTGGGCGTAAGCTCTCTTAAATGGCGATGGATTTCTTGGTGGGCCACTTCGAAGATCGCAAAAAAGCTACCGGTTGCACGGTTTTCCTCTTTGAAACTCCCAATCGTGCTGTGGCTTCGGTGCGTGGTGGGGCGCCCGGTAGCCGGGAGCTGGAAGCTCTTGCCCCGGGGCGCCTGGTGGAAGGGGTTGATGCGGTGGTTTTGAGTGGTGGGAGCGCCTTTGGGCTTTCCTGCAGCACCGGGGTGGTGGCATTCCTGAAAGAACGCGGGAAGGGATTCAAAACTCCCCGCGGGGTTGTCCCGATTGTGGCCCAGGCGGTGATTTACGATTTAGAGGTGGGAGAGTGGGCTTTTCCTACCCCGGAGTGGGGATACGAAGCCTGTCGGGAGGCTAAGGGTCAAGTTTTGGAGGGAAGTGTGGGTGTCGGAACCGGTGCCACGGTGGGAAAGCTCCGGGGGATGGAAAAAGCGGTGAAAGGGGGATTTGGAAAAGGTGCGATGGAAACCCCGGAGGGGTGGATATGGACCTTTGTGGTGACCAATTCTCTGGGCAACATTTACCTCCCTTATTCGGGAGAACTTTTAGCCGGACACAAAGGTGCGGAAAACCCCTCGTCATTTTCACCCTTTAACACCACTCTGGCGGTGACGGTTTTTGAGGCCGATCTTTCTCGCGAAGAACTGCAGCACCTGGCCGATGTGGTCCACTCAGCGCTGGCTACCTGCATTCGCCCTTTTGCCACTCTTTACGATGGAGATGTGCTGTTTCTGGTCTCTTTAAAGCGAAAGAAACCGGTTAACTACCTTCTACTGGTAGAGGGTATTTACCGGAGTGTCACCGAAGCGGTCATTGCTTCGGTGACCAAAGCCGAGAGTGTGGCGGGTGTTCCGACCTATAAGGTGTGCCGCTGACTTCCGAAAGCAGCGAGCGGGAAAAGGTGACGGATGATTCCGTCTGGTATCTTTTCAGGAACTGGAACGGAGGTGTTTGGGAATGCACAAAGCGTCCTGGCGGAAGTTCGTCTTTGCCGGTGTTTTGGGCGGTATTTCAGGAGTTCTGGCTCTCACCCCTCTGGGACTCATCCCGGTACCTAACCTTTCTACCTATGCGACCACCATGCATATTCCTGCTATAATAGGAGGGATTATAGGTGGTCCTGTTACGGGGGCTCTGGTAGGATGTATTCTGGCGTTTTTTACCATGCATCTTTTTCTGGGGAACCTGGTGGCCTGTTTCCTGCCCCGAATTTTCATCGGGGTGGTGGCCTATTTTTTGTGGAAAGCCCTGGGAAAAAGTAACCTGGGTGTAGTGGTCGGGAGCCTGGGAGGAACCATAACGAACACCGTGGGTGTTTTGGGATTAATGGTGTGGATGAAATATTTCACCTGGGAACAGGTGCTCCCCATTTTCCTTTTAAACGGTATTCTGGAACTGGTGATTTCAGGAGTAGTGGTCTTACCGATCGTGAAGGTGATCCTGAGGGTGGTGAAGATCGATTAAGATTCTGGTTATCGATGTGGGCAATACCCACACCACGTTTGGAGTTTATGAAGACCAGGTGTTACTGCGACACTGGCGGATTTCCACGTCTTCCCGGAGAACCCCGGATGAGTGGGGGCTCATGATGGAGTCGCTTCTTCGGGAGGGTGGGGTGGCAAGGCCCACGCTCCAGAGGGCAGTGTTATCCTGTGTGGTGCCTCCGGTGGCAAATGCCCTGGAGTATCTTTTCCGGTTTGGCTGGATGCTTCCCCATCTCGTGGTCGGTCCGGGTGTGAAGACGGGTTTAGCGGTGCGGGCGGAGGCCAGGGAAGTTGGGGCGGATCGGATCGTGAATGCGGTGGCCGCTTCCTGTCTCTACGGGGGTGATTTGATCATTGTCGATTTTGGGACTGCCACCACTTTCTGCGCCGTGACCCACCGCAGAGAGTATCTGGGGGGAGCGATTGCTCCGGGTATCGGCATTGCTCTGGAGTCCCTGTATGAGAAGACGGCCAAGCTTCCCCGGATTGATGTGGAGGTGGCGGAACGCTGTATCGGGAGAAACACGGTGGAGGCGATGCATGCCGGGATTTTCTTCGGGTACATTGGCCTGGGAAGGGAAATCGTGAAGCGGATGAAAGAGGAATTTTCACTGAAGGCACGAGTGGTAGGAACCGGAGGATGGGGCATCTTTTTGGAGAAACACTGCGATTTTATCGACATTTTTAACCCGGTGTTGACCCTGGAGGGTTTGCGGATCATCCATGAACTCAATGAACCATAGTCAGGAAGAAGTGGCGGTTATCGGTAGTAATGCCCGGGCCAACGGTCGATTGGAAGCGCAGGGACTGCTGATCGTGGAAGGGGAGTTTGCGGGGTCGATTCGCTGTCCGCATCTTCTGGTGACCAAGGGAGGTAAGGTAAGCGGGTCGGTAGAGGTTCAGGAACTGGAAGTGTGGGGAGATATCAGTGGATTTTTGCGGGTCCAGAAGATGATCTGTCGGAAGGCTTCCCGGATTGGGGGATGTGTGCTGGTCAAAAGTATTGCCCTGGAGCCGGGGGTGCTGGTGGAAGGTTTTTTGACCTTTCAAAAAATCGAGGATGAGCACAATGAAGGAAAAGAGAGTGGTGAGTATCAGTCTGGGTTCCTCAAAGAGGAACCACAGGGCTCAGGTTGAGCTTCTGGGATGTCGGGTATCCATTGAGCGGATTGGTGTGGATGGGGATAAGGAGAAATTTAAGCAACTTCTTGCCGAGCTCGATGGTCAGGTGGATGCCTTTGGGCTGGGTGGTGCAGATCTCTATCTCCGGGCCGGTCGCTACCGGTATAGGGTGGTGGATGTGGCCAGGCTCGTCTCGGGTCTCCGGAGAACCCCCATCGTCGACGGTGGAGAACTCAAGATGGTCTGGGAACGGGAAATTCCCCGGTATCTTGTGGAAAAGGGAGGGCTGGGGCTATCCGGTAAAACTGCGCTCATCATGAGCGGGATGGACCGGTACGGGCTGGCAGAAGGCTTACAGGGAGTGGGCTGTAAACTCCTCATCGGTGATATGCCCTTTGCGCTGGGGATTCCCATTGCTCTCCGGCATCTTTTTACTTTGCGATTCCTTTCGGTAATCATGATGCCGGTTTTACGCCGCCTTCCCATCGACGTCCTTTATCCCACCGGCAAGGCACAGGAAAAGAGCGAGCCCCGTTTTCCCCGTTACTTCGCCAGGGCGGACCTCGTGGCCGGTGATTTCCTGTACATCTTCCGTTTCGCTCCGGAAAATCTCACCGGCAAAATCATCATTACCAACACGGTAACCGCTCAGGACGTGGAGGAGATGCGTCGCCGGGGAGTGGCAGTGCTTGTGACCACCACTCCGGAAATGAACGGACGTTCCTTTGGAACCAACGTGCTGCAGGCAATTTTTGTGGCCATCTTGGAAAAAGCTCCGGAGGCTATCCGGCCTGAGGAGTATCTGGAGCTTTTGCGTGAACTCAACATTCGGCCGAGGGTCTTGAGACTTGGGGAGGGAGCATAATGGAAGAGAAAGCGAAGATGGTGGAAGAAACCATCGAGAAGTACATGAAATACGTCAATCCCGGCTTTGCACGGCTTTGCAAGTTTGCCAATCTTGCCACCATAGAGTGGGAGGGAAGAGGTGCCCAGGTTTTTGATATTTTTGGAAGAGCTTACCTTGATTGTATCGGTGGCTTTGGGGTCTTCAATGTGGGTCGCAATCACCCCCGGGTGGTGGAAAGGGCTATCGAGCAGCTCCGGAGGTTACCGCTTTCCACCCGCACCCTTTTCAATAAACAGCAGGCGGATCTGGCCGAAATGCTGGCCAAGATTACCCCTGGGGACCTCCAGTATTCCTTTTTCTGTAATAGTGGTGCCGAGGCGGTAGAGGGAGCCCTGAAGCTGGCCCGCCTCTATACGGGGAGGAAAAAACTGGTTTCCTGTCTCAATAGCTTTCACGGCAAGACCATGGGAGCGCTGAGCGTGTCGGGAAGAGAAATCTACAAGAAGCCCTTTGAACCCCTTCTTCCGGAGACCTATCAGGTACCTTTTAACGATCTGGAGTCCATGGAAAAAATGGTGGACGACGGAACGGCGGCGGTGATTGTGGAACCGGTTCAGGGAGAAGGGGGTATTAACATTCCTTCTCCGGATTACCTTCCCGGAGTTCGGGAAATCTGCAACCGGCATGGAGCTCTGTTGATTATCGACGAAGTCCAGACAGGTCTGGGGCGGACGGGGAAGATGTTTGCCTGTGAACACTGGGGCGTAGTTCCCGATATCCTGACTCTGGCCAAGGGTCTGGGAGGTGGTATTCTCCCTCTCGGTGCTTTCATGAGTACCGCTACGATCTGGAAAGTCTTTGAAGAAAATCCCCTGCTCCATAGTTCCACCCTGGGGGGTAACCCCTTGGCCTGTGCAGTGGGTCTTGAGACTCTCAAGATCTTGCAGGAAGAAGATATTCCCCGGCAGGTGCAAGAGAAAGGCGATTATCTCTTGGGGAAATTACGGGCATTCCAGAGCACTTTTCCGGAACTCATCAAGGAAATTCGGGGAATGGGTCTCCTCATCGGGATGGAGTTTTTCGATGCGGATGTGGCTTCGCTTCTGGCCATGGAAATGGCTGAGCGAATGGTTCTCGTGGCCTATACCCTGAATAATCCCCGGGTAATCCGGTTTGAACCACCCCTGACCATTTCTTTTGCAGAGATGGATCGGGTAGTGCAGGCCATGGAGGAATCGCTTCTCTGTGTGAGGAAAATTGTCGAAGAAGTGAGTGGATAGATGAGAAAGGGGGGTTTCCGGTGGCCAGAGTTTCTGCTTCTTTGGTGATCAGGGGGAAGGCAAGCGAGGTTTACGAGAAAGCAAAGGATATCGAGCGATTGGCCCAATTTTTGCCGGATCTCGAAGAGGTGCGGGTTATCCGCAAGGAAGGGCAGGAGGTGGATAGTTTCTGGAAGGGTCGTTTCCAGGGAAGGGAAGTGAAGTGGACCGAGCGGGATCTCTGGGACGATGCCGGCAAGCAGTGCCGGTTTTTCGTTCTGGAGGGTGATTTCAAGAAGTACGAAGGGATATGGAAGTTTGTCGAGGAAAAAGAAGGGAAGACCCGGGTGGAGCTCGAGATCGAATACGACCTGGGGTTACCCCTGGTGGGAGCGCTGATCAGTGCTTTTCTGCGCAAGAAAATGGAAGAGAACGCCCAGGCCATGCTTTCGGCCCTGAAAAAATCGGTGGAAGGATAGAAGAAAGGTGGTCGGAATGGATAAGTTTGCCTTCATCATCCACGCCATGGATGTTCAGGATATTCGAGAACACATGCCCTTTTTGCGTTTTCTGCCGTCGACCTGGGTGGAGTTTCTGGCTTCCCGGGTCTCTCCTTTTATTCTCTCCCATGTTACCGGGGTGCGGTCCACCGCTACCGGAAAGGAAATCGAGGGGTGGTTTGTGGGTCTCCCGATGACCTCCAGGGCTCTTTTGGAGTACCCCTTTCCTTTCGTGGCCAGACAAATCCGCAAGTGCGGGTTTCTGGCCGAGAAGATGGGAGCAGGCATCATCGGTCTGGGAGCCTTTACTTCGGTGGCCGGTGATGGGGGGATCACGGTAAAGAACGGCCTGCGGATTGCCGTCACCACTGGTAACAGTTATACGGTGGCCACGGCTCTGGAAGCGCTGAAGGTGGCCTGTGGGATGATGGATGTGGATCTTGCGCAGGAAGAGGTGGCCATTGTGGGGGCAACCGGTTCGATCGGGAGAGCCTGTGCTCTGGTGCTGGCCGAAGAAGGCCGACGATTGCGTCTCATCGGTCGGGATAAGGAGCGAACCGAGAAAGTCAAAGCTGAGGCAGAGCAGCACGGCGCTTCTGCGGTGAAAGCCTTTGTGGATATTCAAGAAGGTATTCGCGGCTCCAGGGCTGTCCTTACGGTAGCTTCGGCGGTGAAAAACCTTCTGGAGCCTTCCTGGATCGAAAGAGGGGCGGTGATCTGTGATGTGGCCCGTCCCAGGAATGTGGCTGAGGAGGTGGCCCGGGCGCGCCAGGATGTCCTGGTAATTGAGGGTGGTGTGGTCGATGTTCCTGGAGACCCCGACTTTGGGATGGACTTCGGTTATCCTCCCCGCAAAGCCTATGCCTGTATGGCCGAAACCATGATTCTCACTCTGGAAGGTCGATTTGAGGATTACACCCTGGGAAAGGACGTAAAAGTGGAAAAGGTGAAGGAAATCCAGAAGCTGGCCGAGAAACACGGTTTTCGGGTTTCAGGGCTGCGCAGTTTTGGACGGGAACTCACCGAAGAGGAAATCGTCAGAGTGAAAAAGAAGAGGTAGAAAGTCTTGGCTTTGCGGATGGTTTTAGAAAAGCTCCTTCCCCGGTTCGAAGCTCAGGGTATCCGTTATGCCCTCATTGGAGGTTTGGCCCTGGGGCTTTTAGGAGTAGGCCGAGCGACGATGGACATTGATTTTCTGGTCCTTCGGGATGATATGCCCGTGGTGGACAGGCTTATGACGGAACTGGGTATGAATGTCGTTACCGCAGCGAGAATGTCTCGCAGTATGTATCGCCGCTTGCCGTTTTCGGGGAAGTGGATTTTCTCCATGCTTTCCGGGAGAGTACCTTGGAGATGCTTCGTCGAGCCCGCAAGCAGGAGATCTTTGGTGGGACACCGCGAATTCAGGTTATTACTCCTGAAGACCTGATTGGATTGAAGTTACAAGCCCTGAAGAACGACCCTTCCGGAAGATCTCTGGATTGAGAAGATATCAAGGCTCTTGTCCGTATCCATGGGACAAAACTTGACTGGGTCCGTATTCGGAATACGTCCGGATTCTTGAGGTCGAGGATTGGTATGCCCTTTTCGTACCTCACGAAGAGCGCTGAAGAAGAACTTTGCCGGCTTACCCAGGACGATGGGTTGTGCAAAGATATGCGTCGGGTGCATGCGGCAAAGGTGACTACCGGTGATGCGTATCTTCAGTTTGTTATCGGGTTTCATGAGTTTCTTTCTCACCGTCCTCGCCCCTTTCGAGCCATTCAGGATAGAGATATGCGGCTTTGAATCAACCTTTTCACCCCCTTGACAGGTGACCCTTTTTTCCGTATACTCATGATAATGAGAATTATTATCATTTGGTGGTGAGACCCGTGAAGGTCAAAGAAAGATGGAAAAAGGCCTTTGAGCTTTCCCGGAAGCGTATCACGCCGTCACGGGAGGCGATCGTGGAGGTTCTGGAGGAGCGGGGGAGACACCTTTCTGCAGAAGAGATATACGGTTATCTGAAAGAGAAACAGCACAAGGTGGGCATCGCGACGGTCTACCGGAATCTGGAACTTTTGTCCCGGATGGGGATTGTGCATCGGGTGAACTTCGGAGACGGGAAGGACCATTACGAGATAGCCAGAGTTCCTGCTTTACACCATCATCACCTGATATGTACCCGATGTGGAAAGGTGGTTGACTATCAGGATTTTCAGCAAGAAGAAAACGAATTTGTGGAGCGGTTAGGCCGGGCGTTAGGGAAAAAGTATGACTTCCTCATCCAGTCGCACCAGCTGTACTTCTATGGGATTTGTCGGGACTGCCGTTTGGGGGAGGTGAAGGAGTGAACAAAATCCAGATTCCTCTTACGGAGATGAAAACCGGCGAGGAGGGTGTGGTGGTCGGGGTGAGAGATGGTGAGAAGTTTCCGCGACGGTTGTGGGTTCTGGGGTTATTTCCCGGAAAAAGGATTAGGAAGGTGAGTTCTTCCCTGGTGGGAGGGCCGGTGGTGGTTTGCTGTGGGACGCAGGAGCTGGCCCTGGGAAGGGGGCTGGCCTCCCGGGTGATGGTGGAGGTGGAACGGTGAAGAAGATCGTGCTGGTGGGAAATCCCAACGTAGGTAAAAGCGTGGTTTTTACTCAGCTCACCGGGGTGTATGCGGTTTCCTCCAATTATCCCGGCACTACGGTGGATTTCTTGAGAGGTACGCTCAAGAAAGACCATGAAACCTGGGAGCTCATCGATGCTCCTGGGACCTATGCCCTTTCTTCGGAGATTGAAGCCGAGCGGATTACCGGTCAACTCATTGATGAGGCGGATATCGTGGTGAACGTGGTCGATGCCGGGAACCTGGAGCGGAATCTCTACCTCACCTTTGAACTCCGGGAGAGAAGGAAACCAACCGTGGTGGCGCTCAATATGTGGGATGAAGCGAAGAAAAGGGGCATTCACATCGATATCGGAAAACTCAGTGCCATTTTGGGAGTGCCGGTGGTGCCGGTGGTGGCTACCAGTGGCGAGGGTATCAAGGAACTTTTCGAAGCACTGGACCGGGCTACCCCCCCGCATCCGGTCTCTTCGGATCACCTGCATCGCTGGGAGGAAATTGGACGGGTGATTGAGACGGTACAACATCTTTCCTATGTGAAACCACGGTTTCTGGATTGGTTGCAGCGGGTTACCATTCAACCCGTAAGCGGTTTTATCATTGCCCTGATGGTTCTTCTGGGGGCTTTTTTCCTGGTGAGGGGTATAGGAGAAGGTCTCATCGGACTTTTGGAAGGGTTTTTTGAACGATATTACTTGCCTCTTTTGTCGAAGCTTGCGCCGTATGCCGTCGGTTTCCCCTGGCTTTCGAAGGTCCTTCTGGGGGAACTCATCGAAGGGCGAATCAATCTCGAGCAGTCCATGGGAATTCTCTCTACCGGTATCTACATTCCTTTTGGGGTAGTCCTTCCCTATATTGTGGCTTTTTACTTGGTTCTGGGGTTACTGGAGGACATCGGATATCTTCCCCGGGTAGCGGTGCTCCTGGACGGCTTTTTCCATAAAATCGGCCTGCACGGCTATACCATCGTTCCCACTCTTCTGGGGCTGGGGTGCAACGTTCCGGGGATCATGGCCACGAGGATTCTGGAAAATGCCACCGAGCGATTCATCGTGGCCATCCTCATTTCGATTGGAGTTCCCTGTGCTGCCCAGCAAGCCCTCATCGTGGGGGCCCTGGGGAAGTACGGCTTTACCCCGGTTTTTATCGTATATGGGACTTTATTTCTGGTATGGCTGTGCTGGGGGGTGTTCCTCAAGTACCTCGTTCCCGGTTTCCGACCTCCGCTTTTAACCGAGATTCCCCCTTACCGATTACCTTTCCCCAAGGCGCTCCTTTCCAAACTGTGGCTCCGGTTACGGGGATTTTTGCGGGAGGCACTCCCCATTGTCTTTGTGGGAATTCTGGGGGTTAATCTGCTCCACCTCACCAGCTTTTTTGTAGCGGTAAGTAAATCAATAAGTCCCTTTATCGCTCACATCTGGGGGATTCCCGAGGAAGCGGTTCTTTTCCTCATCCTGGGTTTCCTGCGCAAAGATATGGCGGTGGGGATGCTTCTACCCCTCAATCTCTCGGTGAAGCAACTCATCATTGCCAACGTCATCCTGGCCATGTTCTTTCCCTGCGTGGCCACTTTTGTGGTGATGCTGCGGGAATTCGGATGGAAAAAGCTTTTCGGGGCGCTTGGGATCATGATTTCTTCTGCTACTCTGGTGGGCTGGATTCTGAACGTGACGCTATAGAGAAAGGAAGGGAAAACTATGCCAAATAACGATTTCGGGAAGCAGGTTTTTGTTTCTTTCAGTGGGGGAAAGGACTCCCATCTCAGCCTCTTCAGGGCGCTACAGGAGGGTTTTCGGGTCAAGGCACTCCTCACCATGCTCAGTGACCGGGGTGATTTCACCGCTGGCCATCGCCTTCCCCTTTCCTTCCTTCGCTGTCAGGCTGAAGCCATGGGTATTCCCCTCTTTTTCCGTCACACCTCTTGGGAGGAGTACGAGAAGCACTTCCTGGAGATGCTTCTGCAGTTCCGGGAACAGGGGTTTACAGGGGGGGTTTTCGGGGATATCGATCTTTGGCCCCATCGGGAATGGGTGGAGAGAATGTGCGCCCAGGCAGGTCTTGCTCCTCACCTTCCCCTCTGGGGAAAGGATCGCCTCGAAGTGGCTTCTGCGATCATCGACCATGGTTTTGAAGCCTACATTGTGGTGGTGAAAGACCAGTTTCTTCCCCCCTCCTTCCTTGGTCGGCGTTACGATCGCACCCTGGTTGAGGAACTCCGTGCTCTGGGGGTGGATGTGTGCGCCGAAGAAGGAGAATTCCACACCGTGGTGGTTAACGGCCCTACCTACCGGTATCCGGTGGACTATACTTTTGGAGAAGTCAGGGCGGAAGAGGGATACCACATTCTCACCGTTCGATAAAGGTTGGAGAGGAAAAGCGCAAGGTGCCGCTCGTTTACACTGAGTTTTCCGATTCGCTTCGTGGGAAATCTCCTTGACATCGGAAGAGACCTGAGGTTCCTTGAAAAGGTCCCCAGCGTACATCTGAAGTGCCATTTTTCATTCTTGGGCTCCCCCAGTCGGTTGTCGGGGGAGCCCAAATTCGCGGTATTCTCTCTTTTAGAGTTTTTCGGCGCTACACAAGTTTTCCGGATTGGCGGCGACACGGCCACAGGTCACGCAAACGTATTTCCCATCACGGACCAGATTCTTATATTCCTCAAAATGTTCCTGAACGTAACCGATGTTTTCAAGGTAACAGAGGTGTTTCTCATGACCTTCGTGGGGCATTTTCACCTCTACCATAGTCATCCCTCCCGATGTGCTTTTATCAGCTAGTAACTGTTTTTCAGAGGGATTATTCCCGAGTTTTCCATCTTGGGATCAGCCTGGAAACAGGATATCGAGAGAGTTCCACTGTGGATTTTCTCTACTTCCTACTTTTCTGGAGGGACAATGCCAAGAATCGGCACCGTCAAGTGGAGCAAAATTCTGCATCCAGAACGCCCCTATACGTAAAAATTCCTGCATGGTTCGCTCCTCCCTGTGGCTCATGGTAAAATAGACCGAGAGGTGGATGGTCGATGGGAAGAAAACCGAGCATCAAAATCCTGCATACTGCCGATTGGCATATTGGGCTTTCTTCCTGGAAAACTCAGAAAGAGGTAGAACGTCTCACCGAGCAAGAGGAATGTCTGGAGCGAATGCTTGAGGTGGCAAAAAGCGAGAAGGTGGATCTGGTGCTCCATGCTGGGGACCTTTTCCATCATTCCCAGAATCCTCCTCGAGAGGCCATTCGGGTGGCGATGAAAGCCATATTTGAATTTTCACAACTGGCGCCCTTTGTGTGGGTGGTGGGTAATCACGACTGGTACGCAGTGGAAGCCCTGCGAAAATTTTTTCCCGAGGAAGTGCTGATCATCAAGGATTTCGAAGTGCGTCACCTTGAAGTCCTGGGGGTGAGCATTTTCCCGCTTCCCTACCTGAGGTTGGCTCAATTTTTGGGGAATGATTGTGAGGGAAGCCGCCAGGACCGGGCACAGGAAAGCCTCCACGGTAGGATGGAAAACTGGAGAGAAAAACGGAGGTCTTCCTTCTGGAATATCCTGGTAGCCCATGCCACCATCGAGGAGCTGGCCATCCGGTATCTGGAAGCCAACGCCGACCGGGAGGTTTTCCTCAAAAAGGGCGATATCCCTTCCTTTTTCCATTACGGGGCTTTTGGGCACCTTCATGGGCTCATCCCCCTGGAAGGCCCTTTTCCCATTTACTATCCTTCTTCTCTGGTTCTCGATAGTTTCAAACAGGCGGGAAGAAACGGGGGTGGATTTGTGGTGGTGGAGCTTGAGGAGGGTGAGCGGGCTCGGGTTACCCCCTATTTTTTTGAGAGTTCCTGCCTTTTGAGCTTTGACCTCGAAAGAAGGCTTGAGGAGAGGGCCATACGGGAAATGATCGAGCAAAAGGTGGGACCAAAGAGAAACTATGTGCGTCTGCGCATCAGAGAAGAGGTCATGGATTCGGAGTGGTGCCGGAGTCTCAAAGGCTTGCAGGGGGAGAATTGGGAAGTGGTGATGGTGGAAGTGCTTTCCGAAGAACGGGAAATGCCGGAGGAACATGAGTCGATGGATGGAGGAACCATTCCGGAGCTCTTTGCCCGTTTCTGTGAAGTGAACCAGTTTCCCGAAGAAGTGGTCCGCCTTTTCGAATTCTATTATCAGCGAGCACTGGAAGAGGGAGAAACGGGATGAGACCGGTACGACTTGTGGCCAGGCGGTTTCTGGGGCTTGAGGATGTGGTGGTGGAGTTTAACCAGGGGGATCTCTTTGTCATCGTAGGTCCCAATGGAGCGGGAAAATCGTCCATTCTTGAAGCCCTCTTTTTTGCCCTCTATGGTCGGAGTATTCGCGTGGAGCGGGGCCGCGAGGAACTTCTTCACCGGGGATTTCCCGGGGATGCACTGCGGGTGGAGCTGGAGTTTTTAATGGGGGGCAAGCTTTTCCGGGTGATCCGGGAATTCTCCGTGAAAAAAAGGGGCGTGGCGGTCTTTGAGAAAAAAGAGCAGGGAAACTGGAAAACCATCTGTTCCGGAGAACAGGCGGTCAATCGAGAAATCGAAAAGGCCCTGGGATTTGACGTCGGCACCTTTCGCTCTTCGGTGTTCCTGGCCCAGGGGGAAACCCTCAGGTTTGTGGAAGCCACGCCGGCAGAGCGTTTTCGGATTTTGAGTAGCCTTTTCGGTCTTGGAATCCTCGATGTGGTGCGAGAAAAGGTTAAAGAAGACTTCAACCGTCTGGAGGGGGAGATAAAACCCCAGGAAGCACGCCTGCAGATTCTGGCGGAGAAAAACCTGGAAGAAGAGAAGAAGCGCCTGGAAGGGGAGATTCACAAACTCGAAGGAGAACTGGCTACTTTGAAAGCGGAACGCGAGGGGTGTGAAAAGCGCCTCCGGGATCTGGAACATCTTCTGGAGCTTTCCCGGGCTCTTCATGAAGAGCAAGAAAAAAGAGCGAATCTCCTCCAGGAGAAGGAAGTGGCCCAGGTAAAGGCGCAGGAGGACCAGATTATCGTTGAGGCCCAGCGGGTGAAAATGGAGTTCGAGCAACCCTGGCGGGAAAGTCTCCGGGAACTGCAGCGGGTGAGCGAGGAGATCGCTAAGAGAAAGGAACGGCTCGAGCGTTTGCGCCAGGATGAAGCCGAAGCGTATACTCTTCTTGAAAACCTCGTGAAGGAAAGGGACGCCGGAGAGCGCGAGGCCCGATTTCTGGGTGAAAAAGAACAGGCCTTTCAGAGTATGGCCGGGACGGTGGAGGAAATCGAACGGCTGAGGCTAGAAGCCTCTCACTGCCAAAAAGAGCTCGAAACGATTCAGGAGGAGCTTGCCCAGGTCCAGGAAGAGGAACAAACGCTCAACAAGGAGTCTCAAAAACTTCAGGAACAGCTTGCTACCTTAAAGAAGAACTTCGGTGTTCTCGACGGAGAACTGAAACGCCTCAGGGAAAGGGAGAAAGACCTGGGGCCCCTTTACGAAGAACGCCTGGCTCATCTTAAAGATCTGGAGTACCTGAAAAAGCAGGAGGAAAAAGCGACACGGGAGCTGGAAAAGCTCCAAAAAGACCGGAATGACGTGCTCGAAGCGCTGAAAAGAGTGCAGAAGGATTTGCAGGAGGCAGAGCGGGAAAGAGACGCTTTTGAGGAGGAGTACCGGAAGCGTTCTCGGGCATTCATGGTAGGGACGCTCCGGAAAGAATGGGCAGAGAAGGGCGTTTGTCCGGTGTGCGGGACGATGATTCCTTTCCGGGGAGAGGAAGAGGAGGAGGTCATCGATTTTCTTTCCTGGGAGACGCACTATCGGGATTTGCAGGACAGGACGGTAAAGCTCCGGGCTCAGAAGGAAAATCTCGAGGAACGTTGGCAACGATTTGCTCCGGAGGAGGAAAGTGTCCAGAGGGAGGGGGAAAAAATCCGGTTGGAAATTGCGGAAAGGGAACGGCAAAAAAATGCGGTTGAGGAACGGATCCAGCAGATTTTACGGGATCTGGGATGGCAGGAGAAACGCTTCAACATGGAGATATTGCGGGAACTCATCCGCAAAAAGGAAAGCGAGGTGGAAGATTTTCGCAACCGCTGTATCCGGCATGAGAAAGAGCTCGCTTTCCGGGAGGAAAGACAGAGTAACCTCAAGAAGCGCAGGATAGAGCTCGATCACAAACTCCAGGAAGCGGAAAAACGGTACCGAAAGATCGAGGAAGAAATAGCCAGGCGGCGAAATAGTGTTCGGGCATTTCTTGAGACGCAGCAGGAGAAAGAAGCTCCTGGTGCGGCGGAGGATTCCTTCCGGGAGGCTTTCCGGAGGGTAATGCAGGCTGCCAAGGAGCTCAAGGAGAAGCTGGGCGAGCTTGCGGTCAAGGTGCAGGAGACCAAAGAAAGACTCCGCAACCTCGGGGAACGGAAAGAAGAGGTGGAAGGGGAACTTCTCCATTTAACGAAAGAGGAGGAGGAATGGAAAAGAAAGGAGAGCGCCCGAGGCCGTGCCTTTTGGGAGGAACTGGAGCGTTTAGGGTGGAGTGAAGACTATTTCACAGAGTTTGCGGCCCGGAAAAGAGGAAACTGGCAGGAGCAGTTGAGTAAAATCGAGGGGTCCCTGCGCCAGCTTGAGGAGCGGATTGAGGGGTTGCAGAGAGAACGGGAGCATCTGGTGACGGTTCTGGGAGTCGAGGATAGTCCGGAGTATCTGGCGAAACTTACGGATGAGGAGCGGAACCGCTCCGGCCGGTTAAGGGATGAAGTGGGGGCCATGGAAAATCGGTTGGGAGGACTCCGGGTTACTCTGGAAAAGGTGATGCAGGACCTTGAGGAGTGGCAGAACCTGGTTCGGGAGATCGCCGGGAAAAAGAAACAGCGGGAAGCTTTCGAAAAACTCCTGAGCGCCCTGGAAGCGCGAAACTTCAAAAATTACCTTCTGGCGATTCTCTTCCGGAAGCTGGAGGAAGAGGCCTCGCATCTTTTATTTTTCCTCTCCGGAGAGCGGTATGTGCTCCGCATGGAGAGTGAAGGCGGGAATGCCCAGATGATGGTGGTTGACCGGCGTTATGGACGGGAAAAGCGGCCCTTGCAGGAGTGTTCAGGAGGCGAAAAAACGCTGATTGCGCTGTCGCTGGCTCTGGCCATTCCCCGTCTGTGGCTCAAAGAGCAGGGACATAAGGGGTCTCTGGATTGCCTCTTTATCGATGAGGGATTTTCTCCTTTAGACCGGGAACATCTGGAACTGGTAGCCGATGCCATCCTCCGTTTGGGAAAGGACGGCAAAATGGTAGGCATCGTGACCCATGACCAGGCTTTTGCTGAGTATTTCCCTTTGCGCCTGGAAGTGAAGGAGGGTAAGGCCGTTTGGAAGAAGAACGCCGAATCTTTGTCGATTTCGTAGAGTTTTTGCGTCATTCTCACGCCCAGATGGATCACTGGTTTCAGGAAGAGGGATCTTTCGCCCATTCTTTTACCCCCGAGGCCGAAGACACCTCGCTGGCTCCATGGAGAGAGGTGGAAGACTGGCAGGGATGGCAGAGTGTGCCCCGGAGTGGTGTCGAGAAAGCCTTTTTTGTGGATGGACGGATGCGTGTCCATGCCCGGATTCTTGTAGAGGAAAAGGTCCTTTTCTTGGGAGAGCTCCTGGCCGGGTATGCTATCTGGGAGAAGAGCCGGGGGGTTTCGATGGGATTTTCGCCGCAGAGGTGGCCCCTTCTGCGACGGGTTCTGGGGGTGCCTGCAGAGCTTTTGCAGGGGAAAAACCTCAGGGAGCAGCATCTTGATCTGGGTGAAGGGTTCATTTTCTGGCTGGAAGAATCGGCCCGGGGGTCGCGTGATGCGCAGGGGGGAGAAGCTGCGCATCAGGCGCTTTTTAACGTTCTCTCACGTCTGGAGCGGGAGATGACCCTGGAACTTCTCCGGGAAGGTTTTCCGGTCATCAAGGATGGGATTCTCCATCCGTGGGATTCATCCTTTGCTTTTCGACCGGGTGTGGGTCCGGTGGGATTGGTAAAGCGGATTGAACGGCTTCCCCTTTCGGAGAAGGAAAAAAGCGTGCTTTTTGCTTTGAATCGGGGAGCAAGGACACCTTTTTTGAGTTTCGAGCTGAATGAAGAATTTCTCAAAGTATTTTCCTATCTGAAACTTACCGATCGGGATGAACACGCTCCCTGGAAGGGTCTGGTGCGTCTGGAGGTCATCTGTGCTCAGGAGCTCTTCCCCAAAATGGGTGCCGAAATCGGGCTTTTTTTTGATTCCCTGGCCGGTTTTTTGCCGGCCCTCACCGCTGATTTTCCTTGGCGGAGGCTCCCGGAAAACATCTTTCCGATGATTGCGCTGGAAGATGCCCTGGGACGGTTTTTCGCTTCTTCTTCCTGGATTCAATATCTCTATGAAAGGCGTATACGGAGGTAACCTATGGATACCATCCTTGGTACGGTAACGGGTCTTAAAGAGGTAACACCGTATCGTTTCTGGGTTCGCATGAGTTCTGCGGTAGTAAGGGTGCTCGCCCTGGATGAAATTGTGCGGGTGGAGTACTCCTGGGGGGAGGAGCATTTCCTCACCTATGGGGTGATTACCGAGGTGATGGCTTCCTGGGATGGAACCATTTCGAGCGGCTATCAGGAGGAAGCCTGTTCTGAAGGGGTTTACCATGGTGTACCCCTCTATCTCGGGCAGGTGGTGGTAACCAGGGCGCTCAAGAAGGAAGGGACCGACTGGATCACCGTGACCCCTTCGCTTCCTCCACCGGTCGGCGAGCGGGTTTTTCGGGTTAACCCCGAAGAGATCGATGTGGCTCTGGGTTTTGACCAGTTGAAAAAGGGAAAGAGGGGTTTACCCTTTGGGGTTCTCAGTGGGGGAAGAGTGGCCTATCTCGATTTGAAGTACCTCCTAGGAGACAACGGTGCTCATGTCAACGTGAGTGGGCAATCGGGAGTGGCTGCCAAGACCTCCTATGCGACCTTTCTTCTCTGGATGCTCCTCTACTATCCCCGGACTGAATCCATGCAGGATTCCCCATTTGCCGATAGCCTTACCCAGAGCCGGGCCATCGTCTTTAACGTGAAAGGAGAGAGTTTGCTCTTTCTCGATTCCTGGAACCGGGAATGGCAGAGGGCCAAAAACTCCTCCCAGGAAGAGGGGCGTCAGTTCCGGGAATGGGAGGAAATGTTCCGCAAGTTTGGCGTGGAACCCCATCCCTTTGAAAATCTCAGGGTGATAGTAGCTCCCAGGGACAAAGAAGGAACTCCCCATATGAGCCGTGCTCGCGCTCAGGTGGCGACCTATGGGTGGGATATTCTGGATATCGTGGAACTGGGACTTTTTCCGCTCATGTTTGATCCCGAAGAACTGGAACGGAACCCCAATTTTGGTCTGGCGGTGAGCGTCATCGAAGACCTGTTCCGGGATCGTTACGAGGCACTTTACCGGGAAGCCCAGAAGGAGCTGGCTTCTCCGGCCACCTATAACGTGGCCTTCGAAATCGGGGGTCTGGATTCCCGGAGCCTGATTCGGGTTTACCTCCATGCCGTGGCTCTGGCCCATGGGGATCCGGAAGGGGTTCTGGAGCGGCTCGGGCTTCCCAACGATTGCCAGAAGTTTGTGGACATGCTCCACGACGAAGAAAGCGACCTTTTCCGGCAACTGCAGAATGAGAAAATCGGAGAGGCCACCGTTTTTGCCATTTCCCGTCGCCTGCGCATGGCGCAGAGAACGTTTCTCAGGAAACTCTGGCGAAAGGTAGAGGTGAGAAACCTGCGGGAAATCCGGAGTGTTCCCCAACCCTCCTACCGGATTGACTGGAACCGGCCGGGAGGGGTGACGGTGGTGGACATCGCCAAACTCAATCGGCGGGGACAGGCCTTCGTGGTGGGAGCCATCCTGCGAGAAGTGATGTATGCCAAGGAAAGTGAAGAAGGTTCGCTGGAGGAGCCGGTGTTCATCTACCTTGACGAGCTCAATAAGTACGCTCCCCGGGAAGGGGGAGGCCCCCTGGGAAGCATCTTTCAGGATGTAGCCGAAAGAGGCCGCTCTTTCCGGGTGGTTCTTCTGGGAGCGGAGCAAACCGCTTCCCAGGTCGATTACCGGGTGGTGACCCAGGCTTCCACGGTGGTGGTGGGAAGACAGAAACCGGCCGAACTTGCGAAACCCGAGTATGCCCACCTGAGCGGGATACTGCAGGAGAGGGCAGCCATGCTCCTTCCGGGAGAGGTCATCGTGGATCAGCCATTCCTGAGGTTACCTCTTGCAGTCCGTTTTCCCCTGACTCCCTGGGCAGTTTCTGAGGAGGACCGGGGGGAGCGATATACCGGAGGTGGGAAAACCGGCCCGCACCGACCGGAGGATTTCCTGGAGAAGCTTCTTGAGTAGGAGGAAGAGCCGATGTATCGAGAATTTGCGGTGAAAACCCGTCTTCGTGAGGAATGTGTTTCTATTACCACCCTGGTGCAGGGAGTGGTACGGGAGGAAGGGGTGAGGGAGGGATGGTGTGTGGTCTACGTTCCGCACACCACTGCCGGAGTGACCATCCAGGAAAACGCCGACCCGGATGTCGTTGAGGATTTCATGGCCGGCCTGGATCGGATGGTCCCCCGCAACGCTCCCTATCAGCACGGGGAAGGAAACTCTCCGGCCCACATTAAAGCCAGTCTCATCGGTTCTTCGGTGACGGTCCTTATCGAAGAGGGGAGGCTGCTTCTGGGAACCTGGCAGGGGATTTTCCTGTGTGAATTCGATGGACCGCGTAACCGGAGGGTGTGGGTGAAGGTTATGGGAATAAAATAAAAGAATAATAAATTTTTTGGCTGGGTAAAAATTTTTTTCGAGGGGGAAGCAGACTAACCTTCCTTTATTTATAAAGCTTCCGGGAAAAAAGTGCAACATTCTTACGCTCTTGACCTTCGAAAAAGGGGTGATATAATAGAATAGAAAATTAAGCGATTTATAAAATTGGGGTGTTTACCATGGCTCGAAGGATCAAAGAGCGTTTTTCGCTGCGGGATGTTACTGTGGCGCTCTGGAGGGATGGAAGGCGTCCGGTGGTTCCCCTGATGGGATATCCGGGTTTACAGCTTACCGGGACCACCATCAAGCAGAATCAGTTCAATCATCTGGTTCAGTTTCAGTCTCTGAGTCGACTTTACGATCGTTTTCGGCCCGATGCCATGTTCTTCATGATGGATCTGTCGGTGGAGGCGAGCGCTCTGGGCCTGCCGGTCCGTTTCCCCCTGGAAGAAACCCCTTCGGTGGAATTTCATCCGGTGCAAACCCTGAGCGATCTGGAGACCTTTAAAAAGATCGACATCCTGGGAGACGGCCGGGTGATGGTCTATCTTGAAACCCTGCGCCACATGAAAGTGGCTTTTCCCTGTCCGGTGGGAGGATATGTGATCGGTCCCCTGACTCTGGCGGGGCTTCTGGCGGGAGCGAATGAACTGGCGATCAAGAGCCTTCTGGAACCGGAATTTTTCCGGACGTTGCTCGAATTTTCTTTCCAGGTGGTGATGCGCTATGCTTCAGCACTCAAAGACGAAGGTGCCGATATGATCATGGTTCTGGAACCCACCGCGGTGATCTTCAGTCCCCGGCAGTTCCGGGAGCATCTCACCCCCCTCTACCGGGAGATGGTGGGCGTTTTCGATGACATCGAAATCATCCTCCACGTGTGCGGCAATACCACCCACCTGTTGCGGGAAATGAGCGATTCCGGGGTAGCGGGCTTGAGCCTGGATAGCATGGTCTCTTTCCCTGAAGCGGCTTCGGTGGTGGGAGAGGACCTCCTTTTAATCGGAAACATCAGTCCCGTGGAGATGCTCCAGGGAACGCCCCAGGAGATCTATATCGAGACCTACAGGCTTCTCGAAGCGATGCGGGATTTCCCCCTTTTTGTTTTGAGTTCGGGATGCGACCTCCCCCAGGATGTCCCCATGGCGAATATCGAAGCTTTCTTTAAAGCGGGGAGAGACTGGAAGCGGGAAGTGAAAAGTACTCCCCAAAAGGTACTCCGGAATTAGGAATTGCACAATCGGAATCCCCGGGCCTTGCGGATGGGTAGCCGGGGATTCCGGAATGGCACGTGTAGAAAGATTAACGTAGCGGCATTTCTCATCATTCCAGGCGAGACAACCTCATTTTTCCGGAGAAGCGGTCTAACGGCCTTAAGAACCGAGCTCATTCTTTCCCACCAACATTCTATACGAGAAAGATGGCTTTTCCAGCGATTTTCGTGCTCTTCCTTCACTCTGGACCTACTCAGGATTCTGTTTCGACGTCCTGGTTTTGAGGCCCTGGATTGGTTCCCAAGTTTTTCCATTTACAGCGTGACACAGGTGTCCTGTCTATCGAAAACTCATGCATCAACCGGAAGTGCCGGGTTACTGGGAAAAAGCTCTCGAGTTCTCTTGGAAATACGGTATGGAGTAAAGTGGGGCCCCTCCCGTAAGGGAGGGGGGAAAGCTATGGAATGAGGGTGAGGATTTTCTTGGCCTGTTTGGGGTAGTGGGCGATGAAGCGTAATTCGTCTTCGGTGAGGGGTTTCTGTTTTTCCACGTTTGCGAAGCGAGCCAGTTCCAGGATTTCTCGAGCTTCTTCTTCATTCTTAAATTCGATTTCCAGCTTTTCGTAAACGTTGTAGAATCCTTTGATACCGCTGTACTCACCCACCACGATCTGGCGTCCGGTCTCGATGATTTCTGGTTCGCCCCGTCCCAATTCTTCGAAGTCGTAGAGTTCATAGTTCTTCCGGTCCTTCAGAACGCCGTCGGCATGGATACCCGAAGAGTGGGCGAAAGCGTTGGCTCCTACCCCCGGCTGGGTGATGGGAATGGGAACCCGGAAGGCATAGGAAGCGTATTTACAGGTCTTCCAGGAGGCTTTCAAGTTCACCCGCTCATCCAGCTGGTATTTCGTTCCGTCCATCCCGCTGGCGTACTTGATGGCTAAGATTACCGAAACGAGATCAGCGTTGCCGGCCCGTTCACCGACGCCATTTACGGTGGTGTTGATGAACACGTCGCATCCCACGTCGATGGCTGCTTTGGCCCCGGCCACAGAGTTCGCTACTGCCATTCCCAGGTCGTTGTGGCAGTGGAGTTCGATTCCCATTTTGACTTTTTCTCCGATGCACGCAATCCGCTCATAGGTGGTGAAAGGGCTATCGTATCCTAAGGTATCGCAGTAACGGAAACGCTCTGCTCCGGCTTCTTTTCCCGCCAGAGCAAAATCGATGAGGAAACCCACCTCGGTACGGGAAGCGTCTTCGGCATTCACGCCTATGCCTTCCGCTCCCAGGTCTTTGGCGGTTTTCACTGCTTCAACCATGCTCTTGATGATATCCTCCCGAGTCATCCGTCCCTGGAATTTCCCGTAGAGCATCTGGTCAGAGGTGGAAATGGAGAGGTTGAGATACTTGAGATTGGGCACCAGCTTGTAAGCCAGCTCCACATCGCTTTTGGTGGCTCGCAGCCACCCGCTCAGCCGGATGGGAGCGAGAACCCCCATTTCGGCCAGTTCCAGATTGGCGTTGAGGTAATTGGTCTCGTGGCGGGTGGTGGGGAAACCGAATTCACTCTGGTACACGCCCATTTCGTTCAAAAGGAAATTGATCATGGTCTTTTCGATTTTAGCCAGTCCTAAACGTGCGGTCTGGACACCGTCACGGTTGGTCACATCGATGAGGTAGATTTTGGGCATTTTCTCGACCTCCTTTTATAATCTGGTGATAAAGTCCCGGAGTCGAAGCATCCCTTTCTCGATACTCTCCTCCGAAGTGGCGTAGGAAAACCGTAGATACCCTTCCATTCCGAAGGCGATCCCCGGTACACAGGCAATATGGGCTTTTTCAAGGAGAATTTCTGCCAGCTGGAGAGAGTTTCCGATGGGCTCTCCCTGAAATTTCCGTTCCAGGTACGAGGTGAAGTTGGCAAAGAGGTAGAAAGCCCCCTGGGGAATCGGAAAGGTGACTGCGGGAATTTCCTGTAGGTGTTGCATCATAAGCCTTCTTCTCCGGTCAAACTTTTCTACCATTTCCTTCACCAAAAGAGGATCCGAACGCAGGGCTGCAACCGCCGCTTTCTGGCTGATGGAGGTAGGGTTAGAGGTAGAATGGTCCTGGAGCTTCTCCATGGATTTTATCACCTCTTGGGGACCCGCGGCATATCCGATGCGCCATCCGGTCATGGAGAAGGTTTTGGAGACCCCGTTGATGATGATGGTTTTTTCCTTCATTCCCGGGAAGGTGGCGATGCTTCTGGGAAGTTCTCTTTCGTAGACCAGGTGCTCGTAGATTTCGTCTGAGATGACCGCTATCTCCCGGTGCCGGAGCACCTCTGCCATCTGTCCCAGAAAGTCTTTTTCCAGGACCACCCCACTGGGGTTAGAGGGGTTATTCAGGATGAGAAGGCGGGTCCGGGGAGTGAGTTTCCGCTTCAGCTCTTCCAGGGAAAAGACCAGCGTTTCGGGATGACACTCGAGAATCACCGGGATTCCACCCGCCAGTTTGATCTGTTCCAGGTAGGTGACCCAGTAGGGTCGGGGGAGGAGCACCTCGTCTCCGGGATTGCAGAGGGCCATGATGGCGTTATAAAGGGAATGTTTGGCTCCGCAGGAGACGATGATTTCCTCTCTCCGGTACTCCAAACCGTTTTCTCGGGCAAGTTTCTCACAAATCGCTTCTTTGAGTTCCGGGATTCCCGAAGTCGGCGTGTACTTGGTGAAACCCTGGTCGATGGCCTTTTTGGCTTCTTCCTTAATGGAGACCGGAGTATCGAAATCCGGTTCTCCGGCACTGAAGGAGATAACATCGATGCCTTCCTGTTTCATGGCTCTGGCTCTGGCAGAGATAGACAGGGTAGCCGATGGTTCGATCTGCTTGACTCTCTCGGCAATTTGCATACCGTACCCCCTTTGGTCGTTGCTTTCCGCTTGCATCGAGAGTATACTTGGGTATATAAACTTTCAGCATTTCGGGTTGGGCGGAAAGTTTTGTTTTTTCTTATATAGGAAATCTTTCCAAAAGTCAATACTTTGAAGGAGGTGTTGCAGTTGAAGGTTGGTGTGTTTCTGGTATTGTTTCAGAGTGAACCTCTGGGAAAGGCTCTCGACTACGTGAAGAGTGCGGGGGTAGAAGCGGTCGAGGTTGGTACCGGGGGGTATCCCAGCAATGCGCACTGCCAGCCGGAAAAGATTTTAGGAAATCCTGAGGAAGTGAAGAAGTTCAAGGACCTCTTTGCGTCCCGAGGGTTGGAAATCAGCGCTCTGAGTTGCCATGGAAATGCCCTCCATCCCAATCCGGAGATTGCCCGCAAGCACCACGAAGAGCTCGAAAAAACCATCCTTTTAGCCGAAAAGTTGGGGGTTCAGAATGTGATCACTTTCTCGGGGTGTCCGGGAGACTCGGAGGGTTCCAAGTATCCCAACTGGGTGACCTGCCCCTGGCCCTCTGATTTTCTGGAGATTCTCAAATGGCAGTGGGAAGAAAAAGTCATTCCTTACTGGAAAAAGGTGGGACAGTTTGCTCAAGACCATGGGGTACGGATATGCCTGGAGATGCACCCCGGTTTCGTGGTCTATAATCCGGAAACACTCCTGCGTCTCCGCGCGGAGATCGGGGAGGTCATCGGAGCCAACTTTGACCCCAGCCACCTCTTCTGGCAGGGTATCGACCCCATTCTGGCCCTGCGCAAACTCCAGGGAGCCATCTATCACGTCCATGCCAAGGATACCAAGATTGACCCCTTGAATAGTCCGGTGAACGGTAATCTGGACACCAAACCCTACACCGAAGAAGCCAAACGTTCCTGGCTCTTCCGCACCGTAGGTTATGGACATGATTTCCAGTTCTGGAAAGATTTCGTGAGCACCCTGCGCCTTGTGGGCTATGATGGGGTTCTTTCCATCGAGCATGAAGACTCTCTGATGTCGGCTCGGGAGGGTTTTGAAAAGGCGGTGGCCTTCCTGAAGTCGGTACTCATCACCGAACAGGTCGGCCAGGCGTGGTGGATCTAAAGGAGAGGGGAGGCGAAGCGCCTCCCCTTTTCGCTATGTGAAGGAGTGCGTGGAATTTTCATGGTCGGTTTGAACTATACCAAAAAGGTTTTCCCTTCGGGGTTTCGGATGATTTACCGGAAGATGCGTTCACCGCTTGTGGCTGTTAACTTCTGGGTCCGGGTGGGGGTGCGGGATGAGAAACCGGATAAGAATGGTCTTTCCCATTTCTTTGAGCATATGGTGTTTAAGGGAACGGCCAATTTTCCCGGTAACCTTCTCTCTCGGCGGGTCCAGGCTCTGGGGGGTAATCTCAACGCCGGAACTTCTCTGGACACCACCGATTTCTACCTGGTGGTTCCCGCGGATTACTGGAGAGAAGCTTTTACGCTCACGATGGAGCTCCTCTTTCGGCCGCTCTTTGATGCCAGAGATATCGAGCGGGAGAAAATGGTGGTTATCCAGGAAATCCACCTTGACGAAGACGACCCGGAAGAATGGTTGACCCATCTTCTGCATCAGAGGGTTTTTGGAGGTACTCCCTATGGGATGCCTATCCTGGGAAGAGAAGAGACGGTCAAAAACCTCACCCGGGAGGACCTTCTCGAACACCAGAGACGTTTCTATCATCTGGCCAACATGACCTGCGTGGTGAGTGGAAACCTGGAAGAGGGCGAACTGTTCTCCTTTGCGGAAGAAAGCCTGAGCGATTTCCCCTTTTCCTGGGAATTCGACCTCCCTTTCTTTCCGCCCTTTCCCGTTCCCATCCGCCAGATCGTGGAGTGCCGGATGGATGTCTGCCGGAAGTATGGGGCCATCGGATTTCTCTGTGGCGGCATCAAGAGCGATGATTTCAACGTCCTGAGGCTCCTTTCGGTAATTTTAGGCGATGGCGCCGGTTCCCGGTTGAATGTGGCCTTGCGGGAAAACCAGGGTCTGGTGGACACCATCCACACGGCTTACTCCTACTACGAAAAAGCAGGTATCTTCACGGTGTTCTATACCTTTTCACAGGGGGATCGGGAGACCGTCGAAGAAGCAGTCCAGCGGGAGCTGGAACGTTTGTTTCAGGAACCGCCCACGGAAGAAGAACTGGAACGGGCCAGAAATCTCCTGAAGAGTAGCTTTTTCAATACCGTGGAGACCACCCTGGGGAGCGCTGAACTTTTGGGGCGATTCGATGTCATTGATAACGTTGACCATCCTCTAAGGCTCCTCCTCCATCTGGAGCGTTTGGAGCGGTCGCATCTTCTTGAGGTGGCCAGGAAATATTTCGATATGGAGCGGGCCACGTCCATTCTGATCGGTCCGGGTGAATGACCATGCCAGAAGTGGTAAAAAGGGTTGCAAAAATAACCTTAAAGAACGGCCTGGTGCTACTTTTCCTTCCTCTTGAGGAGAGTGCCCTATTCTCGATAAACCTTTGTCTCAACCTGGGAAATCTCTTTGAGGGAGAGAAAGAGCGGGGTATTTCAGCGCTGATGCAGGAAGTGATTCTGAAGGGAACCAAAAAACGAAGTGCCATCGAATTCAGTCAGGCTGTGGAGAAACTGGGAGCCTATATTCACAGCTCTTCCAATTATTTTACCGGGCGGATTGCGATCGAAGGTCCGGCCGAAAACCACCGGGAAATCCTGAAGCTTTTCTTTGAGGTGGTGAAAACGCCTGCCTTTCGACCGGAGGAGATCGAGAAGGAAAAGAGATTCCTGGTATCGCTTTTGCGTTCCCTTGACGATGATCCCATGAAAGCGGCGCTCCTGCGTTTCCGAAAGGCTTTTTTTGGAAGGCACCCCTACGCCTTTCCCACCCTGGGGGAAGAATCGACGTTACAGTCTCTCACCGAGGAAAAAATCTGGTACTGGTATGGACGGACATTTGTCCCCAATAACATGGTGGTTGCGGTGGTGGGGAATTTTGACGTGGAAACGGTCAGGAAAATCTTTGAAGATGAACTGGGGAACGTCATTCCCAGAGAAAAGGTGAGCCCTTTTAAGGAGAGCTTTTATCCTGCGTCTTTGAAGATCGTAGATCGCCGGGAAGTCCGGGATGCCTGGGTAGCCATTGGTTTTCGGGCTCCTGGGGTCCTGGAGTTTGAAGACCGTATTGCCTTTGAGATTTTGAACAACGCTCTGGGGGGCGGGATGTATTCCCGGCTTTTTCTGAAAATCCGGGAAGAGCGAGGTTTAAGTTACCAGGTAGGTTCTTTTTATCTCCCCCTTCTCGGTCCGTCTTTCCTCTGTGCATTCTGTAGTTTCCCCTTCGCTTACTTCGATGCAGTGGTGGCTCTGCTGCGAGAGGAGTTCCGGAATCTCATCAACATCGGTGAAGAGGAATTCGAAGAGGCGAAAAATTATACCCGGGGGATTTTCTTGCATAATTTCGAGACCGTCTCTTCATTGGCATCATTGCTCTCTTTCTGTGAGACGGTAGGGTTGGGATTTGACTTTCCCCTTCGCTACGTGCAAACCTTGCGCGAATTTCCTCTGGAAAAAGCCCGGACCATCTATCGCCGCTTCATGGATCAAAAAGAATCCATGGGCGCCATTGTCCCGGTAGTGCACTGAGGGAAAAATTTTTGTTTTTCCTTTCGGGAAGTGCTTGACTTTGAAAAAGATTCTTATATAATTCTTCTTGAAGTTTGACATGTGAATACAGATACCCCACTAGCACCTCCTTGAATCATTAGAAGTCTTTCCCCTCCTTGCACCTAAGGGAGGCCAGAGCCATCTGGCCTCCCTTAGGTGTTTTTTCGGGCCTTATCTTGTAACCCCTGGAGGTTCCTGCTATAATCTCTTCCGTCGGGGCGTGGCGCAGCCTGGTAAGCGCACCTGCCTTGGGAGCAGGGGGTCGGCCGTTCAAGTCGGCTCGCCCCGACCAGTATTTTCAGGGGTTTCAGCTACCTGCGGATTTCGAAAGAACAACTTGTACGGCAATTTTACAGCAACGCAGTTTCGCTCTCCTCCGCGCCCGCGGTTTTTTCTCACTCTATCCGGGATTTTCGATTTGCCTTCCCATTTTAAGAGTAGCTTCGGGGCTATTCCTTCGAGCCTTCATAACACCGGTGCAGGTTGGGAGAATTCACCGTCGCTTCCTGAAAAATCTTAAAAATCGATTACACTGCCGGGAATGCTGTTTCTTTGAGGGGTGAGGGGGAAGTGGTTCTTTGCTTTTGGGAAGTCCGGTTCCGATCTTTTCGTGGGATGATCGGTAGAGACAGGCACTTCTCCGGGATTACTCTTTTCCCTCTCAAAGTGTCATGTGCGAACTGAGCGATTTTGAATGCTATAATACTGGCTGAGGAGAGAGGATTATGAAGCGGTTTTGCAGGATAGCCTTCTTTTTGGTGATGATCGTTCTGGCTGGAGTTACCCGGAACCTCCATGCCCAGGAAGCCGGCTGTTCCCCGCCCAGGGTTCTGGTGCGGGGAGAGATTGTGGATGAAGCGGATTTCTGGGAACATCTTGAAAAGCAATATCCGCAACGCTCTCGAGAGTCGCTTGCCCAGGAAATACGCTCGTTCATTTTCCAGAAGTTGCGTGAAAACTCTCCGGAAGTGACGTTTGTGGAGGAGGGAGCCGATTACGAGTACAGTTTTTCCTATGTTTTGAGTTTGATTGCGGCAGGGGAGGATGTGGAGGTTGCCGGGGTGCTCGCGGGGGAGGATGTGGGCTTTTTCATGAGCTCCAAACTGGTGCAAAACGACGCCTGTGGCGTGGCCGGGAATGTGGTTGGGGTTTCCGTTGTTCAGGATGATACCGATATTTTTCGGACCATCGAGCGGAATATCGGCCGGTACGGTTCTCTGGAGACCCTGATTCTCAATTACGAGAACACCCATCGGGTTCCACCGCGCCGTCCGGTGATGGAGTTTGCTTTGAGCCGTTCGTATGTTTCTCCGGTATCTTCGGAACGGGAGATGGATATCCGTGTTCGGGTGAAGGATTGCCGGGGAAGAGATATTTTTGATAGATTCCATGGCCAGGTGGTGATTTTCCCCCGAAAAACCGAGCGGGGAGAGCTCAAACCTACCCAAGGTTTTCCCCAGGATTTTGTAGTTACCGAAAATCTGGTATTGCTGAAAATCACCGGTGAGCAGGGTGGGTCGGTTACCTATACGCTCAGGAACGGATTGGAGATGGGGAGGGAGCTTTTTGAGGTGAAAACCTGCGGGATTGAGGGGGTGCGTACCCAGGAGGTTATGCCTCCGGTTCCCATTGCCGGAGTGGCCATGGAAATTGAGCCTGAGGACGTGTATCTCCCTCCGGGGGCATCGACAACGATGAGGGTGCGGCTTTTTGAGGTTACCCCCAGCGGTGCACAGGTTCCCCTGGGGGGTGAAGTGGTGGATATCGAGGCGGAAGGATTGGTGGATGGGTCGCTTTCGCCCCAAGGAAGCGTCAAAACCGATAGTCAGGGAGAGGTGGTTTTAACCTATAAGGCGGGGGTCAAGGAAGATGGGGTGAAGGTGGTAGCGCGCTACCAACCTGAGGGGTATCCGGAGGGGGTAACGGAGCAGACTGCGGTTGCACTGGTGGAGCAACCGCAGTGCTGGCGGGGGACGGTGGATATTACCGTAGATTTTTCCTCGCAGGAAATACGTAAAAGTGATCCTTCCCAGTGTGGGAGGGAAGAGTCAGAATTGACTACCACACTCCATGCGCATATCTTCGGGGAGCTGATTCTGCGTCCGGGACAGCTCGATGAAATCATTTCGCAGGATTTTGAGGGGAATTATGAGATGACCATCAACACTTTCCGTCAGAGTTGCGTCACGAGCTGCCGGAGAAAAGGGAGCAAGGGGGAGGTGCCGGTAAGGCCGGGAAACTGGGAGTCTTCGGAGATGAAACTACACGCAACGTTAAGTGACCGGAATTTTCGCACCTTCGCTCAGGTAGCGGTGGATCGGTATACCAACCGGTATCGTTTCTCCTGCGGGTTTGGGGGGCTTCTCTGGAAGGGATTTTCGGAGATTCGGAGTACCTCCCATGACGTTTGCACCGGAGAGACCCGGGAAGAGAGTACCGCTTCGTTAGAAACGGAACTCGAACGCTTTGAAATTTCAAGCGGTGAAATCCTGGGGGTAACTCTGGATTCCCGGAAGGTGAGTGGAGAAAAAGTCGTTCCTTATTCTCCCCTGGGAGGAACGGTGCGGTACATCTGGGATTTTGAGCGCATTCCCTGCGAAGAAGCGGAGGGGGAATTTCCTGGTGGGGGAAGGGGTTTTCCAGCACAGTAACCCTTCTGGGAGGTGAAAAGAGTGGCCAAGGTAGCGCGAGAAGTGGTGGAAAAGGCCGGAATCAACGTGGATCAACTGGTGGAACTTCTGGTGAAAAATGCTTCTGCGGAGTTAACCACCTATTATTACTATACCATATTGCGCTGTAACCTGATCGGTCTTGAAGGTGAAGGTATCAAAGAGATTGCCGAAGTGGCCCGGATCGAAGATCGGAATCACTTTGAAGCCCTGGTGCCCCGGATCTATGAGCTGGGCGGAGCGCTCCCCAGAGACATGAAGGACTTCCATGATGTTTCCGGTTGTCCCCCGGCCTATCTTCCACCGGAAATCAAGACGGTGCATGATATTCTGAAGGTTCTCGTGGAAGCAGAGCGGTGCGCAGTTCGTCAGTACACCTATATCTGCAATCTCACTGCCGGGAAAGACCATCGGACCTACGATTTGGCGCTTGCCATATTGAATGAGGAGATCGAGCATGAGTCCTGGTTCTCGGAGTTTCTGGGTGAAGGCCCTTCCGGACACTTCATGCGCCGGGGTGAAACTTCGCCTTTTGTGTCCAAGTTCCTGAAATAACCGTAGAGGAGGGGCGTGTGCCCCCCTTTTGCGAAACGACATGCGGACGTTTACCAGAGAGGAATTACAGAAATTTGATGGGAGAGAAGGGCGCCCGGCCTATGTGGCCTTCCGGGGAAAGGTGTACGATGTGTCGGGAAGTTTTCTCTGGCGTGGGGGAAAGCATCAGGTTCTCCATCAGGCCGGGGAAGATTTAACCGAAACAATGCAGGAGGCACCACATGGGGAGGAGCTCCTGGCGCGGTTTCCCGTGGTGGGTGAGTTGCGAGAATAACCTCGGTCTCCTTTATCGGGGAAGCTCCGAAGTGCAATTCGGGCAGCGGGTAGCCCTGATGGGAATGAGGGTAAAGCAAAAGGGGCATTCTTTGGTAGTCGGCGCCGGGGGAGGAGTCTCTTTCTCCCGTCGCATTCTGTTGACAATTTTTACCAGGAAAAACAGCGCCGCTGCGATGATGAGGAACGTCACAATACTGTTGATGAAAAGCCCATAGTTGAGGGTGACGGCACCGGCTTCCTGGGCAGCGGCAATGGTGTAGTAGGGACCGGGCCGGTCGCCTTCTTTGAGCACCAGAAAAAGGTTCGAGAAATCGACCTTTCCCAGTGCCAGTCCTATGGGGGGCATGATGATGTCGGAAACCAGGGACTTCACGATGGTGCTGAAGGCGCTGCCGATAATGAAACCTACCGCCAGGTCGATGACGTTTCCCCGACTGATGAAATCTCGAAACTCCTTGACGAGTTTGGACACGATTTCTCCCTCCTGAGATGATGGATACTCCTTTTATGGTATCATACCATATCAGAGGGAGGTTTTCCGATGAGTCCGGTTATTTTCACGATTGGGCCGCTTTCGGTCCGCTTTTACGGCCTCTTTATGGCTCTGGCCATCCTGGTGGGGGCTTTTTACCTCTTGCGGAAGGGGAAAAAGCGGGGTTTCTCTGAAGAGCACCTGAGCACCATGGTGTTACTGGTGGTTACCTTTGGACTGGCGGGAGCAAGGCTCCTTTTTGTAGCGGCAAACTTTCCTTCCTGGTTTTGGGAAGAGCCTCTGCGCATTCTCAAAGTCTATGAGGGAGGATTAGCCTGGCATGGGGGGTTAGTGGGCGGGGTGCTGGCCGCGTTTTTCTACCTCCGCTTTCGAGCGCATATCGATTTCCACGCCGTAGCGGATCTCGCCGTTCCCGGAATTGCCCTGGGATATACCCTCATTCGCCTGGCGAATATCCTCAACGTGGAGAACGTGGGCCGGATGACCGGTTTCACGTTTGGGCGCTGGCCGGTTCAGCTTATTGCCGCTCTCTTTAGCATGTTACTCCTTCTCCGTCACTTCTTCCTGGAGGGAAGGGCGCTTCCCGATGGGTATCGTTTCTGGTCTTTCGTCTTCTACCACCAGATATTTCGCGCCGGGGTGGAAGAAACCCTCCGGGAAATGCCCCTGGTGGTGCCTCTCTACAGGAATTCTTTTCTGGGGATAGGTTTTCTGACCATGGTGCAGCTCACCACACCGCCTCTTTCTGTTTTCCTCTGGTGGATGGCCTGGAAGTATTTACCGAAAAGGAATGTCTGGCGCCACTGAGCATTTTGGGGTTGTGCTACTTCCTGCTCTTTTCGAGTTCTTCTTCCAGGATGGTGGCCATGATTTTGGCGATGACCGGGTCAAACTGCGTCCCACCAGCGCGGCGGAGTTCGGTAATCGCTTCATCGATACCGAGCGCCCTTCGATAAGGTCTATCACTGGTCATCGCTTCAAAAGCATCGACCACGGCGATAATCCGTGACGGAAGGGGTATTTCTTCTCCCCGGAGCCCATCGGGGTACCCTGTTCCATCCCAGCGTTCGTGGTGGTGGCGAATGATGGTGGCGATATCCTCCAGGCCTTCGACACCCCGGATGAGCTCTTCGCTCTTTAAGGGATGGAGCTTGATGAGGCGGTACTCTTCCTCGCTCAGTTTGTCCGGTTTACTCAGGATTTCCTGAGGAATAAAGATTTTTCCCACGTCGTGGATGAAGGTGGCCCAGTAGAGTTGTTTCGTCACTTCAGGACCAAGATGAAGTCGGTGGGCGATTTGAAGGGCATAGAAGGCCGAGGTCTCGGAGTGGCTCCGGGTATACCGGTCGTGATATTCCAGGGCTTTCATGAGGACATTGAGGAGCTTTTCCAGAAACGTTTCTTCTTTTCTGGCGTACACCCGGAGAGCATGGAAAGCATCGCAGACGCGAGCAAAGTTTTTCATGGTTTCTACATCGGTGTCGGTGAAGTGATCAGTGGATCCAAGAGGAATATCAAGGTCGAGCTGGCCGAAGAGTTGTCCTTCCCACCGGAGGGGAACAATAAGGCTTTCGGCAATGGGACTGCTGAGGGTCAAGAGTTTCTGGAGATTTTCTCGGGAAGTAAACGGTCTCTCGGGATCCAGAACGTTTTTCAGGATTCTGGCTTCTTCGACGGCCAGAAGGTCCTGCTTTTCAAAGGTGAAACCGGTCAACCTTTCGTCATGTCCTCGCAACACCACAAGCCTTCCTTTGCCATCGTTACCCAGAAGAAGAACGCTCCCGTAGCGAGCTTTGGGGATGATCTCTAAGGCGAGGTCCAGAATCCGGGCAAAGAAATCTTTTTCTGTGATTTCAAAGAAGGGAAGATTTGCCACTATCTCGATGGTTTTGAGAATTTTTTTTCTGGCTTCTTCAAGTTCCTGGTTTTTCTTCCACAACTCTCTGGTAGCCTGGGCCACTTTTTTCTTGAGGAACCGGTTAAAGAAAAAAAGGATCAAAAAGAGGAGGAGAAAAGCGGCCACCGAGAGGGCCACCGCTTCCCAGAGCCAGGAAGGATGTTGTTCGACTTCGACCAGGTACCGCCTGACAAGAGCGCGAAGTTCGTCTTCAGTGAAGCGATCTAGGCCCTCGTTGAGGATGGTGAGGACTTTCTGGTTCCCTTCCCAGGTCGCAAGATACAGAAAATTGGACACTGGAATGGGAACCCGGGAAAACTCGTACAGCAACCCCGCCCTCACCAGATGGTAGTTCGCCGGAGGGTCGTCCATGAGGAAGACCTGAATTTCCCCCCTTTTAGCAGCGTCTACGATATCGGCGTAGTTTTTGTAAAATCGGCAATAGATGGAAGGGTTCTCGCGGAGGGCAATATCCACCAGAGCATCTTTTTCCTTCACACCCACGATATACGGTGTGAGATCCTGGAAAGAAGTAACGGAAAGATTTTTGTGGTAATAGATGCTCGAAGTAATGGGGAAGAGGGGTCTAGTGTAATCGAGGTATTGGTCTCTTTCAGGGGTATAGAAGATGGTGTCGATGACTTCGGCTTCTTTCCGGAGCATCACCTGGTGAGCCATGTTCCATTCCATAGGGATGAGCGCCACCTGGACGCCGGTTTTTTCTTCGAAACGCTTCCAGAAATCCACCGATATTCCCACGAAATTCCCCTTCTCATCGATATGGGTAAAGGGGGGATAGTCAACATCGAGAACCACCCGGAGGCGCTCTGCCTGGGGAGAGGCTCGGGCAACAAACCAGGTTACCATGAGGGTGAGAACCAGAAAAGATATACCGATTTTGGGTATGCGGTGGAGAAATCTTTCCATGGTGTTGGTATTATACCATACCACGGGTCCGTTCCGCGATGGAAAAAAACAAATGCTTTGAGAACCAGAAGCGTTGCACTTCAGCGCTATGAACGGTAAACCAGGATTTCTCCGTCCCGGAGTTCAAGGGTTATAGCTCCTCTTCTTTCCAGAGCGCTCACATACCCGAGAAGGGCGGAACGATTCAGGAAATAGTGGTCCAGGGTTTTCACCGGAGAAAGCGATGCCATGGTATTTCTGAGGAGGGTTTCCAGGGGAACGGTTCTCTGGCTTACGGTGTCGGTGAGGATTTCGAAGACCCGCTCCAGAGCGTTTATATTTACCTGGAGGAGCTCCTTTCCTCCCTGGCTTCCATGGGCGGGAAGGAAGGTGGTGAAGTGCTCGGGGAGACTGCGGAGGGTTTGGAGCGCTTCTTCGGGGTTAAAGTGGTAGAGAATGGGGTATTTCTCCACGATTTCAAGACCAAAGAGCGCATCGGAGGTGAAAAGGGTTTCATCCATGGCGATACCGAGAAGCCCTGGGGTGTGTCCGGGAAGGTGGAGAAACTCGATTTCCGGAAAAAGGGCCGGGTGGAGTTCCTGAAAGGGGAGGTTGCCGGGGCCCAGAAGAAAGGGGCCGGAGAGCGCCTGGGGAGGTAACCCCCCAAAAAGGAGCGCCGGCTCGAGCACCGGGTCGCGCAGGAATGGAGTTTCCCGTGGATCCACAAGAATGGTGAGTTGGGGGAAGACACTGAGAAGATACGGCATACCACCGTAGTGGTCGGCATGGGCATGGGTGAGAAGGATGGCCCGTATTTCTCCCGCCGCCCGTTTCAACTTCCTGGCCTGGTCTTTTCCCGGACCGCAATCCACAAGCATCATCCGGGATGGATGGTACAGGTAATTCTGGGTTCCCACGCGATACGTTTGCCACATGAACCAAAAATAGTTTTTCCGGAAGGATTTGTCAAGTGAGTGGTCTTCGGGGGGCTTTGGTGGTAGAATGATAAAAAATCTCTGGAGGGGTGATGGATGGGAACTTTTTTGAAAGTGGTGGGAATTGTGGTACTCGTTTTCGGGGCTCTCTTTATCGTTCTTTCCATAATCGGGATGGGAAGTTTGTTCGGTACCCTGAGTCAGCCGTTTACCTTGCCCTCGCCGGGGGAGCAAATCCCTCCCTCTTCACCCTTCATCGGAGGGTTAGCCTGGATGGGCGGTATCGGTGGCATTGTGGGTGGATTCGGGATCGTGGTTCTGGGAGTAACACTCTTCTGCATCGGGAGTATCTACAACGATGTCCGGTCCCTGCGGGGACGGTAGAAGGAGGTTTGCGCCATGGCCAAAAGGGTGGTTATTGTTGGTGGTGTGGCTGCAGGACCGAAGGTGGCGGCGAAACTCCGGCGGTTAGACCGGGAGGCAGAAATCACCATTCTGGAACGAGGGAAGTTTCTCTCCTACGCGGGCTGTGGGTTACCTTACTATGTGGGAGGGGAAATCAAGGAATATCGGGAATTGATGGAGACTCCGGTGGGAGTTCTGCGGGACCCGGAGTTTTTCGAGCAGTCCAAGAATATCAAAGTCTATAACCGCACCGAGGTGCTCAGGATAAATCGGACCACCAAAACCGTGGAAGCCCGCAACGTTTCTACCGGGGAGGTCTTTACCCTGCCCTATGACTACCTGGTTCTGGCCACCGGCGCCAAGGTCTCTTTCCCACCCCTCAAGGCCATTGACCTGGACCAGGGAGGTGAGGTGAGTGCCAGGGACCTGGGGCACGTCTATACCCTCCATGGGATTGAGGACGCCGAGGCCATCCGCTGGACCATCACCGAGAAGTTAGCCCGCAAGGCAGTGATTATCGGAGGAGGCCTCATCGGAATGGAGATGACCGAGAGCCTGGTTAATAACGGCCTGGAGGTGACCATTATCGAGGTTTTGCCCGAGATTTTGCCCATTCTGGATGAGGATATGGGGATTCTGGTGCGGCGCTACTGCCAGTCCCGGGGGGTGAGCGTCCGGGTGGGCGAGCGGGTGGAGCGACTGGAGGCCCAGGATGGGGTGGTGAAGAGGGTCGTTACCGATAAGGGGACTTACGAAACGGATCTTGTGGTGGTGGCCACGGGTTTCAAGCCCAACTCGGATCTGGCTCAGAGGGCAGGTTTGGAGATCGGGGAAACCGGTGGCATCAAGGTGGACATGTTCATGCGCACTTCTGACCCCTACATCTTTGCGGTGGGTGATTGTGTGGAGGTGGAGAACCTGGTCTGCGGAAAGGCAGCCTACATGCCCATGGGTTCACTGGCCAATAAGGAGGGGCGGGTGGCAGCCATCAATATCGCCGGAGGCAGTGAGGTCTTCCGGGGCGGGCTCAATTCGGTGATCTTTAAGCTCTTTGATTATACCATCGCCCGGACCGGGCTTACCGTGCGGCAGGCCAGAGACCTGGGGCATGAGGTGGAGTATGCTCTGGTCCCTGCCCCCGACCGGGCCCATTACTTTCCGGGGGCCAAAAGCATAATTACCAAACTCATCGCCGATAAACGGAGCGGGAAGCTTCTGGGTGCCCAGGTGGTGGGCTCAGGAGAGGTAACCAAGACCATCTATGCGGTGGCCACGGCCCTCTACTATGGAGGCACGGTGGAGGAGCTTTCCAGCATCGATCTCCCTTACGCGCCACCCTATGCTTCGGCCATCGATAACCTCTGCGTGGCGGCCAATGTGCTGCGCAACAAGCTGGAGGGAAGGATGGTGGGGATTTCACCCCATGAGGTGGAGAGGAAGCGCAAAAGAGGCGAGGACTTTGTGCTCCTCGATGTCCGCACCCCCAAAGAGTATCAGCGCAAACGCATCCCCGGCAGTACCCTCATCCCCCTGGGGGTGCTTCCTGGGAAGTTGGAGGAACTTCCCAGAGATAAGGAGATCATCACCTTCTGTGCGGTGAGTCTACGAGGGTATGAAGCATCTTTGATTCTGCGGCATGCCGGGTTTCAGAACGTCAAGGTGATGGACGGGGGAATCCAGTGCTGGCCGTATGAACTGGAGGAATAGGAGGACGGGGAGGCTGCTCCCCGTCTTTTTCTTCTTTTTTCTTCTTTTTTTCGGTGACCTTCTGGCTCAGGAAGAAACCTCTTCACCCACTCCCCTTCCGGTTCTGGGGAAAAAGGTAGAAATCCGGGGGTGGGAGGAGGGAAAATTGAGCTGGCTTTTGCGGGCTGCGGAGTTGAGGCTTGATAAACAGGGGAACCTGGCCTTCGCGCAAGGGGGAATTGAACTTGAGGTCTACGACCGGGAAGGTATGGTCCGCTCCACCCTGAAGGCCGGTTCGGCCGAAATCGATCTCCAGCGGAAAACCTTTCGTTTCTGGGACGAGGTGGAAGTGGTCTCCAGAGACGGAGACCGGATTCTCACCGAAGAACTCCTCTATCGGGAGCGGCTGAAAAAGCTGGAATCACAAAGCGCCACTCGAGTATTCTTTAACGGCAATACCATCGAATGCCAGGGTTTCTCCAGCGACATCGATTTCGAGAATCCGGAGTTCTACCACATCATTCAGGGTTCTTTTCGTTTGAAGCCTTCGTGAAGAGGGTTTCTGCGTTTAAGGTGTGGGGAGGATAGGAAAAGGGAGTCAGCTGACTTTCCCGGATTTTCTGAAGCAATTGGTCGATGATTCTCCAGGAGTGGCGGATAAAGGAAGAATCGGGAAAGAGGGTGCGGTCGTGGTGCAGGAAATCATGGAGGATTTTCTGGTAGGCCTCAGGACTTTTGGCGCCGAAGGTCCCGAAGTAGCTGAAATTGAGCTGCACCATGGCTGAAGAAAGATCCATCCCGGGGGTCTTGACGTTCACGAAGAGATCGATCCGCTCTTCGGGCTGAATTTCGATGCGCAGGCGGTTGGGTAAAGGGGTTACAGAGTGGAAGATGGCTTCCACGAAGGAACGTTTTTCGGCCATCTTCTTGCCGGTGAGAAGGCGAAAGGGAACCCCATGCCAGCGGGGATTTTCGATGAAAAGCGGAAGGCGAATTAAGGTTTCGGTTACCGAATGGGGGTTCCGCACCTCTTCCCGGTAACCCTCATACTGACCGAGCAGGATTTCGGCGGGTTCGGGAAGGTGAATCTCTTGAAGAAGCCGGGATTTGGCCTGGGCCACCTCTTCCTGGAAGTGCTGGCATTCCCTTTTATCCTCTTCACAGAGGGGCGGGATGTCGATGGCAAGCAGTGTCAGAAGCTGCAGGAGGTGATTCTGGAGGATGTCCTTGATGGCTCCGGTCTCTTCATAGAACGCACCCCGTTCCTCCACCCCCTCTTCTTCGCAGACGGCGATACGCACTTCCCTGAGGTACTCCCGAGAGAGCAGCTTTTCCATGAAACGGTTTTCCGCTTTGAGGATGATGAGGCTCAAAACCGTAGATTTTCCCAGGTAGTGGTCCACGTAGAAGATGTTCTCTTCGGCGAAAACCTGGCGCAGGTTCTTCTCTAACTCCAGGAAACTCGCTTCGTCGTGCCCGAAGGGTTTTTCCAGGGCGATGGAGATGGGAACCTCAGGATTATCCCGGTGCCAGGTGTGGAGATGTTCGAGGATCACCGGGTACACCGAAGGGAGGGTGGCCAGGTAGAAGAACACCGCATCGCCTTTGAGGCGTGGCGCAAGCTGTGCCAGGAGATCCTGGTCCCGGGCATCGCCCCGACAGTAAGTCATCTTCGAAAAGATCGCTTCGGGGTTGGGGTGGAAAGCACCGAGAAAGCGCTGGTATTCGCTCTGGGTGGCAAAACGTCTTCCCACCGTGACGATGGAAAAGTCCTGGAGCTCCTCTTTGAGGGAGGCCAGGGCGGGAAAAATCTTACGACTGAAAAGATGACCGGTGGCGCCGAAGAAGACCAAAGTCTTCATGATCCAAGACGCACAAGGACCGCCCGGGCAGGGGCACCGTCCCCTGATTTCACCTTGATGGGGAAAGCCATGAAGTAGTACCATCCCGGGTCGACTTCCCGCAGGTAAAGTCCTTCAACGATGACGATTCCCCGGGAGAGGAGAATCCGATGGGTAGGGTGATCCGGCTGGTTGCGCTCGATTCCCAGAGCGTCGATGCCCACTCCTTTGATGCTCCGCTCGGCCAGGAACTGTGCTCCGGAACGGTCGAGATAGACGAAATCTTCCCGGTTGAGGTCCTGAAAAGAGTTATCGGTTTTCATGAGAAAGAAGGTATCTTTTTGGAGGAAGGCATCGAAAGGGCGGAGGTCTTTTTCGGTGACCACCGGAATTCCCCGTAAATCCGCGAGATACCCAAACCCTGCAAAGCTCTGGAGGGGAATCCGGTCGATGGAAGTGGCCTCCGGAAGCATGTGGAGGGGAGCATCCACATGGGTAGCGGTGTGGGTTTCAATGTCCAGGCGCATCTCGTGGGCTCCTTCTGTGAGCGTACGCACCACCGTAATGCGGGGTTTTTTCTCTTTTCTGCCCCGATAGGTGGGGGTTTCATTGGAAATGTCCAGAGAAACATCGATGAGCTCCATGTTCTCACCTCTTTGGTAAGCATATACCCTGAACGTAGCTTCCTTATTCCGCATAGATCATTTTAACCGTCATCCCGCCGTCGACCACCAGGTTCGCTCCGGTGATGAAACCGGCTTCTTCAGAGGCCAAGAATAGACACGCTGCGGCAATATCTTCGGGCCTACCCACCCTCCCGGCAGGGTGCTGCAGGTGATCGATGGGCCGCAGTTCCGGTTCCCGGCGCAGGGACTTTTTCTTCCAGCCGGAGACCTCGATCCACCCCGGGCTGATGGTGTTCACCCGGATTTTGCGGGGTGCCAGAGAAATTGCCAGTGCATGGGTCAGAGACAACACCCCTCCTTTGGCGGCCGAATACGCTTCGGTATGAGGCTCGGACATGAGGGCCCGGGTAGAGGCGATATTGATGATGGCGGCATTTTCGGAAAAAAGCGGGGAAAATGCCCGGACCATGAGGAAGATGCTCCGCAGGTCCACCGCCAGGACCCGGTCCCATTCGGCCAGGGTGAGCATCTCCAGGGGTTTCTGCAGGAACACCCCGGCGTTGTTGATGAGGATATCCACCCCTGACCATCGCCGGGCGATTTCTTCTGCGCCTCGAGCCACCGGTTCTTCCAGGCCTACGTCCACCTGAAGGGGGAGGAGATGCTCCCGGTACTCACTCCACTCGCTTTCCAGTTCTTCCAGGGCTTCCCGGTCGACATCCCAGGGTGAAACCAGCGCTCCCCGTTTCAGGAAGGCCCGGCTCACCGCTTTCCCAATCCCCTGGGCGCCACCGGTGACGATGACCCTTTTCCCTTGCACGGTTATCCCTCCTTCCTGCGTGGTGTCTCTATGGTATCATATTTCGGGGAGGAAGAAGTGGCCTGTTACTTTCTTTTTATCCGGTTAGAAGAAGATACTCCCATCGAAGTGGGCAAGAAAGGGACGATACTTTTCCGTCGCGGGTTTTACTGCTATGTGGGGAGGGCCAAACGGAATGTGGTGGCGCGGCTCCGACGCCACCTGCGGCAGAAGAAACGGAAACACTGGCACATCGACTTTCTCCTACAGAAGGGGAGAATAACCTGGGTGGTGTTACTGGAAAGCGATGCAGAATGTTTCCTGGCCGATTTCCTGCGCCGGCATCCTCTGGTGGAGGATGCGGTCTTCGGTTTTGGGTCTTCGGATTGCCGCTGTCCTTCCCATCTTTTTTTCCTGGGAGAGCGCTGCGCTCCCTCAGTGCTTCTGCGGGGAATTCCCTGCCCCTTCCGGGTGGTCCTCATCGAAAAGGAGGCGTTGCATCATCCGGGCGTTCCGGACCGCATAGTCCCGAAAGCAGTTGTTGAACATGAGGAAGACTTTTTCGGCCTCTCGGGCCTTCGGAATCAGGACCTCCAGCCATTTCTGTAGCTCTTTCTCTTCGTAGAGGTAATCGAATTTCTCCCCTAGGGAAGCGTTTTTATCCTTCCAGGAAGCGACGTTTCTGCCGTGGAAACGGATTACCATCTGAGGGGTGGTCCGGGCCACCACCGGTGGAACCGTCCAGGGGAGCTGGGGTTCATCGACGCACACGTAGGTGAAATGGAGCCTGTGCAGGGTCTTCAGGGTTTTTTCCCGGGTATTATCCTGGAAGAAGCTGCGATGGCGGAATTCGATGGCCACCGGGAATCCTTCGGTGCGTTCTCGCAGCCACAAAAGGTAATTTGTAGCCTCTTCCCCTTCCGTAAACCAGGGGGGAAACTGGAAGAGAATGTAACCCAGTTTCTGGGCTTTCTGAAGGGGAAGGGTGGAACGGAGGAAGGCCTCTAAAGCAAGGGAGAGGAACTCTTTGGGAAGGTCTCTGGCGTTCAGGATTTCTTTCTCACGCACGTTTTGGGGAAGCTCCGGGACAAGGAAGGAGGGTATATTTCGCAAGGCGGTATTGTGAAAGGTAAGAAGTGAAAAAGCCTTCAGATTGAAGCAGAAATCGGGCGGAGTGCGCTCGTTCCACAGCAAAGCGTTACGCTCGGAGGGGAAGGCGTAGAAGCTGGAGTCAACTTCCACGGTGTTGAAGTGGGCGGCATAGAAGCGCAGGCGCTCGGCGGCATTCTTGACCGCAGCGGGGTAAAAGTTTCCCTCGGTCAAAAGCGTTTTATCGGTCCAGGAACAGGTTCCCACAAAGTACTTGGCCATGGTCTATCCGGTATTATACCCCTTTTTTCCGGAAAGGTGATACAATGAAAGAAAACGGTTCTGGAGGTGTGCTTACGGTGAGTATCGAAAAAGTGGCCAATCTTCCCCGAAAAATGAAAGCGGTGGTCAATTACGCTCCCTCGGACTTTCGCCTGGAGGAAGTGGATGTTCCGGACATCGGTCCGGGAGAGGTCCTGGTGAAAGTGGGGGGATGTGGGATCTGTGCCGGAGACCTCAAGACTTTCCATGGGGCACCCCGCATCTGGGGAGGCGAAGGGCATCCCGCCTATGTGAAGACGCCGGTCATTCCGGGGCACGAATTCTACGGCCAGGTGGTAGCCCTGGGAGAAGGCGCAAAGGAGAAGTACGGGTTTTCCCTGGGAGACTGGGTGGTCTCCGAACAGATCATTCCCTGCGGGGTGTGCCGTTTCTGTGTGGAAGGGGATTACTGGATGTGTGAACGGCACTACATCTACGGGTTCAAAAAAGGAGAGGCCGATGGAGCCTTTGCCGAATACATGAAATTTCCGGCCAATGCCGTGAACCACAAGCTCCCCGAAGGATTTCCCCTGCGGGTGGCACCGTACGTGGAACCGCTGGGGTGCGCCATCCATGCGGTGGAGCGGGCGGAAATCCGGTTCCGGGATGTGGTGGTGATTGCCGGAATGGGGGCAATTGGTCTGGGAATGCTCCAGGTGGCCCGGCTGCAGAACCCCAGGGTGCTCATCGCGGTGGACGTGATCGAAAAGCGCCTGGCTCTGGCCAAAAAGCTGGGGGCGGATGTGGTGCTCAATCCCCGAACGGTGGATGCCATTGCGGAGGTGAAGAAGCTCACCGACGGCTACGGATGTGATGTGTATATCCACGCCAGTGGCCATCCTCAGGGTGTCATTCAGGGATTGCAGATGATTCGCCGTCTGGGTCGTTACGTGGAGTTCAGTGTTTTCAACCAGCCTACCTCGGTGGACTGGAGTATCATCGGGGACGTGAAGGAACTCGATATCCGGGGAGCCCACCTCAGCCCCTGGACCTATCCTGAAGCCATCCGGTTTTTGCATGCCGGCCTGGTAAAAGCCGATGAGCTCATCACCCATGAGTTTCCTTTGACGGAATTCAAGAAAGCCATGGAAATTGCCGAAAAAGGTGAAGAATCCATCCGGGTGGTGCTCAAACCGTAGGTGACATTTTCGCCTTCCCGTTCTGGAGTCATTGACGTAAAGGGTGATTTTTTATGTTTTTCCCCGGGATTGCACGAGATAGGAGAGCGCGATGTTTCGAGTGATGGTGCAAGACCTTGGTAGAATCGTGGAAGCGCGCCAGGGGGAGACGCTCCTTGAGGTCCTGCAGCGAGAAGGGATCGCCATTGATTCCTACTGTGGGGGTATGGGTTCCTGTGGAAAGTGTCTAGTGCGGGTAACCAGAGGTAAGGTTTCTCGTCCCAGCTCTTTAGAGGAAAAACACCTGGGGGCACGGTTACAGGAAGGGTTTCGCCTGGCCTGTCAGACGGTAGTTCTGGGAGACCTGGAGTGTGAGGTTCGCCACTCCCTCTCCGGACCTTCTCTGATCCTCACCGAAACCAGGGAGGTCCGGGTAGAGGAGCTTCCGGTGCACCGTGTCCGGTTGCGGGTGGAGAAGCCCGCTCTCTCGGAAGTCTCTTCCCTGCAGGAGATGGTGGAGGGGCTCGCTTTTTGGAATCGCGCCGCGCTGGTAGAACTGTCGCGTCTTGTGGGCCCCGATTTCGGGGTGGAACTCGATGTGGTGGGCGATGGGCAGATGGTCCGGTGGGTAGAGCCGTCGAGGAAAGACGCCTTTCTGGGAATAGCCTTCGATGTCGGGACCACCACGGTGGCCTGTGAACTTTTGGATCTGGAGCGCGGGGTGTCTCTGGGAAGAGCCGGGGCCCTCAACCGGCAGGTGCAAATGGGTGCCGACGTCATTTCCCGACTCCGGGCCATCCAGGACCGTCCGGAAAACCTGGAAAAGCTCCAGGCCCTGGTGGTGGAGACCATGAACGAGCTGCTCCACGAGGTCTGTGAACGGGCCGGGGTGGAAGAGGGGAGGGTTTTTGCAGTCACGGTGGCCGGAAACACCATTATGGAGCACCTGTTTCTCGGGGTTTCACCCCTCACCATCGGGGTAGCGCCCTATGTTCCCACTTTTCGCCGGGCGGTGGTGGTGGATGCTCGAGCGCTTCATCTGAACGTGCATCCTGAGGCTCAGGTATACCTTTTCCCGCAGGTGGCCGGTTACGTGGGGGGAGATGTGGTGGGTGGGGTGAGTGCCTTTGATCTCGATCTCCAGGACCGGACCATCCTCTACGTGGACATCGGCACCAACGGGGAGATGGCGTTGCTTGCCCACGGGGTGGTGTGGTGCTGTGGGACGGCAGCCGGACCGGCGTTTGAAGGAGCACAGATTACCTGTGGAACCAGGGCCACCCTGGGAGCGGTGAGTGCGGTGGAGATGGAAGATGGTGCCGTGAAGGTGTATACTATTGGCGACGTGGCGCCCCGGGGTATCTGCGGCACCGGACTGATCGACCTCCTGGCAGGGCTCTTGAAGGAAGGACTCATCGGGCCCACGGGGAGATTCCGGGAAAAAGACCCTCGCTGGGCTTCGCACCTTGTGAAGGATACTTCCTGGGCTTTTGTCCTGAGTCACGAACCACGGGTGGTGCTGACCCAGGAGGATGTTTCCCAGTTGCAGCTGGCCAAGGCCGCCATCCAGGCCGGAAGAAAGATTCTTTTAAAGGAGGCAGGTTTGGAGGAGAACGATATTGAGGAAGTTATTCTGGCGGGTGCTTTCGGAAGTTTCATCAATCCGGAAAGTGCCAGACGCATCGGCCTCATTCCCGTGGCAATTCCTTCCCGAGCGGTAGGAAACGCTTCTCTTTTTGGGGCCAAAAGGGCGCTCCTTTCCAGGAGTTTCCGGGACAAAACGGAACGGCTGGCCCATCGTTCCCGGTATATTGAACTTTCGGCCCGACCGGATTTTCAGGATTACTTTTTCGAATCGCTCATTTTTGAGGTGGAAGAACAGGAGGCTTGACGATGGCAGTGGTGAAACCTTTTCAGGGATACTTTTATGCTCCGGACTTTGCACAGAAGCGGGGTATCGGGAACCTGGTAGCACCCCCCTATGACGTGATTTCGGAGAAAGAAAAGCAAAGACTCATGCAGGAAGAGTATAATTTCGTGCACATCATCCTGGGGAAGACCGAAAGTGGATACCAGAGAGCCGCCGAAAAGCTGGCCGACTGGGTGAAGCAGGGTATCATCACCCGGGATACCGAGAACTGTTTCTATGTCTACGAGCAGGAATTCCGGCTGCGCAACCTCCATCGGGGGAAAGTGAGAGTGCGGACCGGGTTCATTACCCTGGTGCGCCTGGAGGAGTTCGAAAGAAAGATCATTTTTCCCCACGAGAAGACCATGCCCAAGTATTCTCTGGACCGCCTGGAGCTCATGGAGGCTACCCGGGCAAATCTGGAACAGATTTTCGGCATCTACCACGACCCCAAAGGCGTGGTGGACGGAATCCTGGAGGAGGCCAAAGCTCCCCAAAACCGGCTCTTCGAATTCGTGGACTCCCGGGAAGTGGTGCACCGGATTTTTCGGCTCGCCTCTCCGGAAAAAATCGAGAAGATTAAAAGGGTCATGAATCCCCGGACCATCATCATCGCCGACGGTCATCACCGGTATGAAACCTGCCTCACCTACCGCCGAAAAGTCCGGGAGCAACTCGGTGACCCCCTGGAAGAGATTCCCGAAGATTACACCATGATGACCCTGGTGAGTATCCAGAACCCGGGGCTACTCATCCTTCCCACCCATCGTCTGGTGAAGAATTTGCCTCCCGAAGAGGTAAAGGGCTTTTTCGAGCGTGCTACCCGTTACTTTGAGGTCCATCTTTTCCCCAACGAGCGGGTTATGGAGGAGTATCTGCGCAGTGCACCTCCCTATACCATCGGCGTCTATGACCGGCAGGAAGAGAAGTGGGGGGCCATTACCCTGAAGGATCCTGCCATCATGGATGCGAAGCTGGGAGTGGGGAACGTGAACCGTTACCTCGACACTGCCATCCTCCACGAACTGGTTCTGAAGGATATCCTGGGGCTCGATGAGGAAGCCCAGGGGAAAGGGGAGTACGTCGATTACCTGCGGGGCACCAAGGACGTCTTTATGATCGCCCGGGAAGAGAACCAGTATCAGTTGGTGTTTGTGATGCGTCCCACCCCCATGGAAATGGTGGAAAAAGCCGTCACCAGCCTCCAGCGGATGCCCCAGAAATCCACCTATTTCTACCCCAAGGTGTGGAGTGGACTGGTGATGCGGTTTTTAGAGTAGAGGAGGTTCGGTGATGCTCTTACAGCTTGCTCTGGATGCCCTTTCTCGAGAAGAAGCCCACCACCTGGCCGGGCGTCTTTCTGGGATGGTGGATATCATCGAAGTGGGAACCCCGCTCCTTCTCCGGTATGGCCTCAAGATCGTTTCCGAAATCAAAAACCTGGGGGGAGGAAAGCCGGTCTTTGTGGATGCCAAAATTGTGGATGCCGGACGCTACGAAACGGAAATGGTGCTTGAGGGTGGCGCAAGCATGGTGTCGGTTCTAGCCGGGGCCTCTTTGAAGACGCTTCATGAAGCCAGGGAGGCCTGCAGACGAGGAAAGGCGAAACTCGTGGTTGACACCATTGACCTGGAGACCCCTTCGCCTTCGAAAATTCGGGAGCTGAGGGCCATCGATCCCGATTATGTGGTGCTGCACCTTCCTTCTGACCTGGCCCAGGAAGGGAAGAGCTGGAAAACATTCCTGGAATCCTCTCCTTTTCTGGCCGAACCCTTCGCCTTTATGGTGGCCGGGGGTTTGCGGAAGGAGTTGCTCCCCGAGGTGCTTTCCTTTTTGCAACCGCAGATCGTGGTGGTGGGGTCGGCGGTGACGGCCTCGCCCACACCGGAAGAAGAACTCCGACTTTTTCGGGAGGTTCTCCATGGGTTTTACCGAAAGCCTTGAAACGGTTCTTGGGGAAGCTCGGGATTTACTTTCCACCCTCCACGAAGAGGAAGTGCAGGCCTTTCTCACTCTCCTTCGGGACTACCGGGGAAAGCGGATATTCTTCTGGGCACGGGGGCGGAGTTTTCTCTTCCTCAAGGGATTTGCTATGCGCTTGATGCATCTCGGCTACACGGTGCACATCGTGGGGGAAGTCACCTGCCCCTCCATTGGAGCTCAGGATCTCTTCCTCTGCAGTTCGGGTTCGGGGAAGACCGCTTCGGTACTCCTCTTTGCCGAAAAGGCGAAAGAGGTGGGGGCAAAGGTGGCCGCTATCGTGGGGCAACCGCAGGCACCGCTTACTTTGCTTGCGGATCTCGTGGTGACTTTTTCTCCAGAAAAAGCGGGACCTTCGCGGCAGCTTGAATCTCGGGGTGGGGGTACCAGGTTTGAACATGCCCTCTGTCTCTTTTTGGATGCCTGTATTCTGGAACTAGTGGCGCAAGAGCGGGAAGAAGCCTACCGGCTCATGATGGTCCGTCACGCCAATCTGGAATGAGGGGGAGGTACCGTGCATCGAGAAAAGATTCTGGAACTCCGACCTCAGGTTGAAGAGGTTCTGGGAATGGAACTGAAAAAGAGGGAGCGTTTCACTCCTTTTGAAACCATTCCCACTCGGGAAGAAGAACTGCGAACTTTTCTGGCTTCCCGGATCGACCACGTGCTTTTGAAGCCTTTTGCGCAGAGGAAAGACCTGGAGATGGTGTGCCAGGAAGCCAGGACCTGGAAGTTTTGTTCGGTGATCGTCAATCCATACTATGTGGCGCTCTGTAATAAGCTTTTGGAGGGAAGTGGGGTTCTCACCGGGGTGGCCATCGGTTTTCCACTGGGACAGACCAAACCCGAGGTAAAGGCTCGGGAAGCGCGCCTTGCCTTCCAGGAAGGGGCCCGGGAGGCAGATATGGTGGTGAACATTGGAGCCCTCAAGGACCGCGACTGGAAGCTGGTCTACGCCGACATCAAGGGGGTGGTGGAGGAAATGTCACCGGCCCCGGTAAAGGTGGTTCTGGAAACCGGTTACCTCACCGAGGAAGAGAAGATCGTCGGGTGTCTCATTGCCCAGGCTGCCGGCGCTCACTTCGTGAAGACCGCTACCGGTTTTGGTCCTTCCGGGGCTACGGTGGAGGACGTGGCCCTCTTGAGGGAAGTGGTGGGGAGCTCCCTGGGGGTGAAAGCGGCCGGGGGAATCCATTCTCGGGAGGTGGCTTTGCGGATGATCACCGCCGGAGCCAACCGTCTGGGCACTTCAAACGGCGTGGCTATTGTGCGGGGCGAAGTTTGACCAGCTCTTTCCCCAGCTCGGCGTTGATAAGCCTTTGCCATTCGGTCAAAAGAGACTGCGGATAGGGTGGAACCGCTTGCGCTTCGGGGGAAAGGGTTTTTTGGGATCGAAAGTTCTGCCACCACCAGGAGTGCGCTTCCCGGATTTCTTCGGCCATCGCCAGGAGCACCTCCAGGGAATGGAAGGGGGGGAAGATGGTGGTGCGGACCTCAAGGCGGCTTGGGCTTGCCAGGAGTTCCCGGAGCACCTTCTCTGTGGCATAGGCCCATTGTGCTCCCCCTACCTTCCGGTACTCTGCGAAAGGGAGTTTGTAATCGATGCCCCAAAGATCCACTTCTTCTCGGAGGGCGGTGAAGGCCTCGAATGAACTTCCGTTAGAATCCACCTTCACCAGATACCCCATTTCTTTGACTTTCCGGACAAACCAGGGGAGCTCTCTCTGGAGGAGTGGCTCTCCCCCGGTGATCACCAGAGCATCGAGGAGATTTCTTCGTCTGCCGAGATACTCAAGAACGTCTTCCACGGCGATTTGGGGAAGCGATTCGCTTTCTACGACCAGTTCGGGGTTATGGCAGAAGGGACAGCGGAAATTGCACCCTCCCACGAAGAGCACGGTGGCAATTTTGCCCGGATATTCGATGTAACTCACCCTGTGCCATCCCCGAAAAATCATGGAAATCACCGTAGCACATAAGCTTTCCGGTTTTTGAATTCTTCCTGCTTCCCCCGGTTCCACCGCTCCACCGGACGGTAGTATCCCACCACCCGGGAGTACACCTCGGTTTCCTCTCCGCAGTGCGGACAGGAGATCACCTTTCCCGAGAGGTACCCGTGGTTGGGGCACACCGAAAAGGTGGGGGTAATGGTGAGGTAGGGGATGGGATAATGCTCGAAAACGCGCTTCACAAAAAGTTTGACACTCTCCGGATCGGGTGTCTCGGGAAGGAAGGTGTGGAAGACGGTGCCCCCGGTGTAGAGGGGCTGCAGGTCTTTCTGGTGTTCCAGGGCTTCGAAGGGGTCGTCGGTGTAGTTCACCGGGAGGTAAGTACTGTTGGTGTAGAACGGTTCCTCCTCGCCAGCGGTGATGATGTCGGGGAACCGCTTCCGGTCGTGTTTTGCCAGGCGGTAACTGGTTCCCTCGGCCGGGGTGGCTTCCAGGTTGTAGAGGTTTCCGGTCTCTTCCTGGAAGTCGGCCAACCGCTCCCGCATGAATTGTAGCACCCGGATGGCGAACGCTTTACCCCGCTCATGGGCGATGGAAACTCCCAGGAAATTGAGGCAGGCTTCGTTCATACCCACAAGACCGATGGTGGAGAAGTGATTGCGAAAGGTTCCCAGATACCGGCGGGTATAGGGAAGGAGACCGTTTTTGAGGTTCCGCTCGATCACTTTTCGCTTGATTTCCAGGGCCGTTCTGGCAATTCCCATCACCCGGCGAAGCCGCAGGAAAAACTCCTCTTCAGTTTTGCTCAGGTAAGCGATGCGGGGAAGATTGATGGTGACCACCCCGATGGAGCCGGTTTTATCGGCCGAGCCGAAGAGCCCCCCGCCGCGATTCCGCAGGGCCCGTAGGTCCAGCTGCAGGCGGCAGCACATGGAACGGACGTCACCGGGCTGTAAGGAACTACTGATAAAGTTCTGGAAGTACGGTACCCCGTACTTGGCGGTGAGTTCAAAGAGCAACCGGGCATTCTCCGAATCCCAGGGGAAAGAAGGGGTGATATTGTAGGTGGGAATGGGGAAAGAGAAAACCCGCCCTTCGTAATCTCCCTCAAGCATCACCTCCAGGAAAGCCCGGTTGATCATGTCCATCTCTTTCTGGTAGTCCCCGTAGGTTCCCAGATCCGGCCGCTCTTTTCCCCCGATTACCACCGGCCGCTCTTGCAGGTCCTGAGGGACGATCCAGTCAAAGGAGAAGTTGATGAAGGGGGCCTGGCTTCCCCAGCGAGAAGGCACATTCATGGCAAAGACCATCTGCTGGATGAGCTGCTTCACGGTGGGATAATCGAGGTTATCGTAGCGGACGAAAGGCGCAAGGTAGGTGTCCACGGAATTGAAAGATTGCGCCCCGGCAAACTCCATCTGCATGGTTCCCAGGAAGTTCACCATCTGTCCGGTGAGCGAGGAAAGGTGCTTGGCCGGACCGGCGGCGATTTTGTCCTTTACCCCTCCGAACCCCTCCCGAATGAGTTCCTCCAGAGACCACCCGGCGCAGTAGGCGGTAATCCCATAGGAGAGGTCGTGAATATGGATATCGGCGTTCACGTGAGCTTCCTTGACCTCGTCGGGGTAGATGTGGTTTAGGGTGTAATGGGCCATGACCGATCCCGCCACATGGAGCACCAGTCCCGGATAGGAATAGGTGGTGTTGGAGTTCTCCTGGGTTCGCCAGTCGGCCTTGATGAGGTATTCCTGGACGATTTTCTCCACGTCCACGGCTACAGTCAATGCTTCCCGGGCTTCCTGGCGCTTGCGGCGGTATAAGATGTACGCTTTGGCTGCCTTGGAGAACCCATTCTCGATGAGGGTCTCTTCCACGAGATCCTGGATGGTTTCGATATCCACGATGGTCTTTTCGCCGAATTTTTCAAAGAGCTTCCTCGTCACCATGATACTCAATTCCCGTGGCCATTGCTCGTTCTCTTCCCCCACTGCCTGGAAAGCCTTGTAGATGGCCCGTTCAATCCGCTGCCGGTCGAAAGGGACGATACGTCCATCACGCTTACGCACCCTTTCGGGAGTGAAATCAACGTTTTCACCCATCATATCTTTTCTCCTCCGTGGTGCTTTTTTCTCTATTGAGACTCATGAGGAGTTCCAGGAACTGATCCACATCCCGAAACTCCCGATATACCGAAGCAAAACGCACATAGGCTACCTGATCCACATTCCGCAGTTTCTCCATCACCTTCTCCCCAATCCGGGAGGAGGGCACCTCTTCGTAACCTTCGTCTCGCAACTCCTTCTCGATTTCTCCCACGATGGACTCCAAAACTTCCATGGGGACCGGCCGTTTCTCGCAGGCCTTGAGCATTCCCCGCAGGACTTTCTCCCGGTCGAAGAGTTCCCGGGTTCCGTTCTTCTTGATCACCCGCAGGGGTTCCCTTTCATGCCGCTCGTAGGTGGTGAACCGCCGCCGACAGGCCACACACTCTCTCCGGCGACGCACCCCTGCTCCGGCATCCACCACCCGGGAATCGATGACCCGGGAATCCTCTGCTCCACAGTACGGACAGTGCATACTTTCACCCAATATATTGTGTTTTTAACAAAAATTTAACCTAAATATAGTATAGGAGAGGGCACAGGAAAAAGCAAGGGGGGTGAGAATTTATTTGAGAAGAAAAAAATTCATTACCTGAAAGAGCCTGTTTCGAATATCTTACCGATTGAGTTTATGGGCGGGAGGGCATGGTTTACGGGTATTGTCGAGATTCCTGAAATGCTTCCCAAAGGGCCCGAAGATTGGCAGTGGGAATCCCGGCCTGGATATTGTGAACGGCAGCAAAAACGAATCCTCCTCCCGTTTTCCATGTTTTCACGAGCGATCGCACTTCTTCTTTAACCTCTTCTGGACTTTTGAAGGGAAGCGTTTGCTGGGTGTTAATACCACCACCCCAGAAGGTGAAACGACTTCCAAACTCTCGTTTAAGAGTTTCCGGGTTCATAGATGCGGCGGAAATCTGGACCGGGTTGAGGATATCAAAACCAGCTTCTTGAAGGTCCGGGAGCAATTCGTACACCGAACCACAGGTATGGATGAATGTCTTCCAGCTTGTATGGGTATGGATCCATTCATTTACTCTGACATGAAAGGGTTTAAAAAGTCTCCGGTAAAGTTCTTTCGAGATGATCGGGCCGAGCTGGGAACCAAAATCGGCTCCGGAAACCATGAGCACCTGAATGCGTTCACCCACTGCCTGATGGAGCAACTTGAGGTTCTCGACGCCGATATCGGTCATTCGGGCAAAAACTTCTTTCACGAAATCCTGGCGAGTAAGGAGAGAGATGTACCATTCTTCGGCGTCACGAATACCCTTTGGGTTTTCCAGATATGGTCCAGGGATCCAAGCGATATCACCGATGCTGGTTCCTGGTACACCGTTAAAGACGATAGCATAGTCCGTTTCTGCAAAGAGTTTTCGAGATTCTCGCTCGTAATGGTGAAGCTCTTCTTCAGAGAGAATGGTGTACTCTTCCACCTGGTCTTCTACTCGCAGATTTTCCTCGCTGAAAGGCTTTTGACGGCAAATCGTGTCATGGTAAAAGCCATCCCGGGGCATCTTTCCGGAGGGAGCAAAGGAGGGATTGCCCTTGGGGTACTGGTAAATATTCCCCTCGCTATCGGGAATGGTATTGAATTTGTCGGGCACCAGGAGAGGTGTACCGTCGAAAAACCGCCAGGGTTTCCACCCGGCATTTTCAAATCCAAAAAAATTTTTCGGCGACTCCAGAGGGATCGTGTCAATACCCAGAGCTTTGCGCAAAGGTTCGTCGACCTCACCAAGCATTTGAAAGGGATCCGAAACTTTCACCGGTTCTCCTTCTTTCGCAAGACCCAGGGCTATCTTCAGTTTGTAAAGACTGGACACATGAATCCCGGTGACCGTGGTTGATCCCAGGTCCAGGGGAACCATGTCTGGTTCCTGATGGTTGAGGGCTTTCTGAATCCGCTCTCTTGACGTCACCTGTGAACCTCCTTTAAGAAAAATTCCTTGGTATTTCCCCCTGTGGTTCTCTCTGGTTAAGGAAGAGATAAATTTATTTTAATCGATTAATCAAAAAGATATCACGATAGGGTTTTTCTGTCAATTCCGGTAACGAAGAGGTTCTTCCGTATAAGGGAAGCTCAAAAGTGGCTTTTTTCAGGGCATTTTGTTTCTCATACGAGGAAATAGGAACGCTGCTTGAGATTTAAAAAATCTTCTTTTTAAGTTCCTTGCAGGTTATTGACAGAAATTTTTCGGATTGTTATCATTTGTTAAAGGATTAACTAAACGTTTAAAAGGAGGGTTTACAAAATTAAAAAACAACTCTCCCGGAACGGATTGTTGGTCTATCTTCCAGAGCCCACCATCATCGAGTCGTGCTTCCGAAAGAAGAAGCCTGAAATGCATAACTATCTCTCCTGTATCTTGGGGGTGTATCGGAAAATGTCCGCAGTTGAGGTAGGAGATAACAGAACGGATTTTTCAAATACGTTCTCTCCCGTCAATGGTCTTGATCGTGGGTTCCGGAATTTGTTGTCGGTCTTTTGTGCAAGTAAGAACGGGAAAGGAGGAAATGGATTTGCATAGTTTTGTTGAGTTACGGGGTATCTATAAGTTTTTTGGTGGTCTCTGTGCCGTCCATAATGTCGATTTAGCTATTGCCCCGGGGGAGGTTATCGGTCTGGTGGGCGACAACGCTGCCGGAAAGTCAACCCTGATGAAGATTCTTTCAGGGGTGCACATGCCCACCGCAGGCGATATCTTCGTTGACGGCCAGAAACACATTTTCCGCAATCCCCAGGATGCTCGCAGAGTAGGTATTGAAATGCTGTTCCAGGACCTGGCACTGGTGCCGGAGTTGGATGTCACCGATAATCTCTTCCTGGGGAAAGAGATGTACAAGCGGGTTTTTGGAAGAGCAATTAAGGTCGTTCTGGATCGCAGGACTATGAGTGAGCAGTCTGAGAAGCTTTTGAAACAACTCGGGATTCACATCAATTCGGTGAAGGAGAAGGTGAAAAATCTCTCTGGGGGACAGAGACAGTCGGTGGCCATTGCCCGTACCGTGTTTTTTAACGCTCGTCTGGTGATTCTGGATGAGCCAACTTCGGCCATTTCGGTCAAAGAAACGCAGCGGGTGCTGGAGCTGGTTCTGGAGCTGAAACGAAAGGGTGTGGCGGTGATTATCGTTAGCCACCGTATGGAGGATATCTTCCGGGTAGCGGATCGCATTGTGGTATTGAGGCGGGGTAAGAAGGTTGAAGATGTGGAACGGTGCCAGACCACACCTGAAGCTATCATCAAAAAGATTATCGGTCTTGTAGATAACGTTTGTTGAGGAGGTTCCTTTTGATGTCTCCAAGGCAGAGTAACGGTAAGTTAACGATTTTGAGGCGTTTCCAGCTGTTTTACTTTCACAATTCCATCATTTTTATCTTCATCGCTCTGATCGTGGTGAGCGGGATTTTGTCGGACAAGTTTTTCACTTTCCGCAACTGGATGAACATCTTAACTAACTTCTCGGTACTCGGTATCGTGGCCTGTGGGGTGAGTCTGGTACTCATTGCTGGTGGTATTGACCTTTCCTTCGGTTCTATTCTTGCCTGTTGTGCTGTTTTTGCTGCATATTTGCAACCGAAGAATTTCTTGCTGGCTATGTTTTTACCACCGCTTTTGGGGACCACCCTGGGAATGGTGAATGGTCTGATTGTTACCCAGTTACGGACTAATCCTCTCATCACCACCTTAGGAACCCAGTGGGCCTATTTTGCAGCGCTTATGATTGTGACCGAAGGACATCTTGTCCAAGGGAAAGGCGTTGGTCCCTTTCACTATATTGGAAATGGCAAAATTTACGGCATTTCTATGCCCTTTGTCATTTTCTTCGTGGTGGGGCTCTGTGTTTATTTCGTTTTGACCAGAACGGTGTTTGGGAAGTACGTGTATGCACATGGCTCCAATAAAGAGGCACTTTTCTGTTCCGGAGTGAATACCTCTGCACTGTACTGGAAAATCTTTGTTGCCATGGGTTTCATCGTTGGGATTGGGGGTGTGGTTCTCAGTTCTCGGCTCATTGGGGTTCGCCCCACTGAGGGCGGTCGTTACCTCATCAATGTGCTCACAGCAGTCATTTTGGGGGGAGTAAGTTTAAGCGGTGGGGTTGGGAGCGTGTTAAACGTTATGATCGCCGTTTTGACTCTGGGAGTGATCGATAATGCCATGGTTCTTTTTGGGGTTGCCTACAAAGATCAGCAAATCATTCGGGGAAGCATCTTCATCTTGAGTGTTATTTACAACGGATATCTCCTGCAGCGTTCAGATCTCCTGCGGAAAACTCTGGCCTGGTCGCAGGAAGAATTGTCATCCGAGTAACGGAGGAAACCAAAATGAAGGGCGATTCAAGAAGAAAATTGTTAGATGCCAAGCTCATCCTGGCTATGGGAGCTATTCTGCTCCTCATGCTGGTTGCGGCCCCCAGCTTTTATAACTCGCAGAATTTGTTAAACATCGTCTCGAATGCTTCTATCAACGGTATTGTCGCCATGGGAGTCACGCTTCTTATGGTGAGCGGTGGGTTCGATATGTCCGTCGGATCAATCATGGTGGTTTCAGGAATTGTGACAACAATGCTGGTAAAAGCCATTGGTGTGCCTCTGGCCATTCTCATTGGTATCTTTCTGGGAATCCCCATGGGTTTACTGAATGGAATACTGGTAGCAAAGTTTCGCGTGAATGCCTTTATTGCCACCCTGGGAACCATGGTTATCTTTCAGGGCATCGCCTTTTCGTTAACCAACATGAAGCCGGTAAGCGCTCGGAGTCCAGTATTTCAACTGTTTGCCAATTATGAACTCTTTAAAGGCGTACCGATTGTGGTGCTGTATTTCCTGATTGCCGTGATAGTTATCTGGTTTGTGGCCCATTTCACCGGTTTTGGTAAGTATATATATGCCGTCGGCGGGAACAAAGAAGCGGCACGTATGATGGGAATTCGAGTGGATTTTTATTGTGCTGCTGCTTTTGTCATTTCGGGGCTCTTTGCCGCTTTTGCGGGAGTGACGTTGGCAAGCAAGATTGACGCGGCTTCAGCAGTCTTTGGAGAAAACATTGCCCTTCCGGTAGTGGCGAGTGTGGTCATTGGAGGTGTCAGTCTGAGTGGAGGTGTAGGAAGGGTCCTGGGGGTGGTACAGGGGATTTTTCTCCTGGCGCTGGTTGAAAACATGGTCATGTATATGGGACTCGTCGGTTATTATCAGCTTCTTTTCCGAGCGCTGGTACTCCTCGGGGTGGTCATCTTCGATGTCACCTATGCTCGATTCAGTGAAAAGATGCTGGAAAGAACGACTTTCGCTCAGTTGATCCAGTCAACCGAGCGAGAAGAAAAACCCCTTGAAGAAGGAGGTGGTCAACCCTTAGAGATTGTGAGTAAAGAGGCACGTTGGTAGGTTTTTCTGCATTTAACTTTTAAAAAAGGAGGTTTGCGCAAGTGAAAATGAAATGGTTTACGGTATTGCTGCTTGTGGGTATGGTGTTGGTGAGTAGTGTGGTAATGGCACAGGAGAAAAAGATTACCCTGGGTGTTTCCATGTCCACTTTCTCTTCGCCCTACGCTTCGGCGATGGTGAAGGCGTATAAGAACTACTGTGCTGAAAAGGGTTACAACCTGATTATTCTTGATTCACAGCTCGATATTCAGAAAGAAGCAAGCAATATCGACAACCTGATGGCCCAGAAGGTTGACGCCATCATGGTCAACGCTGTGGACTCGGAAGGTAGTAGAGCTGCGCTGAAGAAAGCTGCCGATGCCGGATTTATCGTTATTTGCTCTAATTCCACGGTAAGCGATCCGGCAGAAATCGGTATCCGGGCATACACCGGTCCGAACTACTATCAACAGGCAGTTATGGCTGCTAAGGTTGCCATTCAGCACAACCCCAAGGGTAAGGTGGTTATGATCACCGGAACACCAGGATATTCGGCTGCTATTGATCGGGAGAAAGGATTTACGGATACCGTGGCGAAAGAAGCTCCTGAGATGAAGATCCTGGATATTCAAACCGGTAACTGGATGAGGGAAGATGCTCAGAGAGTCATGGCCGATTTTATTACCAGATTTGGAGATGAAATCGATATCGTCTATACCCATGATGATAATATGACGGTTGGAGCAGTCAATGCTTTGAAAGCAGCTGGCTACACTCTGGAGAATAAACCCTTTGTGGTAAGTATTGGTGCCATGGCTGATGGTCTTCCTCTGGTTCAGGAAGGATGGATTGATTCCACCATCCAGCAGTCCCCTATCGAAGATTCTCAGCTCTCGGTGGACGTTGCTGTAGCGATTATCAACGGGCAACAGACCGAGAAGTACAAGGATTACTTTATGGATACACCACCGGTAGATAAATCCAACGTGCAGAAAGTCATCGACATGCATATCTGGGATTAGCATTACGCTGAGAAAAAGGGCAAACCCGGGCTGGTTGGCCCGGGTTTGCAAACTTTTACCGAAGAAAGGAACGAGAATTATGGAAATCATTGATTTGAGTCACCGCATTATCCCGGGAAAAGAGCATTTCTACTTGAAGGTGAAGGTACAGGATGTGACCGAGGTATTGCCCCAGGTGAAACACCGGCCTGATGTGTGGTATGTGTTAGGGGAGGTTTCGTGCTGTACCCATGTTGGCACGCACATCGAGGTTCCCTACCATCACTATCGCGAAGGGCAGGATGTCGCTGATTTCCCCATTCAGCAGTTAATCGGGGACTGTGTGGTGCTCCCTTTTGCCCACAAAAAACACGGTGAAGCCATCACTTTAGAGGAGATTAAAATTTACGATTCCCGTATCAAGCGGGGTGACATTGTATTTATCTATACAGGAATGGATCGGTATTACCATACGGAACGCTGGGATGAGCAACCTTATTTGACGCCTGATGCTGTGGAATGGTTCATCGAGAAAGGCATCGCCTGTCTTGGGACCGATGCTTCGGGGTTTGAAGTCCCGGGCACCGATTATCAACCAAACCATCAAGCGCTCTTTCGAGCCGGTATTCCTATCGTGGAGTCGCTGACGCACCTGGAAAAGATCTTGGATGGTCAGTACGTGGTTTTCATCTTACCTCTTCCCATTGAAGGATTAGAGGCAAGTCCCTTACGGGTGGTGGCGGTGCAGAAAGGAGTGGTGAGCGGAAATGCTTCGCAAAGATGATGTGCTGGCGCTTTTTCGGAAAATGGTGGAAATCCGGCAGTGTGACGAGCATCTGGCTCGCCTGAAATTGAAGGACCTGGTGATGAATGGTTTTCATCCCTACATGGGGCAGGAAGCTGTGGCAACAGGGGTTTGCTACTGGCTTCGTCCAGACGATTATGTGGTTTCCACGCATCGTCCCCAGGGCCATGCCATCGCCAAGGGTACACCGGTTCGGGCGATTTTCTGTGAGATGCTTGGCCGCCTGGGTGGGCCGAGCAATGGTCTGGGGGGTCCAATGCAGTGGGTGGATGCCGAGCGGAACTTCTATTGTGGTTCGATTGTGGGCAGTGGAGCCTGTTACGCTTGCGGCTTTGCCCTGGGCATGCAGCGGAAAAAACAGGAATCCATTGTGGTATGTTTTCTGGGTGATGGAGCCACAAATACCGGGGCCTTTCATGAAGGTCTGACATTAGCAAGTCTCTGGAAGCTTCCCATCCTCTTTGTTTGCGAAAACAATCAGTACGCCGAGGCAATGCCTGCGAAGGTGTTCATTCCGGTAGAGCGCATTAGCCAGCGTGCCCTGGCCTACGGAATTGAGGGGATATCGGTGGATGGCATGGATGTGCTGGCTGTGGCGGAGGCAGCTCATCGGGCTATTGCACTTGTGCGGGAAGGCAAGGGACCGAGGTTCCTGGAGATGGTTACCTATCGTTATCGTGGACACTATATGGGGGATCCGGAGAACTATAGAACCAGGGAGGAAATTGCTGAGTGGAGGAAAAAGGACCCTGTTGACCGCTGTCGACAAGCTTTGATTAACACGTTTGGGGTTAACGAGTCGGAATGCCGTACCATCGAAGAGGAGATTGCTCGGGCGGTGGAACAGGATGAAGCCTGGGCCTTGGCGCAGTCCAAACCCTCGCTCGATTTTGCCGTAAGTAACGTGCTGGTTCCTGTTGCCGGGAGGTGGGCGTGATGATGACAGAAAGAACTTTGACCTATGCTGAAGCGATCCGTGAAGCACTGGAACAGGAAATGGACCGTGACGAAAATGTCTACATTCTGGGTGAAGACGTAGGTGTTTGGGGCAACCTTTTTGGTTGTACCAAGGGGTTATTAGAGCGCTTTGGGAAGGAGCGGGTTAAAGACACCCCCATTGCAGAGGCAGCAATCGCTGGTTGTGCAGCAGGAAGTGCTGCCTATGGTCTTCGGCCGGTTATAGAGATTATGTACATCGATTTTATCTCCATTGCCATGGACCAGATCATCAACCATGCCGCTCGCTGGCACCAGTTATCCGGTGGGAAGGTGCGGGTACCCATGGTGGTGCGGACGCAGGGAGGTGTTGGCTTTCGGAATTCTTCGCAACATTCGCAGAGTCTGGAAAACTGGTTTGTGAACATTCCCGGCCTCGTGGTCGTTATGCCGGCCACACCCTATGATGTGAAAGGACTTTTGATTGCGGCCATTCGTGACGATAACCCGGTTATTTTTATTGAACATAAGGCTCTCTACCGTCTGAAAGGTCCGGTCCCTGAAGAACCTTATACCATTCCTCTGGGGAAAGGCGATATCAAGAGGGTCGGTAGCGATGTTACCATTATTGCCAATTCCTGGATGGTATGGCATGCCCTTGAGGCAGCAGAAATACTGGGCCGGGAGGGTATTTCCTGTGAGGTGGTGGATCCTCGTACTCTTTATCCTCTTGACGAAGAACTCATCTGTGCTTCGGTGCGTAAAACGGGGCTGTGCGTGGTGGTAAACGAAGCTCCAGCTGCGGGGGGATGGAGTGGGGAAGTGGCCAGCGTGGTTATGGAAAATTGTTTCCATGATTTGAAAAAACCGGTAAAACGGGTGACCGGAATGCGGACCGGAATCCCTTATGATAAGGACCTGGAGAGGATGGTCGTTCCAGGGGTTTCTCAGGTGGTTGAGGCGGTTAAATTTCTGGTTTCGTAGGGAGGTAGAAAGCGTTGTTGCGGGAAGTGACTATGCCCAAATTCGGACAGACCATGACTGAGGGCGAGATTCTCAAATGGTGGAAACGAGAAGGAGAACCTATCAGGAAGGGAGAGGTCCTTCTGGAAATCGCCAGTGATAAAACTAACCTGGAAGTCGAATCGGAATATACTGGAATCGTGAAAAAAATCCTGGTTCGGGAAGGCACTGTGGTTCCTTGTGGTCAGGTCATTGCCTATGTAGAGACTGAGGACTGAGAGGTGTGTTCTGGAAGAGGTTCGTGGTGAATGTCCGTATTGAATATCTTCACGGGATGTGAAAGGAGATGAGTTGATGTCAGCTTTCAAGGTGGGTTTGATTACCGTGGCATCAGAGGATAAGACCTGGCCCCAGGCGATTATTGAAGAATTTACCGGAAAACATCAGGAAGTACAGGGGGCGCTCTCGAAGCTGGGTTTCGAAGTTGTGGTAGCCAGTCAGCACCTGGGTCGTGATTTCAAGGACATGATCGCTCAATCGAGCTATCTTCGGTATCAGGGAATTCATGTTCTCGTCATTTTTGTGCCCGATTGGACCTATGCGAGTCATTCTGTGGTAGCAGGGTTGAATGCGGATGTCCCGGTGCTGGTCTGGGCTGATGATGCCCCCGGGCACAGCGGTATCGTTGGTGCCAGTATTGTCAGGGGAGCGCTCGATGAGGTGGGGGTGGCAACCAGACTGGTCCATGGAAGCCCTGGCAGCGAAAGAACCTTGCGTGAGGTAGAAAAATGGTGTCGGGGAGTGAGTGCAGCGACGAGCCTGCGTGGAAACCGGATCGGCATCGGGGGAAGCCGGTCCATGGGGATGTACACCGCCCAGGTTGACCCCAGTGGTGTGATGAAGAAATTTGGTGTTGATCTGGATGGCTGGGAACAGATCGAGGTTATCCGGAGAGCGGAAACCATTCCTCAAACCGAGGTAGAGCAGGTATATCGGTGGATTCAGGATACGTTTGGGGGGCTTGAAGCGAAAAAACCTGTGGTAGAGGCTCAGATCAGGATGTACCTGGCTTTGCTTGAGCTTATTGAGGAGAAACAGTACGATGCAGTATGCGTGAAGTGTCTCCCAGACCTTCCAGGTTGTCATACGACGTTTTGCTTTGCCATGGCAACCCTCAACGACCTTTGGGATCATCGGGGAAAGAAAGATTCCCTGGTATGTGGATGTGAAGCAGATGTCAATGGAACCCTCACCATGCAGATTTTGAAGAACCTGAGCGGCGGTCCGACAATGTTTGCTGATGTACAGAAGCTCTACTATGACACAAACGAAGTGGGACTGATGAACTGTGGTTCTTCGGCAACCGATTTTGCACCTACCAAGAAAGATGTCCGCTGGGTACGGGAAGGATTGAAGGAGTTTCATTGGAAAATGGGGGGGATGTGCCCGCAGTACATTACTCGTGAAGGACGGGTAACGCTGGCGCGTTTGAGTCGGGTGAATGGCAATTTCGTCATGCTCATCGCTGGTGGTCAAACGGTATATTACCCCCGGGAAAAGCTCTCGGAAATGAACCCCAACCATCCCCAGAGTTATGTCCGTCTGGACTGTTCGCTGGAAAAATTCCTTCGCCAGCTCCGGTGCAATCATATTCATTTTGCGTTTGGGGATTTCCGGGAAGAATTGCAAACGGTATGTGAGACTCTGGGAATACAGCCAATCCTTGTCGATAATCAATAACCGGGAGGCCGAAACCATGCGACGTATTGAGATCCCGGTTCAGGAAATGAACGCTGAAGTTGCGGCGCTTTTAGAATCTCGTGGTCTGGTGCATTTTTTACGTCATCCTGAGACGAAGTTGAGGAGCCATTTGCAGCAGGATTTTTACAAAGAAGGCGATTTTCCGGCCCGTTTTCACTCCTTCCATAGTGTAACCATCACCTATACTGAAATTCGCCTTGCTTACCATCCCCGGGGTTTTGATGAGATAGTGATGCTCTGGGATTCAGAACCCCGGGTGAAGCCCCTTTACTTTGTCTTTTCGCTCCTGCAAGCAGAAGAGTATCTGAAGAAGCTGGATGAGGGGACAGTAACTTCTCAAGATTATCTGGCCTTTCAAGCACCGATGAACCATCCTCAATGGGGGGCTTTCATTATCTGGAACGGGACGGTCCACTGTGAGTTGACGAATTTCGGTAGAGATTCCCTTTTTCCGTCGTTCTATGTTCTGGAACCTGATCCATTAGAGGTGGTGCGAACGGAAGAACACAGATATGGTTTACAGCTCTCACTTTCGAGCCGGCAGAAGGATATGTAATATAATCGGAAAAGGAATGTTTCGTGTCCAAAGGAGGCATAGAAGGTTCCATGGCCACCATTAAGGATGTTGCTGAACGAGCTCAGGTTTCTGTGGCAACGGTTTCGTATGTGATCAATAAGAAAAAGAAGGTTTCCAAGGATCTGGTGGAGAGAGTCAATCAGGCAATTAAGGAATTGAATTACCGTCCCAGCCGTGTTGCTCGGAGTCTTCGAACCGGTATGACCATGAACGTGGGTCTTTTGATCGATGATATATCGAATCAATTTGGTGCTGAGTTTACCATTGGCTTGATCCATGCAGCCCGGGAGAAGGGTTACGACGTCGTGATCTCCAGCGTATACCATGACATTGAAGAAGAATATAAAATTCTGGACCGCTTTCTCTCCCAGAGGGTCGATGGGATCATCTACGGTGGTTATGGGGCCGCAGAGAAGAAGTTGCTTGATATTGAAGCAAGCGGTATTCCGGTCGTTGCTGTTGATAAACCACTCCAGTCGGGGCAGGTTTCCTCAGTGCTCATCGATAACCGTCAGGCAGTATTCATGGCGCTGGAGTATCTGGTAAGACTTGGTCACCAGAGCATCTGTTATATTGCCGGTTTTCCGGAAAACCCCAATACCGTCATTCGTGCCCTGGCATTCAGGGATTTTCTGTGCCAGCACAATTTGCCCTTTGGGACGGAGTCTATTGTTTATGGTGATTATAACCTGGAGCATGGTTATCGGAGCGTAATGGAGCTACTGGATGTGAGACGCTACACCGCCATTTTTTGTGGTGATGATATGATTGCCTTTGGAGCCATGTCGGCACTCAAGCAGATAGGAGTTCGAGTGCCGGAAGAAATGGCAGTGATTGGTTTTGACAATGTGCCTCTGTCGGCGTTTTTTGACCCACCGTTGACCACCGTCAACTATCCGATGAGAGAAATGGGTAAGAAAGCTTTCGAAATTTTCTATGAGCGGGTCAAAAAGAGAACCAAAAAGATTCAGCATCTCCTCTTACCGGCTAACCTGGTGATACGCCAGAGTACCGGTGGAGAGGTGGTGTCGGCCTATAACACGCAAAGCACGGAGGAGTACAGACGTGTCCAGGGGTGAGGTCTTTTCTCCACGAGAAAGAGTTTTGCGTCAGCTTCGGCGGCAACCTGTGGATCGGATGCCCAAAACCCTTGATGTAGGGGCATCGCCTGGTGTTGATACCAAGTATATGGAAATTTTCCACCGTCATACGGGGAACGATGATCCGGCAGAGTATTTCTCTTATGATATTCGTCCTGTTCCGGTAGTTTTGGCGCCTCAGGCGCAGGATTTTACCTCTTATTACGATTCGCTGCCGCAGGGAGTGGTATTCGACGAATTCGGGGTAGGCCGGCTTCAGGGAGACGATTTTCCTCTGGGGATGGAGTTCCACCCCTGGGCGAAATTTCATGACCCGGCCCAAATTGTGGAATATCCCTTTCCGACCTTTGAACCGTCTCCGGATCTTGCTCGTGCCATCCGCCGGTGGCAGGAACAAGGGTATGCGGTTTCAGCAAGTTCCGGAAGCCTCAATGAGTGGTGTTATGCGCTTCGAGGGATGGAAGAGTTCCTGGTTGACCTCCTGGATCGACCGGAAATGGCTGAAGCCATTTTAAATCGAGTCTGGTCTTTGGTATTCTCAATGGCAAAGCACCTGGCTGAGCTGGGGGTTGATATCCTCTGCGTTTATGGTGACATGGGGAGCCAGGATCGGCTTCTTTTCAGTCCGAAACTCTGGAAGCGATGGTTCTTTCCTCGCTGGAAGTCAATCATAGACACCGTGCGCCAGGTGAGTCCTGAAACCTTCGTTCTCTATCATAGCTGCGGAGCGATTGAACCCATCATCCCAGGGTTGATCGAGGCTGGTTTTAATATTCTCAACCCGGTGCAACCCGAAGCCATGGATCCTTTGAAAATCAAAAGGGCCTATGGAGATAGCATTTGCCTTTGGGGAGGCATTGGAATGCAGAGTACCATGTTAAAAAGTGACATACGGTCGGTGCGTGCAGATGTCACCCGGGTGGTAGAAGTCTGGGCTCCAGGCGGAGGCGCCATAGTGACGGTGGCGCAAACGATTCTACCTGATGTTCCCTGGGAAAACGTGGAAGTGCTATGTGCCACGGTTGAAGAAGTCAGTCGACGTATTTATGCTGCTTCTTGATGTTCGACGGGGGTATTCCAATGGCTTACCTGGGTATCGATGTTGGCACCAATAGCTGTAAGGCGGTGTTGCTCACTCGAGATGGAGAGATAGCGTTCTCTGGTGCCAGGCACTATGAGCTGGTTCTACCCGGTGCTCTGTGCGCGGAACTACCGCCTCAAACGGTGTGGCAGAGTGTGTTGAGTCTTCTTCGGGAAGCTGCAGCAAGGGCGGAGAGCATCGAAAAGATTCAGGCGGTGAGCTTTTCCATTTTGGGAGAAGCTGTGACACCGATTGATAGCCGTGGTGAACCGTTGGCCAACACACTCGTTTCCATGGATTACCGGGGCATTGAAGAATGTCGGAGAATCCCTCAACTGATAAACATTCGCACCCTCTATGCCCAGACCGGCCAGCCCTGTAACCCCATGTATCCGGTGAGTAAGATTTTGTGGTGGCGAGAGCACCGGCCGGAGCTTTACGCTCGGGTGTGGAAATTCCTCTGCTGGGAAGATTTTTTATCCTTCAAACTCTGCGGTAAGCCGTGCATGAGCTTTTCGCTGGCGTCTCGGACCATGTTCTTTAATCCGTTCACTAAGGATTGGTCTCGTGACGTTCTTGCTGCGCTCCGGCTGGATCGGGAACTTTTTGCCGAGCTACTTCCTTCAGCACAAGTAATCGGCGAGGTTATCCCGGCGGTGTCTTCGGAGGTTGGACTTCCGGCAGGAACCGTCGTGGTGACCGGGGGGTGGGATCAGGCCTGTGCCGCCCTTGGAGCAGGGGTGACCACCGGCGGTGTCCTTCTGGAGAATTTTGGGACCACCATTTTTTTGGGTCTTTTGCTGCACCGGTCGATGCAGTCGCAGATTGATGACCACGATTTTTGTGAGGCTGGCTATCAGCTCAACGCTTTCTTTTTTGACGAAACTCTTCTCCTCAACGGGGGCACGTTAAGTGGGGGAATTCTTTTAAAGTGGTTTCGCGACCGGATAAAGAGTGAGTTAACAGAGCAGCTTTCCCAGCAGGGTGGAGATGGATTGCGTTTCCTGATGGAAAAATTATCGCCGGAACCGGCGCTCAGCTTTTTTATCCCCAGCTTTACCGGTTCTGGAACACCATTTGCCAATCCGGACTTGCGTGGTGGAGTCCTGAACCTCGATTATCGGGTGGATTATCGGGATATCTTTAAAGCTCTCCTGGAATCTCTGGGTTTTGAGGTTAAGAGAAACATCGATTTTCTGGAACGGAAACTGGGTCAGAGAATCGATCGGGTCCTTTTTACCGGAGGCGGGAACCAGTCGCCCTTTTTTTGTGGGTTGAAGTCCTGTATTCTGGAACGAGAAATTATTGCTCCTTCCGTTCACGATGTATCTGCACTGGGAGCGGCACTTCTGGCTGCTGCTGGAGTGGATGGGTGGGACAGGAGCTTCGCCTTGATAGAACATCTTCATGCTTCGCTCTCGCGGTACAGCGAGACTGATGCTGAAAGGTTATCTGGGTACAGGGCGAAGTACCGGACCTATTGTCGATTGTTGGAAAAATTCCCGGAAATTGTTCTTTCTGTTTAGTAAAGTGCTTGGAAAACCTGGTAAGTAGCGAAAGGAGTTGTGGCTTTATGGAAAATTTGGACGACATGCTCATGGTGAAACGGGAAATGATTGACCTTGGTAAAAAGGCTGTGGATTTACAGTACGTGACCACTATTGGGGGTAATATGAGTTTCCGTCTTTCTGAGGATCGTTTCCTCATCACGATGAGTGGTGTTCCCCTTGACGAACTCACCGAGGAAAACATCCTTCTGATAAATGCCTGTGGAGAGCCAATTGATGAGTCTCAACAATGTCTGAAACCTTCTAAAGAAACCCCCATGCACCTGGCGATCTTGCAGGAGAGGCCGGATGTAAGAGCGGTGGTTCATTTTCACCCCATCATTTCCACCACTCTGGCGAGCATTGACGAACCCATTCTTCCGGTGACCACCGAGGAGCGTCTTTTCATTGGTGAACGCGTTGGAATTGTGTCGCTTCTTAAGGCCGGCAGCTCAGAACTGCACGAAGCGGTGATTGATGCGGTGCGAGGGCTTAACCTTGTCATTCTCAAGCACCATGGCTGTGTGGCTCTGGGGAGTAGCTTGAAAGAAGCCTTTTATCGGGTGGTTAAGTTAGAACGGGCTGCTTACGCCACGGTTCTGGCCAGAATCTTTGACAAGAAAATTCCTGCTTTCCCTTTTCTGGGGTAATTTTTTGCCGATCGAGATGAATGGGTGAAATAGGTAGCCGATACCCATGATCAAGGCTGGCTTGATGTTTCTCTGCTCGCTTCTCCTTGGAGGTACTCGAAGAAGGTATCCACCACCTGGGGATCGAAATGTTTCCCTCGCTCTTTCCGGATGTACTCCAGGGCTTCGTCTTTTGTCCAGGCTTTTCGATAGGGCCGGTTACTGGTGAGCGCGTCGAAGACATCCACCACGGCGAAAATCCGGGCAGCGAGGGGAATTTCTTCTCCTCTGAGCCCCCGGGGGTAGCCGCTTCCATCCCATTTTTCATGGTGACAGTAGGGGATATCCAGGGCGGGTCGTAGGTACTCGATGCGGGAAAGCATCTGGTACGCATATACCGGGTGTTTTTTCATCGCTTCCCACTCCTCGGGGGTGAGTTTACCGGGTTTGAGGAGAATATTGTCCGGGATTCCTAACTTTCCGATGTCGTGGAGGAGTGCTCCCCGGCGGATGTGGACGAGGTCCTCCTCGCGAACGCCTATCTTCCGGGAAATCTCGATGGTCATCTCGGTAACCCTCTGGCTGTGCCCTTCGGTTTCTCGGTCGCGCAATTCCAGGACTCTGGCCCAACCCTCCAGAGTAGCGTCGTAAGCCCGGGTGAGTTCGAGATTGGTCCGTCCGAGTTTCTGGAGGAGGGTGGCGTTATCGATGGCGATAGCCATCTGGTTGGCCAGCATCTCCAGGAATTCCATCCACTCTTCGGTTTCCTCTATCGGGGTTCGCTGGAAAACCTCCAGGACTCCCAGAAACTGCCCTTTGGCGATGAGGGGGACTCCATAGTAGGTGAGAAAACCCTCTTCGGCGATAAACCGCTCGAACCCCCGGGCGTGCTCTTCAGAAACCTCCACGATCTCCCGGCGCCAGGAGTTCAGCAGGTCCCTCACCGCGATCATTCTCTGCTCCAGCGCCACCCGTCCGGCGAGACTCTCCCCCAGCCGGAGGGTTGCCTTCTGGTCGAAGTGCCCTCGAAATCCTTTGTGTGCTGCGCATTCTATGGTGAGAGTGTGGGGATTGAAGAGCAGGATATCCGCCGCATCGATACCTAACTGGCGGGTGAGTTCATCGAGTGCTATGCTGAAGGCGACCCGGGGATCAGCACTTCCGGCGATAGCTGTGTCGATGGAACGGAGGGCCTGAATCTTTTTCAAATTATTCTGGGTTTCTTCGAAGAGGCGGGCGTTTTCCAGGACCGAAGCAGCAAGATGGGCAAGGGCCTGGATGAGATTCTGACGCTCCGAGGTGAAAAACCCTGCTTCGCCGGTATAGAGAATCAGAGTCCCGAAGGTTCCCCGGAAACTGAGGAGGGGGAAGGCAGCTACAGTCCGAAAACCAAACCGGCGGGCCCTCTCTTTCCAGGGTTCGAAGCGATGGTTGAGGGAGATATCTTCAATAACCTGAGGGGTGCCGGTCCGGATGGAACGTCCTACCGGTCCCTGCCCGTAGGGAGTTTCGTCCCAGCGCACGATGAGATTCTGGGTATAGGGGTGGTCCTGAGGGTACTGGGCGAGAATCTTCACCTGACCTTCCGGCTCGGCATACCCCACCCAGGCTAACTGCACCCCCATCTCTTCCACGCAGATTTGGGCGGTGGTCTGGGCTCTTCTCTGGAGATTCAGATCTTCGGTGAGGAGCTTTTCGGCGCTGCGATAGAGAATACTCAGGGTGTGGAGCTGCTCGGTGAGCTTCCTTTCCATATTCTTGATTTCGGTGATATCCTCTCCGGCGCTGATGGTCCCGATGATGGTGCCTGAGGCATCCCGGAGCACCGCATTGTGCCAGGCGATGATTCTTTCCTGGCCCTGCCGGGTGCGAACCGGGTTCTCATAGTATTCTACAGGTTCTCCCTTTCCCTGGATGAGTTTTTTGAAGGCCGATTGTACCTGGTCTTGCACTGTCTGGGGAAGAATTTGTTCAAACCAGTTTTTCCCGATGATTTCTTCCGCCCGGTAACCCAATTTTTCGCAGGTTTTGCGGTTCACCATGGTGACCAGGCCTTTCCGGTCGAGAACCACAATCATCACCTGCACCAGGTCGAGGTAGGTGGATAACTGCTCGGAAAGATCTCGAGCACGGTCCTCTTCTTCCCGAAGCTTTACTTCCTGTTTCTCCGCTTTCTCCCACACTTTTCCCAGCACTACCCCGACCACAAAATAGGTGATCAGTGCGGTGAGAATGGTATAGAAAGGAAAAACGTGAGGAGTGGAAGCATAGGAAAAGAGGAGGAGGGCCGAAGCAAGAATCGCCGAGATGACACCTCCTCTCACTTTCCACCGAAAGGCACAGGCCATGATGAAGAGGGTCTCCAGAATACCGGCGGTTCCCAGAGAAACGTACCGGGAAAGGAGGATGAGAACCGCAAGATAGAAAGCGATAATAGGTAGAAAATTTTTCGAAAAGAAATGGCGTAAAGCTTCGAGCTTCATTTCAAAAATTTATCCCTTCTCTTACAAATAGTATTGTCCTGGAGGTGGATGGGCACATCGGTAAAATAGGAAAATTTCTCTATCCTTTGATAGTATTATATCTCAAAGATAAAATAGCCTGCTTTACAGTGTAAATGCCTGGATAGGTTGATGGACGAGGGTTGTAAGTAAATTCTGGTCTTTCCCTTATGGAAAGTGCGCAGCTCCAAGGAATTTTTTTTATGATACCGCCTGCGTTCATATTTACTCGACCCTTCCCTCAAGATCCCTTCTCTATGTTTAATGCACGCCATGGATTGAACGGGAACTACATAGCCATGGTTTGTTTTTTCATCTTTTCATGGAATTTCCGAAACGATTTTGTAAAGTATCTTGCTTTTCTAATAAGATTAACCTATAATTAGAACAAAATCGTTTCGATAACATTGGTGATCGTTATGCCTACCATTAAAGATGTTGCTCGACTTGCAGGAGTAGCTCCCTCGACCGTGTCGTTGGTTCTTAGCAACAAAGGGGGAGTGAGTGAGAAAACGAGAGAAAAAGTTTTACAGGCTGTCAGTACCCTTGGATATATTCCAAATGGTTTAGCAAGGAACTTAGCTCGTCGTAAAACTTTCGTTGCAGGGCTTCTTATGGCTGAGGTTGCTAATCCGTATCATGCTACATTATTGCACCACTTGGAGAAAGAATTGCGAAAGCGAGGATATCGGCTTAGTGTAGGAGTTTCTGAGGGAAGACCCGAGTTGGAAATGGAAATAGTTAAGGATTTTATTTCCCAAAAAGTGGACGGTGTACTCATTCATACTGCGGATGTTTTTGATGTTTACTTTCCTACCATTTTTGAATTGAAGAGGAGAAACGTGCCCATTTGCCTTATTGGTGGAGAACTGAGAGGGATTTTGCTTCCGGTAGTGGATATTGCTCTGGAAGAGGGTAGTTATGAGTTAACTGACTATCTTGTGAAGAGGGGTTATCGGAGGTTTCTATATCTTTCTGGACCAAAGAACGTTATGACGTTCAGGCGTAGAATCGACAGTCACAAGAATGCTCTTATAAAGCATGGTTGTGTCTTTGATGAAAGAGACATTGTAGAAACAACGCCGAACATTGCTGGTGGCTATGAAGCCATTCGTAGAATCTTTTCTCATTCGAGTCCCGATTTTGATGTTGTATTGTGTGCCAATGATTTCATGGCATTTGGTGTCCTTAAGGCGTTTAGCGAGATGGGAATAAAAGTCCCAGCCGAAATTGGTGTTGCTGGTTTTGATGACATTGAATTTTCTTCTGTCGCGCGAGTCCCTCTTACAACTGTTCGTATTCCAATCTATGACTTAGCGAGGAGTAGTGTAGATTTGCTATGTACGACCATGGAAGGGGGGGAAGACAAGCTCAAACAAAAACTGGTAATTCCGCTTGAGGTAATTCCTCGAGATTCGACGAGATGATTCGATAACTTTGTGTTTTCGGTTTGAAAGGAGTTAGATCTTTTTAATGTAGGAGGGAGATGTTTTTGAAAAAGATTTTCATTAACTTGCCTTATGAGGAAATTCTCCGAAGAGAAGAACGCTGGAGAAAGGTTTGGCATTTTGAGTGGCCGGATCGTGTTCCTGTATTACACTATATAGGCGCAAGATATTGGTTGCCGCTGATAGGATTTGGTAAAAGGTTTAAGGAGTATCTCAACGATCCAGGAGTTATGTTGGAAGCTCAACTTTTAGGTGCTAAATGGATCTTGGAAAACGTTCGCTCCGATTTTTCTAAAATTGTCTGTTATCCTGATTTTATGTGGGTAGAGGATGTCTCGGCTTTTGGGGCAAAGGTGGTTTATCCGGATGATGATTCACCCTGGATAGCCAGACCGCACTTGCTGGAAGAAAAAGACGATTTAGATCCATTATTGCGTGTGGACTACGTTAATAACGGTCTTCATGGTAAGATGATTGCTTTCTATCAAGAGATGAAAAAGAGAGCCGAGGATTATGAAATTCAATTTCTGGATGGTAAAGTGATATCGGCTGTGGATTGCGTGTATATGGGCGGAGGGGGTATCATTGGGCCTACAGTCATTGCGGGAGATCTATATGGAGTTGACAATTTGCTAATGGCTCTTTTTGATCGCCCTGCGTGGGTCCAACAGTTGCTGTCCATCATCGTTGATAAAGCGCTTACATGGTTAGACAGTGTATGGAAAATTGGAGAGGGTAAGGCCGCTTTCTGTAGCTATCTATACGAAGGGAGCATGTGCATAGGAGACGATGGTACCGCTCAGCTCTCTCCAGGACAGTTTGAGGATTTTACATTGCAACCGCTAAAGAAGCTATCAAAGCACTTACATGATAAAGGTTTGAAAGTTATGGCACACAATTGTGGAAAGGCCGACCATATCCTGAAATACTGGATGGAAGAAATTGGAATCGATGTGTACTTTGGCTTTAGTTATTTGACTGACAAGCAATTGATTAGAGAGCTTATGGGGGGTAAAGCAATATTGATAGGTGGCATTGACCCTGTTAAATTGCTTCATGGTACGCCTGCGGATGTTAGGGAGGATGTTCGAAAAACCCTTGAAGTTTTCAAGTTTTGTCCCGGATATATTATCATGGATGGACACAACGTCGCACCAGGAACACCGGTTGAAAACCTTAACGCGGTAACCGAAGCCGCTGAGCAGTACGGTAGCTTTTGATTTTTTTTGATTTGTCCGCTAAAGGAGGTTAGTATTGTGACTCATAAGGAGCGTATGCTTACCGCCATCTATGAGCGAGATATACCTGACAAGGTGCCCCACGGCGACGTGATGGTTGACCCAAAGGTGATGGGCAAGTTGTTAGGGTGTCAAGTTTTACCCGAAGATATTAATTATCTTATTTTTTGGATGACGGAGTCATTTACCGATGACTTCTTTAAGAAAGAGTTAATGGTAAGGGAATTCCTTGGTTTTGATTTTGCACATGTTTTTCCCCGCGAACCTCTCAAGAAAATTGGCGAGAATGAAGAAGGTTTCCCGATCGTTAGAGATATTTGGGGTGCTGAATACGTGGTTACCCCGACAACGTGGATCGGCCTAAAAGCCCCAATTTCTGATATGAGTAAAGTTGAAGAATATGAGTTTCCAGGATTAGATAATTTTTCTTTCGACAATCTGGAGCGCTGGGTGCATAACAGTGATTTATTTGTGGTGGTACAGTTAGATACAGGTTTTTTTAAGATTAATCAATTAATTGGTTTCGAACAATACATGTTAGCCATTGCTGAAGGGCAAACGCAGAAAATCAAATTTTTGATGGAAAGACTGATGACCTTGCAGGTTAATTTGGCTCAAGAGTGTATCAGGAGGGGAGCTGATTGTATCTGGCTTGCAAACGATTTTGCCTGGAATAAAGGCCCATTTGTTAACCCAGAAATGTTGTGGGAACTGGACTTTTGCTATGAACAAGAAATAGTTAAGGCGGTACATAAGATGGGTGTTCCCTGTGTACTTCATGCGTGTGGTAACCAAACAAAAACAGTTGACATGATCGTGGAATTGGGTGTTGACGGATTGCATGCGATTCAGCCATCTGCGGGTAACGATATTGTCCAACTGAGGCGACGTTATGGTAACAAGTTATGTTTGCTGGGGAATGTAGATATCTCGAGCCTACTTCCTTTCGGTAGTCCCTGGAGCATTGACCAGCAGGTAAGGGAACTGGTTGAGAATGTGGGTAAAAATGGTGCATATGTACTAACAACTGCGAATGCTATTTGCAGCGATGTGCCCGTTGAAAATGCAATTACTTTACATCTGGCTGTCGAAAAATATGGTCATTACAACCTGTTTCGATAGGAGGTGAGGAAAGATGTGATGGTTTGGAGAAAGGATTTTGTTTTCCCTGATATATCTATGTGTCCGTATTGGAGGAACTATGTGTATTTGAAAGTAGCTAAATCAAAACTGATGGGGGGAGTCAGATGTTTAAGAAATCGGTTATGTTGTTGGTTTTTACTCTTCTTTGGGTCACAATGGTTGTTTTTGTAGGAGGAACCGCATTTTCCCAGGAAACAAAGTCGGCTACGGTGACACTCTGGTGCATGGCGTTTGATCCTCATGTGAACGGTTTTGACAATGTAATTTCAGAATTTCAGAAACGACATCCCCAGATTAAGGTTATGCTCGAACCACAACCAGGACAGGCAGAGATGGTTTCGAAAATGCGTGCCGCCTTAGCAGCAGGAAAAGGTCCTCATGGGTTTACGACGCCGGGAACAACTATAACTGAGTGGGTTGTAGCTGGGGGCTTACAGCCAGTTTCTCCTGATGTAGTAACAACTGAGTTTGTCAAGAAAGAGATGTTTCCAGAAAACTACCTCCAGTGTCATCTGGAAGAACAAATTTGGGCTATCGGTATTCCAGATCCTCCGGGAGACGCTGGCATCATTGTAAATGTTGACGATCTTAAAGCAGCAGGTTTAGAAGTTATCGGCAAGTTTGATTCCAGAGAGCAATTGCTTGAATATGCTAAAAAACTCTCTAAATATGATGAGGCTGGAAGACTGACCCATGGCGGTTTAAGTTTTCAAGAATCTAATGATCCAATGTTTTTCTATAGCTGGATCGTAGACAACGGTGGTAGATTTTGGGATAATGATTCCCAAAAATTTACTCTCCAGACCCCAGAAGCAAAAGAGGTTCTGCAGTGGTTTTACGATTTGTTTTACGTGCATAAGGTGGACAGCATCGAACTACCCGATTCGCTCAGTGCCCTTGTACAGAACCTTACCTCTATGGCTTTTATGTGGCCAGAGTTTCTGCCTTTTGCCAAGGAAGCCTATCCAGAACTAAATTTTGCCTTTGTGATGAAACCACCCTTTCAGTTGGGCAAAGCACCGGTAATTAATCATACGGATACCTGGAATGTTGTGGTGCCAAAGTATGTAAGCGGAGGAGAAAAAGAGGCAATGTTTGAGTTCCTTCGTTTCCTTATCTCAGAGGAAGGACAACTATTGTTTCTTGAGGCTAATCCAGGTTTTTCTCCTCTGAAGTCTCTGGTTTTTAAAAACGATTACTATAAGACGGGTAAGGGTGCATATCTTGCTCCCGTGATTGAGGCTGTTAAAGCTGGACAATATAGGTATTGGGGGCCCTTTGTCGATGCCGATATCATGCTTTATGACATCCTTTGGCCGAATATCGATGCACTCATCCACCAACAACTTACTGTTGATGAATGTCTTGCAAAGATGGAGCAAGAATTAAACGAGCAAAACACCAGAACTCGCAGTAAATATCCCCAAGCTCCTACTACCACTGTGTATTACGAAGGTTTCCCTGCAGAACTTGTTCCATATCCATACTAGAGCGTAGCTTGCTGTTGCTGGGGACACCCAACCAGGGTGTCCCCAGCACGTTTCAAAGAAATTCTTAGAGTGAGGTATGGTTATGAGAAAAAAGTTGGTTTTTCCAGTCTTAGTTCTGATTCCAATTGTAGTTTGGTATTCTGCGTTTGTATGGTATCCGCTTCTATACTCTGTCTGGGCCTCTTTTCACCTTTGGATTCCAGAAGCTCCCCGTGAGAGTCCGTTTGTCGGTATCAGTAACTATGTGAAGTTTTTTGTGACGGATCCGCGCTTTAAGGTCGCTTTATCGAACACGTTTATTTATGTAGCCCTTAAAACATCTCTTGTTGTCGCGATCGGGATTCTTATAGCCTTGCTATTGAATCAGACATATAGGTTACAGAGGCTCTATATATACTTCCTTTTTTTACCAGTTTTATGTTCAGCTTCTGCTATCGGAATACTGTTTCTATACCTCTATCAGCCTACCTTTGGTTTGCTAAATAATGTTTTAAAAACGATAGGTCTCTCTCCACGAGGTTTCCTTAGTGATCCGAAGCAAGCCCTCTACTGCGTGGTAGCTGCAGATATTTGGCAGACTATAGGATTTTCCACGTTGATTTTTTTCACAGCTCTTATGGATTTGCCGGAGGTTTTTTTAGACGCTGCAAAAATAGATGGCGCAGGCCCGGTGAGAACATTCTTTAGTGTTACGTTGCCATTGCTTGGTCACGCCTTTCTTTTCATTGCTGTATATACCATGATTAATGCTTTTCAGGTGTTTGATTTTATATTTGTTATGACTTCCACCGGTGGAGGAACTGGGGGAGCAGCGGGAGGACCGGGGTATTCAACTTATGTTCTCAGTTTGATCGTCTATAATGAAGGCATGCTTCGTCTCCAGGTCGATAAAGCTGCTGCAGCAGGGGTTATTATGTTTGCTATTATTCTTGCGCTCACGGTATTCCAGCTAAAGATTTTGCGACCGAAATGGGAATATTAGACAGTTGGTTGGGGGGATAACATGCAGAGAAAGATTAGTCGGAGAAGAAAAAAGGTCATGTTATCGTATCTGAGTAATTTTGGTATGTTGCTCATTTGCCTTTTCTTTGTAATTCCGTTTTTGTGGATGTTCCTTTCTTCTTTTAAGAGCGGGTTAGAAATTATCAAGATTCCTCCTACATTTTTCCCTAACAAATTTACCCTTCAGAATTATTACGCAATTTTTGAAAGATTAAATTTCGGTAGGTACTTTTTAAATAGCGTGATAGTATCATTTATCGTTACCGTGGTTGCCGTATTTACAAGTTCTCTGGCTGGGTTCGTTTTCTCCAAATATAGTTTTAGAGGCAAAGAAATTCTTTTTGTCCTGAGTATATCCGGGCTCATGATTCCCATAGCTTCTACGATTTTGCCTCTTTACCTCCTCGTATATAGAACTCTTGGTTTAGCAGATTCCTACTTAGGGCTGGTGCTCCCTTTCTTGATTAGCCCCTTTGGTATTTTTCTTATGCGGCAATTTATGGAGAGTATCCCTGCTGATATTATCGATGCGGCTCGATTGGACGGTGCCAGCGACTTCCAAATTTACTATAAAATCATTATACGTCTTACTTCAGCTGCGATGGGTGCAGTGGCAGTGTTTAGTTTCTTATATTCTTGGAACCAGTTGTGGTGGCCCTTAATGATCGTATCGACTCAGCAGATGCGTACTTTACCTTTGGGTGTTGCTGCTCTTGCATTCCAGCATGCAAAGAGATTTGATATGGTTGTTACCGGTGCTTCTCTGTCCGTCTTGCCCGTTATGGTTGTTTTTGCGCTCGCGCAACGACAGATGGTGAAGGGTATTACTTTAACTGGTATGAAAATTTAGGATGGGAGGGTCAAAAATGTTCAAAAAATTAGGGATTTCTGCCGTTTTTATTATGTTCGCTGTGATGTTTTTGGGTATTGTTCAAGGGGCTTGTCAGGGTCGAGTTACAGTCGGAGGGAAATCTGTTCCTGAATTGAAAGCAGAGTGGGAAGCAATTCTTACTAATGAAGAAATAAAAATGAATGGACTTACGTGGGATGGTAAGAATTTCTGGGTTATAACTTACCAAAGTAGTCCTATTGTTTGGCAAATAGCTCGACTTGATAATTTGGGGAGGGTCGATTTTGCGTTTTCTATACCGTGTAAGAGCAGAGATGATATACATAATAGTGGATTTACGAACTTGGCTTGGGATGGTGAATTTATTTGGGCAAATAACTGGAACGAGGGGAAAATTTATTGTTATGACACATCGGGCGAACTTGTAAAATCGTTCGAAATTTCCTCTCTTGGTCAACTGATCCCGGTTGGTATAACATGGAATGGTGAAAACCTTTGGATATTGCATTGGAGCAAAAAAACTTTGTATGAAGTGAGCCGTGACGGACAAGAAATCGGTAGAAGTATCTCGCTCTTTTCGTTCAAGCCTTCTTTGGATATGGGCCTTGCTTGGGATAATGATTGTTTTTGGGTTGGAAGTAAGGGATCCAATCTTGCAGTGAAAATTAACGTTTTGGGAGAACCTATAGGCTTTGTCAAGGGCCCTAAAGGGAGCGGGGCAGTTCGAGATTTGGCTCACGATGGTGAATATCTCTACTGGATCTATCAACAGGATCACACAATATATAGAGCAAAAGTAAGCCAACAATAATGTTCAATACATTGTTTTTGGTGGTTGAATTGGGTATCAAGAAATTTTTGTGGGGGCATGTTGCTACTTTTTTCTTTTGACGAACTTCCCTCAGTTTGGTGAGGATGGATATCTTTGATGTTCAGGTAAGTCTCACCCCCAGGCGGAAGAAAGCTTTCCGCAAGTACCACGAAAACCTCCCCAGAAAAGACCCTCGCAAAAAGAGGAAGCCTATGTGCGCCAGCTATAAAGGGATTTAAAGAGAGTTACGGAAGGAAAGGGATATTTTAAAAAAAGCGCATGAACCATTGAGCCACACCAAGATGAAGTTTCGTTTTATGGATGGGTAGCGCCCCTCTTCTCGGATAGTGCGTGGCTTAAGGCTCGAAAGTTTCGGTGAGCGGGAATGACCCTTTTCGAGAAAGAGGTGGAAAAAACCAAAAAACCGGAAACTGATGAAGCCCCAGGAAGCCTTTGAAAGAGAGCCACAGGAACTATGGGAGGGGAGGATTACCGCTTTACTCAGAAAGAAGGCTTCCTGTGGTGAGCGTGAGGTAGCGAAATTGATGCGTTCAATGGGTCTTCAGGGTAGATGCAAGGGTTATCGAGTAACCACCAAATCTTCCCATTCTCACCGCAAATTTCCCAATCTCACCCAGAATTTTCAATGTGAAAGGGAAATGCATCTCTTGCTCCTCATCACCTCTATTCCCCAAAGAGGAGGTGGCTATCTGGCTACTACCGCAAGATAGTGGGTTGAGGAAGTGGGCGAGCTGACTTCAGGCATTTACCGTTGCTCCTCTCCAAAACTCGCAAGAGAAGGAAACCATCCTCCGGTCTTTTATCACTCCGATCAGGGATTGCAGTATGGAAATCCTGCCTATCAAGGTATCCTGAGGGAATATGGATTTCCGGATAAGTTGGTCGAAAGGGCAATTGCTATGACGAGTTCTGCGTGGAATCATTCTTTAAGACCCTAAAAACTGAGTGTATCAGGAAGGAGCGTTATGCCACTTGCGGAGGAAGCCAAACGGAGCCTCCGTGCTTATATCGAGGGATTTTCCAATCGCAAACTCATGTTTCCTGGGATATAAGAAAAATGGTATGTGACGTAGGAAAACGTTCCTCCACTTTTTGGGGGAAGTCCAAAAAAGGATCACGTTACACCGGTGTTTTTTGGGGATTTTTATAGGTAAATCCGAACAATCCCAGTAAAGCTGTATAGATTACCACGCTAAAAGTGCTGAAGCGCTCGAATACGCCGAAGTACTCTTTGGGAGATATGCCGGTGCCGATTGCCCCGACAAACATGAACAGCAAAGCGATGAGTCCCAGAATGGCGATCGCCTTTGTTTCCGTGTTACGCCGTCCACCGCTGAATATCAGGATCAGAGAGACAATGGAGAGGATTACCACAATAATTGTTACCAGTAAATGCATGAGGTCTTGAAAGGCACCCTGATGACCTTTGCTACTGAGTGGAAACAAGGTGTAACCGATAGCTGATACCCAGTTCATAGCGGTATAGAGATAAATGCTGAGCCTGAAGGTCCTGTTTATCTGGTCTGAGACGATCAGGCAAAGGAATGTACAACCAAGAACGGAAAATAAAGAATAGAGTGACGAAAATCTTGAAGCAATCACAAAAGAAGGGGCGTCTATCGCAGTCAGATCGCTTACTGCTTGACTGAGACTATTGTAATTGGGATAGTTTCGTATACCGAAATATATGTGGAGAAAATAGAATACGGCTGCAACGGTTCCTGAAAGGCTGAGCAAACGCATGAATTTTGTGGAATTCATTTTTTATTCCCCCTCTGATAATAACCACCCCAAAAGATATGTTTCGCTTTTCATCCTGGTATGGTGGTGTATTATAGATTCACCTCACGTGGGACAGGCAATGAATCCGGCTCTCCTATATTATACACCTCTTGAGATGAGTCGCCTCCTCACAGGAAACAGAGCATCTTCCGGAAAGCTCAACGCCCTCTCTCCACCGCTCCATGCGGTTGAAGAGTATGCTTTGCGGTCCACCCATTGCCGGGAGTGAGGAGAGGTTTCTCAACGTTGCTTCTGTGGGGTCTTCCGGTTTTCCGGAATGGTGAACGCTAACAGTTAGAAAAGTGTTTCTTAATTTTGCCTGTATTATTTTTGCCATCTTTTGAGCAGGGGGATAAATGTTTCTATTTGCTCTATTTGCGTTTCAGAAATGTTCATTTGTTTCATGAGGCGGGTAGATTTTTCAATCATTTGCTCCATAGTGATATTCGGTTCGGTAAAATTGCCGTTTTGAAAACAAAAACGACAATATTCCTGATCTTGGCTGCCATCACTATTGGTACCAAAATCTTCTGGTTTTGTCATCGGCATAGCGCAGCTTTGGCAAAATGGTCCTTGTGGTTGTAATGCATTCATCGTTTTTCACCTCGCTTTCTTTTTCGTTAAACTTTCCCCCATTGTCAAGACAAAAAAGAGCCCTTTTTAAGTTTGGTCTCCTCCCTTTCAGGGGTCATATTTATCTTTGATGTTGCGTCCCTCTTCTTAGAATATACCTCCTCAGGGGTTTTGT